>OMCS01000008.1_pt1 | contig 188447 bp, 144 predicted proteins | sample 1674241 | NCBI WGS metagenome assembly OMCS01 (sample SAMEA103958153, study PRJEB25191) | human gut metagenome
ATCAAAACCTTTAGCCTTTTTTATTTCAATTATTTTTCACTTGCGAAACTTGAGTATGATAATAGCAGTTGTGAAAACTCCTATTGTCTTAATCCTTGTTTTACTGGAACTTAGTCTCTGAGAGGCTCAAGGAGCTTCTGTTGAACCTATTGAAGCACAAGTCTTAATCCTTGTTTTACTGGAACTTAGTCTCTGAGACAGTAGCTCCAGTCACCAAGGGCCTCTGTATTGAAGCGTCTTAATCCTTGTTTTACTGGAACTTAGTCTCTGAGGAGCAAAGTCTTGTCTTTCAAAAAACAAATGTCATCATAGTCTTAATCCTTGTTTTACTGGAACTTAGTCTCTGAGAATGTGATTGTCGCTATCAACGGACAGCAGACTTACGTTGTCTTAATCCTTGTTTTACTGGAACTTAGTCTCTGAGTTGATAAGCCAAAAGAGGAAGTAACAGATTCTGAATGTCTTAATCCTTGTTTTACTGGAACTTAGTCTCTGAGAATAAATTAAATCATTATGGAAAACAAATGTATGGGTCTTAATCCTTGTTTTACTGGAACTTAGTCTCTGAGATCGTCTTGAATGGACGGCTAGAAACTGGGAGTTTCTGTCTTAATCCTTGTTTTACTGGAACTTAGTCTCTGAGGTACGGATAAAACTTCTCTACGAGATTTTCGGAACTGGTCTTAATCCTTGTTTTACTGGAACTTAGTCTCTGAGTTGTCTTTCTTAAAGTTTGGAATAAAATTTCAGGCGTCTTAATCCTTGTTTTACTGGAACTTAGTCTCTGAGGGCTTGCTTGGTTAAGTCTTGTAGAGTTGAAGAAGAAGTCTTAATCCTTGTTTTACTGGAACTTAGTCTCTGAGAGGGAGATAATCGCGATTAATGTCGTGTCCGGGGAGAGTCTTAATCCTTGTTTTACTGGAACTTAGTCTCTGAGTTTTGAAAAATGAAAACTTTGAAACATTTTTTAAAATGTCTTAATCCTTGTTTTACTGGAACTTAGTCTCTGAGCTTTTCATATTTTATTTATTCAAAAGGAGGTAAAAGTCTTAATCCTTGTTTTACTGGAACTTAGTCTCTGAGTGACTGGCAGATATTATGTTGAAAATTATGGTATGAGTCTTAATCCTTGTTTTACTGGAACTTAGTCTCTGAGAACAAGAGCTTCTGTACGTAATGGCAAATTGTTTATCGTGTCTTAATCCTTGTTTTACTGGAACTTAGTCTCTGAGTGGAGAAAATCTATTTTTGATCTCGTAGCTCAGTTGGGTCTTAATCCTTGTTTTACTGGAACTTAGTCTCTGAGCGGTGGTTGCTCTATAATTGAGGCATGCACTGGCTTCGGTGTCTTAATCCTTGTTTTACTGGAACTTAGTCTCTGAGCTAAATCACGAATGTTATGGCAAGATTTACTCTCGGTGGGTCTTAATCCTTGTTTTACTGGAACTTAGTCTCTGAGTCGATCCAAGAGCGAAGTTTATCTCCCTTGAAGATTTGTCTTAATCCTTGTTTTACTGGAACTTAGTCTCTGAGCAGTGGTATCGTTGTTGAACGCGAACGCACAGATTGTCTTAATCCTTGTTTTACTGGAACTTAGTCTCTGAGTCATACATTGGATTCCAATTCTTGACTATTTTTCACACGTCTTAATCCTTGTTTTACTGGAACTTAGTCTCTGAGCTTTGCGATCCTGAAAGGCGAAGTCGTCGAGAGGTCTTAATCCTTGTTTTACTGGAACTTAGTCTCTGAGTCTCACAAGGAGGGGACGTACGTTTCCAGTGTTCATGTCTTAATCCTTGTTTTACTGGAACTTAGTCTCTGAGAGATAGTAAAGATATGATGACGATAATAGATGAAACTGTCTTAATCCTTGTTTTACTGGAACTTAGTCTCTGAGTGTTGAACCTGTTGAAGCACAAGTTGCTTCTATTGCTCGTCTTAATCCTTGTTTTACTGGAACTTAGTCTCTGAGAAGCGCTCCCGTTCCTCAACCCGCTCGACAACAAGGGTCTTAATCCTTGTTTTACTGGAACTTAGTCTCTGAGGCAATGAGGAAAAAACTCCGTAACAACAGAGATAATTTGTCTTAATCCTTGTTTTACTGGAACTTAGTCTCTGAGAACAGCCAAGTTCTCCGATGGAATTAACTCCTTTGGGGTCTTAATCCTTGTTTTACTGGAACTTAGTCTCTGAGTTTCCACCAAGAACGAAGAAAAGCGCAAGAATTTGGCGCGTCTTAATCCTTGTTTTACTGGAACTTAGTCTCTGAGATTTACGCAAATTTTGCGCAAAGAGTTGACGACAACAAAGGTCTTAATCCTTGTTTTACTGGAACTTAGTCTCTGAGGGCAATACACGTTGTCGGCAGGTTGAAAATGAATCGCGTCTTAATCCTTGTTTTACTGGAACTTAGTCTCTGAGAATGATGAAACAATTTCCGAAACTTCTGACGAAATTGTCTTAATCCTTGTTTTACTGGAACTTAGTCTCTGAGATCTCCTTTATGGATGCAGTACTTCACTGCATTAGGTCTTAATCCTTGTTTTACTGGAACTTAGTCTCTGAGAATCTTTTCTTTAGTTGTGTGTTAAGTTTTAGTGTTGTCTTAATCCTTGTTTTACTGGAACTTAGTCTCTGAGAATGGCAAACTCTTTGTCATTACTAATGCCGAATTGCCTGTCTTAATCCTTGTTTTACTGGAACTTAGTCTCTGAGGGTACAAGAATTGTCTTGTTAAATCCTGTAGAGTTGAAGTCTTAATCCTTGTTTTACTGGAACTTAGTCTCTGAGACCACTGTCTCTCCGGCTCCGTCACCGATGTCAAGTCTTAATCCTTGTTTTACTGGAACTTAGTCTCTGAGGTTTTATGTTGAAAAGTATGGTATGATTGATTCTATTGTCTTAATCCTTGTTTTACTGGAACTTAGTCTCTGAGAATTCTATCACATCAGATGATGATACTTATTCTGATGTGTCTTAATCCTTGTTTTACTGGAACTTAGTCTCTGAGAGCAAAAATTGCAGTTCATTGACTAATAGACTTTTAACGCTCGATTTTTCGAAGAATGCTATAAAAAGTAATGAAAAAATGTACCTCAATCACATTCTCACAGACTCAGACTAATCAAACAACTTTGCGGTCAAACTTCAACTCAGAGACTAAAATCCAACTTTACAAAGTTACTCAAATCAGCATAAAAACACAAATCAAAATTGGCTCAAAATTTCATAAAAACATCAAAATGTCAAAGAGCCTACAAAGCCATTTCAAAATATCTGAAGTGGCCATCCTATTCTAAAGCGGCTTGTAACACTAACTTCAAAATATTCTTACGAATATAACGTTTTTTATCAAGACAATAAACAAATTATTCTATACTCTATTTGAAATATTATTCCTACCTTTGAAATATTCAAATCTGACTTAAAGCAAAAGGATATGTCATTTAAGCAAGTAACGGCATTGAGGAAATCTGGCGAGATCACAGTAGCATTGGAACTCGCCAGAAGGGACTACGGCATATTCGTGGATCACTTCAGCGCTTCCGCATTGTTCTGGACACTAAGGGTCCTATGCGAGGAAAAGGTTGCGCAGGGAGCCACGGAGGAAGCGGCCACGATTCTGGAAGAAATGAAGGATGTGTTCCAGAACATTGATGACAATGATGGTATCGCGCAACGATGCCTTGATCGGCTTGTCATACAGGTGGATCCGGAATCCGACCGCATATTCAAAGCTTATTCAACCGCCAGATCCGGTGATGCCGAAGAGGCATATTCTGTCATTTACAAGATAAAGGATTTTTCTTCCAGCCCAGACAAAGTCAAGAATTACGCGGCTTGGGTTGTATTTTATTTTCTGAAGGGGAAGATTGAAAACATTTCCACACAAGAGTTCGAAGACGCTATGGGGACCTACTATTCAATCCGGCAGCCAAATCCATCTCTCGTTCACTCTCAGATCTTGAACCTTGCGACCAGATTTACAGGCATTCACCAAGACTATGATCTCATTGGTTTCATCAGAAGATGGGATGTACGGAATTTCAGGCCAGAGGATAACCTGCGCAATCCCGAGTTCGCAAGTGGTCTGTCATTGCGGGACAGAGTGATCCGCCGATGCTTCATAAACAGGAATGTCAAATTGGAAGATGTCGATGATGCCTTCAAAGACTGCCCAGGACTAAGTGCAGAGGAAATTGCGGAATTGCTCTCCCGTTCATATTCATACATTCTGTATAAAGACTCCGTCGAAGACAAGGATATTCCGAAATTCTTCACCGATGCACAGGAATATGTCAACAGGATTTATGGTTCAGCCCCGGTACATAATCAATATCACTCAAAGATTCTGGAATCAGTTGTCTGGGAGATCGAAAGTGACAGGATCGGATGGTTTAAGGATTTTTTTGAAAGATGGGGATTCGGAGACAGTTTTGAGGATAATGATTGGAAGAAATCCGAAAACAGAGATGGCATCAAGATGGCTTCACTTGCGGAAAGAGCTCTAAGCAAATATGCGGATGCGTTAGAGAGCGTCCGAACCGAGGAATATTCACAACAGTACAAATCGTTACTTGCCATTGCCGCTGAAAGATTATCTGACAATGAAGGAGTCCTGAGACGTATGGCCAAAATTCACCATAAGGAGGGCGATTCTGACAAGGCGCGGGAGATAACAGTCAATCTGATCAAGACACACACAGGGAAATATTATTTCTGGTCCGATCTCGCGACATATCTTGACCCATCGGACGAGGTCTTGATAACGGCGTGCTACGCAAAAGCGATCCTGACTTGCAATGATGAAAAATACATCGGAAAAGTGCACCTCAACCTTGGGCGTAATCTGCTAAAAAGGGGAATGTACCGTGAAGCGCTTCTCGAAACCGAGAAATACAAGAAGACTTGCGATGAGAACGGTTGGCCAGTCAAACGCGATTATGAGGAACTTGTCGCAGCCATCAAACCCGGAACCACTGCGGCCAAAGGGAACATCGGACTATATCTGAAACTTGAGGTTCCAGCGGATGAATATGTCTATTCGGATCTTCCTAAACACATTATGGTGTATATGGGAAAGATTACGCAAGAGAATAAGGCTACCGGCAAAAAGCGTCATCTGTTCGCCTTATACGACAACCATAACAACAGATTCCTTCTTAATCCGAATGCATTAGGAATCAACAGCAAGACAGATATCAGAACCTGTTTTGAAGTCCGGTATATGGTTGAGAATGGGAAGAATAAGATCGTAAGCGCCAAACCGACCGCTCCAATCGAAGTCTTGCACTATCAGCCGGCTGTTGTTCTCAAAGTCACGGCTAACAACAATATCGATACCGTCTTCGCCGACGGGAGAAAAGTCAAAATACCTCACACAAGAATAAACATTGCCGGAGAAAATGGTGACAATGTTGAGGTGGCTCTTAACAAACACAGTGTCAACGGTGAGACTGTCTATAACTGTGTGGATTTAAGGGTTACGGACAAACCGAACAACTTTACCGATAAGTTTCAGGGAACACTTAAAATCATCAGGAAGAAGGAGAAGACATTCGGTTTTGTCAATGGCATTTACATAGGCGGCCATCTTCTTGAAGGCTTCAGCGACAAAGACTCAGTGTCCGGAACGGCAATCACGGAAGCAGGCCGCACTTATGCGGTATGCCTGAGACATCTTTCGGAGCAGAGTACAGACTAAAAGAACAAGGTGTTCTTGTTGTGGGTTATTATGTCCACATCAATGTTCTTTCCTATCACCTTCATCATCCGGAGATAGTCCGTCGTTACCGGAAGGACTATTATGCTGTCCTCATTGTCGTACACGGCCTGGACCTCAGCCAAGTCCGATTTAATCTTGTTATATGTCGCGACAGGTCTGTCTGCCAGAAATATCGACTTCTGAATACGTGTGCAGCCCTCTCTGATCAGATATTTAACGACAAGACGGCGAACCTTGTCACTTTCAATGTCATACATTACGAAAAAAAGCATCCTATCCTTCCTTTTCCGAGCGTTGTCACTTAACCCTAATATGTCCTGCACCCTCTCCTCAAGTGGAGTCAAGGCTTCACTATCATCTTTCACGACAATCTTTGGACTGTCATTTATGCCGGAAGCGATCAGCTTCTTCATCTGGTCCACAAACGACAATGGAGGTTTCTTTGCCCTTGGCATTGCTTATCGCTCATTAATGAAGGCCTCGACTGTCTCCGCAAGAAGACTATTCAAGGAATCGTCGGTTCCGGTACGAGGAGAAATAACCACCGAGAATCCCCTTTTCCCATAAAACAAGTTCACCTCCGCCTTCTTCAAGCCCAATTCAGCCTTGATTTTCTTCCCATACTGAATATTCATCACGCTCGTGACCAAAAAGCCGATATCATTGACATATTCCTTCAGGCTTTCCTCAAGATTGTTCAATATGTCTGGTACATAGATATCCTTTTCAATCGTAGCCTTATGAGGCTTCATGTTCAACAACTGTCGAATCTGCGCCATGGCGTCATCTCCGGGATCAGTAGGGAGTGGATCTTCCGTGATATCGCTCTCGGCCATCAATGCCTGCACATCCTTTTCGGCTTCTTTCTTCTGCCTGAGGAGTTCTGAGGAGTCCACCAAATCAATAACTTTCCCCATCTCAATGGTCTCACAGTACGGGTTAAAATAGGCTTCGCAGTCAACGCTCATAAAGCAAGCCCTTGCGACATCACTTGTCTTCGCGTCAATAACCTGTTGCAGTCCGTACTGAGAGCTGAAGTCACTGACAAATCTTTTATAGAAGATTGAATATACTCCCGCATCGTAACATTTATCCTTTAATTTCATTATCACCTTGAGTCCGTCCTCACCAGGCGATACAAAACAAAGCATTGTCCTTGAATCGGAAGCAATTCTGTTTTTCAAATCTTCAAGGATAAAACCCTTTGAACCAATATGGTCTATATCAATCACAAAATATTGTGTATAGGCGAAATTGTCCGTTTTTCTTAACGGTGGATTGAATGTGGCGCACACGAAATATGGCAACTGAACTTTAAGCGTGGCATATTGCGACTCATTCAGCTGACGAACAACACGCAGCTGGCGGATACGAGCCTCAAATTCCGGTTTTGGATTTCTTAAAGCATTATACAAGTACTCTGGAGTCACTTTTTTCAGAGGCTCTGTGTTATTTCTCACACTGGTTCCAACGGATATCATAGGCTATGCGTATTTTTTGAATGTCTGAGCAAGATTCTGTGCATAAAGAGAAATCCTTGTCAATCGGCTTCGCTGGTTTCCGCGATCGTCCACAACCTCATCAAGATAGTCGTTGACAGACTGTATGAGCATCCTGCGCCCCAATGGTTCCAGCCAATATGACCCGTCAGGATTAATAGAGTAATGTTCCTCCGAGACAACATTTTGGCAAAGAAGCGAAATGACCACATAATCAACCCAGACACGGAATATCTCTATGACATCGTAAACAAGCACCGGACGGTTATAATCATCACGGTGCATAACTCCGACATACGGATCTATTCCGGCCTTGATCAGCGCTCCCTCTATCTTTCCATATAATAGCCCGTATCCATAATTCAGCATAGCGTTCGCGACATCCATCGCAGGATGCTGTGTCCTTTTCTCAAAGCGATATTGCTCGGGAAGAAAAAGATTGATTGTGTCAAAATATATTTTTGAGGCAACACCTTCCCACCCTCTCAGTGTGGCGGATATATCGCTTACGATATCCCCTTCCAGAGCCTTGACTTTTACCCGGTAATCCTCAAGACGATTGATGGACTTGTTGACGCTGGCCTGTAAGAACCTGTCATCAGAAACATTCATCATCAGGAGCATAGCCTGCTGGTTCTCAATCTTTTTAGAGATCACATCCTTTATCCAAGCCACAGCCTCATTGCCGAATGTGAATGTAATCTGACCTTTACGGATAGTGGAGACTGATCCGTATTTGGGGCTCCATATCCTTCCGATCGGGTTGCCGGACTTATCCATAAACAACACCTCGATCTCGTTTTCCATTGCCAGCAGAACCGCATCGCTGGAGATCTGTGCTCCACGGCTGATCTGGATAGATTTGATCCCTGCTACCGGTATCCTTTGCTTTCCATCGTGATTTGTTATGACAAATCCTTCATTGTCCCGTGACAACGAAGTTCCGAATGTGTTTAGAACCAACTCCATTTTCATCCTCTTCAATTAACATATTCCCGAAATCCGATAAAATTAAATGTGGATTCTTTAATACCGTTATCTAAAACTTTCACGCACCTCTCGGTTGTTGAGGCAATGCACTTGACTCCCATTGCCTGCAACCGCTTTACAATTGTGTACGTCAAGGTCATTTCTCCCATTATGTGAACAGTGGCCTTTTTACCGTTGATCTTTTCTGTGATTAAAGATATACATTTGCCTGCAAGGAGTTCTATTTCCGCCTCATTGGCTTCCGGTGACACTTGCGGAAACGGAAGCTCTTCGATACTGCCATATTTCAGCGCTTCGGACAACTGCTTGTCTGACCATCCGGACACAGGATGATTTGTAATATTCAAGAATATTCTGGACTTCTCCCCTTCTTCATTTTCTGCAAATTCAGGAGCGGGCATATCCATTGTCATAACTTCGATGATTTTGTCAACGGTCTTGTCAAAATCATTGATAATGCTGTCCTCTGACATGTTCCCAGTAAAGCCACCGTGATTCACCTGATTCCTTCTTTGAGTCATGTTCCAATAGACAACTCTAATGTCTTTCACCCATTGTAACGACAGAATCACTCGCGCAAGTCTGCGATTCTCAGCCAATGTGGATTTCCATTGAGTCTCATCGGATGCCACTTTGCCATCTATTCCAAACAATGCTCCCCAAAACTCCCGGTATTTCTTAATGCTATCATAAGGATTTAAGTTGGCGAATCTTTCACAAACCATAGTGATAAGACCCTCTTGACAGAGCGTGTAGCCCTGCTGAACCAGCCTGAATTGTTTGCACCATTTCAAGGCTGCGATTATATTGTTCATCGAATTTGCCTCAAATGGCTGAATAGCTTCTCTAATAGATAAAAGAATCTGGCTAATCGGTTCTGGCAATGCCTTCGCTTCTATTAATGTCCTGACACTACTCTTTATTGTCTCCGCCTCCTTTCCTTCTATGATCTTCTTCCCACGGCAAGTTTCAATCTGAGTCTCAAATTTTTTTAACGAACTATTCAATGCATAGAGGGTCTTGTTTGTTTTAGCGTCTTCCTTCATGGTGTTTGTCAGACTCTGTATGCGTCCCATTTCGCAAAAAGAAACCGCAGAGGAAGTCCAGTCCTGAAGAGAAGCCAATGGCCGTAAGTCCATAATCTGCTTGGTAGCTCCTTGCATCTCAAAATTCCCATAGGACATGTGCGCGATAGTGATCTTCTTCAAATATTTCGCATAGTTGCCGAACACAAGAACAAACATAGGCAAGTACCGGAATCCGTGAGTGAAATCAAAATACAGTTCATCCCCCGCCTCCAACAATTGATAGACTTGATTGAATATGTCCCACATCTCGTTCTGGGTCATTCCATCCTTTATGTCCACTGCCTCGACCTTACATCTCAAAGACAAATCTTGAATGCACTTATCCAGCCCAAGATATGTGACCAATTCATTTTTGTTATTGAGCCGCGTACCATTCTCGATATGCCAGTTCACTTTTCTGGCTTTCTCTGTAACTAGAATATAGACAGCATCTTCGCAAGCCCAATTCTTGGCTCCAATCTCGTTTAGTGTAGCAACTTGGATGAAGTTTGTTTTAGTCTGGCTGTTCTGCCCGGCATAGAGGCAGTCCTGGTAGAATCCGGTGCCTAAAACAGAAATGAATACTTTTCTGCCCATACTATTTTGTGTTAGAGTCAAATAATGTGTTGTTCAGCATTTCAAACAATCGTTTTTTGCCATTGGGGCAGAGCAGTCCATTCAACATACTGTACATACTATAGCTCATCACTCCATTGGTACTGCACTTTTCAACGGCCTGTTCTGACATGGGCCCCATTGTGATAAATAACGATTTCGTCCCCATTCCTCCATAGTTTTTAACAGCAGATGCAAATTTGTCGATATCTGTGTTATCAAATATCTGAGTTTTACACTCTATGAATAAAAGTTTGACTCCAGTGTTAACAATAACGTCAATCTCATTCTTCGGATTATTATTCTTATATGGAAACTTGACGTTCATCCATATCTCTTTGCACTTAGGCCATGATTTAAACATTGCTGCGACCTCATACTCAAACCAACCGGAAGATGTGACTAAATCAAATGCGTGAGGAGAAGTAAGCACCATCTCTTCATCTTTCTGGGACTTATTCTGGATCAGAATACGGACCTCTTGAGGCTTGCCTTTACGTCGATCCCAATAAATTTCCGAACAACGGCTGGAATCATACAAGTGATCAACGAGATTATTCGAAAATCGATTTTTATTAGTCTTGTTTGGAATGGTAAGCTCATTGAATATGCGAGGATATTTCTTACGGACAGCCTTAATCTTATCCAGCAATTCATAGTCTTCTTGTGTATATGATTCAAAATCATTATGAGACTGTGATTGATTAAGGTTATATTTCAAGATTTGGCTTATTCCCCCTTCAATACTATCGATAGTCTTCTCCGTAAGGTCATTATAATTAAAGATCCTGCAGTTTTGATCAATATAGAACAATGTCATATTCCTACGCTCCGCCGCCTGCATAGCCAGCGCTACACTCCAAGGTTTGGTTCCACTGGTTATGTTCGCCTCAATTTGGCAATCACTATAACAGTCAAGTAGTTCTGTTATGGCAGATTTAATCTTTACGATGTCCGAAGAATCCATCAGGATCTTTCTGACAGAAGACAGAGGCTTTTCTTCCTTAATGTCTTTTTCTATAATGTCTGCGATAGCTTCAGTCCTGTTGGAATGAATCAAAATGAACAACGTAGCATCGCTCTCCTTGATGCCAATATAGACAGGCATGGCCTGGCCGCCTATAAGAGTAATATGTATTTTAGCCATTATCTTATATATTATTTTTTGCGTTAAGTGTACCAAAACCAAGACTGACTCCTTTCCCCAACCCTATGTTGTCTGGCAGCAGAACATTTGTTCTGAACGTAACATCAAATCCTAGCATTTGCACATTCTTGTACTGATACTGACGGATTGTTCTGATGTCTATAATATCAACACGTATTGTACCACTAATGAATATTCCTAAGCCTTTTGCACAAGATAGAATATTCCCTACCATCAGTCGCTCAAGCATTTCAACTCTTAAATCCAAGTGATCCAAGTTTTTATATTCGGAATAATTACTTTGGTTCAATGGTAGCCAACGATGAATCATATACGAATGCATCTCTTCTGATATGGCTACCGAGGAATAATCAGTAATGACATTTTCCAAAGTAAAAACAGAGCTTCTCTGTCCTATCCGAATTTCTGAATTCATAAATGGAAGGATCCTGTTTATTATCTCAGCACCCCTGTCAATCGCGACTATCGCGGCATTGCCATTTATTATCTTATATTGAATTAAAGGATATGAGTACCGGAATCCAGTGTCATTATGGTCGTGGAACAGGACATCGGTGTCTCCGACCATGTTTATGACAGCTCCTCTCAAGAAAGAAACCTCATTAAATGAAATAGGCATCTTTGTGAGAATAGTCACTACTTTAGTACCCGAATATTCACCATTATTATTACAATCAATATCACCCACACTAATATGCGGTGCGTTTTCAGTATCCGTCATAGGCATAATGTCATAATAATTATAATGTACAAACTTACATAAAAATCTGCGATTTTTACGCCCGTCACATAAGAAAGAAACTGTTTTTTTAGAGGAAATATATGAATAATCCAGATTATGCAAAACGATTAATCGCTATTTCCGTTCCATGGTAATAATATCCAGAAATAAACTGATTTTTTAGATGGATATCAAAATATATTCATTATATTTACAACGTTATAATGATAGCTAAAGAATAGAAAATATCTAACCAATAATGAGCAAGTATCTATATGGAGCAGCTGTACAAGGGATACAGAACTTCATCTTTCAGACGAACACCCTTAGGGAAATCGTAGGGGCAAGCGAACTCGTTGAGGAAATCTGCACAAAACTGTTCGCTGAACAGTTAGGTAGTGAGGGCCTTGAAAACGATGACAATGCCATCCTGAATGCTGCGGGAAACATCAAGTACCTCTTTGATGATGAAAACCAGTGCAGGAAAGTATTCAGAGAATTTCCGAAAAGAGTTCTCGAAACCGCACCCGGAATCACAATAAGCCAAGCTGTTGTCGAGGTGAAAGACAACGAGACCCTAAAAGATGCAACCCAAGAACTTGAAAAGCGGCTGCGCGCTAAAAGGAATATGCCTTTGCAGTCGATGACGTCAGGAGTGATGGGCATACAACGGTCCAGGGAAACCGGACTACCGGAAAGGGTTCACTCAAATACGGATAGAAAAGAAGAGAAATACTGCGATGAAGGTACCTATTTGAAACTAATGGCGGGCAAAAGGACCAGACTTTGGGAGAAAGCGACAGGGGGTGATTTCCTTAAATATGCGGAAGTTACTGATAATGTCGGATATTTTACCGGAGACAATGACTGGATAGCCATCATCCACGCTGACGGGAACGGTCTCGGGCAAGTAGTACGAAATATCGGAGAGAGTGATAATACAGGAAAGGACTTCCACGCATTTTCATCACTGCTTGACAAATCCACTCGTGAAGCGGCTCAATATGCCTCTGGAATTGTCCTGAAGAGTTTTTTGTGTGATGACCATAAATACATTCCGTTCCGCCCGATCGTCCTCGGAGGCGATGACTTGACTGTGATTATACGCGGAGACTTGGCTGTCGGATTCACGCAGATCTATCTGGAGGAATTTGAAAGACTCACCAAAGAAAATTTCCAAGAATTGGCAAGTAAATACGATATTTTGAACGATGGCCTCACCGCCTGTGCCGGAATCGCTTTCATAAAGTCATCATTCCCGTACTATTATGGTTATCAGCTTGCCGAGGAATTATGTTCCGAGGCCAAGAAGGACTCTAACAGGGAGAAGTCATGTCTGATGTTCCATAAGGTCCAGGACAGTTTTATCGGCTCATATAAGGACATTGAGAAAAGAGAACTCACGACGCAGGAAGAGAAATCATTCAAATTCGGTCCTTATTACCTCAATACCAACCACGACAATCCTGACAGGTGGACAATTTCCGATCTGCTTGAGACTATGGAAAAGCTCACGGGTGAGACCGGGAATGCACTGAAATCTGATATCCGGCAGTGGCTTTCCGCAATGATGTCTCAGAATGGGACAGCTAAGGCGGCACAGCTTCTGAATAGACTGAAAGACGTCAATTCAGACAAAGATACGATACAAAAGCTTACCACATACAGCACCAGAGACAAAAAAGAAGCCTTCCCGGCCTATGACGTGTTGTCGCTTCATTCTATCTATTACCAGAAAACCAAGTAATTATGAATATTCATTACAAACTTGAATTCTTTTCGTACTGGCACTGCGGTTCCGGGCTTTCCGCCGGGGCCGATGTCGATCTTTTGACGATTAAAGATGAGGACGGACTTCCATTCGTTCCGGGGAAGACCATAAAGGGGCTCCTGAGAGAAGCGTCTGAAACTCTTGCGGCTCTTGCGCCGGATAAATATCCGGTGTCAGATGTGATTGAAAAGATATACGGAAAAGCGAATGACAGCAAGTCTCCAGAACCAATCTTGCAAGGGTGTGCGTTCTTTTCAAATGCTGGCTTCCCTAAGGAGGACAAGGACTTCATCCTCGGGAATAAATATACCCAAAACCTGTTCACGTCAGTAAGTTCAACGGCCATAGATGATGCTGGGATAGCCGAGGAGCATAGTCTGCGCAGGACAGAAGTCGCTCTTCCCTGCGTTCTGGTGGGAGAGGTACTTAACCTGCCTGAGGATGGCGGAAAGTTGATGTATGACAGTATGGCTTTTGTCAAGCGTCTCGGCGCCAACAGAAACAGGGGCCTCGGAAGATGCAGATTTACAGTAACAAAAACGGAGGTGTCAAATGGTTAGGATGAAATTTACTTGCACCTTGCTTTCGGACATAATTCTGAATCAAAATGCCGGAAGCAAAGAAAAGCAATCCACTCTGGACTTCATTCCAGGCAATGTCTTTCTCGGCATTGCCGCAAGCAAACTATATGGCTTATTGGATCCAGAAAGGTCAATGGCCATATTTCATAGTGGGAAGGTCAGATTCGGAGATGCTCATCTTTTATATGAAGGTAAGCGAGCATTGAAAATTCCGGCTGTATTATATTACAAGAAAGGAGAATCATTGACGGGAGACGGTGCCTATGTGATGTATAAGTGGAATCCAGATGACGGTGTCCAGCCAAAGCAGTGCCGTAACGGATTCTATGCCTTTTCTGGCAATGATGGTTGCATAGAAGTGAAAACGACGAAGAATATTGCCATCAAGTCTGCTTACGACAGGAACGAGCGACGCTCAAAAGATGAGGCGATGTTTGCTTACGAGTCACTTGGCAAAGGTATGCGGTTCGCGTTCGATGTCGAATGTGACGATGAAAACCTTTCGAACATAATTAAGAAAGCTCTGGTTGGAAGACGTCACGCAGGGCATTCAAGGACAGCACAATATGGACTCGTCAATATACAAGAAGCTGATTTTGCCGAAATCGGTTCGCTCGCGCCTTATGAAAGTTTTGCGACAGTTTATGCTGACGGCAGGCTGATTTTTATGGATTCTTACGGGAACCTTACATTCCGACCGACCGCTCAAGATCTCGGGTTCGGGAAAGATGCAAGGATAGACTGGAAGCATTCCCAGATAAGGACATTCCAATATGCTCCGTGGAATGCAAAGAGGCAGATTCCTGACACAGACAGATGCGGCATAGAAAAAGGGAGTGTGTTTGTCATCAATCTCAACGGTGGCAGTATCTCTCCTTCGGAATCTGCATACGTTGGCTGTTATAAGAATGAAGGGTTTGGCAAGGTCATATACAATCCGGAGTTCTTGAAGGCAGATGATACCGGCAAATCGACATTGATTTTCAAGGAAGACAAAGCCAAAGAGGGAACGAATTCTGAGGCAAATGCAGATCTGGACACCTATAAATCTGCATTGAACCAACTGCTTATGCAGAGACTGATGAGCCTGAATGCGACTAAATGCAACATCTACGACATCGTCAATGAATTCGTCTCTAAAAATGCGAGAAATTTCAGGCAGGACAATGAAAGGTTTGCTTCTCAATGGAGTTATATCAGGAATCTGGCTGACAGTTCTTCCGGTTTTCAGAATTTCAAAGATAAGTTGAAAGAGTATCTGGAACGTGGTGTGGCTTCTGAGAAATGGCAATTCAAGAAAAAAGACTTGTATGATTTCGTGAACTCTCTTGAAAGCAAAAAAGAAAATAATGTTGAGACGAATAAGAAGGCTATATACTGGCGAGAAATTATGACAAACCTCTCATCCGAAATGGCTAAGAAATGTAAGTAAACGATATGAGCGATACTATAATATACGACAAAAGACTGCTGGCACACATCGTACTGGAAGCAGAAACTCCTCTGGTCATCAGCTCAGGAGGGAAGACGGCATTGACTGATTCTGCCATATTGAAAGACATTAACGGCTATCCTTATATCCCGGGTACCACAATAGCGGGCATTCTCCGACATTGTCTCGGTGAAGAGAAAGCCAAAGATTTCTTTGGACTTAAAGATAAAAAAACGACTAAAGGTTCCAAGATAATATTCAGCGAAGGTAAGATTGTCGGGCTGGACGGCAAAGTTCTGGATGGAATCGTCAATGGTGATACTATATTTGCGAGCAGGTTCCAGAGACTTCCCAAAAGAAACCACGTCCGACTGACAAGCAAGGGAGTCGCGAAAGATCAGGGAAAGTTTGACGAGGAAGTCATCTATAAAGGCACTAGATTCGCATTTGACATCGAAATGGTCGCATCTGGGAATGATGAGCAGACTTCCATTTTCAATGATGTCCTGAACGAACTTGGGAAGGACACTTTCAGAATCGGTGGCGGCAGCCGTTCCGGTTTCGGAAAAATCAGGGTCATTGAAATCAAGAAAAGAAATCAGGACTTGAGACAATCCACTCAGTTGGATAAATATCTGAAGATATCCTCCGCATTGAATTCGAATTACGATGATTGGGATTCTTATACGTCCACTTCGCATGCATCAGCGGGATGGATCAAGTATGATTTGACATTGACACCTGTGGATTTCTTCTCGTTCGGTTCAGGCTTGGGAGACAATGAGGTGGATGCCACACCAGTAAAGGAATCATTCATTAAATGGGAAAATGGTCGAGGTTCTTTCATTAACAATGTGCTTCTTATCCCTGCTGCTTCTCTGAAGGGGGCTCTCGCTCACAGAGTCGCTTTCTATTACAATGCCTACAATGACAAGCATAAGGTTTTTGCTATGTCCACTCCTGCGGAGGATTTCGAGGAATATACTACAGATAAAAATCCAGCTGTTCGTGAACTTTTCGGATATCAGGATGCGAACGGGGGGCAGAAATGCGGAGCCTGCCTCTTCAGCGACATTATCGGAGAATTTAACGAAAAGGAGAAAGTTTTCAATCACGTGAAAATCGACCGGTTCACAAGCGGAGCGATGGACGGTGCTCTATTTTCAGAGAAGGTAATTGACGGGACAGACTCGCATCTTCATTTAAAGACAAGCATCTTGATTAGGAAGCCTGGCATAGATTCCAAGGATTTCAATGAAGCAATAGACTGCCTGGAAAAGGCGCTTAGCGACATCGACAGTGGGACATTGCCTCTCGGAGGAGCCAGTGGACGTGGGCACGGCATATTCAGATGCGAATATAATAAATCAGAACAGTAATGAAACACACGATAGAGAGAACTGCATATCAGGGATATCTCTGGTATAGCGATGAACAGTTCCCGAGAGTCTTTGACAATGAGGAAGTGGAACTCGAACTAGATGATACGGCAAATCCATTCATAGTTGAAGGTCAATTATATGATATGACCGAAGACCGCTCCATCAGTATCAAGTTCATAGACGGAAAGTATATCATAAACACATATTCGGGCAAGACGAGACAGTTCAACGACGTTTCTGGTGAGGCGTTGACGGAAGGAAATATTGAACAATATGCCCCGTCCAGTCGGCTCAATCTGGGCGATAAAGTTCTGTACTTTGCAAGGATCTGGGTAGAGACGGAAGACGTAATAAATGACAATTGGAAGACATTATGTCCGTCCGGACTGGTATTCAAAGGATTCGGACCACTAATAAAAGGAGGTAACAATGATTAAGGCACCATACAATTTCGTCCCGCTGGAAAAAACAGCGTTTTACCCAGAATGGGCAAACCACATCTCACAGGACATTCCGTTTGAGGACGGGGTGAGCGGCAGCATTGACTACACCATCAAAGCCGAGACCCCTATATTCGTGAGAAATGGATATACTGACAGAGATCATCCGGATGAGATATTCAGCCAAACCCAAAACGGCAAATATTTCATTCCAGGAACATCAATAAAAGGTGAAATCCGCAACGTGCTCGAAATCCTTAGTTTCGGCAAGATGACGCAGGTGCAGGACGCACGGTTCGGAATAAGAGATCTGAGCAACATTGGCAATGGTCCATTTTATAGAAGTCATATACAAAATGTACAATGTGGATGGCTGTACAAAGAGGTGACAGAAGAAGGGAAGGAAGTCTTTTACATCAATGATTGCGGGGTGCCTGGTCGAATTTCACCAGAAGATATTGATATGCACTATGGAACAAACTTATCCGATTTCGGACGCACTCTACAGACTGACCGGCATAATGCTGACAAGGATGCAGAAGAAGAATTGAAATCTGCATATCACAAATACACAAAAATCCTGCATTTGAAACTAAAGTCTGATAATGGAGGATGCAATGACATTGAAAATGTCTTAAGAGGAAAATTTAGCATTGAGCCGGACGAATACAATAGGGATATTGCCCGTTTCTATGCAGGCGGTCACCCTGGAACCATTGTGGTTACTGGGCAGTCAAGCCAGCGTAAACAAGTGATTGACAGGCGTACAGGTGAGTATAAGTGGACAGGAAAGTATTATGAATTCGTGTTCTTTGATTCTGATGCTACTGAAACTGTAGACCAGCAAGTGATCGATGATTTTATGACGATTCATAAGAACAACTATGATTTCAAGACTGTCTGGAAAGACTATCTGAACGAGAAAAAACGAATCCCGGTGTTTTTTATGAGAACGGATGGTAATGCTGGGCCTATTGAATCCATTGGAATCGCATATATGTTCCGGATCCCTTCCGCAAACTTCATAAAGGGTGCCATTCCTGCATCATTGCAGAGTGCTGTACGAAAAGATCTTGCAGAATGCATTTTCGGTACGGCCGACACCGCCCTAAAACCACTTAAAGGCAGAGTTGTCATATCTCCAGCATTCGCAAATGCTCCAGTTTGCGTATGTGATAAAGTGACTACAGTATTGGGTGGCCCGAAACCATCCTATGGACCTTTGTATGTATCTTCCGGATCCTGGAATGATCCTGATGCGGTGATTAAAGGGCGAAAAAGATACCCTGTTCGGAATGCTCTACTTCCATCGATAGAAGGCTCTGATAGAATGTCATCTTCATTCATTCCTCTGCAAAAAGGCACTACATTCACTGGAAGAATAACGTTTCACAATCTGAGGGAATGTGAGTTGGGTGCGATGATATCAGCATTGACCTTCAACGGGAATTCTGATTGCTACCACTCCATCGGAGAGGCTAAACCTCTTGGATATGGAAAAGTAAGTATTAAAATTGACAGCATCAATGTAAATCATATCGTCCTGGATTCAAACCGGGATGAGTGCGATGCTGTAAAATACTATCTGGGGAAATTCGGGGATGAGATGAAAAAGAGCATTGGAGCAGCTTGGGCTAGTGCGCCTTCTATCAGAGAACTAATTTCAATGGCTAAAGGTATCAGGAACAATGCTGGATACGACTATATGGTGATGAGCACACAAGGCCTCAATGAGTTTAAAGATAATACTGCTAATCTCCCTTTGTTCACGGAAATTGAGAATGGCAAGACACCTGGTAGCATTGCAACCTATAATCCTTCTTGGAGAAGTCGTCAAAATGAGGTTAATGACGAGATAAAAGATGAAGACAATCAGGCTCTTACATCTGAGCGGCAAAGAGAATCTTGTATCGCCATCGAATCGCATATTCGTAATAAAAGGTATGATGAAGCGCAAGGATTAATTGATGAACTAAATGGTTGTACTGATTCGGGCATCAGGGCGAAAGTCAAGCATTGCCAGGAGATCCTCAATGAGGCCAATAAGGCCAAATACGAAGATGAATTCAGTCAAATAAAACAAGATCTTTCTGAAATAGAGCATTCTCTTCTACGAGGCGACTTCACGACTGATGAAAATAAGAATGTCGTTACGAGTTCCATATCCGTAAAGAGGGACAGATTATCCGAGCTTCTGTCCCTTATTCCGGATAAGATAACTGAAATCAGCGGTTATATCGCCCTATGCGTTTCCCTGATTCATCGGATTAACACCGTGGGTCAAGGAATACGCCCATATCTTCCTGCCCCTCCATTCAATGGCACACCTACGGCTTATGTGGGAAGAATCAAAAAGTATATGAAAGAAATGGGGAGTGAGTTGTCTACAAATGATATCAACGCAGTGATTGAGAACCTTTCAAGAATATACCCGACAATAAATGCGAGAGAGAGAAGAAATAATGGAAAATGGGCTATAGAGAAAATCCGTAGGGAGTTCATGTCGTGCATAGAGGACGCTGCTGTTGAACAGATATTAAACAGTATTCAGCAGTAAACGTTCTTATCTCTTCGCATGGAATGTATGTGAATATTACAGAGTTAGATGATTAAAGTAATTAGGATAGTTAATAAGATATAGTCTTGTCTTTTTTTAGTAAATAATGTGGGGGTTGACATGCTGTTCTGGAACAATGTGGTTTTACCATCATTGATTGGTTGGATAGGGAAGATGAGGCAGCCTTTAAAATGGTATAGTGTTTAAACAAGAAGATGAATCAAAATTATGTGTAGAAAAATTCATGTGGCATTGGTGGGTGGCCAGGCTATGCCTGTTTATGTGGGAATATTTGAGAGTAATGCAGATGAAGTGATTCTTCTTCATTCCAAAGAAAGTAAGCCTCAGGCAGATAAGATTAAGGCTGGGGTGTATAAGATGAATAACCTGAGCGGCTATTGCCAATTGGTCAGTTTCCCATCAGTGGATTATTTGGGAATCGTCGAGGCTTTAAGATCTTTTTTGTCATATTATGTGGAAGATCTGGTCGAAGTCAATCTGTCAAGTGGAACCAAGGCTTGGGCTATCGCTTTTTCGGAGTTGGCTCATGATTATAATAACCTGACATTATGCTACATAGATCAGAATTGCTTTCTATATAACTGTACCAACAAAACAAAGCGTGAAATCACTTTGCCGTCAGGAATCGCCACAATAATGAGCTATAATAATCAAAGAGTGCTGTCGAAAATTCTTGAGTCAGATTATACGGCACAAGACTATGATGTATTGAAAGGCGTTGAGGAAGCTCGGATGTTTAATCAAACTAAATTCAATGAGTTGACTATTCCTGTAAAGGCTAATAAGAAACAATATGAAGAGGGCAAGAATACAGTCAGGTATGGAGATGCGGTCATTGAATGGGATAAGACAAAGGGGGATGGCAGTTATGTGAACTTAAAGATGGTTAACGGTAATGGTGGAATTGAAAGGAGGTTCAGTTTTACATCCAAGCATTCGTTTAATCTTGTGATGAATTCAGGATGGTTTGAGTATAAGGTAGCCAAGCTACTTGAAGGATGGAGTAGGGCGCAGGAAATCTGGATGAACGTAGTGTTCCCTTATAAACCAGGAAAGGATGGCACCAGAAAAAGCAAGAATGAGATAGATGTCATTGTCCACACAGGAAAAAAGCTTCTATTTGTGGAATGTAAGACAAGCGTTTTTGACAAGACTGACATAGATAAATTCGCTGCTGCTGTAAAGAATTATGGGGGTATGGGCAGTAAAGCGCTGTTCATCACTGGGGCAAAATTATATTCAGATGTCCACGAAAAATGCAAGACTAATGGTATACTGGCTTTCAGTTTGCTTGATAACCACAATTCAGCAGAAAGGCTTTATGAGGTGTTGGAAAAAGAATTGTTCAATATCAACACAAGATAATTAACAATGGAAATGAAGGCTTTATGCCAGTGTTCGGAATAGTAATATAAAAGTACTTGTTGCATAAAGATAAATGATCTTATATGCCGACAACGGAATACAATAAACGATAGGCTAAGTTTATCTTTGTCAGGAATTTGAGAATGCGTTTGAGAATTGTGTGGCTGTCTTAAATGAAGAAGTGTAAATTCAATGTGGAGTCCTCTAGACAATGGTGATATCACCGTTGTTAATGGTAATAATGAGCTATCGAATCCACAATCATTTTCATTTCTTCTCGTACATTTGCAGGCGACACGACTTCGATATCTTTGCCCCAAGAGAGGAGTTTGGTGTAGAGCTCGTCGTTGGGATACACGTCAAGTGTTATGGCGCCAAAGCCGGCGGTGGGGTCAAAATCTTTCTCGATCTGTTGAGAAACAAGTGGCTTGGTTATGGCGCGTCCCCATGAGTCGATGTCGTGTATCTTTATGACGATGTGTTCCATGACGCTCTCGTCAAGCCTTGTCACACCGACAATGGAGTCGAAGTGTTGAGAGTAGTTTGCCGGGACCGACTCTTCGTAGTGTCCTACAGGGATAGGATCTGTCATTAATCGATCCAAAGGGACATTGAAGTAGCGATTTCCGTCATCTGGATGGAAGCCAAAAGCAAACCAGCGATCGTTGTATTGCTTGAGAAGGTAAGGATGGAAGTCATATTCATATTCCACCCCTTTGAATGTTTTGTACTTGATGTGGAGGATTTGCCTGTCTTTAATGGCATTGTAGATTGTCGGACGGAACTGACGTCCCTTCAATCTTCGATTGTCTTCGTATTCGACACATTGGATTCCTTTTCCGTAGTCAGATTCCACTCGGCTCAGTACAGAAAAGCGAATATCTTCGAAAGTCTGTTCGCTTAGGATGCCTTTAAGTTTTCCTATGGTTTTGACCAATCTGGAATACTCACTGTCCGTCATCTCGCTGGCGAGGTAGGGTATAATACTGAAATGGGGATCCTGATAGCGGAATAACTTTGTCCGGAGATCCTTCCCGTCCTCATATAGTTTCTCTTCGGCTCCTCTCTCGATAGCCAGCATATTCGGGAAGCCATTCTGTGCGAGTGTCGCTCTGAAAATGGTAAGATCTTTTCTGAGAGTCGGGCGATATGTCCTGATCAGAGCCTCACGTTGTTTTGGCCCATTCTTTCGTTCGTACTCTTTGGGATCAATTAGACGCAGATCGGAATTACTCTGGTACGCCTCCATTATCGCTATCTGAGAAATGGGGGTACCTTGTGAAAGGAGGCGATCAAGAAATCTCCATCGGAGCAGTTTGACAGATGTCTTTGACATGTTGGATTAGCTTTTATGCAAATGTAAACAATTTGGACGAAAATGTGGATACATAAGAGTCAAAACGCCTTATGTGAGTAAAACTATCGATAAAAATAGTAAGAAAAAGATTGTTCTCAATATCTGTATTGCGGGATTGGTTTGGGAGCTGTAATTTTGCGATCAAATTAATAAACCTATCAACTATGAGACTTGAAAAAACTACTCAAATAACATCCCGACAACAGATGCCTTCAAGATGATCTTCCCAGAGTTCGGGACAAAGGCTGCCGATGTGCCCTACTTCGATTCAGACAAGCATATGTACATCGTGGACCAACACGTCTCCAACAATGGTCACCGCCAGATCACGTATGTGGCGATAGGTGGCAGTCTATTGGTCGAGCACACAGAAGGTTTGTATCATTCTTTCACGTTTATGAACAAGCTTCGTCTGATGATTCCAGATGGTAACGAGTTGAAAGTCATCCGGACGTTTGACTGGCCAGAGAAGTCGTACTTCAACTTGTCCGCCTTGCTGGACAAGATAAAGGAGGTGGCTGTCGAATATGCGAAAGACAACATCTCTGCTGTAGGAGGTGTGAAGACTGAAGAACTTATTTCATCTGTAAAAAAGATGGTGGACATCATTTTTTTGCAGGATGTTGACTCTCACCTGAAAGGTAACGGCACGGTGATTCTGAAGGCATATTGCCGACAGATGAAATGCTGCAAAGACTACCTGAACATCTAAAAACTGAAAGACAATAGGCCATTAACAAATCTAATCTAAAAATGGATATGAACATGAATAGCAACGCACTTATAACCGCTGTTAAATCAGCACTTCCTTCACTTGGAAATAACATAACCTATAATCAGGTCGCCAAAATGTTTCTGACCCCAGGTTACACATCTGCTGCCGGGAACACTTATCAAGAAGGTCTAAGGCTGTCCAAATATCTGGCAATCAACTTCAGCATTGGACATGGCTATTACTACACCTTCCTGAATGGCATACGTCTTTACATCTGGGACGGACAGAAGCCAAAACTGGTAAAAGAGCGTTTTTTCAGTAGCTATGTCTGGAGTGAGGAGGGCGCCAGGTCCGAGACGGCTAAAATGCTGAAGGAGTACCTTGCCAGTTCTTGTAGGCTGCTCGGGTTGGGCAATCCGACCGACTCTGAGTTAACCCGGCTCTCCGAGGTCCTGGTTGGTGAGACAGCCAAGACAACACAACTCATAGGCTGCGGACATTAGCGGCCTCACGTACTTTTAACAATCATAAACCATTAAAATACTCAGAACAACCATGAACTCAAATATCACGAACCTTACTTTCGATTCAAGCAACCGCGAAATGTGCTACGCCTACGATTTGATCTCTAAGACCAATAAAAGCTTCTTTCTGACAGGAAGGGCAGGCACCGGCAAGACCACATTCCTCAAGAATGTGCAGGAAAGCGTAAGCAAGAACTTCATCGTGCTGGCTCCTTCCGGGGTGGCTGCGATTCACGCTGGAGGGCAGACAATCCACTCATTCTTTGGTTTGGACCTTGGTGTGCAGGGGCCACGTAGCTACGGAAGTATGAATTCCGATAAAATCGCACTGGTACAGAACGTTGATACCATAATAATCGATGAGGTGTCAATGGCCCGTTGTGACATTATGGATGCTGTTGATCGGATGTTGAGGCATTGCCGTCATTCATGTCTTCCGTTCGGTGGGGTACAAATGGTGCTTGTGGGAGATATATTCCAGTTGCCTCCAGTTGTTACACAGGAAGATTTCAAGACACTGCGCCGTATTTACGATTCTGACTATATGTTCTTCTATAAGGCACGTTGTGTCGAAAACAACCCTCTACCAAAGATTGAGTTTCAGAAGATCTACCGGCAAAATGACCTGCGTTTCATCGAGATTCTGGATCACTTCCGGATGGGGAGAGTCGGCCTGAATGATCTGGAAGAGATTAACTCGCATGTCGCATCTGATGATTCGGAGGAAGATTCAAGCGAAATGAGAATCACATTGACGACATTCCGCAAAGATGCGAAGATCATTAACGACACACGTCTGATGGAAATTGACAAGGAAGAGTTCTCATTCGATGCAATATACGATGGCAAGGCCGAAAGGCTTAGAGACGTTGTGGAGGACAACTTGATCCTAAAGGAAGGTGCACAAGTTATGTTTCTCCGCAACGATGATCTCGGTCGGTGGGCAAACGGGACAATAGCTAAAGTCTCTTTTGTCGATGAAAACAGCATCTCGGTCATTCTTGACAATGGATCTGAAGAGGTTGTATGTCGTGAGACATGGGAAGCTTATGAATACGAGTACGACGAGAAGGCCAAAGTTTGTACGAAGAAAGTGGTCGGTCAGGTTACACAATTTCCTCTTCGTCTCGCTTGGGCAATTACGATTCACAAAAGTCAGTCGCTGACATTCGACAAAGTTGCCATTGACTTCGGTAGGGGAGCGTTTTCCTGTGGACAAGCATACGTTGCGCTCAGCCGATGCAGATCACTCGAAGGGTTGCGGCTTGTACGACGAATCGGGCTTAATTCAATCAGGGTCTCTCATGATGCTCTGTTGTTCGCATCCACCTACAACGACGAGAAAGTCATATCTGCTGAACTTTCCATCGGAGAGGCTGTAAATGAGTATGAGCGCAAGGGCGACTATGATGGCGCCGCCACTACGTTGTTCTCTATGTGCGACATTGAAGCTCATAGCGGCAATGTTCTCTATGCTTACGATCTTATGAACCGAGCGATGTCATATCTGGCTGATGACACCTGTCTGTTTGGGCAGGACTGGAAGGTTATACCGAACGATAGCAAAGAAAGTGTCTTGCTGAACGCGGCTGGCCTATTATATTCGGAAAGAACTGATGAGGCTATAAGATTGCTGATCTCAACGGTTTCGGCATCGGACTGTAACTTTAACGGCATCTACCTATTGGCAAGGGCACTTGAGCTGAAGAAAGATTGGGATACAGTCGAGGCGCTTTACAATCAGATGATTGAGATTTATCGAACCACTATCGACAATGGCCTTGACTCGGCTGCTTTCCGCAAGTTCAAGTATCGCCTTGCGGTGCTTAACGAGTCACACTATGGAGATCCCGGTGTCGAGATCATGGTGAGACTGATCGTTGAGAATCCGCGCTACGACAAGTATCATACCGACCTGCGCTGGATACTCCAAAAGCGCTGCTCAGAACAGAAAGCGGTTTCAGAAGAGGCAAATCCGCTTATTGCGGCGTTGTTGGACAAAAATATCTCGAGGGATGATTTCCTTTCGGCAATACGGAGAGAACGTCATGGCAAATCAGTGGTATGGAGAACTTATCTTCAGTATATCAGCCAATTGAAAATTCATTCTATTAAGTAGGGGAGGGTACAGACAACATAATATCTTCTGAGAGTTCAATATCTGTTCCCGTTTATGTCGGAATTTTCGGTTCTCGGGGACTTTTTTAGAGTATTCTCCCAGATTAAGGAATCTTATCCCATTTTTTTATGTTTTGTGTTCTTACGAACTTTTCACGGCAACGAATACCCCTCAAAACGTTGCCGTGGCCATTCGCGCGTCCCTCTTCGGTGACGAAAAAGACTAGAAATGTTGCCGTCGCCATCCTTGTGGACCTTCTCGGGAACAAATATGCTGCAAAACGTCACCGAAGAGGTCTTGGAACAACACTTCGGTGGCGGTTACTTCTATGCTGCGCATTATGTTCTGCGAGCATCTGACATTCTTTGAAGATAAATCCGTATATTTGAAATCTATGGGCAAATGGAAGGCTGCCCTGCGGCCAAAGTGGCTGAAAGTATTAATAAAGGGAAATGCTATGACGACAGAGGAGTTAGAGATGAGGGGCGCCTGATAGCCTGACTTGGAAATATATGATCATAAAGAACCGTTAATGATGTTCAGACAAGGGTTAGGTGAATATGGGAATATCCGATGGGCGAGTGCATTGTGTTTGATCCTCAGACGAGGCGGCCGTATTACAACACCGCCGCCTACGAACATGGCTACTGGAACAGCGAGATGGGAGCCCGTGAAATCAGCGAGGGCGTGATTGAGTTCACCAATGTGAGCGCCAGGGAGATGCCGCCGGTCGGCAGTGTCTGGGATGACAAAGGTCCTTTCGGCAGGAATCGCTCGTATCCCGGCATCGCTATACTCTCCTCCAGGAATGTCACGGTCGAGGACGTGCATGTTTACAGGAGCGGAGCGAGGGCGCTGATAGCTGAATATTCAGAGAACATCACGGTCTCTGGTTTCTCCACCGTCGCCCGCGAAGGTTCGCACCGCATGGTCACAGCCTCTGCCGATGCTGCTCATTTTGTTGACTGCAAGGGCGTTGTGACATTGGAAAACTGCCATTTCGAGAGTATGCTTGATGACGCGACAAATATTCATGGAATATACATGCGTGTGGACAGTGTGCTGACATCCACTTCCTTCATGGCTGGATTCGGCCATTTCCAGCAGGAAGGCGCCCGTTTTGCTGATTCCGGAGATACTCTCAGGTTCATCGACAGGACCACCCTTCGTCCGATAGGCACTGGAAAGGTTCTGAACATTGACAAAAGTTCCAGAAAAAGTTACAGGATAGAGACCGACTTCGATTTGTCCGGTGTAGGTGATTCCTGCCAAATCGCTGTGGAGAACATCACACGTGGCGCTTCGGCCGTGATCCGCAACTGCGTCGTGCGCTACAACAGGGCGCGCAGTCTCTTGATCTCCACTCCTGGCGACGTGCTGATCGAGAACTGTGATTTCTCATCGATGATGGCCGGCATAAGGATTTGTGGGGATGCCAATTACTGGTTCGAGGCCGGCAACACCAGCAACGTCGTGGTTCGTGGCAACAAGTTCTCGGATCTTGGCATCGGCGGCCACAATCCTCAGGCCATTCTCCAGATCGACCCTGTCATTCCTAAGGCTTCCCGAGGGACCGATTTCTTCTATCACGACAGGATCGTGTTCACGGGCAACACCGTGTCCACATTCGACAATCAGGTGATCTACGCCTTGAGTGTCAAGGATTAGGAAGTTACAAACAACACATTCATTGACTCCGGTTCCTACAGGCCGATCTTCCCTCAGCTTTCTGTTATTGACATCCAGTACTGCGGTGACGTGGACATTACCGGCAACGATTTCACTTTATGGAAGCCGGAGGCGACAATAAGCATCCACAACTGCCAAGATGTCAAGAACGACGCTCCTTTGAAAGTCGTTGACTCCCCGAATCCGTTCTTCTACGAAAGCTGAAAAGTCTTTTTGATTTGTTTGGAAAGGTACTTATTTCAAGCAAAGAGTCTTTTTTGCAGATGCAAAGCGGAAATATTCGGTATATTTGCTCTGGAAAATGTATTTTTGAATATGAGAGTTAGAATAACATCGTTTATCACCATACTGTTGTCTGTGTGTTGGCTCTGTGCCGGCACACAGGCTTTTTCACAGGAACTGACTCCGCGCTGGACTTTGGAATATTCACGGAAAGACACTTCGGCGCTTTTCATGGACATCTACTCTCCGGCGGAGGGGAGCGTGACGGAGATTGACGGCCGCAGGAAGCCGACGATCCTCTATGTGTTCGGAGGCGGGTTCATGGAAGGGAACAGGCGTGACGGGACGGCTATGGAGTGGTTCAGGGATCTGACTGATGATGGCTATGGGGTGGTGGCGATTGACTACCGCCTTGGCTTAAAGGGGGTTAGGGGCGTTACTGCCTCGGAGTTCGTCGTGCTGTTGGAAAGGGCTATAAACCTTGCGGTTGAGGATCTGTTCAGCGCGACATCCTATCTGATCGAGCATCGGGATGATCTGGGCATAGATCCGTCCGCCCTTGTGGTCGCTGGATCCTCCGCCGGCGCGATAACCGCGTTACAGGCTGAATATGAGATCTGTAACGGAACGCCAGTCGCGTCAGTGCTGCCGGAGGGCTTCAACTATGCCGGCGTGATGTCCTTCGCCGGAGCCATCCTGGTCAAGGGAGGGTCTATTGAATATGCCCGCAGACATCCCTGCCCGACAATGATGCTGCATGGCACCGATGACGACCTCGTGCCATATTCCCGGATCGACAGTGACGGCTATTCCTTCTGTGGCGTGGATGCCATTGCCAAAGTGTTCTCCGGCAACGGCTTTGACTACCGTGCCTACCGCTATCTGTCCAACAACCACTCCGTCGCCGGATTCATGCACTTCACCCTCGACCTCCAAAAGTCCTTCCTTGAGCGCAACGTAATGGCCCGTCACAAGCTTAACGTGGATGCCCTGATCGAAGACCCCTCTCTCCCGTACTACCCCTCCGGCAACTCCAACCTCTACGACATAAGATAGAAGTAGCCCAGCCCTCCAGACGACGGAAAGTATGGGTTTCGTTGCCGAAGAGTACCGTGCGGCACCTTTGAGCGACGAAAATGCGCGACAGTGTTGCCCAAGCGTGCCGTGCTGCACCCCCGGGCGACGAAAAGTGTGGGTTTCGTTGCCGAAGAGTCCCTTCATCCTTACGTCATTCTGCCCTACACCCACGGGCAACAAAAATGGGCTGAAGTGTCGCCTGAAAGTGTCGTACTGCACCCTCGGGCGACGAAAAGTGTGGGTTTCGTTGCCGAAGAGCCCCATTCATCCTTACGTCATTCTGCCCTACACCCACGGGCAACAAAAATGGACGGAAGTGTCGCCTGAACGTGTCGTGCTGCACCCTCGGGCGACGAAAATGTACGAAAGTGTTGCCTAAGCGTGCCGCGCTACACTCTCGGGCGACGAAGAAGCGCTGAAGTGTCGCTCAAGCGTGTCGTGCCGCAGTCTTGGGAGACGAAAATGTACGGAAGTGTTGCCTAAGCGTGCCGCGCTACACCCTCGGGCGACGAAAAGTGCGGGTTTCGTTGCCGAAGAGTCCCATTCATCCTTACGTCATTCTGCCTTGCACCTTTCGGCATCGATAATGGATAGAAGGGTCACCCAAGCGTGCCGCGCTGCACTCTCGGGCGACGAAAATGTACGAAAGTGTTGCCTAAGCGTGCCGCGCTACACCCACGGGCAACAAAAATGGACGGAAGTGTCGCCTGAACGTGTCGTGCCGCACTCTCGGGTGACGATATTGGGTTAAAATGTTGCCTGAGGTGGGGTGTGGGATCACATCGTAGTACATCACCGTTGTGACGCACCGTGGAACTGCACCGTTGGGACACGCCGTGGAACTGCACCGGGGCTGGCTATACTGGCTATACCATGTTGAGGGCGGTGAAGAGGCGGCGGTAGGCGGCGGCTTTCTGTTCCAGGGGGAGGGGGTAGGCTCGGGAGGAGGATGGCATACGGTAGAGGCGCATCGGATGGCCTTCGAAATGGAATTCGGAATATTCCCCTGTGGCTGGTGGGGTGGCACCGAAGGTTTGGCAGAGGGTGTCGGTGGCTTTCTCGCCGGTGGTTACAATGGCTTGGCACTTAGGGATTTCCCTTAACAGGGCCGGGATGTCGGTCGGAGTGATGACCTCCAGGAACTTGTCTGAGGCGTTGTCTTTCAGGCGGCGGACGGCGGTGGCGGTGTCGTACATCGCTATGCCGGTTCCGGTGCAGAAATCCACTATGTCATCCAGTCTGAATTTCTTGGCGGCAACGTCCACGAAACGGTTTTTGTCGTTGAAAAATATCAGACCCATAATCCGCCACATGTCGTTGATGAAATTCGGGTAGTAAAAATCTATGCTCCAGCGCTTGGATTGGGGCGGGAAACTGCCCAGCATCAGCACCTTGGCATTAGCCGGCAGGAATGGCTCGAAAGGATGCCGCTCAACGGGAATTGGGTTGCGGTCTGGAAACGACTCGTATGTGTTTAATCTTTCGATGGTTGAGCCTATATTTTCGGCCTCTGGGCTAACGATTTGGCAAAGTCCGCCAACCACCGAAGCGCCCGAAACAATGGTGTTGTTACGGCAAGTCGCTTTTTCGGCCTCTGAACTTGTCGAAGCGATTAAAGTTTCTCCGGTCACTGAGTCTGCTGAAGTGACCGGAGAGACAGTTTTCAATCCTTTTTGAATATTCATTACTTGGCGGCTGCGTCGGCTGCGCCATCGGAACCGGCTGCACCTGCATCATCCGCTGCACCGGCATCATCCGCTGCACCGGCGGCGTCGGCGGAACCTTCGACAAAGGCGACGATCTCACCTTTGGCGACCTTGTCACCCTGCTTGCCGAGGGTGGCCACTATGCGGCCGTCAACGGCGGGAACCAGTTCCTCCATTCCGTAATATGTCTGCACGAAACCTATGCCTTTCCCGGCCTTGACCTTTGTGCCGGCGATCGGCGCTACGGAATCGTCCTCCACATCGACCTGCCAGAGAAGCTGACCCTTGGCCGGAGCCTGGACAGGAACGGCGTGAGGGTAGCGCCTGGCATATTCATCCACATCGAACTTCGGCATCTCGACCACAGGACGCACCACCTCGATCGGGGCGTTCGCCTTGGCCTTGAGGTCGGCCAGCTCGGCGTTGAAGCGCTCTTTGGCCACGCCGCTCCGATAGTCCCTGTACTGGCGCTCGTGCATCGCGAACTCGAAGAGTTCCTCCTCGTCCTGACCTTCGTCCCAGCCCTCTTCCTTCATCATCTGACGGAATTTCGGAAGCTCGTCCGGGTACATCTCCTGAGGGTCGCCGGTGTAGAACTCCATGCCTTTCTCCTTGGCGAGCTGTACGATCTCCGGAGCGAGCTCTCCAGGGAGGCGGCCCATCTTGCCGAGGATCATGTTCCAGGTGTCCTTGTCGATCGTGGTCCAGCGAGGCTTGCCGTTCAGAAGGTTCAGGAGGTTCATCAGCGCGGTGTTCTTCGTGTACTGGCTGAACGGAGTCACAAGTGGCGGGAATCCGAGACGCGGCCAGACATATTCAACCTCCTGGAACAGCTTGACCATCAGGGTGTCGAGGCTGATCTCAGGACGGCCGTGAGCCCTTTCGGCGGCGTTGATAGCGCCTTGGAAGCCCTTGAGGTCGGCCATCATCGAGCCCATCATTCCGCCAGGAAGGCCGCAGCCCACGAGCAGCGAGCTCATCTTGGCGTTGGAAGGGTTGATCCAGTAGCCGAGGAAGTCGTCGATAAACTTCTGCGTGAGGCGGCGCACCTCCATGTATGCGTCCATATTCAGATCCTTCACAAGGAATCCGTCGGCCTTCAGCATCTCCCTGATGGTGATCACGTCCGGATGGACCTTGCCCCAGGAGAGCGGCTCGACGGCCACGTCCAGGACATCAGCGCCGGCGCGGGCCACCTCAAGCATCGAGGCAGGGGAGAAGCCCGGTCCCGAGTGGCCGTGGTACTGGACAAGAATATGAGGGTATTTCTTCTTGATGTCGCGTGTGAGCTGGCCGAGGAAGGTCGGACGGCCGATTCCCGCCATGTCCTTGAGGCAGATCTCGTCGGCGCCATATTCAACAACCTTGTCCACGATGCCCATGTAGTACTCGACCGTGTGGACAGGGGAGTTGGTGATGGAGAGGGCAACCTGCGAGATCATTCCGCCTTTCTTGGCGAATTCGACTGAGCGGCGCAGGTTCCTGTGGTCGTTGAGGCCGCAGAACGAGCGGGAGATGTCGGTGCCTTGCTTTTTCTTGACTTTGAACATCAGTTCCCTGACATCGGCCGGAACCGGGTTCATTCTGAGGGCGTTGAGGCCTCTTTCGAGCATATGCGTCTGGATGCCGGCCTTGTGGAAAGGGGCGGTCCAGCGGCGGACGGCCACGTTAGGGTTTTCGCCGAAAAGGAGGTTCACCTGCTCGAACGCGCCGCCGTTGGTCTCGACGCGGTCGAAGCAGCCCATATCAATGATGGCCGGTGCCACCTCGACAAGTTGGTCCACGCGGGGAACGTACTTGCCGGACGACTGCCACATATCCCTGTAAACGAGGGAAAATTTGATCTCTCTTGCCATAATGTTCTTGCTTATCTGATTTACAAATATACTTATAATTTTATATTTTTGCTTAGGGTGGAATTTTGACTAACTTTGTAAGTTATGAAAAATGCGTTTCTGACAATAGCGGTTATAACACTCGTCGCCACTGCGGTGACGGGCTGCGACTTCTTCCGAAGGCTCGCCGGACGGCCTGACTCTGAATGGATTGAGGCTAAGGCTGAGGCCATTCGTCAGGAAGAGGAGGCGCTGCGGATCCGTCAGGACTCGCTGGAGAGGGCCCGAAAGGCCGAGGCGGACTCGCTTGCCGCCGCCGATTCTGTGCGTCTTGCCAACCATCGCTATCGTTTTTGTGTGATTCTGGGCTCGTTCTCCAGCAAAGAGAATGCCGAGCGGTATGTCGAGGAGATAGCGGCGAAGGGGTATAAGTGCGAACTGCTCACTTTCAGGAACAGCACGGCTGTGGGGGTGTGCCCGACAGATGACGAGGAGCAAGCCAAGAAGTCGCTGAGCGAACTGCAAAGGCAGGATTTTTGCCCTAACGGCGCGTGGATTTTAGAAAGGAAACAATGATGAAAGGAAAAATCACGATCATTTCGGCCATCTGCGCCATCTTCATCGGGATGATCCCGGTCAACGCACAGTTCAAAAACGGAGCGTCCTACGCCGATCTGAATGACAGCGAGACAATCCGGGCGTTCAAGGAACACGTATCGACCATCTCGGCGGCCGTTATGGAGGGGCGCAAGGCCGGCTCCGAAGGCGAGAGAATGACCGCTGAATATGTCACCGGGATATTCAAGAAATATGGAGTTGACGTGCTGTCCGGAGAGGACGGCGATGTGTTCGGCATCCGTCAGGAAAACGGCGACACGCTTACCTCGCGCAACGTCTGCGCGTTCATCCAAGGCGGGGACAAGACTCTGAGGAATAAATACATAGTGATCGGCGCGAGGATGGACAATCTCGGCATGGACACGATGACGATAGACGGACGTACTGTCGAGCGGACATATTACGGAGCCAACGGCAACGCTTCGGGGCTTGCGATGATGCTGGAACTGGCGCGGATGCTCCAGACCAACAGCCCGCTGCTGGGGCGGTCGGTGCTGTTCGTGGCGTTCGGTGCCTCCGGGCAGACTTACGCCGGTTCGTGGTATTTCCTGAACAGGGCGTTCTCGGATGTGGCTGACATCGATGCGATGATCAACCTGGATATGGTGGGCACCGGCGGTGACGGATTCTACGCCTACACCTCCTCCAACGCAGATATGAACGAGGTCGTCAAGTCGATGGCCGGGCAGCTTCAGCCGATCCTGCCGACCCTTACGGCGCAGGAGCCTTACCCTTCCGACCACAGGGCTTTCTACGACAAGGAGATCCCTTCAATCCTCTTCACCACAGGACATTACCCTGAATATGGCACCGAACGTGACACGCAATCAATAATCGACTACGACACGATGGAGAGGGAACTTGAATATGTCTATAACTATTCAGTGGCTCTCATCAACGGTCCCAAGCCGATATTCAACCCTTCGGATCTGTCGGGATTGACGAGCGCGAACAAGGGTGATGATGCCGTTGTGCCGTATTATGATTGCGACTACAGACCGTCATTCCTTGGCAGCCGTGACCCGAGGGTCTTCCTTGAGAAATGGGTATATACCTATATGAAATACCCTAAGGAGGCCGTCAAGAACGGAATCCAGGGCCGTGTGCTTGTGGATTTTGTGATCGATGAGAAGGGCAAGGTCCGTGATGTCAAGGTGCTCAAGGGTGTTGATCCGCTTCTTGACGAGGAAGCCGTGCGGATCATCAGCGCGTCTCCGGACTGGAAGCCTGGTTGGCTGCGTGGCAAGAAAGTGAAGTCCAGAATGTCGCTCTACGTCGAGTTCCGGCTTGAGAAGAAAGGCAGTTTCGGACTGAAAAGACACGATAATTAATAAACAACAGTAATAAAATGGACTACGATTTCAGGAAAATTGAGAAAAAGTGGCAGGCCTACTGGGCCCAGAACGGCACTTTCAAGACGAAGGAGGATCCTTCCAAGCCGAAGTTCTATGTTCTGGATATGTTCCCTTATCCGTCCGGAGCAGGTCTGCACGTCGGCCATCCGCTGGGATACATCGCCAGCGACATATATTCCCGCTACAAGAGACTCAAGGGCTTCAATGTGCTTCACCCGATGGGGTACGACGCTTTCGGCCTTCCTGCCGAGCAGTACGCCATTCAGACCGGGCAGCATCCGGAGGTGACGACGGTCAACAACATCAACCGTTACCGTCAGCAGATGGACAGGATCGGTTTCTCCTACGATTGGAGCCGTGAGCTTCGCACCTGCGATCCGGCCTACTACAAGTGGACCCAGTGGGCTTTCCTGAAGATGTTCGGCTCTTGGTACGACAATGACGCTCAGAAGGCTCGTCCGATCGAGGATTTGATAGCCGCGTTCGAGAAAGGCGGAAGCACTGCCGTAAACGCCGCCTGCACGGAACACGAACCGTTCACGGCGGAGCAGTGGCAGGCATATTCCGAAAAAGAGAAGTCGGACGCGCTGATGAACTACCGCATCGCCTATCAGGGAGAGACGGCGGTGAACTGGTGCGCCGGACTCGGAACTGTGCTCGCCAACGACGAGGTGAAGGATGGCCTTTCAGTCCGCGGAGGCTTCCCTGTGGAGCAGAAGAAGATGAAGCAGTGGCAGCTCAGGGTTTCGGCTTATGCCGGAAGGCTTCTCGAAGGTCTGGACAAGATAGACTGGACCGACTCCCTCAAGGAGATGCAGCGCAACTGGATCGGAAAGTCCAACGGCTGCGAGGCTGTGTTCAAGTGCTACAACGGTGAGACAGAGCACGATGTGACCATATTTACGACTCGCGCTGACACGATGTTCGGAGTGACCTTTATGGTGCTTGCGCCAGAGAGCGACCTCGTGCCGCTTCTGACCGCTCCGGATCAGAAAGAGGCTGTGGATGAATATCTTGCCGCTGTGAAAAAGAAGACCGAGCGCGAAAGGATAGCCCAGACCAAGACCGTCACCGGCGTGTTCAGCGGCTCTTATGGAGTGAACCCGATGACCGGCGACAAAGTTCCGATCTGGATCTCTGAATATGTCCTTGCGGGTTACGGCACAGGCGCCATTATGGCCGTTCCTGCCCACGACAGCCGCGACTATGCGTTCGCCAAGAAGTTCGGTCTGCCGATCATCCCTCTGATCGAGGGCTGCGATGTCAGCGATGAAAGCTTCGACGCGAAGGAAGGCAAGATGATCAACTCCGGATTCCTTAACGGATTGGATGTCAAGGAGGCCATTCCAGCCGCCATCGACTACGTTGAGAAGCACGGAATCGGTCACAGGAAGGTCAACTACCGTCTCCGTGACGCGATATTCAGCCGCCAGAGGTACTGGGGCGAGCCGTTCCCGATCTACTACAAGGACGGCATCCCGACTCCGGTTCCGTTCGAGAAACTGCCTCTCCAGCTGCCTGAGATCACGGAGTTCAAACCTACCGAGAACGGTGAGCCGCCTCTCGCGAGGGCGAAGGACTGGACCTACGAGGGTTATCCTCTGGAGACCAGCACGATGCCGGGCTTCGCCGGATCAAGCGCCTACTACCTCCGCTATATGGATCCTCGCAACAACGAGGCTCTCGTCGATAGGAAGGTTGATGAATATTGGCGTGATGTGGATCTGTACATCGGTGGTACAGAGCACGCTACGGGACACCTTATATATTCCCGCTTCTGGGACAAGTTCCTCTTTGACCTTGGTTATGTCTGCGAGGACGAGCCGTTCCGCAAGCTGGTCAACCAGGGTATGATCCAGGGACGCTCCAACTTCGTTTACAGGATCGTGGGCACCAACACGTTCGTCTCACTTGGTCTGAAGGACCAGTACGAGACCACCGAGATCCACGTGGACATCAACATCGTCCGCAACGACAAGCTCGACCTTGAAGCCTTCAAGAAATGGAGACCGGAGTTCGCCGACGCGGAGTTCATCCTTGAGAACGGTGAATATGTCTGCGGATGGGCCGTGGAGAAGATGAGCAAGTCGATGTACAACGTTGTCAATCCGGACAAGATCTGTGACGACTACGGTGCCGACACCCTCCGTCTCTACGAGATGTTCCTCGGACCTCTTGAGCAGTCAAAGCCTTGGGACACAAAGGGTATCGATGGCGTGAACAGATTCCTGCGCAAGTTCTGGAGGCTCTTCTACGATGGTGACAACTTCATCGTGACCGACGAGAAGGCCACTCCGGCCGAGCTGAAGGTCCTCCATAAGCTGATCACCAAGGAGCAGGACGACATCGAGCACTTCTCCTACAACACGACGGTCAGCGCGTTTATGATCGCCCTGAATGAACTGTCCGGTCTCAAGTGCCACAAGCGTGAGATCCTTGAGCCGCTGACAGTTATGCTCTCTCCGTTCACCCCTCACATCGCTGAGGAACTTTGGGAGGCCCTTGGACACAACGAGAGCATCACATTCGCTCATTTCCCTGAGTTCAACGCCGCTCTCGCCGCTGAGGACAACGTGACATATCCGGTTTCCTTCAACGGCAAGATGCGCTTCACCGTGGATCTCCCTAAATCCCTTTCACCTAAGGAGGTAGAGGCACGGATCCGTGAGATGGAGCAGACATCCAAGTATGTTGGCGGACAGAACGTCGTCAAGGTTATCGTCGTTCCGGGCAAGATTGTGAACTTTGTTTTGAAATAGTCTATGGCGGTTTCTTCTTCCACAATCCTAAGAGGAGTCAAGGAATATCTCCTCATCACTCTTGGTATAGTCATCTATACCGTAGGCTGGGCGATATTCCTGACTCCGAACAACCTTATCGGCGGCGGAGTCTCCGGTATAAGCGCCATCATCCAGTATGCCACCGGTCTCAAGATGGGATATTCCTATTTTGTGATAAATACTGTGCTTTTGATTATCTCGGTGATCATCATCGGGCCCGCGTTCGGCGTGAAGACGGTGTATGCCATAATACTTGCCTCCGTCTGTCTGAATGTGTTCCAGTCCATTATCCCTGAGACGATCATCCAGGACTTCGCTCTGTCGAACGGTAAACTGATGTGCTCGATAATCGGAGGTTCGATGGCCGGTCTCGGCATCGGAATGTCGATTTCCCAAGGCGGAAGCACGGGAGGGACGGACATAGTCGCCTTGATCATCACGAAATTCAGGAATATATCTCCAGGACGCATTATCCTCACTATGGATGTGTTCATCATCGCTTCGTCGCTGTTGTTCCCGTCCTTCGGTGCTGACGGACAAAGGATTCCGTTTGACAGTAAGTTTTCTATCGCTGTTTATGGCATGATCATCGTGACTGTCTGCGGCCACGTGGTGGATCTCTATCTGGCCGGCTCCAAGCAGAGTGTTCAGCTGTTTATTCTTTCTAGACACTATGAGGAGATCGCCGACATGGTCTCCAAGGATTTCCACAGAGGTGTGACCGTTTTGAACGGGGAAGGCTGGTACACCAAACAGCCCGCTTCAGTCCTTATGGTCATCACCAGAAAGACGGATCTGAATCTTCTTTTGAGATCGATCAAGCGTGTGGATCCTGACGCCTTCCTCTCCATCTCCTCTGTCAGCGGAGTCTATGGACAAGGCTTCGACTCCATAAAAGGTGCAAAGAAAAGTTAGTTTTTCATAAAGAAAACACGATTTTTACTTCATACCCCCTGGCAAACCACCGTCCGGGGGCTTTTTCTTGTTATCTTGCCGGAACTAACTATTGATCCAATGACGATTTTCATCACATTTCTGACTCTTCTGGAGTTGTCCATATTCTTGGTCTATGACCTAAGAATCAACAGGGGCGACCGTTCCGCAAGGTATGCCATCCGCCTTATGTCCTCCATCGGAGGACTTGTCCTGATTCTGGCTGAGATTCTCCTTCCCGGCCGGCTTGACACTCCTGAACTGGAGGTTGATCTTTCATTCATCACGGCAATGCTTGTGATGTATCCGTGTTCGTTCGAGAAGCCGGACACATCGTTCAAGGCGGCGCTATGCCTGCTGATTTTCGGTTTCGTCACGCTGTTGTATTTCAGGTGCAAGTCTTCCGGCACATTTGATTTCAAGTGCCAGCGCATTGTGTATTCATTCGCTCCGATGCTTCTGTTCGTGCTGTCGTATTTTCTTTACATAGCCTATCGCCGTTTCTCAGGGATAAGAGCCATGTTCAGAAACACGGCGGTATGGCACAATGTGGAGGAATATTCACGGTTCCTCTACTCCATAGCGTTTATGGTCGCCGGAATGATTTTCCTATGCGCCGGCACATCCGCCGGACATCTGAAAGGTTTTCTCTCAGCCGTGTCTGCGGTCATGTATCTTGCGCTTTACGCCATACTCTATCTGCGAGCCATGACAGGCAGGACCTACGTCATTAACCGTGCCACGGAGAAAAGGATCAAGGACATCATAAAGGGTAATCTGAGAACGTCATACATTGAGAAGGCTGATGAGGACAAGAAGATGAACAACCTTTACAGACGGGTTGTGATGTACATGGAGGAGAAAAGGCCTTATCTTGACCAGACCTTTGACATGGCAAGCCTTGCTGATCTGATGTTCACGAACAAGCTGTACCTGTCGAAGACGATAAATGTCCTTTCCGGTCGCAATTTCAGGCAGTTTGTGAACTATTACAGGGTGCAGAGGGCGATCGAACTGTTCAAACAGGATCCCAGACTGAAAATCTGCGAGGTCTCGGAGATGTCAGGATTCCATACAGCGGTGTCCTTCAACATGTCGTTCAAGGTGAACACCGGAAAGACTCCTACTGAATGGCTTAACGCCTACACGTCCGAACTGGAAAAGTAAAAGAGAAGGCGGGAAAACTCGTTTCTCCGCCTTCTCTATATTCTTTATCCGAGTTTCCAGGAAACCGGTGGGGGCGCTATGATATCCATCTCCTCTTTCTTGACAGGGTGAACGAATTTGATCTCGTGGGAGTGCAGGCATATCCCTCCGTCAGGATTGGATCGCGGAGCACCGTATTTCAGGTCTCCTTTGATGACACATCCGATGCCCGCCAACTGACAGCGGATCTGGTGATGCCTTCCTGTAAGCAATTGAACCTCAATCAAGGAGTATCTTTCCGTGTCTTTCAGATGTGTGTAGATCAGTTTGGCGAGTTTGGCTCCGGGAGTCTTCTCGCCACCCCTTGCAATGAAACTTTTGTTCATCTTTTCGTTGCGGACCAGCCAGTCGTCCAGTTCCGCCGATTCTTTCTCAGGCGCGGCGCAGCACAATGCCCAGTAGGTTTTGTGAATATTCCCGGACCGGAACATCTCGGAGAGTCTGGAAAGGGCTTTCGAGGTCTTGGCGAGGATTGTTATACCACTGACAGGCCGGTCAAGGCGATGCGGAATTCCCACATACACCTTGCCCGGCTTGTCATCTCTTTGGGCGATGAACGCTTTCAGCGTCTCGGCCAGACACTCGTCCCCGGTCTTGTCTGCCTGGACGATCTCTCCAGGTCTTTTGTTGAAGACAAGAATATGATTGTCCTCGTAAAGAATCCGTGACTCCAGATCCCGGAACTCGTCCTCTCCCAAACGTCTGTACTCCATCTATTCTATAGGTACAAGGGCGAAACTCAATGTGCCTCTGCAGCAAAGTTTGCCGCCGACTTCCAGTTTAGCGGAGCAGAAGAACAGGTTGCCTCTTCTCTCGTCCAGCTTGGCCGTCACCTCACAAAGGTCTCCAGGCTTTACGGGATTCTTGAAGCGGACCTTGTCCAGTCCTGCATAGAGAGTGATGTGTCCCGGAATCTCATCCTTGACGAGAATGGCGCAGCTCTGGGCCATGATCTCGCATTGGATCACACCCGGAACTATCGGATTGCCAGGGAAATGCCCTCTTGTGAAGAACTCGTCTTCCTTGATTCTGTATTGGGAGTGCGCGACACCGTTCTCGTCAATGTGAGCCTCTTCTATAAGAAGCATAGGCTCACGGTGCGGCATGAATTGTTTGATTTCTTCGATATTCATAACTCTTGGACTTTTAATGGACTTATCCTTCGTATTTTCTGAAGGCGACGCAGGCGTCGTGTCCACCGAATCCGAACGAGTCGGAGATTCCGAGCGTCAGGTCTGTCTTGACAGCCTTGTTAGGAGTATAGTCAAGATCGCATTCCGGATCCGGAGTGTCCAGATTGATTGTTGGAGGGCAGATTCCGTCACGAAGGGCGAGCACCGTGGCGATTGCCTCGGCCGCTCCCGCCGCTCCGAACATGTGTCCGGTCATGGACTTGATGGAACTGATGTGGGCCTTGTAGGCAAAGTCTCCGAGTGCGTTCTTGTAGGCGAGTGTCTCGGCGACATCGTTTAACTTTGTGCCAGTTCCGTGAGCGTTGATGTAGAGATTGTCTTTCTCCTTGTCGAATCCGGCCTCCTCAAGGGCGAGTTCGATGCACTTTGCCTGTGTGGTGCCGTCCGGTCTCGGTGCTGTCGAGTGGTAGGCATCGCAGGTGTTGCCGTAACCGACCATCTCACCGAGAATCTGTGCTCCACGGGCCTTGGCGTGCTCATATTCCTCAAGCACAAGGGCGGCTGATCCGTCGGCCATCACGAATCCGGCGCGGTTGGCGTTGAACGGAAGGGATGCGTATTTTGGATCAGTGGCTCTTGAGAGGGCCTTTGCGTTGGCGAATCCTACGATTCCGATCGGGATTGTGGCGTTCTCGCATCCTCCTGTGATGATGGCATCGGCATAACCGTTCCTGATGGCGCGGAAAGCCTCTCCCATGGCGTTTGTGGATGTGGCGCAGGCCGTCACGATGTCAAGGCAAGGGCCTTCGGCGTGGTGCATGATCGCGATGTGGCCGGCGGCGATGTTGGAGATCATCGTAGGGATGAACAACGGTGAGATCCACTGGCCGGAAGGATCCTCGATCATCTTGGCGATCTCCCTGTACTGGGTGGCGAATCCGCCGATTCCGGAACCGAAATAAACGCCGAGTCTGAACGGGTCGATGTTCTGGCCTTCACCCTGTGAGGCGAGGCCGGACTGCTTAATGGCCTGGTAAGCCGCGGCTACTCCGTACTGGGTGAACAGATCCTGCTTTCTGATGAAAGGTTTGTCCATGCCGTATTCCTCAGCCTTGAAGCCCTTGATGATTCCGGCGATTCCAACCGGCAGATTGTCGGTCGGGAAAGCCTTGATGGCCTCGATTCCGCACACTCCGTCGCACAGATTGCTCCAGAATGTGTTCACATCATTTCCTACAGGGGAGATGACTCCCATTCCAGTTATAACTACTCTTTTATTCATGTTTTATCCTTTATAATCATTGATTTAAGCCAGAAATCCAGGGGCCCCGGCGAGCAGTTTCTCCGCTCCGTCCATCAGGTCTTCGACGATCTCCTTGGCGGTCTCTTTCTTCTTGATCATTCCGGCAACCTCACCGGCGAGGAAGCTTCCTCCAGCAAGGTCTCCGTCAAAGACTGCCTTGCGCATAGATCCGGTGCCGAACTTCAGAACCTCTTCCTTAGGCACCGCAGGGTCATATTCCATCTTGAAGAATTTCTTCGCGAACGGGGTCTTGAGGCCACGGACAGCGTCTCCGAGTGACTTGCCGGTCACCATTGTGCTGACATCGGACGCGGCGATCAGTCTGGCCTTGTAATTCTCGTGAATATGGCACTCGTCGGCGATGAGGAACCTCGTCCCGACCTGAACGCCCTTGGCTCCGAGCATGAAAGCGGCCGCAACCCCTCTGCCATCGAATATTCCACCCGCGGCAAGGACTGGAATATCCAAGGCATCAACCACTTGCGGTACAAGCGCCATTGTATGGATATCCCCGATATGTCCTCCGGATTCCGCGCCTTCGGCCACAACGGCTGTCGCTCCGAGTTCCTGCATCTTGAGTGCGTAGGCAACGGACGCCACAACAGGGATGACCTTGATCTCGGCGGCCTTCCATTTCTCCATATAGGCGGCAGGGGAGCCGGCTCCGGTCGTCACGATCTTCACGCCTTCCTCGATGATCATGTCCGCCACTTCTCCGGCGTTAGGAGCCTGGAGCATAATGTTGACACCGAATGGCTTATCTGTCAAAGTCTTGCATTTGCGGATCTCTTCCCTGACGGCTTCCGTGCCGAAGTTGATTGAAGAGATCAGTCCAAGTCCACCGGCGTTTGAGACGGCGGCTGCCAGTTTCGCATCAGCGATCCAGGCCATACCTCCCTGGAACAGAGGACGCTCGATTCCGAGCAAGTCACATATAATACTTTTTATCATATAGTTGCAAATATAATAATTAATGTTCGGATTACCACTCAACTATGGCCGCTCCTGAGAGAAGTCCGGCTCCAAATGCGCTAAAGACTAAAATATCCCCCTTTTTGAACATCCCCTTCCGGTTACATTCGTCCAAAAGGATAGGGCAGGAGGCTGACGAGGAATTTCCGTGATCGGTGATGTTGACGGGGAACTTCTCCGCAGGCTGACCCATATAGTTGATGATCGAGTCGATTATTCTCTGGTTGGCCTGATGAATCATGAAGTATGCCACCTCGCTCTTGTCGATTCCCACTTCGTCCAGAAGACTTTGCACACCTTCCGTGCACGCCTTGACCGCGAACTTGAACACCTCCCGGCCTTTCATCTGCATCGGGACGTCCTCTTCCTTTTTTGTGATGTAAGGCGTGTCAACAAGTGTCCTGAACTGCCAGATCTCATCCTTGGATGGCTCTGCATGCAGTTTTGTGCCTTTGATGTTGTCCCCTTCGGTCAGCACTACGGCTCCGGCCCCGTCTCCGAACAGGACACATGTTCCTCTGTCTTTCCAACTGGCCATTCTGGTCGGCTCCTCGACGCACGCCACGATGGCGTTCCTGATCTTTCCGGCCTTGTAGTATGTCTCCGCCATATCCAAGGCATAGACGAATCCCGGACAAGCGCAGTTGATGTCGAACATCGGGCATTTGAGTCCGAGTTTTTCACCGATGATGCAGCTCATTCCCGGGGTGATATATTCGGAAACGACATTGGAGACTATGAAGAGGTCGATGTCTTCGGCTTTCAGTCCGGACATCTCAAGAGCCTTTCGTACGGCTTCGGTTCCGAGATCCTCCAGATTCTCGTCTGTGATCACGTGTCTTGTCTTGATTCCGGTGCGAGGGTAGATCCACTCGTCGCTGGTGTCCAGAAATCCCGCAAGCATATCATTGGTCACGACCTTTTTTGGAAGCGCGCTTCCTGTACCGATGATTTTCATAAATTTACTGTTATTAAGGTATTCAAATGCAAAAATATGAATATGCCGGTGCCGCTCAAAAATTAAGTGGCGAAGATACCCAAAGCGCCGTTTTTATGGTGCGAATGTGGCGATTTCGCTGAATTTGTGGCGAATTTCCGTCATCCTGGACTATGAAAAAGGCTCTTCCCGGCATATTTCCGCCAGAAAGAGCCATTGAATCCTAACGCGCGTTTCCGCCTTGTTATTCCTCGGTGACGAATGGTTTGGAGAGAAGCTCCAGCCCTTCCACCGGCTTGTCGGTTGTGATGAGGCTGACACCTTTCGCGATGAAGTTGAGCATATCGCTGACATTGTTGACCGTCCAGACATTGACCGTCATCCCGAGTCCGTTCGCCTCCTTGATCCAGGCGTCCGTGAGCTTGCTGTAGGAGTAGTCTATTCCCTTTATGCCATCGGCGAAGACAGTGGAAGGTGCCTTGTCTCCGTTGAGGTATTGGACAGTCGCCTCAGGCGCGAGCCCAGCGAGTTTTTTGCAGACATCATAGCTGAACGCGATATATTCAACCTGATTCTGCAATCCTTTCGCCTTGACTGCGTCCACGCAAGTCTGCGCCGCCCTCATAGTCTTGTCGGTGGTGTTGTGGTTCTTTATCTCAATGATCAGTTTAACATTTGGATAAAGCTTCGCCTGGTTCAGGTAGTCGTCAAGCGTAGGGAGCGGCTCACCGTTGGCGAGTTTATAGTCCTTGATCTCTTCGTAGGTCCTGGAATCCGGTCTCCAGCCTTTGTATTTCGCATCCTCCGGTACCTCGTTACCCTTGAAGGTGGAGTTGTGATAGATGACCGGCACGCCATCCGTGGTGATGTACACATCGAACTCGGATCCGTAAACCCCGAGCTTCTGTGCCTCTGCCAGGGATGCCACCGAGTTTTCCGCCGCGTTTCCGTAATGGTATCCCCGGTGCGCCACGATCTTCGTGTTGTAAAGATTCTTCAGGTCGCTGACAACATTGAACTCGGATGAGCCCAGAGGGTACTGCGTCTCTCCTCTGCCGAGGACGAGACGGTATTTCCCGGCCCGGAAGTCATCCGGAATATGTATCTTCAGGAATCCGTCCCCGTCAGCCGTGGTGCAGGAATATGACAGCGACTCGCTGCTCATTGATTCCAGCTTGATCCGGTCGCCACCCTTGAATCCCTTGGCGTACACGTAGAACCAGCATCCCGGCTTGACATTGGCGTTCGGCAGCAATGTAAGGTCGCTGATCGAGATCACTTCCGGTTTTATGTCGTTCTTGACAACTTTGTAAAGTTCCGCGACATCCTTGGCGGTGAGCACATCATCGTATATCCTTGCGATGACGACATCCCCGTTGAATCCGCAATGCGCACCGGAGGCTCCGTTTGGATCGCCTCCGACACAGAACCACGTGCTGCCTTCCGTAGGGAAGTTCAGGCTTCCCGCTGCCTCCGTCTCACCTTTCAGTTCACCGTTGACATAGATATAGGACTTCCCGGCCTGTTTGCTCCAGACTCCGACAACGTGGTAGTACCGACCCACTTCCGGGGTTATATTCGAATGAGTCCATTTCCAGCTGGACTTCCCGTTCGCGCTGACATTCGGAAGGAAGGTTATGTCCTTTCCCCTGCTATTGTCTGTGATAAGAAATCCGGTTCCACCGCTTTGCATAGAGCTGAACGGCTTGATCTCGGAACCGTTGGCCGGAGCGTCCATCCTGAATACGACCTCCATCGAGTGCCCGTCGGCGAGCGCGTTCCGGAATTTCTGGTCCTGGGTGTAGTCAATCTTATAGTACCCGGCGCTCATCGCGCTTCCGAGCGTGTGGTTGAAGTGTGCCGCGTATCTGGAATATGCGTCGCTGAAATAGTTGACCGAAGCGGAGCCGGAGACTGTCGTTATGGTCATCTTGGAATCGGAATTGTCAACCGCCGTTCCGTCGTTCTTGAATATCACATCCAGAAGACCGGCCTCCGGCACATCGGATGGAGTCGGTGGAACAACGATCTCTCCCTCTTTCGAACCTTTCTTCTGTGTGATGACGATCGAGACGGATTTTGTCTTGCAGGTGAACACAAGTCCTCCTGTCCTTGCCTCAAGCGTCTCGTTCTTGGCGATGTTGACCTTTACCTGCCTCGCGCCTTTCTCTCCGGACAGAGGACTGGCGGCGATCCAGTCAGAACCGTCCTTTATCTCAAGGCTCCATTGGGCGTTCGACATCACGCGCAGAGAGTATCCATTCTTGTCTTTTGCCTCGAAGTCAACTGATTTCGGAGTCTCTCCGGATTCATCATAGACGGAAAACTGCACTTCCTCTTCGTTCTTTCCTGATTCGGTGCAGGCCACCGCCAATCCAAGGATGGCGAAGACACAGACGCAGAATCTCCCGATAAAATTTTTCATTATAATATGTTTGAGCATAAATGGCCGATCGCGGAAAACCTGAAAATATTCAGCGATTGATTGCCGGCCGGCAAGTTTATGAAGAGCAGGAAGAACAACCGTCTTCCTGCTCTTGTGAAATCGAATCTGTTAGTATCCAGGGTTCTGGACAAGATTGCCGTTGATGGTGAGCTGTTCCTGCGGGATCGCCAGCCAGTAGTTCTTAGGAGCGGTGAACGTTCTGGAGTCCGTCTCATAGGCCTCGGTGATCTTGTAGTAGTCCTCGGCTGTCTTGCCGGCGATGTTCCAGGAACGTGGCCTGTTCTGTAGAATGTTCTGGACGACTTTGTATCTCCTCAGGTCGTAGAACCACCTGCCTTCGAACGCGAACTCGCTGAGACGTTCCCGGAGGACAGCGTCAAGCAGTGTCTTTCCGGTAGGAAGGCCGCCGACGCCGGGCCGCGCCCAGGAATCCTCGAAGTCCGGAAGTCCGGCGCGGTTCCTTACCTTGTTGATGTAAGTCAAGGCCTCTCCGTCGATCTTGCCGTAATACTGTACGTATGCCTCCACGAAATCCAGATAAGGCTCCGCGAAACGGATGTACGGGAATGCGAATTTGTGGTAGGTGAACGTCTTGGAGGTGTTGTCGAAGTTGTTGGACTTGTGGATCCACTTCTTGACGTAATAGCCTGTGCAGCCTTGATATTCATTACCGGTGTTTCCATCGTTCTGCTGCTCTTCCCCACGGCGGCACTTGAGCATAAAGGTCTCGCCGTTGAGGTCGTATGATCCACGGTCGTAACCGACTGATGCGTAGAATCTTGGCTCCCTGTTGATGTGGAGGATGGAGGTCTTCTCTCCCGGGTAGCCCGGAGCGTCAACCAGCTTGGTAGGATTCTGGATCGCCTCCTTGGTCTCAGGATCGACCTCCATCGGGAGACCGTTCTTGGAAAGGAAGCACTCCACGGCCTCGAACGTCGGCACGAAATATCCACGCCATCCCTCACGGCTGTAGGACGAGTAACCTGTGCGCGGAGCCATATTCTTGATGTTGTAGGAGATGTTGCCCTGCGCCGCATAGCAGAAGAGATGCTCGTACTCATTGTAGAATGCGTTGGCGTCTCCGCCGAGGAACGCCGCCCTGTAGTTCTCGTAACCTTTCTCGAAGGTGTCGGTCTCCTTGCTCGGAGCGTAGAGCTGGAATCCGTCCGCCTCACCCTGTTGGATAGCGTCCTTGGCGGCGTCCATAGCCTTCTTCCAGAGCTCTTTGTCATATTCAAGAGGCATCAGCGGCGTGCCGTCGTTGTTCTTGAAGTCGGCGTACCACTCTGCGTTGCCGTTGACCATCGGAGAAGCGGCCTGAAGCCAGAGACGGGACTTGAGCGCCTTGGCGGTAGTCTTTGTCGCGCGGCCGAGGAAGTTTGATGAATATGAAGCCGGAAGGTACTCCGCGGCCTTGTCGTACATGTCCGAGATGAACTGCACGCACTCCAGATAAGGCTTGCGCTCATAGTTGATGTCCTCCTGAAGGCCGATCAGATGATCCACAATGACGATCGGACCGTAATATTCAAGAAGGGTCTGGTGCATATAGGCTATGTTCCAGTAGGCCTCTCCTCTCCAGCGGTTCCTTTCATCCTCGCTCGCGTCAGGCACCTTGTCGATGTTCTCAAGAAGGAGATAGGCGTTGCGGATTCCGCCCCACACATTATAGGACACGGCTCCGGAGGCCTTGTTGCAGGTCGTTGACCACATCGCAACATAGGTGTTGGACGGGGTCTCCTGATTGTTGAACACAAGGGACTTCCACTTGAAGTAATACACAGAGCCGTAGAAACTTGACACCATGTCACCTCCTCCGCACATCTCAAGCGATGACTGGAAGTACCATCTGTTAGGCATATAGTAATAGAGCGAGGCCGCGAAGTTGTCGGCCTGCACGTGGGTCTTGAAAAGATCGTCCTCCGTGGCCTTTCCGCTTGGAATAACATCGAGGAAGTTGCAGGAGGTCGCCATTCCCAAGACGCAGAACAGTATGATAAAAATCTTCTTCATATTCATAAATGATTAGAAAGTGAACTGGAAACCTGCCTTGACCGTGCGCTGGAGCGGATATGTCAGACCGTTGCCGCGGCCTTTCTCCGGATCCCAGTACTTGAACTTGGAAATGTAGAACAGGTTGTTGCCCTGAAGGTAGAAACGGACGAACTTGTAGGTGAATCCGATCTCGGCGTTCTTCAGACGGACGAACGAGGCGTCGTGCATATACAGCGTGGAAGCCTGTGTGTTGTTGTCCGAAGGAACGGTCGTGAGCCTTGGATACTTGGCGTCCTTGTTATTGTTGTCCCAGGACCAGTGGTCGTCGGCTATGTACTTGACGATGCCATAACCGAAATGCTGGTTGTCGCAGAACGGGTGGTTGTTATACGTCGTGATGTCGTACCTTGAGCTGCCCTGGAACATTATGGAAGCATCCCATTTCTTGTATTTCACAGAACCTCCGAATCCGAACTGTATCTCAGGGAAGTAAGGCTTGTCGCTCCAGACGAAGTCATTGGAGTTCACGACACCGTCATTGTTCACATCCTTGTACTTCACATCACCGACACCATAGGCGCCGAAGTCCTGCCTCGGGCTGTTGTCGATCTCCTCCTGCGAGGTGAAGAGTCCCTCGGCGATGAGCACCTTGTTGGAATTGATAGGCTTGCCGATCTTCGAGAGATGCGGGTTCTTTGAATAGTCAGGCTCGTCCATCGCCTTCACCTCTGAATGGGCGTAAGTGAACGTGCCGCGCAGAGAGTACTGGAAGTCGCTGTTCACCACCTTGTTGTAGTTGATGGAGAAATCAACTCCGGAATTGGAGGTCTCTCCGAGGTTCGCCCAAGGAAGCGATCCGCCCACACCGCCGTTCGACGCGAATGACTTGCGCTGCATGAATATGTTCGTGCGGTACTCGTGGAACCAGTCCGCGGACAGTTTAAGGTCCTTGAACAGTTCGATGTCGATTCCGACATTGAGTTTCCTGGCGATTTCCCAGGTGGCGTTCACATTACCGTAGTTGGAGATGAAGCCGGCTCCGATCTTCGCGAAGTTGGAACCGAAAACGTATGACCTGTCACCCATATCGACCTCCGTGATGTACGGGAATCGATGGTCGTCTCCGAGGGAGTCGTTACCGACAAGACCGTAGGACGCGCGGAGCTTCAGGTTGGTCACCGCGCTCTTCAATGGTGAGAAGAACTTCTCGTTGGAGATGTTCCATCCGATGGCGGCAGACGGGAAGAAACCGAACCGCTTGCCGGCGATGAAGTTCTCGGAGCCGTTGTAACCGAAGTTCCCTTCGAGGAAATAGCGCTTGTCGTAGTTGTAGGTGACACGTCCGGCGAGGCCCTGCTCCCTGAACGGAAGAAGCTTTTCCTCGGAGGATCCGGTGGCGTTGTTCACCTTCTCCTTCATATGGTACACGAGGTCGGCACTGACATCGTGCTTCCCGAATTTCCTTGCATAGTTGATCTGACCCTGCAAAGACCACTCGTGGTAGCCGCTGGCGGAGACAGAACTCTCAAGGTATGTCGTGCCCTCGGCGCCGATGGAGTTGGCTGTCCATGTGTAGGTTCCGTCGTCGTTGAGCGTGACGCTGTCCGGATCAATCTTGTAATATGCCGGAATATGGTAGCGGTTTGTTGCGGCGTAGGAGTAGTTGTAGAAAGAGACCAACGCCTTGGCTGAGAGCCCCTTGGTAATGAAGTTCAGGTTCTGGTCAACGTTGAGGGAGGCGGTCATCCAGGACCTGTATTGCTCCTTGTAGCCACGGCTGAGCAAGGCGTAAGGGTTGAGGTCGTTGGAGCCGGTGTCCCAAGTGTCGTTGTTACCGTACCTTACGAACGTGTCACCATCCTCGGCTGGAAGAACGGCCGGGAAGCGCACCGGATTCGCGCGCATGGTGTAGTAGAAGAGGTTGGACGTGGACTCGTAAGGGCTGTCCTGATACTGAAGCTGCATATTCAGTTTCATAGAGACCTTGGTCGTCTTGGTCGCCTGGGCCGTGACGTTGCTCTGGAACATATACTTTTTGTTGTTGAGGTTCACGTCCAGAAGAGCGTCCTTAGGCTCCTTGATGATACCGTTCTCATTGTAGATCGAGGCGTTGAGGAAGTAGTTGACCTTCTTTCCGCCGCCACGCAGCGAGACATTGAACCTCTGGTTCATGGCGAAGTCCTTGAACAGCATTCCGTACCAGTCGTTGTTCGGATAGACGTAAGGATCGAGATGGTTTCTTGTGCCCTCGATCTTCTCGCTGGAGTAGAACGGCACGTATGCCGCGCCGGACTGGCGGGCCACATTGTAGAGAGCCTCGTTGTAGAGTTCCATATACTGCACGCCGTCAGCGACTTCCTGAACTATTGTCGGCATAGAGACCGTGTTGTCGAACGACGCGCTGATGGCGATCTTCTCTGAATTGCGTCCTTCCTTGGTGGTCACGATGAGCACACCGTTGGCACCTCTGGAACCGTAAAGGGCGGTCGCGGTCGCGTCCTTCAGGACGGACATCGACTCGATGGCCTCGGTCGGGATGTTGTTGAGCATCGAAGATGTGATCTCGACACCGTCAAGCACGATCAGCGCGCTGGAGTTGGCTCCGAACGTGGATATTCCTCGAATATAGAAGGCCGCGCCGTCGGCTCCCGGCTCACCCGAAGTCTGGCGGGCGATGAGTCCCGGAATATTTCCGGCGAACGAGGTCGTGAGGTTGGAGGAGGATGTCGCGAGATCCGCCGGCTTCACCGCCTGGACGGCACCCACGAGGGATTCCTTCTTCTGGGTACCGAATCCGACCACGACTGACTCTTCGAGGGCGTTGGCCTGTACGATCATTGTGACTAGGGTGAACAGATAGGTGTCGGCCACCTTGATCTCCTTGGTGTCGTACCCCATCATCTCGAAGACTACCGTCTCGGTGGTAGGGGAGACGGAGAATTTGTACTCTCCGTGCGCGTCCGTCGTCGCGATCTCCTTAGGGTTTTCCTTGGAATGGATAACGACTCCGGCCAATGGTGTGTCGCCGTCGGAACCGATGACGATACCGTTAAGTATCTTGTCCGCCTGTCCTGTCTTCGCGTTTTGCGCCAGCATCGGAAGAACACCGAGGCAAAGCGTGACGGCAAGCGTGAATATCTTTTTGATTATCTTATTCATAAGTCTGAATTTTTTCTGGTGTTACTTCACGATCTGGATCTTGCCTTTCAATGCGGTCTTGGCTTTGATCTGCTCGGCTGTGAGCGGATTGTCGTAGAGTCGGGCGACCACGACGGTCCCGTTCCAGGATCCGTTGAACTTGGTCTCGCTGTTGTAGTTTCCGGCGACACCCATACAATGCAGACCACTCTTGTGCTTGAGGGTCGTCACTCCGACCGTGGCCTTGAGCTCACCATCGACGTAGCACTTGATTGTCTCTTTGTCCCAGACTCCGAACACGTGGTAGAGCTGCCCAGGCACAGCCTGAACGTGGCTCACGGCGAAGTTCCAGTTACCGTTGCCGTGCTGGATGAATTCGATCGAACCGTCTCGGGTGACTTTTGATTTGTCGCCGGCGTTGGTCTTCTCACCCGGCGCGCCGAGCATCAATGCGAATCCACCTGACTGCGTGGCTCCGAACGCCTTTGTCTCGACGTTGGTGTGCGCCGAAGGAATGGAGAACACAGACTCGATCGTGTACCCGTTGTTGAGCCTGCCCTCGAAAGCTGTATATTCACACTCCCAGAAAGCGTAGTCGGCCTTGTTGAATGACTTGTTCTGGGCACGTGTCACTGACGGACCCCAGGCGGCATAGTCCTCGTAGAAGTTCATCGTGGCTCCCTTTGTCCAGGAATTGACTTTGTTCTTAAGAGGGGAGATGTCCTCGGCCGTGCCGTCCTCACCGAACTTGAAATCCATCAGGTCGGCGGCGGCGTACTGGGTCAGGGTGATCACACCCTTGACATCCTTGTCTTCCTCGGAATCAGCGCAGACCGCTGAAATGAGGGCGGTTCTGTCTTGACTGTCCGGATTGGCCTCGACCACGAAATGAATCTTCCCGCCGGCTTTCGACACTTTCACCCAGGACTGGTCGGACTCGGCCGTCCAATTCGTGACGTTGAGAAGATTTACCGAAAGGTCTCCTTCTGCCTCGTGTCCGTCTGAAATGACCTCTTTGGCGTCTATCGAGACGGCGAGGTTCTTCTGTGAAAGGTCAAGGACAGCGGAGACTCCTGGATCCTCGATGCAGGTGAAGGTGATCTCAGCCTTGTTTTTCACGGCTGTCTCGGCGATAGGCTTGGCGTTGAGCACGACCTTGTCATCGCTTTGGGAGACAATCGAGAGCCATTCAGTTCCGGCCGCGTCGATCTCGCACTTGAACGTGCCGTTCGTGCTGACGTTGACTGTTGTCTCTCCACCATTCTTAGGAAGCACATTGGAAAGGATCGTAGGCTCCAGGAAGAATCTTTGGAGCTGGGTCACCTGAAGCAATGCCTTCTGCTCGATGTTGTCGCAGACGAAAGCGACCTTGGCGGTTCTTGGAGAGGTGGCGTCATAGACGGTTGTCGTGAAATTGACCGTCGCGTTTCCTGTGCCGGTTGACGGTGAGACGGTCAGCCAGTCACAGTCCTTAGGGATACGGATGTACCAATCCCCGTCCGCCGTGAAGGAAACTTGTTTTGTTTCGGAACGATTGCTGAAAGTAATGGTGCTCAGCCCCATCTCATCAGCGTTTTCCAAACTCATCTTGGCTGGAACGCGTGTGGCTTCCTCGGAGGCGCAGGAACATAATGACAATGCGCTCCATCCGACAATGAGAAACGACAGCATCAGCTTTGAAAAACTAATTTTCATAAGCAGTGAATCAATAAGTTATTAATAATTATTATGGTTGATATTTGTCTTGTCAATTGTTCTACGAGAGTTATGTTTTCCCGTGTCCGTTCATAAACCAATACACAAATATATGTTTTTCCCCGGATTTTTACTCCTGAAAAAGTGAAAATTTTAAAAAGTGTTATATTTGCCATATAAAAGAGGAAAGGATGAGTTTTTTCAACAAGCCTCTGCCCGGCTATCTTCGTGGCAAGAACCAACTTATCTACACCGTGACATTCACGGCGTTGTTCTCCATCGTGTTCCTTCTGGTCAGCCTGCCGTTCTCGCACAACAGTTGGATGGCGCTCGGGAACTCCAGATTCTTCGTTTTCACGGTGCTTTTCGCGCTCGGCTCGCTTATGATCGTGATCCTCAGCAAATACATAATGTACAAGACTAGAAACAAGCTGAAGATGAATTTTCTGGGCTACATAACGTGGTGCGTCTGCGAGGTCATCGTGATCTGTCTGGCATATTCATTCATCACCGTGCCGATCACAGGCATCGGGTGGGATCAGTTCCCGGCGACGCTGGGAAAGGCGTTGTTGTACGGAAACACTTCTCTGATAATTCCTTACATCCTTGCCGGGATGTACTACGCCATTCAGGACAAGAACCAGATCATCCGTCTGATGAACTACGGCAATGTGGTCTCTGACGAGGCTGTGCCGGTCTCACAGTTGGAGAAAATCACGCTTTTCGACAATAGCGGTGACCTGAAACTGTGCGTCAGCGCCTCGAATCTCTACTACATCGAGTCTGACGACAACTACATCGTGGTCTGGTACACCGACAGCAAGGGCGACCTGAAGCGCTATATGCTCCGCTGCCGTCTCAAGACCGTGGAGGAGAGTTTCCGTGGAAGCAGCCTTGTGCGTTGCCACAGAAAATATATTGTGAATATGGACAAGGTCAAGGTCCTGCGCAAGGAGAAGGACGGCTACGAACTGGATCTTGACAACGACTCAATCGCACCTATCCCGATCACCAAGACATATTCAGAAAACGTCCTGAGCCGTTTCAACAACAGTTCAGGACGCCGTATGGAGTGATATTCCCGTTTCTTCTATTCGCAGAGTTTGTTCAGGGCGAGTTCCACGAGGGCGCGCACCTGTGGTTTGTAGTCCGGGTTGCTGCTCTTGAGGTAGCGGTTGGCGATGGCGCAGCAGATCGTGCCGGCCTCGTGTCCGAGACGTTTGGCCATTCCTGCGACCGCCGAGCTTTCCATCTCGAAATTGGTGATCCGATATTCCCCGAAGCGGAAGGACTCGAAGTCCTCAAGCATATCCGGCATCGCCAGGCCCTGTCTCACGACTCTGCCCTGAGGTCCGTAAAATCCTGAGGCAGAGATTGTCATGCCTTTTACCGAGCAGTCCTCGAACTTCTTGATCAGCTTCTCGCTGGCCTTCACGAAATATGGCGAAGGAAGGTTCTTGTCCCAATGCGTGTGCTCCTTGAAAGCCTTCTCCATCTCAAGGTTGGAGAGTTCGTCACGGCCTTCGTACCAGTTCATCAGACCGTCGCAGCCCACGGAATAGTGGGAGAAAATCGCTGATCCGAGCGGAATGTCGGCCTGGACAGCCCCGCAGGTTCCGATCCTGAGGATCGTGAGGGTCCTGTGCTCCTTCTTCGGCTCGCGGGTGGTGAAGTCCACATTCGCGAGGGCGTCCAGCTCAGTCATCACGATGTCGATGTTGTCGGTTCCGATTCCGGTTGACAACACGGTGACTCTCTTGCCGTTATACTTGCCGGTCGTGGAGACGAACTCCCTTGACTGGTGGCGGAACTCGATGTCGGTGAGGAATCCGGCGACCATATCCACTCTTCCAGGGTCGCCGACGAGGATGACGATGTCAGCCAGCTCTTCCGGTTTCAGATGGATGTGGAACGCCGAGCCGTCATCGTTGATGATTAATTCAGATTCTGCTATTCTCATAATATGAATTTTAATGTTTAACCGCCAAATATAAGAATATTCAACGGAATTAACTATTTTTGTGAAATATGTGGCAGAGACTTCAAACTTTATACCTGTGCATCGCCACAGGTTTGATAGCGGCGCTTTTCTTCAGCGTCAAGGCGTTTACCTTAGGTCCCGGCGGAGTTCATTCCGTCGAGTTGACCTACATTAAGTACACCCCTTACCTTATCCTTTTGATTCTGATCACCATCCTTCAGCTGTTGGCGGTGTTCACTTTCAACGCGCGTGTCTTCCAGATGCGCACAGCCGTGCTTTCCGCCATCCTGATGATAGCGCTTCAGGCCTGGATCGGTGTGGATTACTTCACGGCTGACAAGGAGTGGATATTCAAGTTCACCGCGGTGTTCCCGCTTGTGGCGGCCATCCTGAATTTCATCGCCGCGAGGCTCATTCTCAGGGACCAGCTCCTTGTGGAGAGCGTCTCGCACCTCCGCTCCCGGAAGAAGAATCACAAGATTTAAGGCACTGGATCGTACCCGCTGCCGCCCCAAGGGTTGCAGCGGAGGATTCTCCAGACGGTCAGGAACAATCCCTTGACCGGTCCCCATTTCTTGAACGCCTCGATGGCGTAGGTCGAACACGATGGCTCGAAACGGCACGTCTTGGGAATATACGGCCCTATGCAGGTGCGGTAGAACCAGATCAGGGCCAGAAACGGTGCGATGCACACTTTCCTGATCCGTTGTCTCCATGGAGGAATATTCCCGCTAGGTTTCATGTTCCGCAAGTTTTTGAAGAACCGAGGCGACCTGCTCCCGCAAAGCCGAATATTCCAAGACCTCCTTTGTGTTATAAAGGAACAGTATTGAATATCCTTTCGGAGGGAGAATGTCCTTCTGGGTCCTGTAGGCTTCCCTGAGCCTGCGTTTCAGCAGGTTTCGCTTGACGGCCCGCTTGAAAAGCCGCTTGGGAACAGACACGATAATGGAATTGGCTTGTGACGGAATCCCATCATTGGCAGCCTCTTCTTTCAGAAAACAGTATTTGAGACCGGACGTGAAGCCCCAGCGGCCCCTTGACATCAGAGCCGAAATCTTCGACTTCCCGTGAAGCCGCTCGGATTTCGGTAGAGTGAACATTTCTGTAACTATTTCTGGGCGTTGAGGTAAAGCTCGATCGCGCGGGCCACGGACGGAGCCTCCGGAGTCGGAGCCTGGATCTCGATCTTGAGGCCGGCTTCCTCCATCGCCTTCACGATGGATTTCCCGTAGGCCACGAACTTGATGTCTCCCTGCTGGAACTCAGGGAAGTTCTCGTAGAGGGACTTGATGTCGTACGGATTGTAGAATACGATCATGTCGTAGTCCTGCAGGTTCATCTCCTTAAGGTCCTGAGGCACAGACTTGACGAACACGGCTGTCTTGTAATCAAGTTTCTGCGCTTCCATCAGATTCGTCAGCGGAGAACTGTTGCTTGAGTCGGACTGGGTCACAAGGAACTTCTCACCCTTGTGCTTGGTTCCGATCTGTTCTATGATGGACTCGGGAGTCCCGTTGCCGAAAAATATCTTGCGCTTGCGGTAAACGATGTGCTTCTGAAGATACATCGCTACGGCCTCGGTCGTGCAGAAATACTTCATTGTCTCCGGAACCTTGACCCTCAGTTCATCGCACAGGCCATAGAACGCGTCAATAGTATGGCGGGACGAGAAAATGATTGCGGTGTAATCCAGAATGTTTATCCTCTGCGCCCTGAACTCTCTGGAAGAGAGGGGCTCGATGAGAAAGAACTGCTTGAATGTGATGTCAACGCCGAATTTCTCTTTCAGTGCGACGTAGGGTGCGTCGTTCATCGGAGCGCGCTGTGAGATCAAAATCTTCTTTATTGCCATATTCTTGTTTTCTAGTTCGGCCTCCGGTGACACTATAGCAGCTTGGCTGAAAGCACTAGAACGGTGGTCGGAAGTAATTCAAGGCCGCAAAGATACAAAAATGTTGTGAAAGGATTGCAAGCCGAGGCGAAAATCTGTCCTCGCCTGAAGATGTGGAACAAGTAGGTGACGGCTATTACATGCAGAAGCACCACACGCGTAAGTTCCTTATTACCAACTGAAATATTCAGTATGGCCCCGACAGGGAACACGATCAGGAAAAGAATTATGATGTAGTTGAAAAAGGCATGGTTGGCCGCCGTGAAAGTCTTCGTCCGGTAGGCTCCCATTTCCAACTGCCAGTTCAGGAAAGATCTCAGCACGAGGTATGCCAGCATCGTCCCGCAGGTGGCCGCCAGTCCCAGAGCGGGAGGAAGGGATTCCATGTAGTCCGGTTGATAGAGGCCATGAGAATAGACGACCATGCATAGCGGCACGAACAGGACCATGACCATCCAGTTGCGGCTGCCGCTCAGCTGAAGGCTGTCTTCAAGGTCAAGGTTGCCTTTCCATCGCATGACGCAGTCTCCCAGCGATGGGATGATCTTGAAGAAACTCCCGACGCTCAGCAGAAAAATGAATGTGAATATGACCGCGAGGCCACAGAAAACCGGATCGTCGATCATGAGTGTCAGTTGCCCCTTTTAGCGTTGTAGCCCATATTCCTGAGAAGCTCCGTGACTTTGTCCCGCAGGTCTCCCTGGATGGTGATCTCCCCGTCCTTGGCCGAGCCTCCGACCCCGCATTTCACTTTCAGTGTCTTGCCAAGAGCCGACAGATCCTCCTGCGTGCCCACAAATCCGCTCACCAGCGTGACCTGCTTTCCGCCTCTGTTCCTTCTGTCGATGGTGACGGTCAGTCTCTGCCTGGACGGCTCAAGGGTCTCAGCCTCGGCGGTCTCCTCCGTGGCGTAGTTGAAGTTCGGGTCGGTCGAATAGACGACGCCGAGTCGCTGCTTCCAGTCGTTATCGGGTTTCATAATATTCATTGTTATATTTTTGCAAAGATAGCGAATCCTTTTGTATCTTTGTCTGTTTAACGGCTTGATTCGGCCGATTTAGGAACATCGTTAGTTTATGGACATTAAGAAATTCAAACTGTGGAACAAGGTGACGGCGCTGGCTGTTCTGGCCATCTCCGCGTTCACCTATCTCTCCACAATCGAGCCGACAGCCTCTTTCTGGGACTGCGGAGAGTTCATCGCGTCATCGTACAAGCTTGAGGTCGGACACCCGCCGGGAAACCCTGTCTTCCAGCTCATAGCAAGGTTCTTCACCATGTTCACGGGTCCGGACAAGGCCGCTGTGATGGTGAACTCGATGAGCGCGGTCTGCTCGGCTCTCACCATATTCTTCCTCTATCTGACAATCGTTTTCCTCGTCAAGAGAGTGATTGTGCCGAAACGTGACGGCGAGGGCGGAACCGGGGAGTATTCACTTGGCCAGGCCATAGCCATCTACGGCAGCGGAGCCGTCGGCGCTCTGGCTTATTGCTTCTCGGACACGTTCTGGTTCTCGGCCGTCGAGGGCGAGGTCTATGCGATGTCGTCCCTGTTCACGGCGATGGTCGTGTGGGCGATGACAAAGTGGTACGAGGAGACCGACCGCAGGTACGCGAACCGCTGGATCGTGCTGATCTCGTTCCTGATGGGACTCTCCATCGGAGTCCACCTGCTGAACCTGCTGGCGATTCCGATGCTGGTCTATATGTACTACTTCAAGATGAGGGAGGACAAGCCATATTCATTCTGGGAATATGTCAAGATTCTTGCCGTCTCGGTGGTGATCCTGGCGTTCATCCTCTTCTTTATGGTGCCTTACATCCCTAAGATAGCCGCGTATTTTGACCTGTTCTTCGTTAACACTCTCGGGCTTCCGTACAACACTGGAGCGGCCTTCTTCATCGTGGCTCTTCTCACTGCTTGCTTCTGGGGCCTTTTCAAGACCCTCAAGACAGAGAGGGTGTTCTGGAACACGGCTCTGCTGTGCTTCACCACGATCGTGATCGGATTCTCGGTGTTCAGCATCGTAATCATCCGCTCATGCGCCAAGACTCCGACCAATGAGTACCAGCCTGACAACGCGTTCACCCTCGTGCGCTATCTCTCCCGTGAGCAGTACGGCTCGACTCCGTTGCTCTACGGCCAGTACTACGGCGCTCCGTACGAGCTTGAGCAGAAATCCTATTGGGCTCCTCTGGACGGCAAGTACAAGAAGGCCCCGAGCCCTGTGGACGTGAAATATGACCGTGCCGGAAAGATGCTGTTTCCGAGAATGTACAGCAACGATGAGAGGCACATAAAGTTCTACGAATCCTACACCAACGGAAAGGGCACGCCGGTGCCGGGCGCTCAGTACAAGAAGCCGACACAGGGTGCGAACCTGTCATATTTCTTTGATTTCCAGCTTGGATGGATGTACTGGAGGTACTTCATGTGGAACTTCGTGGGACGGCAGAACGAGATCCACACGCCTTCCGCCGACCTGTTCACGGGCAACTGGGAGAGCGGAATCCCGTTCATCGACAAGATTCATCTTGGCGACCAGAGCAACGCTCCGCAATGGCTTCAGGACAACCCGGGCAAGAACCACTACTTCTTTCTGCCTCTTCTCCTTGGACTCATCGGTCTGTGCTTCCAGTTCGACAAGGACCGCCGAGGCTGCTGGCTGACATTCCTGCTCTTCTTTATGACAGGAATCGCCATCGTGCTCTATCTGAACCAGGTTCCGTACCAGGTGCGTGAGAGGGACTATGCCTACGCTGGCTCGTTCTACGCCTTTGCCATCTGGATCGGATTCTCCGTCGCTGCCTTATATTCATGGATCACTTCCACGTTGAAGGAAAAGCATACTGTCGCTGTGGCGGCCGTGGCTTCCGTGGCTTGCCTTTTCGTGCCGGCGCTTATGGCGGAGGAGAACTGGGACGACCACGACAGAAGCAACCGCTACACCGCCGTCGAGGTCGCCAAGAATTATCTTAATTCAGTGGAAAAGAACGGTTTACTGATAACCCACGGTGACAACGACACCTTCCCTCTGTGGTACGCGCAGGAGGTCGAGGGCTTCAGGAATGACGTGAGAATATGCAATACATCCCTCCTTGGAACCGACTGGTACATCGACCAGATGAGGTACGCGATCAACAACTCCGCTCCTCTGAACCTCTCGATCGGACAGGAGCAGTACCTCTACGGAACCAATGAATGGATTCCTATCGAGGACAAGCGTGGCCAGGCTCTGCTGCTTTCGGACTGCGTCACAGTGTTCAAGCATCCTGACGCCAAACTGGTCTATCAGGACGGGCGCAAGACGGATTACTGGATTTCCCGCAAGATGATAATTCCGGTCAACAAGGAGAACTGCCTCAAGAGCGGAATCGTGAGCGAGAAGTTCGCCGAGCAGATTCCGGACTCCATCGTGATTGAGATCCCTAAGAGCAAGAATTTCCTCAGCAAGCCTGAGCTCTTCCTGCTTGACTTCCTCTCCACCTACCAGTGGGACAGGCCTTTGAATATGCTTAATCAGGGCGGAGACCTGAACATCGGTCTGCGCGACTACCTGATGTACGAGGGCTTCTCCTACAAGTTCATCCCGATCAAGAACAAGCCTCAATCCCTTGAGGTCGGCCTTGTGGACACCGATGACCTGTACGACAAGATCACGGACAAGTTCTGCTTCGACGCCGTTTCCCGTGAGGACTATTGTGTTGATTACCAGAACACCTACACCTTCCTTGGCGTCATGTCTTTGAGGAATATGTTCGTGTCCGCCGCCAACGCCTTCATCGCCGCCGGGGAGAACGACCGCGCCGAGCAGATGCTTGACAAGTGCCAGCAGGTTCTCAAGCCGAAGGAATATCCTTATGACAACTCTATCCTCGGCTGGGGTTCCAACGCCCTCTTCCCGATCGAGATGGTCAAGGACTACTACGCTCTTGGCAAGCCTGAGAAAGCCAAGGCTCTCGCCACGGAACTGACCAATGAGCTCACCGAGTCCATCAGGTTCTATCTCGACTTCTACCCGATGTGCAAGAGTGACTTTGAATATAACTGCAACCTTATCTACTACATGACAAACGATGTCATCCGCAAGGCCGGCGACAAGGACTTCGCCGACGAGATCGAAAAGACCCTCGCCGCCTTCCTTTCCGCCCAGTCATAAGATGTTTCGGGAATCCCGATAGCAGTTATCGAAACAAAGGGATGATAATCCATCCCAATCCGCAAGTGGTGTTATAATTTTGCGTCGTCAAAAAAAAAGAGCGTAAGATTATGACACCACTTGAAATTTCCACGGCTGCTATGAGCGCCAATTCCGGATCACTGATCATCGTTTGCGCGGTCGCAAGCGCGGTTATCCTGATCGTTTCCTTCCTGCACGAAAGGCTTAAGGCCTTCAATGCGAAGCACAGCATCATTACCTATTCCGACACCCTTGTAAGGCCTGTGTCCTGGAACGGAGGCAGGGATGGTGTGGATGCTGACGGAGTCCCTTTCTACGGATCCTTTGAAGAAGAGGATTCAGACGCGAAGGCTGATAACGTTGTGTCCATCCACGATGTTGTAAAGAAGGAGAATGAATATGGAAACTCAGGAACTCACGCTGCATAACGAACTGAAGCGCAAGAGCATATTCCTGAGAGACTACACCACAGAACTTTACGCCAGCGGGGCGACGACAATCCGCATCGAGAAGAATCTTGGCCGGATTGCCGAGCAGTGGCACACCAAGGCTGACTTCTCTGTTCTTCCGACCTGCATTGTCCTGAACCTTTGGGACGAGAACGAGGAGAAATCCTACACCGTGACCGGAAAGATTCCGGCCGACAGGATCAACTTCAACACAGTCTCTGACCTGAGCAGTCTCAGCTGGAAGGTGGTCGAAGAGGATTTGGATGTCTGTAAGGCCACGGCCAGGTTCCGTGATATTCTTGAAAAGAAACGCCTCAATCCTTGGCTTGTGCTTGTGCTTGTGGGACTTGCCAACGCATCATTCTGCGAGTTGTTCGGAGGGGACTTGATCTCTATGCTGATTGTGTTCATCGCCACTATCGACGGATTCTTCCTCAAACAGAAACTTCCTGCCAAAGGCGTTGATTTCAGGATAGTCATCGTCCTTGCCGCCTGTCTCTCGGCTGTGATAGCCTGCTCAGGCTTTGTCTTCGGCTGGGGAAAGACTCCGGAGATAGCCCTTGCCACAAGTGTCCTTTATTTCGTCCCGGGAATCCCGTTCTGCAACGCTGTCTGTGACCTTATCTATGGCCATTACATCTGCTGCATCAGCCGATTCCTGCACGCCGTGATCATCACGGTCTGCCTGTCTCTGGGACTTTGCATCGCTTTCGGGCTTTTGAATATTCAATTTCTGTAATGGAACTTTTTTTTCTTATCATAAAAGACGGTATCTTTGCCGCGATAGCGGCGATAGGGTTCTCAAGCATCAGCAATCCGTCACCGAGGGTGTTCCCTCTGTGCGCCTCGATCGCCGCGGCAGGACATATGACCAGATATGTGTTGATGAATATATGCGGCTTCCAGTTGGCTTCAGGCAGTATGCTTGGCGCCCTTGTCATCGGCTTTCTGGCTTTGCCGGCGGCCAAGATGATAAAGACCCCGGCGGAGTGCATCTCGTTCCCGGCTCTGCTGCCGATGGTTCCGGGAATGTACGCCTACCGGACGATACAATCCTTGCTGCATTGCCTGGGATCTTATTCGGAGCCGACATTCATGCACTACCTGTACCTGTTGAGGTTCAACTGGATGACTTGTATGGTGACCATCATCGCGATGGTGGTCGGAGCCTTGCTCCCGATCCTGCTTTTTCAAAATTTTTCGTTTAAGGTCACAAAGTAATGGAATTCAGACAACTACGTTATTTCGTCAAAGTCGCGCAATTGTGCAGCTTCTCCGAGGCCTCAAAGGCTTTGTTCATCTCCCAAAGCACTTTGTCCCAGCAGATAAAGCAGCTTGAGGATGAACTTGGGGTGGAACTTCTTGTCCGGGACTCAAGGCACGTCGCCTTGAGTGACTACGGGGAGCAATACCTTCCGTACGCCAAGCAGGTTCTCAAAGATGTGGACGCAAGCGCCGAGAGGATGAAAGACGTGAGGGAGCTGAATATCGGCACGTTGAATGTGGGAGCGACCTACACGTTCTGCCCGCTGCTGGCGGACACGGTCCGGGAATTTATGAAGAAGTACCCGGGGATCAAGCTGAAGGTTTACTGCCGTTCGATGGAGAACCTTATGGAAATGCTTGAGCACGGGCAACTTGATGTGGCTCTGTCCTACAAGCCGTTGGAGAGCTACGAGGACATCGACTCCCACATCCTGTTCAACAGCAAGCTTTGCGTCATCGCGGGGAAAGACAATCCTGTGGCCAAGATGGAGAGCATCCGTCTGACGGAATTGGAAAAGCTTCCGCTAGCGCTGCCGGCCAGAGGATTGCAGGCAAGGAACGCTTTTGACAGTCTGCTCTACGGCCAGAACTTCAAGTTTGATGTCCGTCTGGAAATCAACGATCTCAGCATGCTTCTGGAAATGGTCTCCAGCACCGGCCTCGTGACGCTCCTTTCCGAGGCCACTGTCCGCGGCAACAAGGATTTCGTCGCCCTGAGTCTTGATCACCCGCACTCTGAAATGCAGGGATCATTCCATCTTCTCAAAGGCTCCTATTGCAAAAACGCCACGAAGGAGTTCCTCAAGATGCTGGTAGAGAACAATTCCTTCACTATGGCGATGAAAGCCATAGAAGACAGGTAACTATAATATTCAGTTTTAAAGCCCCGGTTTCGGAATCTTACGCTCTTATCGCTGGCTGTGTTTTTGTCGAACATATCTCCCGGCTGTCCCGAAACCGGAGTTTTTGTGATTATTCTATTGACAGATTCGTTTCTAAAACCAGATTCCGACTCCTGCAGAAAATGTGTTTTTCTGAGGAGAATCTTTTTCCGGAAGGATGTAGGATGCGTCGATCCTGACGGAACGGATGCGGAACCCGATGCCGACGGATGCGAATGAGGGCACTGGAGCCTTGTCTGAAGCGTAATTGTAGCCCAGTCTGGCGAACGCGGCATTTCTATAGGAATATTCCACACCAACCGATGCGGACGCGCCTCCGTCAATGAATATGTCAGCGTCAGCTCCAGCCTCGATATGATGCTGTTCTGTGTTCACGAACCTGTACGCCACGCCGGCTGAGACCGATGCCGGCAGACTGAACGAGGAACCTTCAGATGACTTGATCTTGCCACCGATGTTTCTTACGCCTGCCGCTATGCGGATTCCGGACACATCAGCAAGGGCGAAAGCGTCGGCTGCGAATGCCTTGTGGGAGTCCTTCTGGGTAAGCGCGGTGGAAGCGTATTTCATGTTCACACCGAATGATATGTAACTCAACGGCTTGTAAGACAATGAGAACCCGGCGACAATCTCTTTCGGGGTGAAAGTGCCGTCCGGAACTCCGGTTGAGGTGTACTTGTCGTAGCTTTCTCCGATGCCGTAAGACACGGCTGCCGCCACACCCAACTTATCATACGGACGAAAGGTCAGCCCTGCGTCATAGACATTGGTCTTGAGCCTGTCTGGCTGCCATAGTGAATATGCCACAGCGGCATCGAGTTCTTTCTCCGAGAAGGCGAGCGACGCCGGATTCGAGAAGATTGTGAGCGAGCTCGGATCGGAGAAGGCTAGATCGGTGCCGGCTCTGCCTGACGAGGCCGGACAGATATTCCTGTTCAGGAAATCAAAAGCGGTGGCATTGACGGCAGAGGTGTTCTGGGCGGAAACCGCATGTGACATCGCAACAAGGGCGACACATGTCAATGAGATCAATTTACGGGGAAGTAAACTTTCCATTTTCATTTTGTTTTTTGTCAAGTTCAATCGCCAGTGCGGTGGGATTCCGCGGTAGGTTTTGCACAGATGCTTCGACAGGTGCTTCGGCAGTTGCTGCTCAGGTGCCTCGGCAGTTGCTGCACAGATGCTTCGGCAGTTGCTGCGACCGGGCTGTGAGCGGTGTCTGGCGTGTGGCATAGGAGTGGTGTGGAATGCAGGGATAAGGGGAATGGATGGCGTGGCAGGTAATAAGTTGAGTATCAACGAAATAAGCATTCTCGTGGTGAGACATTGGACACCACGAGAATGCTTATGTTAGTTATTGTCAAGTGGTTAGCTGCCACGGGTTGGACTGGTGTCTTTAGACCAGAGCCTTCACCTGTCCGGCGTTCAGCGGGATCATCTCGGTGATCGGCTTGTACTCGTACTGATCAAAGTCGTTGATCTGGGCGAAGCCGGCGGACTTGTCTCTGCGGTAGTAGATGTACATAAGAAGTCCTCCGGGAGCCTCGGAGACAACCTTGTCAGACTTGTCTTCGAGGAAAGACACGAGTTCTTCCTTTTTTGTCTTCGGGTAGTTGGCTGTCTTGCGCCTGAAGGATCCCTCCTTGCCTTCGATGATGTAAGAGGATTTCATGGCGAGGAAGAGGATCACGGCGAACGCTATGAGAGTGCATCCGAGGATGAACATAGAGTCGGAGCAGAAGAGCAGTCCGACTCCTGCGGCAAGGAACAAAAGTGTGATGATGAAGTCCTTTGCGGATCTTGTTTTCTTGATATTTACGGTTTCCATTTGTTTTCAGATTTAGATGCTGTTCCGGAGAGAACACAATACTCCCCGGAAAAAGTTGTCGTGTAAAAAATATGGTTGCATCACCTTGTTATTATGATACATTATTCGCCGTCCATAGAGGGGGCGGCACCCTTGTTTTTTGATTGGTGGGTGAGTCATGTCACCCGGAATGGAAACCGACCGCTATAGACGCAGCTTCCGCAGTGTCGGCAGGGAATGTCTTTGCACGTTAAGATGACAGAACGCCTTTGATTCAAGAATCCTGAAATCAAGCTCTGTCCTGCGCGCACCCCTGCACGGACTGCCGGAAGCTCCGGTGACTGTGCGGATTACTGTCTGCCCTTCGGCCGTCGGGCTTGTCAGGCAGACTGTGTTGAACTTTATGAATGAATGTTCAGATTGGTTCTGATCAGTAAGGCTGTCCGTGGAAGTCAGAACGGCTGTCTCATTGTTGTCCGGTTCCGCAAAGAAATTGTCCTGCAGCCCTTGGCAGAAGAATGCGAGAGCCACAAGGACAACGGAAACCAGGCAGAATCTGACAAATGACCTCATCGCCTCTACCTCCTGAGTCTTACGAATATGCTCAGCGGCAGATTCTTTCCGAACTTGTCCCTGAGTACAAGCTCTCCGGATTCGAGAGCGGCGTCCGGCGCAAGCCCGAAGGCCTGACGCACGACCGTCTCGCCGAGAATGGCCGAGAATCCGTTCGAGTAAAGGTTCAGAACCAGGAAACTGTTCTGTGGCGCGAGAATCTTTCCGACGGTCTTCATCATATCGAAAAGACATTCGTCCAGTTTCCATTTTTCCCCGTCCGGGCCGTGGCCGTAGGCCGGAGGATCCAGGATGATGCCTTGGTATAGATTGCCGCGTTTGGCCTCACGGTTCGCGAACTTCATCGCGTCCTCGACCACCCAACGGATGCCGTCAAGACCACTGCGGTCCTGGTTGCCGTGAGCCCAGGTGACGACCTGACGCACTGAATCCAGATGAGTGACATCTGCTCCGGCGCACTTTGCCGCCAGCGATGCCGCTCCCGTGTAGGCGAACAGATTCAGAACCTTAGGCTTGGAGCCTGTCTTCGCGGCGATGTCCGAAATCTGCTTGAATATGTAGTCCCAGTTTGCGGCCTGCTCCGGGAAGACTCCCACGTGCTTGAAGGACGTGAGCCCCAGCCTGAGGCTGAACTTCGGACCTCTGTTGTAGCGGATCCACCACTGGTCGGGCATATTCCTCAATCTTTCCCACGTTCCGCTGTCCTCCTTCCCGGCCTTGCCGAATCCGGCCCCCGGCGTGAAGCGGGTGTGGGCGAGCCTGTTCCACTCCTCGTCGGTCATGCTCTTGTCCCACAAAGCCTTAGGCTCCGGGCGGGCAAGAACATATTCACCGAACCTTTCGAGCTTCGCGCCCCTTCCGGAGTCGAGAAGTTCGTAGTCCTTCCAATTCTGTGGATTAAACTCGATCGTCATAGCGTGCAAAGATAGGAAAAAGAAAGTCTATTTTATCCTTTTGCATCAGGATTTAATCGTTATAGTGTGACGGACTGATGTCCAATCCGCTGAATTTTACTATATTTGCGGTCGGAATAAATCGAAATTATTTTAATATAATAAGGTTATGCAACAGCACATTGACACCTACGACTTCAAAGGTAAGAAGGCAATTGTCAGAGTGGATTTCAACGTTCCGCTCGATGAGAATTTCAACATCACAGACGACACCCGCATCCGCGCGGCTCTCCCTACACTCAAGAAAGTGCTCGCCGAGGGTGGTTCCCTCATTCTTATGTCCCACCTCGGACGTCCTAAGGGAGTTGATCCTAAGTTCTCCCTCAAGCATATTCTCGGTCACGTTTCTGAATGCCTCGGTGTTCCGGTCCAGTTCGCCGACGACTGCCAGAAGGCTGACGAACAGGCCGCCGCGCTCAAGCCAGGTGAGGTTCTGATGCTTGAGAACCTGCGTTTCTACGCTGAGGAGGAAGGCAAGCCGAGAGGACTCGCCGCCGATGCATCAGACGAGGAGAAGGCTGCCGCCAAGAAGGCCGTGAAGGCAAGCCAGAAGGAGTTCGTGAAGAAGCTCGCTTCCTACGCCGACTGCTACATCAACGACGCTTTCGGTACCGCTCACAGGGCACATGCCTCCACAGCGCTCATCGCCGCCTACTTCCCGAACGACAAGATGTTCGGCTACCTGATGGAGAAAGAGGTAAAGGCCATCGAGAACGTTCTCCAGAACGCCCTGCATCCTTTCACCGCCATCATCGGTGGATCAAAGGTTTCCAGCAAGCTCGGTGTCATCAAGAACCTGCTTGACAAGGTTGACAACCTGATCATCGGCGGCGGAATGGGCTACACCTTCATCAAGGCCCAGGGCGGTCACATCGGAAAGTCCCTCCACGAGGACGAGCTTATGCCGGACGCTCTTGAGATTATGAAAGAGGCTAAGGAGAAGGGTGTAAATCTTTCACTTTCAGTCGCTACGGTTTCAGGCCAGGAGTTCAGCAACGACACTCCTCGCAAGACATTCGACATATTCAACATTCCTGATGACTGGGAGGGAATGGACGCTTCAGAGGCTTCCCTTGAGAACTGGAAGAAGATCATCCTTGCTTCCAAGACAATCCTTTGGAACGGTCCTGTCGGAGTGTTTGAGCTTCCTAACTTCGCTCACGGAACCGAGAAGATCGCCGAGTTCGTGGCTGAGGCCACCCAGAACGGAGCCTACTCTCTCGTCGGTGGCGGCGACTCAGTGGCAGCCGTGACAAAGCTCGGCTTCGCCGACAAGGTAAGCTATGTCTCCACGGGTGGCGGCGCAATGCTTGAGGCCATCGAGGGCAAGGATCTTCCTGGCATCGCGGCTATCCGCGAGTAGCCGGCGGCGCGACCGTCACGCCCCTTCCTCTAAATTTCTCGGGCGAAGGGGCGTAAGAATCGCAGATTTTATGTAAGTTTGTACGAAAAGTGATTTTTAGGTTATGGATCTTCTGTTCGTACATTGGAATATGAATCCGGAGATATTCAGGATTGGATCGTTCGCCGTAAGGTGGTATGGTCTCCTGTTTGTCTCCGGTTTCATTCTTGGTTACTGGATATTCGCGAGGTTCTTCAAGAGGGAAAAGGTCAACGAGGCCCTTCTTGATCCGCTTCTCTACACCTTGCTGATTGGCACTCTTGTCGGGGCGCGTCTCGGGCACTGCATATTCTACCAGCCGGACTATTATTTCGGCTCCTGGAAAGGTTTCTTTGAGATCTTCGCCGTCTGGCACGGAGGACTCGCCAGCCACGGGGGGGCGCTGATGCTGCTCCTGTGCATGTGGTGGTTCGCAAACAAGTACGGGAAGAAGAACCACATCGATTTTCTGTGGATTCTGGATCATCTGGCCATAGCCGTGGCGTTCGCCGCGACTTTCATCAGACTTGGAAATCTTTGTAATTCAGAGATCTATGGCGATGTGACAAGCCTCCCTTGGGGGTTCGTCTTTGAGCGCAGGGGGGAGACCGAGCCGAAGCATCCGACCCAGATCTACGAGGCGCTGAGCTATCTGGTCCTCGGTGTCGGGCTGTTGTGGCTCTATGTCAAGAGGCTGGACAAGATGTACAGGGGTTCCTTCATAGGAATATTCTTCATTGTCTGCTTCGGGATGCGTTTCCTCATCGAGTTCATCAAGGAGCCGCAGGTGGATTTCGAGAACACCATGGCGCTTGACATGGGCCAGCTGTTGAGCATTCCGTTTGTGCTTCTGGGTATCGGACTCCTGGTCTATTCCTATAAGAAGAAGATTCCGGCCGCGGCGGTCATCCCCGACACCAAGCCGAAAAAGGCCGGACCCACCCACTACGCCAAGAGTCTTAATGGATAATTTATGATAAAAGCGATATTTTTCGACATTGACGGCACCCTCGTGAGTTTCAAGACTCACCGGATGTCAGAGAATCTTAAGGAGAGACTTCATGAGCTTCAGGCCAAGGGCGTGAAGCTTTTCATTTCAAGTGGACGGGCAAGGCTGGTGATGAACAATCTGGACGGCTTTCCGTTCGACGGCTATGTGGCGATGAACGGGGCGGAGACGACTCTTGACGGGGAAGTGATTGACAGTCACCCGCTTCCTAAGGCGACTTCCCTTCAGGTGGCCGAAATCGCTGAGCGGGAGAAGGTGTCCTGCTGGGTGTTCGCCGACAACGTGGCGGGGATCAACCATGCAAGCCCGCAGGCGATGGAGATCGCAGAGATGATCAACCTGCGCCCGCCTTGCTTCCTTGACCTCCGGCAGGTCGCGGAGAATCACACGGTCTATGAATATACCATATTCTTTGATGACGAACAGGCGCGAAGGCTGCTTTATCCGGTGCTGAAGAATGTCTCCTACACCCGCTGGCACCCTTATTTTCTGGACATTGTGCCGGAAGGCCTGTCAAAATCCTACGGCGCGGCGCGCATCCTTGAGCGCATCGGCGTGACACGCGAGGAGTGCATGGCGTTCGGCGACGGCGGCAACGACATCCCGATCATTGAATATGCCGGGATCGGTGTCGCGATGGGCAATGCCACCGACGATGTGAAGGCCGCCGCGGACTATGTCACTGACACTGTCGATGAGGACGGAGTCGTCACTGCGCTTCAGCGTTTTGGCGTACTCTAGGAAACTTGGAAATTTTTCAAGTTTTTCAGTGTATCGTTTTATTTTATTAAAAATAAATCACTTGATTAATCCGCTGCTTTTTGGGTGGCGGATTTTTTTATTATATTGCTTGAAAAAATGACGGTTTTAGCATAGCATTTGCAGAATGGCTTGACGCAATTATAGAGATTATGGCTGAATTGACAAAGGAAACGATAATGATGACGGCGAACGGACTCTTCTCAAAGGATGGAGTCCGCGAGGTGTCCATCGATGACATCTGCCGCAAGCTTTGCATCTCGAAGAAGACCTTCTACCAGTACTACGCCCAGAAGGAGGATCTTGTCGCCGACGTGGTGACCTACAATGTCGAGAGGAAGAAGGATGAGTTCGAGAGGATGGTCGAAGGCAAGAACGCCGTTCAGGTGCTTAAGGCCATGTTCGCCCTCGTAGGCAGGAAAAAGACCATGGACAAGGACAAGAGGATGGTCAAGGACATCATGAAATACTATCCTGAGACCTTCATCAAGCGCGCCGAGGATCGCTCCAAGGCACTTCACAACTTCTTTGTGGATTGTTTCGACACCGGAAGGAAGGAGGGACTCATCCGTTCCGACATGGACGTTGAGGGGGTGCAGTTGCTGATCTACATCATGCACGAGGGCATGGCCGAGTACCTTGACGGCGGCCACCGCATCGAGGAAAAGAAGGTCTCGTTCAAGTCGCTCTCCGCGGCCTTCGAGGACATCGTGACAAGGGTGCTGCTCACGCCGAAAGGTTTTGAGGAATATTCATCAATAGATAAGTGTAAAAATAGTTAGTATAGTATGAAAAACAGATTGAAGTATCTAGTTCTGACCGCCGCGGCCCTGCCGCTTGCTCTGGCAGCGCAGGCCCAGTACCGGAATGACACCATCCCGAAGGAGTCGCCCAAGGACACCTCGCTGGTGACCCTGACCTTGAACGACGCCCTTCAGATCGCCTTGAGCGAGAATGTCGCCGTGAAGGTGGCAGACAAGGAGATCCAGCGTACGGAATATGCCAAGAAAGGCACCTACGCCTCCCTGTTCCCGCAGATCAACGCTTCGGGAGCCTATCAGAGGACTATCAAGAAACAGGTTATGTATATGGACTCGGACAGCGGTTCGGACGAGGAGGGCGGAGGCGGAATGGGCTTCCTGAGCTCTCTGGGTCCATACTTCATGCGAATCAATGAGCTTTCCGCCAAGGCCGGGATGGATCCGGTGAAGATTGAGCAGACGGAAGGCGGTTCCGGCAGCGGCGGATTCGCCGTAGGCCGCTGGAACACCTACAACTACGGTGTGTCGGCCTCGATGCCGATCGTCAACGCCCAGCTTTGGGAGAGCCTGAAGATCTCCGGCCAGAGCGTGGACCTCGCCGTGGAGAAGGCCCGTTCCTCAAGGCTGGACATGGTTACCCAGGTGAAGCAGGCCTACTACTCCGTCCTGCTCGCCAAGGAGGCGTTCAACGTTTACAAGGATGTCTACGAGAACGCGGTTGACAACTTTGCACAGACCGAGAGGCGCTACAATGCGCAGAAAGCCTCCGAGCTTGAATATACAAGGGCAAAATCAACGGTGGCCGCCGCCATCCCTGATGTCTACAATGCCGAAAGTTCGGTGATCCTGGCTCTCTGGCAGCTCAAGGCCGTGATGGGAGTGGATCTTGACAGGAACATCGACGTGTCCGGCTCTCTGGAGGACTTCTCCAAGGAGATGTTCAGGGACATCAACGAGAACAGCGACCCATCCTTGGAGTACAACACCACCCTTCGCCAGCTTGAGATCCAGGCCGAGCAGCTTGCCTCGACAGTCCGCATGCAGAAGGCCGCCTATCTTCCGAGCATAGCCGCGAACTTCTCGTACAGCATGATCGCGATGACCAACGACTTCAAGTTCAGCGAGTACCAGTGGTCTCCTTACTCCTATGTGGGAGTCAGCATCTCCATTCCGATCTTCTCCGGCGGAAAGCGCCACAATGACGTGCGCCAGACCAAGGTGCAGGCCGCCCAGCTCGACCTCCAGAGGATCGAGACCGAGCGCCAGCTCAAGATCGCCATCCGCCAGTACCTCAACACGATGGAGACGAACATGAAGAGTTTCAACTCCGCCAACGAGGCCGTGGCCCTCGCTCGGAAGGCCTACGACATCGCCGCCAAGTCCTACAAGGTCGGCAAGAGCACTATCACGGAACTAAATGACGCTCAGCTGACCTTGACGCAGGCCAGTCTGGCCCAGTCGCAGGCTGTCTATAATTTCGTGGTGGCGAAGTCCAACCTCGAGAAGACCCTCGGCTACGATTTCATCGACGAGAAGGGAGACATCGACCTTGAGAATATGTAAAAAATAAAAACATCAAGAATATGAACAAGACAATCAGGACTATGATTTTCGCCTCGGCCACCGTTCTTATGGCCGCTTGCGGAAACGGCAGGAAGGCAGACAACGCCGGGGCTTCCGCCCAGGTTGAGGAAAGGACTACCTTGATCTCGACGACGGTCGCCACAAGGCAGGAAGTGCCTCAGACAGAAATATATTCATCATCCGTACAGGCTTTCGCCGTGAACAACATCGCCCCGCAGACCGGTGGCAGGATCAAGACCATCAAGGTTGATGTCGGCAGTTTCGTGAACAAGAACGAGCTGCTGGCCGAGATGGACGCCGCGCAGCTTGATCAGGCAAGACTCAAGCTTGTCAACGATTCCACCGAGCTCAGCCGCCTGAGAAGCCTTTACGAGGAAGGCGGCGTGTCAAAGTCTGATTTCGATGCTGCCGAGATGGCTTGGAAGGTCAGCCGCAGATCCTACAACAACCTGCTTGAGAACACCTGGCTCCGTTCGCCTATCAGCGGAGTCATCACCGCGAGGAACTACGATCAGGGCGACCTTTATTCCGGCCAGCCGATCTTCGTTGTGCAGCAGATCACTCCGGTGAAGCTCCTCGTTGGCATCTCCGAGTCAGATTACACCAAGGTCAAGAAAGGCGATCAGGTCGAGATCACCGCTGACGCCATTCCGGGAAGGACATTCACAGGCAAGGTCAACAAGGTCTATCCTACAATCGATCCTACGAGCCACACATTCACTACGGAAGTGCTTGTCGGCAACACTGACAGGACTCTGCGTCCGGGAATGTTCGCGAGGGTGAAGGTCGAGTTCGGCGTGAACAACAGCATCGTTGTTCCTGACGAGGCCGTCGTCAAGATGCAGGGATCGGGCCAGAGAAGTGTCTATGTAGTTGGTTCCGACAACATTGTGAACAGCGTGATCGTCAAGGTCGGCCGTCATTTCGACAGGTATTACGAGATTCTCGAAGGCCTTAATGAAGGCGATGTGGTAGCCACCAAGGGTAGCTCCAGCCTCAAGGACGGGGCCAAGGTCGAGATTTCCAAGAACAACTAAAGAGTTTAAACTATGAGTATATACAGATCCGCGGTGAGGAAGCCCGTGACGACAGCGTTGATATTCGTGGCATTCGCTGTCTTCGGAATCTTCTCACTGATGAACACCTCCCTGGCGAACTTCCCGGACTTCGACGCCAACGTCGTTCTGGTGATGTCGTCCTACCCGGGAGCGAGCGCTTCCGACATCGAGAACAACCTCACCAAGGTGCTTGAGAACACCTTGAACGGTGTGGAAGACCTTAAGGACATCACTTCCAGATCGAAGGAGAATGTCTCCATCGTTGTCCTGGAGTTTGAATATGGTACCGACATCGACGAGGCCTGCAACAACATCAGGGACAAGCTGGATCTTGTCAACTCGTCGCTTCCTGACGGAGCTTCCGTACCGGTGCTTTTCAAGTTCGGTATGGACGATATGCCTGTGCTGATTCTTTCGGCGAAGGCAGACAAGAGCCTTATGGGCCTTGACAAGATCCTCGACGACAAGCTTGTCACTCCGCTTGGACGTGTGAAAGGCGTTGGTACCGTCAGCGTTTCCGGCGCCCCTGAAAGGGAAATCCATGTCTATTGCGACCCTAACAAGCTGGAAGCCTACGGATTGAGTGTCTCGGGAATATCCCAGGTCATCGCCGCCGAGAACCGTAACATCCCTTCCGGAAGCATCGACATAGGCGCCGAGTCATTCACGCTTCGTGTCGAGAAGGAATTCAAGGATCCGTCCGAGCTGCTGGACATTGTGGTCAGCACGAGGAACGGCCAGACTGTTTATCTCAGGGATGTGGCCACAGTCATCGACGGTCTTGAGGAAAAATCTCAGGAGTCTTTCACCAACGGTGAGAGAGCCGCTATGATAGCTATCCAGAAACAGTCCGGAGCCAACACCGTCAACGTCATCAAGAGTGTCAAGGAGAAACTCAAGACGATTGAGCCCACACTTCCGTCTGATGTGAATATCACCACCGTGGTCGATAGCTCCACGAACATCCTGAACACCCTTAACTCCTTGAAGGAGACGATTATCATCACCCTTCTGGTGGTCATGCTCGTGGTCTACATATTCCTTGGCCGCTGGAGGGCGACGTTCATCATCGTGCTGTCCATCCCTATTGCATTGCTCGGGTCGTTGATCTACCTTTACGCGACAGGCAACACATTGAACATCATATCGATGTCGGCCTTGTCCATTGCGATCGGTATGGTGGTGGACGACGCCATTGTGGTGCTGGAGAACGTTTCCACGCACTTGGAGCGAGGCGAGAAACCTACCGAGGCTGCCGTTCACGGAACCTCCGAAGTCGGTATCTCCGTAATCGCTTCCACGTTGACGATGCTTTGCGTGTTCCTGCCTCTCACCATGGTCTCCGGAATGGCCGGAATCATGTTCAAGCAGCTCGGCTGGATTGTCAGCATCATCATGATCATCTCCACGACCGCCGCGCTTACCCTTGTCCCGATGCTCTGCTCCAGAATGCTGAGCAACAAGCCTAAGAACGGCAGACTCCATAGGGCGATCTTCGACAATGTGGAGAAGTTCCTCAACAAGATCTCCGATGGCTATGCCAAGATCATCGGCTGGTGCATGGTGCATAGGAAAACTGTGATATTCAGTGGTTTTGCTGTCTTCGTGGCGGTTCTTGTACTGCTTGGTCCCAGTGTCAAGACCGAGTACTTCCCGCACTCCGACGAGGGGCGTCTGACCGTCTCGATCGAACTTCCGGTGGGTACCGAGCAGACTGTGACCGGTGAGTTCGCCAAGGACTTCGCAGCCAGACTCCGGTCTGAAATCCCTGAGATCCAGGTGCTTCAGTACCGCTTCGGCCAGGCGAGCACCGACAACGCCTGGGGAAGCATGCAGTCCAACGGTTCGTACATCATCTCGATGAACATCAACCTCGGTTCCATGGAAGACCGTAAGCGCTCTTCATCCGAGATCGCCGACATCATCAGGAAGGATCTAAGGGAATATCCTGAGGTCAAGAAAGGTACGGTCTCCGAGGGCATGGGAGGGGTAGGTGGAGCTGCGTCCGTCACTCTTGAGATCTACGGCTACGACTTTGACGAGACCGACCGTGTGGCCAAGGAGATCCAAGGCAAGATGCTGGACAACGAGAACTTCACGCAGGTTGTCCTCAGCCGTGATGACTACACTCCTGAGTATCAGGTGGATTTCGACAGGACAAAGCTGGCTCTCAACGGCCTTAACTCCACGACAGCCGCAGCGGCTTTCAGCGCCGCGATGAACGGTTCCGTGGGATCCTTCTACCGTGAGGAAGGCGAGGAGTACAACATCCGCGTCATCTACGACAGGAAGTTCCGTACAAGCACGCAGGACATCGAGAACATCATTGTCTATACTCCTGCCGGCAAGGCCGTCCGCATCAAGGATCTGGGGACCGTGGTCGAGTCCAAGGTTCCACCTACAATCGAGAGGAAGAACCGTGAGAGGTACATCACCGTGACGGGCATTGTGGCAACCGGACACGCCCTCAGCGAGGCTGTGGCCGCCACGAACGCCATCATCAAGACCACCGACATCCCGAACAACATCTCCACCGACATCTCCGGAGACTTCGAGGACCAGCAGTCCATGTTCCTGAACCTCGTCGTGCTGATGGTTCTGATCATCATCCTTGTGTACATGGTGATGGCCTCCCAGTTCGAGTCGTTCATGAGTCCGTTCGTGATCATGTTCTCCGTGCCGTTCGCGTTCACCGGTGTGATCCTCGGTCTCTGGGCCACGAACACCGCGCTCGGCGTGATGGCGATGATCGGTATTATCATCCTGCTTGGTATCGTAGTGAAGAACGGTATCGTGCTGATAGACTACACGATCCTGATGCGAGAGAGAGGCATGAGCGTTGTCGATGCCTCCGTCACCGCGGCGAGAAGCCGTCTGCGTCCTATCCTTATGACCACCCTCACGACAGTGCTCGGTATGGTGCCTATGGCTGTCGGACGCGGAGAAGGTTCCGAACTTTGGCGCTCGCTCGGTATGACGGTATGCTGGGGTCTGACGATCTCCACGCTTGTCACCCTGGTGCTCATTCCGACGATCTACTGCTCCCTCGCCACCGCGCAGGAGAGGCGCAAGGCCAGGAAGCTGGCGCGGATCAAGGAGTAGTTATTCGTCGCTTACGACGAAGGCGTGAAAGGCCCGGTGGGGTGCGCGGAGCGCATCCCACTCCCCCGAGGGGAGGAATTTAGGGAGATTGTAACGTTATTGATAAAAGTGAGATTGCCTTCGGACGTGAGATGAAGTTTTTACAATTGTGATAATGTATTAGCGAAAGATAAGATTTGAACATGAAAGCGATTTTTATAGCATACAACCAGGCCTACGGCAACGAGATTGTCGAGCTGCTTGAGGGGTTCGGCCAGAGAGGGTTCACCCAGTGGCTTGACATCCAGGGCAGGGGAGGGGTTGATGGAATCCCTCACTACGGTGACCATGCGTGGCCTGAGCAGAACTACGCCATCCTGACGATTGTCCCAGACGAGAAAGTCACTCCGATCCTGGATGCGCTTCGTCAGAAGGATAAAGCCTATAAGGATCTTGGTCTGAGGGCTTTTGTCTGGAACATCGAGCAGACGGTCTGATGGATCCGGTCGCCGTGTCCGCAGAAGCGCCTTGCCAAGTCGTAAGCGTTTTTTGCTGAAGTCGGCGAAATTGTTATCTTTGTGTCTGGAACGGTAATTGTTGTTACCGTCCCGGACATTTTAATTTTATTGATTATGGAAAAGATAGCTTCTAACGAAAATTTTGCTGAGATACTCTCTGACAGCAAGCCTGTTCTGGTGGACTTCTGGGCGACCTGGTGCGGTCCTTGCCGTATGCTGGCCCCGACTGTGGAGACCATCGCCTCTGAATATGACGGCAAGGTCACGGTCGTGAAATGCAACGTGGACGACTGCGAGGATGTGGCTGCCGAGTATGGTATCAGGAATATTCCTACCCTGCTGTTCTTCAAGGGCGGCCAGGTGGTGGACAAGCTTGTCGGCAATGTGCCGAAGAGCGAGATTACCGCCAAGCTGGACACTCTTGTCTAATCTTATCTAAAAAATCTGAAAAAATGAAAAAGTTTGTATTCGCTGCCGCCGTTGTGGCAGCCACAGTGTTTTGCACTGACGCTTCCGCACAACGCTACAATTCCGCCCGTGTCGGATTGATGGGAGGATTCACCTCATCCTCGACCTCGATCAAGAACATGGATTCCAAATCCGTCTCCTTGTACCATGTAGGCCTTACCGCCGAGATTCCGCTTCTTGGCGGATTCGCCATCCAGCCGGGCCTTCTCTATCAGGTGAAGGGAATGTCGGCTGACAAGTTCAACAGCTCTTCCATCTCGGAATCCCTTGGGTCTTTCGAGACCAAGGTAGGCTACCTTGAGGTGCCTGTCCAGGTGCAGTGGGGGCTGGATCTTCTGGCTTTCCGCCCTTATGTCTTCGCGGAGCCTTTCGTGGGCTTCCGCCTCGGACAGAGTACCAAAGGCGAGGTCGCCGACAAGCTCAAGGACAATCTTAAGAAAGTCGAGTACGGTCTTGGTGTTGGAGCAGGAGTGGATGTCTGGAGGCTTCAGCTTTCTGTCAAGTATTTCTGGAACTTTGGAAAGATCTATGACAAGGATGGCAATGTCGGCCCGATCGGCGACACAGTGAAGGACGCCGTGAAGGACGCTGTCAACAACGGCAACAATTTCAACGGTGTCATGGTGTCCGCCGCGTTCTTCTTTTAATCGCCGGAAGTGAATGAATGAGGAACGGAAGGTCGTGATTTACTGCTCGGCAAGTTACGACATTGACCAAAAGTACAATCAAGCTGCGCGGGAAGTGACCCGCGCGGCTTGTTCGCTTGGTTACACGATTGTCTCCGGAGGTGCCATCAAGGGCACCATGGGAGCTGTGGCCGATGAGGTCGCCCGTTGCGGAGGCCGTCACATCGGCGTCCTGCCCCGCTTTATGGAGCAGTATAAATTCCCGGGTCTCGATCAGGTGATTTGGACGGACACGATGGCCGAGCGCAAGGAAAAGATGCGTGAAGGTACTTGTGCAGCGATAGCCCTGCCGGGTGGCATCGGCACTCTCGATGAGGTGATCGGGACGTTGACCCTGGCGAAACTGGACAAATACGACGGAAAGATCTATGCGTTGAACCTGGGCGGATTCTACAATCCGTTGAAGGATCTGCTGGACCACTATGTGAAGGCCGGAATGCTTGACGCGCGTTCCAGGGGACTGATCGAGTTTCCGGACACCGTCGCCGAGCTGGTCGGACACCTTGACTGATAAACTGAAAGACTGATGACTCTTGACGAGATAAAGGAATTCCTTGGAAATGACTGGAAGGAGACGGACGGACTGATACGTTCGTCCCTCAGAAGTGATATCGACCTGCTTAATACCACGAACGAGGCGATCCTGGAGCACAGCGGAAAGCAGTTGAGACCGATTGTGTCACTGCTTGTGGCCCGCGCCTGCGGGAACGGCAAGGCCAACGAGGACAGTGTCCGTTGCGCCGCTGCCTCGGAGCTTCTGCACAACGCCACACTCCTTCACGATGATGTCGCCGACAGCAGCTCCGAAAGGCGTGGAGCCCCGACCGTCATGGCGATCCTCGGAGGCCCGGCGTCTGTCCTTCTCGGGGATTATTGGCTGGTCAAGGCGATGGATAACATACTCGCATCCTCGGCTCACGGCAATGAGGTCATCAGGATATTCTCAAAAACTCTCAGCAGCCTTGCCGAGGGGGAGATGCTCCAGCTTCAGAAGGCTTCGAGCGGGGACACGGAGGAAGAGGACTATTTCCGTATAATCTACAGCAAGACAGCCTCTTTGTTTGAATCGACCTGCGTTTCGGCGGCGATCTCGGTGAACGCTCCGGAAGCGTGGGTGGAGGCCGTGCGGAACTATGCGGTCTCACTCGGAATCGCTTTCCAGATCAAGGACGACATATTCGATTACACGGGAGGAAAGAAAATAGGCAAGCCTGTGGGCATCGACCTTGAGGAGCAGAAGATCACACTGCCGCTTCTGGGTGCCTTGGAATCAGCGTCCGACGAACGCGCTTCCCATATCAGGAATATGCTTTTGAATATTCAGGAACATCCAGAGTACAAGGAGGATATAGTCGCTTTTGTCAAGGAGGAAAAAGGCATTGAATATGCCGTCTCAAGGCTTGATGAATATGTCGCCAAGGCTGTCGGCGCACTTGCCACGCTTCCGGATTCGAGGGAAAAGGACTATCTTGTGAAGATCGCTGAGTTTACCGCTTACAGGGACAAATGAATCTGGACGGAATCATAGGGAATCACGATGCCGTCAGGGCGTTGAAAGGGATGGCCGAAAGCGGGCGCATTCCTCATGCCATGATGCTTTACGAGAACGACGGGTGCGGGGCTATGGCTCTTGTCCTGGCGTTTCTGAGTCAGATCATGGGAGACGAGCATAAGGTCTGCGGGTTGATTCATCCTGATGTGCACTATGTCTATCCGGTCGCGAACGGCTCGAAGGTCACTGAGAAAGTCGAGAACCTGAGGGCTGAACTGTTTCTTGAATATTGGCGTTCCTTGATGGTCTCCAATCCTTATGCCCTTGAGAATGAGGTCAGCTCCGCTTTCGGAATCGAAGGCAAACAGTCTGGAATCAATAACGCTGAGGCTAAGGAAATCCTTGAGACCGTGTGGCTTACCTCGGTAGAGGGTGGCTGGAAGGCTGTCGTTGTCTATCTTCCCGAGAAGATGAACGCCGCTTCCGCCAACCGGCTTTTGAAGGCAATCGAGGAGCCGCCGGAGAAGACTCTGTTCATCATGATCACCCACGCTCCTGAGAAAGTGATGCAGACCATCTCGTCAAGATGCCAGGCGATCCGTGTCCTGCCATATTCAAAGAATGAGATAGTGGAGATTCTTACATACCGTTTCGGGAAGACTCTTGACGAGGCTTCGCAGGCTGCTTTGGTCGCTGGTGGCAGTGTAGGGGTCGCGTTGCGTTATCTCTCCGGGAAGGAGGACTATCTGCGCCAGATGGAGATATTCAAGGGGCTTGTTGACGCGCTTGCCGCGAAGGATCTTTCCGCCGCTTTGGGTTGGGGGGATGCTATGGCCGCGCTGCCGTCGCGTGAAAACCAGAAAGCTTTTTGTAAATTTGCAGGTGAAAGCCTTCGCAAAGTGTTTTTGATTCAGCAGAACCTGCCTCAGATCGCCGGGGTGTCGCAGGAGGAGAAAGAGTTCTTTGTCCGGCTGGCATCGCGTTGCAGGAAAAGTTTTCCGAGGATGGCGGTATCGTGTCTGGACAGGGCGCAGATGCTGATTGACAGGAACGTGAACCAGAAGATTCTTTTCACCGACCTTGTTGGGCGGTTGTATTTGAGTTTCTGACAATAATATTGAATACGTATGGAAAATATTGATAACGAGACAATAAAATTTGACTGTAACCGTGGCTGCACAATCTCCCAGGATCAGGAGACCGGGGAATATGACTGCAATTACCGTCAGGGTTGCTGTAAACTCAAGGATTACGACTGGCTTCACGGCATCCGGCAGGAGCAGTACAAAGATCTTTTCGAGGTGCGCTTCAAGAACACCAGAAAGGGGATTTACGTCAACGCTTCCGGACAGGGGATCAAGGCCGGGGATCTGGTCATAGTCGAGGCCATGAATGGTCATGACCTTGGAATCGTCACTTTGGAAGGCCCGATTGTGGGACGTCAGATGAAGTGTAAGGGTGTTGATCCTGAGACAACACAGTTGAAAAAGATCTACCGCAAGGCCAAGCCTTTCGACATCGCCAAATGGCAGGAAGCCATAGCCCGTGAGCAGGACACCATGATTCAGGCGCGCAGGATAGCCGCCGAGCTTGGTCTGGACATGAAGATCGGAGACGTGGAGTTTCAGGGTGACGGCACAAAGGCCATTTTCTATTACATCGCCGACGGGCGTGTGGATTTCCGCCAACTGATCAAGGTCTATGCGGAGGAATTCCGCATCAGGATCGAGATGAAGCAGATCGGGGCACGTCAGGAGGCCGGCCTGATCGGTGGCCTCGGAGTATGCGGACGGGAATTGTGCTGCGCCAATTTCATTACGAATTTCCAGTCGATCTCCACTTCGGCGGCCCGTACGCAGGACCTGTCCCTGAATCCGCAGAAGCTGGCTGGTCAGTGCGGCAAACTGAAATGCTGCCTGAATTATGAGGTCGCCAACTATCTGGACGCCCAGTCCCGTATTCCTAAGGTTACGGAACCGCTTGAATTCCAGGATGGCCTGGCCTATCTGGCCAAGACTGACATCCTTCAGGAGATAATGTATTTCACTTACGAGAAGGGCTCTCTCTCGAATCTCTATCCGGTGGCCGCTTCTGAGGTCGCGCAGATCATAATGATGAACCGTAATGGCCAGAAGCCGGAGTCTTTGAAGAGCGAACCGGAACCTGTCGGCCCTCAGTTCGTCTCGGCTGTCGGTGATGACAGCATCACAAGGTTCGACAAGCCTAAGAAAAACAAGAACAAGAACCGTAACAAGAACAAGGTTAAGCCGGTCGCTGACCAGGCCGCCCGGACTGCCGCTCCGGCGGATAACGCCGAGGCACCGTCCAAGCCAAGATCTGAAGGCGGTAATTTCAGAGGCCGGAACAATGGCCCTCGTCGGAACGGAGGGAGCGGACGCCCTCAGCAGCAACGTCCCCGTGGCGACAGAAAGCCTGAACAGAAGCCTGTAAAGACTGATGAGTAAAGGTTTTCTTACACTTGTCTTGATGATGGCCATGGTGTCATGCGCGCGTCCTTCCTCCTACGAGCCGTTTGTGGTCAGGGAGAAGGCCGAGTATGGCGACACCTACATATTCAATTTGGATCTTTCTGACTCGACCGTGTCCTACGGATTGGATTTCTACACAAGGTTGGAGCGTCCGGCGTTCGGGACTTTTCCGGCTGACAGCATCTCGCTTGATCTGAGGTGGATTTCTCCATCGGATTCGCTCATTCTGTCGGACACTACATTCATCCGGGTTGCCCAGCCGGTGGACTCATCGTACTATTCGAGGGATTTTATAACTGACTATAAGCCTGTTCTGAATCTGCCGGAGCATGGAATGTGGCGTCTCAAGGCACGGGTGTTGAATGATTCGGAGGCGATACGTGGATTGGGTGTGATATTCACAAGAAAGGAGAATGGGACACGATAAACTTAGAAAATTCGCGGAGAACGAAACTTTCTCCTGCCTTCTTCAACCAGAGGCATCCTCGGTGCTGGATAAGGTCGAAGGCAGCAACAGCTTGATACTCAGAGAGCATCCGATCAAGGGACATTGGAACGAGAGGATGTTCGCCACCGCGCAGCCTATAGTTCTGGAGCTTGGCTGTGGGAAAGGGGAGTACACGATTGATTTGTCCCGCCGGGAACCGTCGCTCAATTACATAGGAGTCGATATCAAGGGCGCGCGTCTTTGGAAAGGTGCGAAGTTCGCCACGGAGAACAAACTACCTAATGTGGCTTTCCTGCGCACCAGAATCGAGTTCATCGAGGCTTTCTTCGCTCCGGAGGAGGTTTCGGAAATATGGCTGACGTTCTCCGACCCTCAGATGAAGAGCGAGAACTGCCGCCTGACGAGTCCGCTTTTCCTTGAGCGCTACCGCAAGTTCCTGAAAAAGGGCGGAATAGTCCACCTCAAGACTGACAGCCGCTTTCTTTATGAATATTCCAAAGCGGTGGCCGAGCAGAACGGCCTGAGGATTCTGGCAAGCACCAATGACCTTTACGGGACAGGCAGACAGGATTTGTCTGATTGTGCGTTACGTTCTGTCGCTGGTGAATCCGCCATCGATGCCTTGTTCGAGGTGCAGACTTTCTACGAGAGGATGTTCACAGCCCAGGGCTACAAGATCACCTATCTGAGTTTCGTGATAGACCACGACGGCCCGTACATCCACCCCGAGTTCGATTCCGACTACTGGCGATCCGTTGAAGGTCCCCGCCACTTCTCACATCAGCCGGAAAAGAAACGGTAACCGCGGTCACTAAGCCATCTGGTCACTGAGCTTGTCGAAGTGACCGGATGGATGATGCTTCGGCAGGTTCGGTGACCGTCGCGGAGAGAAATTTAAACCTCCCTCCAGATGTAAACCTTGTCTCCGCGCCGGATCTTTTTTCCACCCGGTGTGCGGATGTCATCCGGGAATATTATAGGAATGGAACAAAGTGTCCCTTTCCCCGCCTCGTCCGTTGGCTTGAGATCGACCCGTATCTCGCTGACATTCTGCTCGATCACACCAGTAGTCTCTCCGATGATGAGAATGTCATCACCTTTTCTCAAGGCCTCCGACTCCACCAATACCTCAGCCACCGAGATCCTGTCGAACCAGTTGGTGATCTTTCCGCAGTAGATTTTCTTACGGGTGGCGTGGCTACCGTACACATCGCTCCATTCTCCGAGTCTGGCACCTTGATAGTACCCGTCCCAGAACCCTCTGTTGAAGACTTCTGACAGTTCCTCCTTCAAAGAGGCCGCCAGTTCCGGAGTGTAACGTCCCTCGCAGACAGCGTCAGCCGCGCGGCGGTAGCACTCCGCCGTCTTTTTGACATATTCAGCGCTCCTTGCCCGTCCCTCGATCTTGAACACCTTCACGCCCGCGTCGATGATCTTGTCCATGAACTCGATGGTGCACAGGTCCTTGGGCGACATTATGTACTTGTTGTCGATGTTCAGTTTCGTGCCGGTCTCCAGATCCGTGACCTCATAGCCCCTGCGGCAAAGCTGGTAGCAAGCGCCTCTGTTGGCCGAGGCCCCGTAGGTTTGGAGGCTCAGGTAACATTTCCCCGAAACCGCCATGCAGAGCGCTCCGTGGGCGAACATCTCGATCCGCACAAGATTACCGGAAGGACCTTTGATGCCCTCGTTCACGATCGCTTGATGGATTTCCTTTACCTGATGCAGGTTGAGTTCCCTCGCCAGCACTATCACGTCGGCGAACTGTGAATAGAACCGCAGCGCCTCGACATTCGACACGTTGAGCTGGGTCGAGATGTGCACCTCCAGCCCGATCTTCCGGCAATATGTGATCGCCGCCATGTCCGAGGCGATGATGGCGTTCACTCCCGCCGCCTTGGCAGCGTCCAGTGCCTCCCGCATAGGAGCCAGATCTTCCCCGTAAAGAACGATATTCAGAGTCATATAGGTCTTGACTCCATATTCCCGGCATATTTCCACAATCCTCGGCAGATCGTCCGGCGTGAAGTTGTTCGCCGAATGCGAGCGCATATTCAGGTTGCCAACCCCGAAATAGACGGAGTCCGCCCCGCCTTGTATCGCGGCGTGCAGGCATTCGAAATTGCCGGCCGGCGACATTATCTCAAGTTCCTTCTTGTCCATTGTCTCTGAATATTATTTCTCAAAATTAGTCCATAAAATCGCCAATCCCAAATTTCCGATTGGCTTTTGTTCAAAACAGCGTTCAAATTCAGATATTTTCGCTAATATTGCAGATTGTGGCGGACTAATTCCGTGACACAATGACACTATGCGACTTAAAATAACCCTTGAATATTTCACCTCTCCGGGAGAGGAACTGATTCTGGTTCTCTCCGACGGAAAATCAATAGCGATGGAATATGCCGCCGGAGGGCGCTGGGAGGCTTCATTTGATGTGCCTTCAGACACGCCGGCTCTTGAATATTCCTTTGAACTTCATCGTGACGGGCAGTGTGTGCGCCGCGAGTGGGGACACCATTCGGTCCCTGAGCCTGTGGTTCGACAGGGCTCACCAACCATCGAAGGGACCGGCGCTTCGACATGCTCAGCGACCGGCGCCCTTGAAATCCGTGACCGCTGGCAGGACCGTCCCGAGGATTCCCCGTTCTGGACCAAAGCCTTCACCGATGTGATATTCAAAAGAAAGCAAACCTCGCCAAAGCGTTCCGGCAATGTGGCCTTCACCGTTCCGTGCGCGCGAATCCGTAAGGATGAGGTTTTGGCCATCACCGGCAGCGGCAAGATGTTCGGAGACTGGAAGAAGTTCGTCCAGTTGAAACCGACCGACGCTCCGCTTTGGAGCGTGACGTTGAATGTCAAGGAGCCTTTTGAGTACAAGTTTGTCATTCTCGACGCGAAGACCGGAACTCCAAAGATCTGGGAATCCGGTACGAATCATCTTTTCACCGAGGTCCCGGCCAACTGTGATTTACTGGAAATAAGGGATATCGTCCCTGAGTTCGAGACCGTTCCTTGGCGTGGAGCCGGCACGGCGATCCCTGTGTTCTCCCTCCGCAGCGAGACAAGCTTCGGCGTGGGCGAGTTCAAGGATCTCAAGAAACTGGTTGACTGGGCCGCGCTCACAGGCCAGGGCATCATCCAGCTCCTGCCGATCAACGACACCACGATGACAGGAACATGGACGGATTCCTACCCTTACAACGCCAACTCGACATTCGCCTTGCATCCGCAGTTCATACATCTGCCTGACGCCGGGGTCAAGGCCGACAAGGGATATAAAGTCCTCCAAAAAGAGCTCAATGCACTTCCTGTCGTTGATTATGAAAGGGTTAACAAAGAAAAGAATCGCCTTTTGAAAGAAGCCTTCGAGGCTGGCGGACAAGAGGTCATGTCTGGAGCGGCCTACAAGAAATTCTATTCCGCCAACAAGGACTGGCTCGTTCCTTACGCCGCTTTCTGTACGCTCAGGGACATCAACGGTACGCCGGAGTTCGGGAAATGGAAATCCCTTTCTGAATATTCAGAAACCAAGGTCAAGTCATTCTGTCGCAGGCACAAGAGCGATACGGATTTCTACTGCTACGTCCAGTTCTGCCTTGACGCTCAATTGAAGGAGGTTGTTGAATATGCCCACTCGAAGGGCGTGGCCATCAAGGGCGACCTTCCGATCGGAATCAGCCGCACGAGTGTGGACGCCTGGCAATTCCCGCATCTGTTCAACCTTGACTCTCAGGCCGGGGCACCGCCTGACGCTTTCGCTGCCGATGGCCAGAACTGGGGTCTTCCGACCTACAACTGGGAAGAGATGGCCAAGGATGGCTACGCCTGGTGGAAAGCAAGGCTCAGAAAGATGAGTGAGTATTTCGACGCGTTCCGGATTGATCATATTCTTGGATTTTTCCGCATTTGGGAGATTCCGATGGGAGTCAAATCGGGATTGCTGGGACATTTCAACCCTGCGCTCCCGTACTCCGCCGACGAACTCCATAGCCGTGGCTTCAATCCTGATTCTCAGTTGTTTGTGCCGGATCCGCATCGTGATGGATGGTATCATCCGCGCATCGCCTCGCAGAACACCGAGGACTATCAGAGGTTGAATGATTCTTTGAAGAATGCCTACAACGATCTCTACAACGATTTCTTCTATCATCGGCACAACGGTTTCTGGAAAGAATGCGCGATGAGGAAACTGCCGGCGCTTCTGGACTCCACCGGAATGCTGGCCTGCGGAGAGGATCTGGGCATGATTCCGGCCTGTGTTCCGGAAGTGATGAAGGAACTGCACATCCTTTCGCTTGAGATTCAGAGGATGCCGAAGTCCCCTCAGAAGACTTTCGACGAGCCGTGGACATATCCTTATCTGTCAGTCTGCGCGACCGGCACGCACGACACATCCACTTTGCGTGGCTGGTGGGAAGAGGACCGAACGATGTCCGAGCGTTTCTTCCATGAGATTCTTCACTGCGATGGGACGGCTCCGTACTTCTGCGAACCGTGGATCTGCGAACGGATTGTAAACCAGCATCTGAACTCGCCTTCGATGCTGTGTGTCCTCCCGCTTCAGGACTGGATGTCCATCGACGGTGAGGTCCGTTACCAGGGCAAGCCGGAGGATGAGCGGATCAACATCCCGGCCATTCCCCGCCACTACTGGCGCTGGAGAATGCACATCACCCTTGAGGATCTCCTGTCCCGCACCGATTTCAACCGCACCATCCACGATCTCATTTCAGATTCCGGAAGAGGTTAATTCCTCGCCAATCATGATTTTCACTTGGTTCCCGAAAAATAGTTGCCTACTATTTTTCGGGAATCAACGTTTTTTGTATCTTTGCCGAAAAATAAGGCGTTATGAAGATCATAGGAAGGCAAGCGGAAATTAAGGAACTGGAGAAGCTTTACGGCAATGGTCATTCGGAGTTTGTTGTGCTGTATGGTCGAAGGCGGGTAGGGAAAACATTCCTTGTCAATGAGCTGTTCCGTGATCGTATCACATTTTCACACACCGCTTTATCTCCGATTGAAATCAAAGGGAAAGAATTGATGAAAATGCAGCTGCAGAATTTCACACATTCTCTTCTGAGGTGTGGTGCGGAGATCTCTTCGCTTCCGACAAACTGGTTAGAAGCGTTCTTTATGTTGGAGAAATTTCTTGAATCCAAGGCTGATGGCCATCGGATGCTCGTCTTTATGGACGAATTGCCCTGGCTTGACACTCCGAGATCCGGGTTAGTGACGGCGTTTGAGGCCTTTTGGAATGGCTGGGGCGCGAAACGTGATGATTTGATGTTGGTCGCTTGCGGCTCTGCAGTATCGTGGATTTCCGATAAGTTGATAAATGGTAAAGGAGGATTGTTTGACCGTATCACATTTGAAATCAAGTTGGAGCCTTTCAATTTACGGGAGACAGAGGAATTCTTTCAATCAAATGGCATCCGGTTTGACAGGTACGACATCATACAAAGCAATATGATTTTCGGAGGGGTGCCGTATTATCTTAGTCTTTTCGCCAAGGATATGAGCCTTGCTCAAAATGTTGACTTCTTGATCTTTAATCGAAAGGGAAAGTTGACTAATGAATATGACAGGCTGTTCGGTTCCATATTCACAAATCCTGATTCCGCCGAGAAACTGATACGGTTCTTGGCCGGCAAGCGTATCGGCTACTCGCGTGAGGAAATCCTTAAAGGTACGGGAATAGCTGACGGCGGAGAATTCTCCAAATTACTACGCTCCCTTGAGGAAAGTGACTTTATCTCAAAATTCAGGTATTTTGGAGAACCGCCAAGAAAATCCAGATATCGGCTGATTGACGGCTTCTGCCTTTTCTACAATTATTTTTGCAACCGTAAGAATACGGACGATGTTAGTTACTGGCAGCATAATCAGAATAGCCCTTCCGTGAATGCGTGGAGAGGATATTCTTTTGAAAATGTTTGTTTTGGACACATCGCTCAGATAAAGTCCGCATTGGGAATCTCAGGGGTGCACACAGAGACATATTCTTGGATTGGAGCCACCTCTCAGGTGGATTTGCTCATAGACAGGGATGACCGTCTCATCAACCTTTGCGAGTGCAAATATTCATCAAGAGATTTCATTATTGACAAGGAATATGATGCCAAACTTAGAGAGCGTCAGGCTTCGTTCATTGATGAGACAAAAACCAGAAAGTCAACAATGCTGACCCTTGTCACAACATTCGGGTTGAAATACAATGAATATTCAGGGCGTTTCCAGAATGTGATAACCTCAGATGATTTGTTCAAGTAAAGTCGCTGGAGAATGCTCATACATCTCGAAGGACAACAGGCGTTTTTTTGTCGCAAGGCGAGGAAATCTTGTCACAGAGGTTGAATATTCGTAAATTTGATGCCTTAAACATGATTTTTCAGTATGGCTAACATTGGAAACCCATTCACTCCAGTGGAGAAAAAGGCTGTTCTCTGCGGCTCCGGGGAACTCGGAAAAGAAATCGCGATCGAGCTTGAGCGCTATGGCGTGCACGTCGTGGCGGTGGACAAATATGCTAATGCTCCTGCTATGCAGGTGGCGCAATCGTCTCATGTCCTGTCAATGCTTGACGGTGACGCTCTCGCCAAGATGATTGAGGAAGAGAATCCTGATCTGGTCATCCCTGAGGTCGAGGCCATCGCTACCCGGAAGCTGATCGAACTCGAAAAGAAAGGCTACACTGTAATTCCTACTGCAAAAGCCACTTACCTGACGATGAACAGGGAGGGCATCAGACGTCTTGCGGCAGAGGAACTTGGAATTCCAACCTCAAGGTATGAGTTCGCCCAGACGGAGGACGAATTCAATGCAGCGGTCGAACGGATAGGTTTCCCGTGTGTGGTTAAGCCGGTGATGAGTTCTTCCGGTCACGGCCAGAGTGTGGTACGTGATGAGTCTCAGGTCGCCGAAGCTTGGAAAATTTCCCAGGAGGGCGGACGTGCCGGTGGCGGGAAGGTCATCGTTGAGGGCTTTGTGGATTTTGACTATGAGATCACTCTGCTGACAGTCCGTCACTGCGCAGGAACAACTTTCCTCAAGCCTGTGGGGCATCATCAGGTTGATGGCGATTACCGTGAGTCCTGGCAGCCTCAAGGGATGAGTGCGGCGGCGGAGAAGAAGGCCCAGGAGATCGCGGGAAAGATAACTGACGCTTTGGGAGGCTACGGAATATTCGGAGTCGAGCTTTTCGTCAAAGGTGAAGACGTGATCTTCAGCGAAGTATCTCCAAGACCGCATGACACCGGAATGGTTACGATGATCTCGCAGGACATGTCTGAATTCGCACTCCATGCTCGCGCGGTTCTGGGGCTGCCTATTCCTGAGGTCCGCTTCTACGGCCCGTCAGCCTCGAAGGCTATCGTCGTGGAGGGGAACACCACTGAATATGAGTTTCAGGATGTGGACAAGGTCCTTGAGGAACCAGGAGTCCAGGTCAGATTCTTCGGAAAGCCTGAGATCAAGGGACATCGCCGTGTCGGTGTCATCCTTGCCACGGACGAGACTGTCGAGAAGGCTCTTCAGAAAGCAGAGAGGGCATATTCAAAACTCAAGGTGAAGGTCTATTAGAAGCATCATCAAGGAACCGCTCAGGCGAGCCTGCTGAGGATGTTGTCCCACACTTGAAGTCTGTCCGTCTCGTTGAGGATCTCGTGACGCATGCCGGGGTAGAGATGCAGGTCCGTGTTCCGGTAGCCTACTCGTCTCATCAGGTCGGCTGCCTTGTCGATGGCTTTGTCGGAGATCCGGCATGGGTCCTCGGCTCCAGAGATGAAATGTACCGGAAGACTTGGGTTCGACATCTTCCAGCCTTTCGGACTGTAGCAGTCCTTCATCAGATCCAAGAGGTTCTTGAAACCGTTGACTGTGAATGTGAACATGCAGTAAGGGTCTTTGTGGTAGGCTTCCAGAGTGCCCTTGTCGGAGCATACCCATGCGGATGGATAGCCCTCATCCTCAAAAGGCTTGTTGAAGGAGCCGAACGACAGATTCTGGAGAAGGGGGGAACGGTAATGCTCTCCTTTGAACAGCCCGATCAGGCTGGCCAGCAAGCGTCCCGCGCCGCCGGCCGGATTGTAGCTCGGGCATCCGCAGACGAACAGAGTGTCTATGCTGTCATCGTAACGCTTTGTGAACGAGCGCACAGCCATTGACCCCATGCTGTGTCCGAATAGCGTATATGGCAATGCTGGATAAGATGCCTTGATCTCATTCTGAACCAGTTTGATGTCCTCCACAAGAGCTCTCCATCCTCCTTTGTACATATACCCGAGATCCTCTTCGTTGAGCACGGTCTCTCCGTGCCCCCGATGGTCGTGGATGGCGCAGACGTACCCGTGCGCGGAAAGATATTCCATGAAAGGAATATACCTCTCCTTGTGTTCGCACATTCCGTGAACTATCTGCACAATGCCTTTGGGCTCGCCGACAGGCTCGCTGATGAGCATCGCCAACCGCAACCCGTCCGAGGACGCCTCGATTCTCCGCTTTAGCATATTCATTGATTTTTTATAACTTTACATTGCCAAAGATAATGAAAATGAACAAGCCGGACAACATTGAGAAGTATCAGGGAAACTATTCCGAAAGCGGTTTTTGGAACAAGGTGAAGAAAGTAGCCTTGAAGGCGGGTGCCAAGGTCATCTATGTGGCTTTGATCCTTTACTATGAATTGGCTGATCCGAATGTCAGCCCTAAGGAGAAGGCGATCATCATCGGAGCTCTGGGCTATTTCATTCTCCCGCTCGACCTTATTCCGGATGCAATCCCGGTCTTGGGCTTTTCTGATGACCTTGCCGCTCTCGTGGCCGCCTACGGTTATGTAAAAGGGCATTTGACTCCCGAGGTCAAACTTCGTGCGCGGAAGAAGTTGTGCGAGTGGTTCGACATCGATGACGGTACTTCTTTGGAGCCGGATGACCAGTAAAGTCTCGTAATGGTGGCGAAATCTAATATACGCAAGACATAACATTGAGATAGGGTATTCTGACAGTAGCGAAATATTCATAAAATGCCGCAGTCGTGATGCTGTTGGCACCTGAATGCCGCGAAAAGCGTTGAATATGCTCCTTTGGTGGATGCGTATGATGGTGTTGTTGCCTGAGGTGACGGGGTAGCGAATAAGTCGATAAATCAATTTAATAATTATCAATTGGTCGAATTTATTTGTAAATATGGGGATAAACTCTACATTTGTTCCGAAAATTACAATAAAATTCGACTAAATGAAAAGAATGATTGTACTTGCGGCCGCTATTTGCACCGCCGCTTTCACCGCCAAGGCCGGCGGCTATGTCACGAACACTAATCAGAATGTGGCTTTCTTGAGAAATCCTGCCCAGAATGCCGTCATAGGAGTTCAGGGAGCGTATTTCAACCCTGCCGGAATCGGTTTTATGGACAACGGTTGGCATCTGGCGTTCGATGTCCAGTCGGCCTTGCAGAGAAGGTACACGACTTCCACCTACGAGCCGCTCAAGTACGGCGTGGACAATGAGGGAAGAGGCTATAAGAAGTACACGGGCAAGTCTTTCGTGCCGGCCCTTCCGCACCTGAGCCTCGCGTTCAAGCACGACAATCTGTTCGCCTCCTTCCATTTCGGAGTCGTGTCGGGAGGCGGAAAGGCGAAATACGACCAGGGACTCGGCTCATTTGAGGCTCCGGTCGCGATGATTCCAGCTCTGATCAATAATTTGGCTGGGACTCAGATGGTTACCGGCTATGATGCAGACATCAATCTTACCGGAGAGCAGTACAACTTCGCCGGCCAGCTGAACATCGGTTATAAGATAGGCTCGAAGTTGAGTGTCTCCGCCGGCGTGCGCCTGAACTACATCTCCAACTATTATGTCGGAAGCCTGAGGAATATCCAGTTGCAGTACGGAGGCCAGATGCTTCCTGCCGCCAATGTGCTGGGCGCGGCGGTGTCAGCGATCTCCGGAGGACTGATCCCGACTGAAACCGCTGTCGGAATGGTCGGCGGACTTGTAAGCGACAAGGAACTTGACGCGCATCAGAAGGATATCGCCTGGACACCGATCCTGTCCGTGGACTACAAGACCGGCCGGTTCAACTTCTCCGCGCGCTACGAGTTCAACACGAAAGTGCGCCTGAACAATGACACGAAGGCTAACACCACAGGAATATCCCAGTTCGATGACGGCAAGGAGATCGCCGCCGACATCCCCGGCAACATCAACATCGGTGCTGAATATTCAGTGAAGCCGAACTTCCGCGTCGCCCTCGGCGCAAACTACTATTTCGACAAGCAGTCAAAGCAGTACAACAACGAGACGGACTTGAACGATAAACAGAACTATCTGAAGCACAATTCCTTCGAGATTCTCGGTGGCCTTGAGTATGATCTCAGCGATGTAGTGACCCTCAGTATCGGCGCCAACAGCAGCACGTTCGGTTTCGGCAACGACGCGAAATACATCTCCGACCTCAGCTACACCACCAGCTCCATCTCGGGCGGCCTTGGCGCAAGGTTCAACGTCAACCCGAAAGTCGCCATTGATTTAGGAATATACAAGACTTTCTTTATGCACTTCACCAAGGAGCAGGCCGATTATGGCGGAAACGGAGCCCTTATCGCCGCGAAACTCTCCCCGGTCCTCGGCCAGCTGGCCCCCGCTGTTCCCGGCCTTGCCGAAAAGCTTGACATCAAGAATCTCCAGATTCCCGGCCAGGACGACTTCTACCGCACCAGCATCGTCGGCGGCATTGGAGTGACCTTCAAGTTCTAGTGAATCGCCCTTCGGAAGCCTCCCGATCCGTAATCTTGCCCTTACTTCCTATGACGGAGGAAAGGGCTTTTTCTATCTTCCGCACGATCGATTCTTCTCCGGCAAAATCCCAATTCCCCGGACAAACCGATAATATCACAGCGTTTCTCCGGTAAAAAGCCGTTTCGGTGGATATTTTTTGACACAAGAATTTAAAATGGACCAAGTATGAAAGACCATCAGTAATGCGACAACTTTGAGTACTACGTTAATCTCGAAAAAAAAGAACGATAGGTTACTCCTCCGTGTAGAAGCGGATGATCCGTTCGATGGCTCTTTGGCAGACCGGACAAAAAGCTTCGGCGGTGTTGGTCCTCATCCGGCAGTCCTCGCACGGGCGCCAGACGCCTTTCGTCTGGTAGCCGCCGCCTTCGACAAGGTCCACGACTCCCTGGTCGTAAAGATCCTTCCACTTGCTCTCGAAGTTCGCTTTGGTGGTGATGTTCTGCTCCCAAGGCTCGATGTCCGGGTAGTAATACTCAACATACTGGTCATCGTAGGCATATTCATCGGTCAATCCGCCGAAGCTGTGGCCGAACTCGTGGACGACCACCGGGCCGAAAAGTTTGTGGTGGGCGGTCGTGAGTGTGTAGGAATTGTAGATGCCTCCGCCGCCGTAAGTGTCAGTGTTGGCGAGGATTATGATGTGCTCGTAAGGGATTCCGGCAAGCGCGTCGTGCATCTTGAACAGGTGCAGGGTCGTGAGGTAGCGGTCGGAATAGAACGTGTCGAAGTGCGAGTCCACGGCCGTCTTTTTCCACAGTCCCTCACGCGGCACGCTCACTCCGCTGTCCTCGGAAGGAGACGCGACCGCGACGATGTTGAACCTGTCCTTCATTGACTTGAACGGCTCGTGGCGCAGAAGGTTCTCCACCGTGCTCTCGGCATCCTTGAAGAATATGTCCATCTCGCCCTCGGTGTATCCTTCCGCAAGGATGGCGATGTCGATCTTATCCTTGGAATCACCGCTGTGAAGCAGCATTCTTGTCTGCGGCTTTCCTCCGACAGGCCTGATCAGAATGTCCTTAGGGTCAACCGGATGCGTAAGCTTTGCCGCCACATTTTCGTGAAAGTCATAGAGTTGCACGGTGATCTCCGCCGGGGCCGCCGGCATCGGCACAAGGAACACGTTCTCGAAACTCTTGCGGACCCTCGTGGCCTCTTCCGTCGCCTGCCATTCCTGGAACAGAGTGCAGAACGACATCCTGTAAAGAGTGTCGCCCGTGGCCTTGTCCGTCATTGTGAGCTGCCCGTTACCTCGCAGCGGAACCTCTTTCAGATTGGTGCGCCGCCCGTACCATCCGTGGGCGCTAAGCAGTTCAGCCACAGCGATGTCGCAATCCTTGTCGGATCCGGTGAACATGTAGTCTATCCTCAGGGTCTTATCCAAAAGCCTCCCGTCAGAGAACGAGTCGGCGCTGATTCCGTTGGTCAATCCTGGCAGCACTGCCGCCAATGCAATCAGAAATATTCTTCTCATCCGTGTCATTATTAATTAGTCGTTAAAAAATCAGTGCCCTTATCTTATGTGATCTTTTGGGTCTATATTCCTTTTCTCATCAGTTATGTGTCACCGACATATTCCTTCTTCAAAAAGAAATCCACCCTTGAAAATCTTTGCCAGATCTTCGGAAACTTATTTTGCCGCTTCCTACCAGACCAGCACATCTCTTGACGAATTTAGAAATTTTTCTGAATATTCGGAAATATATTCATTGCCATTTCCCCCTATTCCGACAGTCGCGAATATGCCCGTAATCGCTGATCTCAAAAAAGTCAGGGATTCTCTTCGGCCGGCGACAGTCGCGAATATGCTCGAAATCGCTGCCGTCAGGGTGCAAATCAACCTCGACTGTTGCAAATACTGCCCAAAGTGCTGCCGTCAAAGTGCGATGACGGTAGCATTATCGGGCATATTCGTGGACGAGGAATCCTAAGAATTTGAGTCAAGCCTTGAAGTAAACGGTCAGGCTTGTGGTGGCGCTTTTCAATCCGTAATAGATTCCGTCCTTCGTCTCGACGCGATAGACCTCGGAATAATTGAAATCAGGGTGATAGACCCTATATTTGGCATATTCATCCAACACAGTGTCAGGTAGTTTGTCGTAATCCTCCAATCTGTAGATGGTCGCACTCCAAGTTTGCTCATCAGATCCACGATAATCAAACCGGACCGTTTTCAGAACGCCTTTGTCTTTGATATACAGGACATTGTCGCTGGAATCGTTGATTCCGGCAAGGATTGTGGCCTCGGGATATTTTTGCCTTACAAAATCGACACAGCCGCTCATATCATACCACCAGATGGATCTGTTGTGGCGGGACCGGATATCGAGGAGTTCTCCGTCCTCGTCTATCAGCACGAAATACTCCCGGTATGCAAGCTTGGGGAACTCATTCTCATCAAAAACAACGAACTGGAACTCGTATGCCTTTTTGTCAAACCCTCTGCGTGTGACTTCGATCACATACGATTGATCCCACTCGTAAAATTCTTTGCTGACTCCGGCTCTGAGGTAGGCTTTTGCGATTCTCTCCGGCAGCTGCTTGAGGAACGCGAATCCGTTCTTGTTGAACTCTTTCTGCGTCATCATCCAAGTGTGGCCTTTATAGACGGCCGTGCACTTCAACCCGTCGGTGTCCACAAATTCGACCTGAGACTTATTGTAGGATGTCACCGCGCTCGTGACCTTGACATCCTCTGAATATCTTTCGTAGAAATCCGTCTTTATCTCCTCCGCCACGCCGTAAGCCTCAAAGATATCCCAATCCGGTTCGTATTTCTCGCATGCTGATGCGATGATGAGCATAACCGCCACGCAGATGGGATGAATAAGTCTCATTATCATAGTATAATTTTTCTCTCTTGGTGTCACAAAGGTACGAATATAATCGATATATTATCCTTTTACCTTCCTCTGAACTGACTATCACCAGCCGAAGATGTTGCGGGTGATCCACCAGGCTATGACAAGGATGCAGATGGTAATGATGACCGGGAGGCTGTTGAGGGTGTTGTAGAACTTTGGAAATCTGGACTTTAGTGGAATTGAGGCCAGGAGGGCGGCGATGTAGGGGAGGCTCAGCACAAGAAAGGCGTTGGCCTCAAAGGCTTTGTGAATATTGAGGTTCAGCAGGCTATGTGCTACCCGCTGGCTGCCGCAGCCGGGACATTTCAATCCTGTCAGCTGCAGGAATATGCACTTGGGGAACAAGGTGCTGTCTTCGGGGCTGAAACGTGAATATGTAAGCACCAATCCCACACACGCTGCCGTGAGCAGAATGTACAGGATTGGTTTCTTGTAGGAATCTTTGTTCATCTGCCTGATGAGATGATTCCGGATGGAGGGATCTTAAAAATGGGACAGGCCTGAAAGCCAAAGACAGGGAAGACTCTAAAGATCAGCGAGGCCGGCCATGAATCCGCAGGCCAGCAGGATGATGTAGAGGATTATCCAGAACAGGCCGCAGCACAGTCCGATTATGCTCCAGGTCTTGGCCTGCTTGCTCGCATCCTTTGCCCCGGCGTAGTTCCCGGCTGCATATTCCTTGGAAACGTTGCTGGATTTGACAATGCCGACGATTCCGAAAGGAAGGCAGCAGAGCACGGTCACGATGATGGACAGGGCGAGGTAGGTCGGAGGGCATGGCTCCATAGGAGGCTGCTGTGGCGTGAAAGTCTGAGGCGCCGGAGTGGGATCCTGTGCCGGTGTGGCGCCGGAATCGGTGTCCGGGATGTTCGTGCCGCACTTCGGACAGAAGGAGGCGTTGTCAGGAACGGCGTTCCCGCATTTTGGACAAAATTTCATAATGCAATGATGATGTTTGAGTGAATGTCGTCTACTTCAGATGCTGTCCGTTCCCGTCAACATAGGTGTTGCAGGCGATCATGATGATGTCGATCAGGGCCCAGATGCCGCAGCCGCCGAGGGTCAGGAGCATGATGATGCCGGTGGTGGTGTTGCCGGTGTAGAATCTGTGGACACCGAAACCGCCGAGTACTATGCAGAGGACCAGGGCGATAAGCCATCTGTCCTCCTTCTCTTTGGTGGTCTGAGGGGTGTTGAAGGTCTGCCCGGCGGAGTCAGGCTGGGACTGAAGCGGTTTCCCGCAACTTGGACAAAAGGAGGAATCCGGCTGGACCGGCGATCCGCAATGAGGACAATAGTTCATCTCTGAATATGGTAATAAATATTATAGGTTCTATAGTCAGAATAGTCTGACTGGCTTTCAAAGCCTAAAGTTAATCATTATCGTTGGAAAATCCAAAGTGTCAGTGCCTTTCGTGGACAGGCTCGCAGGTGAGGTCCACACCGAGCTTCTTGAAGACTTTCTTGTCGATGTCGCTCAAAAGGACCGTCGAATGGACCTGGCAGCCTTTCAGAAGCGGTAGTGTGTCAAGGGCCTTGCGGCAGTTCTCGTCGTCCGGACTCAGGACCGAAAGGGCGATCAGCACCTCATCCGTGTGCAGACGCGGGTTCTTGCCGTGCAGGTAGGTGACCTTCGTCTTCTGGATCGGCTCCAGGAGCCTTCCCGGAATGAGCTTGACACTGTGGTCGATTCCGGCAAGATGCTTGGTGGCCTTCAGAAGAAGCGCGGCGCAAGGTCCGAGAAGGTCGGAGGTCTCCGCGCTCAGGATCGTCCCGTCGGACAGCTCGATGGCCGCTGACGGATTGCCTGCCGTGGCCTCACGCTGTTTCGCCGCGACAGTCACACGGCGATATTCAGTGGTGATCCTCGCTTGTTTGAGGAGAAGCGCGATCTTTCCGACCTCGCTCTCGTTGTCCTTTCCGTCAGCCATTTGGTCGAGCGCGGAGTAGTAGCGGCGGATGATCTCATCGTTGGCGGCCTTGCAGCAGATGTCGTCGTCGCTGATGCAGTTGCCCACCATATTCACGCCCATGTCGGTAGGCGACTTGTACGGATTCTCGCCGTAGATTCCCTCGAACAGGGCGTTCAGCACCGGGAATATCTCGATGTCCCTGTTGTAGTTGATGGCAGTCTTGCCATAGGCCTCCAAGTGGAACGGATCGATCATATTCACATCATTGAGGTCTGCGGTGGCGGCCTCGTAGGCGATGTTGACCGGGTGCTTCAAAGGAAGGTTCCAGACAGGGAACGTCTCGAATTTGGCGTAGCCCGCCGCTATTCCCTTCTTGTGCTCGTGGTAGAGCTGGCTGAGGCACACGGCCATCTTTCCGCTGCCCGGCCCCGGAGCCGTCACGATCACGAGCGGACGGGATGTCTGCACGTAATCATTCTTACCGTAGCCCTCTTCGGAGTCAATCAGGGCTACATTGTTCGGGTAACCCTCGATCGTGTAGTGGTAGTAGGCCTTGATGCCCATCTTCTTGAGCTTGGCCTTGTAAGCTTTGGCGCTGGCCTGACCGTTGAAATGGGTGATCACCACGCTGCTGACAAGGAAGCCCCTGTTCTGGAACTCCGTGCGGAGCCTCAGGACATCCATGTCATAGGTGATGCCGTAGTCGGCCCTCACCTTGTTCTTCTCTATGTCATTGGCACTGATGACAATGACGATCTCCGCGCAGTCGCTGAGCTGCTGGAGCATCCTCAGCTTGCTGTCCGGCTGGAATCCCGGCAGGACCCTGCTGGCGTGGTAGTCGTCAAACAATTTGCCTCCAAGCTCAAGATAGAGCTTGTCCCCGAACTGGGCTATGCGTTCCTTGATGTGTTCTGATTGTATCCGCAGATACTTTTCGTTGTCGAATCCGTACTTCATAACGGATAACAAAGGTACGAAATCTATTTCGCAGCGGCAAATGAAAATACACAATCACAGCCTACATCAGCGTCCGGTATTCAGATTCCGGGCAATGTAAGCTGTTGAATAATATCCCACCGAAACGGTTATAATCTCACATCAATAAGATTCGGGTAATGATCCGTGAGTTTGATGGTGTATTTCTCCATAATGCAGTCGAAGACCTTGACCTCGGCCTTTCCGCTCGGGTCGAAGATCAGGCAGTGATCGATCGCTCCAGTGGCGCGGTCAGGTCCACGTCTGCGGCTCTCGACCGAATATCCGTCCCCAGGGCTGCATATGTGATGTCCGTTGTGGTTGTCGCCATAGACGGTAGCGGCCTTGTAGCAAGGCACATAACCGCCCTGGATAAGCTGCTGGATCGGAACGGTGTCCTCCTCGCAGTTCATATCCCCCATCACAAAAACAGGAATATCCCCGTATTTGGCTCTGATGATGTCGGTCTCCGCCATCACCAGACGGAGCTGTGAGGCTCTCGCCATCGTGCTGCCCGGCTTGGACTTTTCGCTCTTCCACCAAAGGTGGGTGCCGATTATCGCGAATATCTTCCCGTCGGCCTTCCTTTTCAGCACAGCCGAGGTGAAGGACTTGGATCCGTGGTTGCACCACTGCTCGGGAGTGTACTTGTTGTAGTTGACGTACAGAGGCTCAAGCGTCTTGCTGTTGTAGAAGATCGGAGTGTTGTTCCAGTCCTTCTTCGATTCCCAGGCGATGACATAGCCGTCTTTCTGCACCAGAGGGTAGAATTCCTTGTGCATATGGCTGGAATATTCCTGAAGCGCGAAGACATCAGGAAGGTAGTCGTTTACGAGCCTGGCAAATTGCGGGGCCCTGTTGCAGTCACGCGGATCCTCTCCGATTTCCTTCCATTTCGGAGGAATGGTGTCCTTGCTGTAGTCCCAGATGTTGTCGTCAAGGATGCGAAGGTCAGCGCCTTCCGCGATCTTGAACTTAGCCTCGAACGCTGGGCTCTTCTGCGCGAAAGCGAAAGTTCCGCAGAGCAAGAGTCCGAATGTCAGCGTCGAAGCCGCGATGATTCTTACAATTCTGTTCATTATTCTAATGTTTTTTAGAAGCTGTTTTGACTCGTTGGTTTGAAAATTTGTTCACCTCAAAGAACATTTCAAACTTATTTGTTTTCCGGGAATATTTCCCCAATGCAAAGTTAACCCTTACTGATCAGAAATCCAATTTGGCCGCGCTGATTTCTGCTGAACGGCTTTGACATCCGGAAGGGAATCACTATTTTTGCCGCGGAGATATTCATTGACAAGGGTGGGCAATCACCCTCGAACGGATTGTATTCGGCAAGTGATTGCCTGCTTGCGGAATTTGAATATTCAAGGAATATGAGAAGTGCCATCTATGGCGCCGGTTCGTTGGGAACCATTCTGGGCGCGTATATTACGAAGAACGGAGGTCAGATTGACCTCATCAACCATAACAAGGCTCACGTCGCCGCCTTGCGTGCCGAAGGTGCGAGAGTGGTAGGCACCGTGAATTTCACTCAGCCGGTGACCGCCCTGACAGATGAGGAAATGACTGGTGAATATGATGTCATATTCCTTATGACCAAGCAGTTGCATAATGCCGAGGTTGTGAATATGCTCAAAAGTTCCCTCGCTGAGGATGGTGTGATCGTCACTCTCCAGAACGGGTTGCCGGAGCTGCTGATTTCCGAGATCGTCGGTCCGTCCCGTGTGCTTGGCTGCACTGTCGCCTGGGGAGCCACGATGCTTGGCCCGGGAGTCTGTGAGTTGACCAGTTCGCCGGACAGCCTCACTTTTTCGTTGGGCGCGGTTTCCGAGAATGTCAACAAGCATTTCGCTGAGGTCAAGGCCCTCCTTGAGAAGATGGGCCCGGTCGAGGTAGAGGAGAATTTCCTCGGAACCCGCTGGAGCAAGCTCCTGATCAACGCCGCGTTCTCCGGAATGAGCGCTGTCCTGGGCTGCACTTTCGGAGAGGCCGTCTCGGACCGTTCCTCAAGGAAGGTCGTGCAGGCCTTGATCAAGGAATGCATTGATGTCTGCCGTATGGGCGGCATAACCATCGAGCCGATCCAAGGCAAGGATGTAGTCAAGCTTCTGGATTACAACAATCCCGTGAAGAAGTTCATCTCCTTTATGATCATCCCGATAGCCATCCGCAAGCACGCCCGTCTGAAAGCCAGTATGCTTCAGGATCTTGAGCGCGGCAAGAAAACCGAGGTCGATTCCATCAACGGTGCCGTCAGCGCCTACGGCCGCAAAGTCGGTTGCCCCACCCCGATGAACGACAAGGTCGTGGAGATCATCCACCGCATCGAGTCCGGCTCCCTTGCCCCCACCTTCGACAACCTCCGCCTCTTCGCGTAGCCGCACTACACTGTTGCGTCTGCTTTCCTTGTTGAATGCGTGTGCTCCCTTGTTGTATAGAGGTGTGACAATGCTAAACTTCCCGCCAGTCTGCTCGGGTGGGAGCTTTTGCGTTAGTTTGCCCGGTTAGGTGGCAAGGGCATATTCAAAGGCTTTGCCATAGAAGTTCATCCCATCAGCTTTTACATTAGTTTGTCCGGTTGGGAGGCAAGGGCTTTGACTTAGTTTGATTTTATTGCCATACAAGTTTTGGCAAGAGTTGTCGTGAAATTCCCCTCGGTAGAATTGCAACGAGAAAATGACGTGCTTTTATAATTACTTGTAAGTCAGTTGATTCGGTATCCGCCTTTAGCGGATTCCCGCTGAAGATAAACCTCTATATCTCTCATTAACAATATATTATCTCCCACTCGCCTGAAACGTCTCCCTAATATATGTAAGCAGATCCATTGAAAACGACAATGTCTAGCCCTTTTTTCAAGAGCGGCTTTAGCACTGATACGTAATAGCTTGAATGTCAGCAAGTGAAACGCCACTCCTTGATTCATAGGGATATACAGGATTCTGCCCGTCATTTTTGACTAGCGGGAATTACGAATATATTCATTTTTAGTTTCTTATGGATTCTTGATTTTTTTCATTTAGGTTTTGATTTATTGGATGGATTTTCAGTGGGTTATAAGAATGGAAAAAAGGACGGCCTCGGATGATGTTGTCCCCTTATGCGGAATCGTGGGAGATTATCGAACTTTTATCGAGGACTTCAAGAGAGAACTGGAGTTCGTGGAATGGTTGGAAGGAAGAGTCTTGATGAAAAAAGTCTACGATATTACTTGATAATCTGAAAAGAATGGCTATCTTTGCATTGTTCTCATACGAGTTAGGAAGACAAGTAAAAGCAAGCATCTTTTCCCTAAAAGGGATGCTTGCTTTTTTTATTGTCCCATACCGAGGGGGTACTACAACAAGGACGGTTGTTCTCTCAATTTCCTAACAATAAGTATGCAGAATGAGAACAAGCCAACATCTTGTGATAGTCGCCATTGAGGTGGAGGTTATCAGACTTGTCCGGGTGCGAGCCTACAAGCGAGTACGTTTCGGCAAGGTTGAGAGAGTCCGCAGCCACTACAGACGTTATTAGGGTAATGTCTGTACCCGGCTGCCACTCTGAGCCGTAAGGCTCTCTGCTTCACCCCTCGGTTTTTATATGTCCTTAACATACAAAATACCGTTTTGCTATCATTTTGCAGGATTTGCTGTCCAATCTATCTTGATGTATTAAATCATATCTGAATTTATGTCCAAAAAAGATGGTGATATGTATTGAAAACGTATCACCTTATCTTTTTGTATTAAAATCTTCATTCTGTCTTAACATTCTTGATGGAGACTGTGTTGTCTGAAAAATATACATCACCAGAAGCTTGTTCGAGAACCAACGCCCCGAAAGAATTAGTAGCTCGATATTTGAGTGTTACTTCATAGCATCCTTTCGAATAGTTGTAACTTGATGTATAGTTTACTTCTTCGTAAGATTTTGCATTCTTTAGATTATCTTTGAGGTAATCTTTGAAATAGTTTTTTGCTAGTATTTGATGAGTGGTGGAATTGTCGTTGTAGTTCTCCGATGCAGAATCTTTGCCCCCACCTATGGATATGATTATCGCAAGTATTATTACTCCAATTACTGTATATAAAAGGCATCCTCCCTTTTTCTCTTTGTTTGGCAATTGATTATCCATAGCACGTACAATTTATCAAGTTGATGCATTTCTGGCTTGTGCTAATATGGCATATTTTCTTATGCCATATTATGGACTGTATCCACAGCACACCTAAGGTGCATATTCCAATCATATTATATTACCAATTATCTTCGTCCTTGGCTTTCTGCACAACTTTATTTAATTCTTCAATATGATAAGCCATAAGCAGAACAAGTTTGTTAAAAGTTTCTTCCGCAGGCTTTTTCGCTATATTTGTTTTCCACGCATCGTGATTTGGATTTATTGGAGAAGCATCTATTGGATTATAGTACTTCTTATTTGTCCCTTGTATGTTTGCATTGATAATACTATTGCACGAAACAGATACTTTCATCCTGTCTTCTTTGAAACGAACTTCTATTGTTAGTTCTCCTTGTGTGTACCACATTTTCATAGAGTGAAAGGCTAATTCTGGAGTAATGATTTTAACGACATAATAATCATCTGTGGCGTTCTTCAACGTTTGATTAGAGTCATTAAGCATTGTCAAGAAGTAACTTTTGACGGCAGCTGAGGCATCTGCCTTGGTTATGCTGAACGGAATGACCTTTTCAACAACAACTTTTCCATCTTTTACAGTATACATATCTTCGGTTACCTGAGCGTTCATTGTCAGAATAGCCAAGATACAAGAAAGTAATAGTGAATAAAACTTTTTCATATTTGAACCCTTTTATGCTGTTCTAATAGTTATTGGCAAAAATAGTCATTTTCACGATAATCCAATCATTTTTTTGGGGGGGGAGAAATGATATGTGTGCCTTTACGTATGATACACTTTTTGCCGTTGTAGGGGTGGCTTTCAGAGAGACCGTAGTTTTTCAGATAGTTGTAGGAAACGCCTATGGTGTCCCTATCCCAATTGTCGGTTTGGGCTTTGATGTTTCCGTAGTAATAATGTTGTCCGTTCAAGGTGGACAACGTTCCTTTCTTGTTTATCCATATCGCAAAGGTCGGTAAAGTTGCAACGGAAAAATGGCGTGTCCTATAAGTGCCTGAAGGTCAGTCGATTCGGTGCTTACCTTTAGTGTGCTTTCACTAAAGATATACATCTATGTTCTTCATTAATAATATGTTACCTTCCACTCGCCTGAATGTCAGAGTATGAAATGCTCCCGTTGATTCATAAAGACATATAAGATTTAGCCAGTCTAAAAAGGCAGGTGGAATTCACAAACATATTAAGAAACTATATATGTCAGTCGCAAAGTCATAAGATTCACGGATAAATGCGGTTCCTTGTCCTGATTTTGACTCCGCTATATGGAAGCTCTTTTGATAGTTAGGAAAATATATTACCTTTGTGCGGGTAAAAACAAGTTATACCGGTTATTTAAAAATCTTATTTAATCTTATGAGAAGAGTTATCTTATTGATTCTGACCACGCTCTGTTGTATTCCTTTTGTGCAGGCGCAAGATATCATAACCACAAAGGATGGCAAAGATATTCAGTCAAAGATTCTTGAAGTCAATGCAAATGAAGTCAAGTACAAGAAATATAATAACCTTGACGGTCCGACATTCACATTATCGAAGTCGGAAATACTTATCGTCAGATACGAGAATGGCGAAAACGAGGTGTTTCAAGAACATAACAACTCTGTGGACAAGAAATACAATACAACCGCCGAAGTTGTTGTTGGTATGAGGTATCGTGAATACAAAAATCTGTATAATACTAAGGAATATGTGCCACAGCGTGATGACCCTTACAGCCGTGCCTGGGCGGGAATCGCTTCATTTATCATTCCTGGTTTGGGGCAAGGAATAGTTGGGCAATGGGGACGTGGATTTGCTATTATCGGTACCAATGTTGGTTTATTGGCCTTGCAATTATCCGATACATACATTTACGATGATGGCACAACTGAGATGGGCGGTTTGGCTTGGGGAGCGTTTGCGGCTCGTCTGGCTTTGAATATATGGAGTATTTGCGATGCTGTCCACATCGCGAAAGTGAAAAATATGTACTATCAGGATCTTAGGACGCAAAGGGCAGCCTTCGATCTTAAGGTTGAACCTTATTTCGCATACACTCCTACAAGTGTGCAAGGATATTCTCAACCTACAGCAGGTCTTTCTCTCAAACTGAATTTCTAAGCATTGATCCAAAGAATATGCAGGCGAGCCGTTGGAAATCCCAATGGCTCGCCTTTTTTAGTCTTATATTTAAGGCTAACCCTGGCAGCGATCGGTAATTGATTGAATATCAGTTGATGACCCTCCACCTCTTGACCCATAGAGACATACGAGATCTTGCCCTCCATTTTTGACTGGCAGGAATTACGAATGTAGTCATTGTCAGTTTCTTATGGATTCTATATTATGTGACTTTCGTTTTTTGGGGGATTGGATGGATTTTCAGTGGGTTATGGGAATGAAAAAAGGACAGCCTCGGATGAGGTTGTCCCCTTGTGCGGGTGAAGGGACTCGAACCCATACGCTTGCGCACCAGATCCTAAGTCTGGCTTGTCTACCAGTTTCAACACACCCGCAAAGCCTTCCGGCAGGGGAATCTAGATGATGATAGGGATTCCGCAGGGAGTTTGGGCGATTGGAAGCTGCCTTTGCTCCGAGTCCGAAAGGTTTGCAAAGATAGTTGAAATCTGTTAATATTCAAATATTATTTTTCTGCCCGTCGCGCTCTGCCGCATCGTTCGTTCCGGCTGGTTCAGCGTGCGGAAGATGTGAGCCGGCACCGTTGTCACCAATGTTACCGGCGCCGGTGACGGTCTCAAGTGCTTTGAGGGTTTTCTTTTCGTCGGCGGAGAGGTCTTCCGTCAGGGAGGCGGAATAGTCAAGTTCCTTCTTTTTGTTCTCTATCGCCTTCTGCGACAGCTCGTTCTGCTTCAGAGCCTGCTCCACGCCCTTCTCGAATATGTTGTGGATGGCGGAGGTCAGGTTTAGCGTCAGGCTGTTGACCTGATCATCGAAAAGAGGGATGTTGCGGCTCTTGTACTTTGTCTTGCCGAGTTTCCACTTCCAATTGTCGAAGGTGCCGTTCACGTTGATGCCGAACTTGAACGGAATCGGCGACTTCAGGGCGGAAAGGTGGTACTTGAACCGCTGGTCGAAACCCTGAAGGCCGCTGGCAGCGATCGAGTAGCGGTCGATGTTCAGCAGGAACGGGAAGATCTCCATGTGGTTCTCCTTGATGATGCCGCGGATTGACAGGGATTTTATGAAGCTGGAGTCCTTGTCCTTGAACATCAGGGATCTGCGGAGCTTGTTGAGTTCGTCACTGTCGGTCAGGGACAGGTTCTTGCCGTCAATTTTCACTATGCCGCTCAGGGTCGGCAGCACAATGTTCATGGATGTGTCGATCGAGCTTGTCGCGGCGATTTCGCAGTCGAGCAGTCCCCTGAAAGCCTTGAGCATAGGCACGATGCTGTCCACTGCCGGGAACAGCTGGATAACCTTCTCGGCTGTGATGCCGGACAAGGTGAGGTCGAAGCCGGCCTTGAGGTCTTTCTTGGTGCGGGTCGAATAGAAACCTTCGAGGTACACGTCGCCCATGTTCGTCGTCGCGAGGGTGTTCGTCGCCTGAAGGCAGCGCTCTTTCATCACGATGTCCGAGGCCACCCAGGATGTCTCCAGGTTTGAGTATCTTATCTTGTTGGCGCTCAGCGAGATCTTGGCGTTGAGGTTGGACGGCAGCACGACCAGCGAGGTGGAGGCGGTCGTGTCCGCGGCTGTCATCTCTTTGACGGTGTTGAGGTAGGCGTTGTCATCAATTCCGGAGAGAGCCGCGTTGTGGCCTATAGGCGTGAATTTCTTTCCGGCGTTGAGCGCGATGAGGATCTCGTTCATGTCGATCTCGTCGGAGGTTATGCCCAGATCCAGGTTGAGCCTGCCCTTGCCGGAGACAAGAAACCTCTTGAGACCGGTAAGATGGCCGGTGGCGGAGATGTCCGACACCCCGGATTTGAACGATAGTCTGTTGAGGTCGATCGTGTTGTTGGAGAACTTCCCGCTGAATCCTGTTATCCTGTTGTCGAGTGGATAGTACGGGGTGATGACAAGACCTTCGGCGAGGTCGATGTTCCCTGTGATGTCCCAGTCTCTGATGTAGTTCGCAAAGGATTCACCAAGTTGGATCTTGATGTCGCTCTTCTCGAAATCCTTTTCGGAAAGATAGTCCGGCAAGGTGGTTCCGGACGCATATTTCCCGAACACTTTCCTGAGCAGGGAGTCGCGTTTCACTCCAGGGTAGATCCTTTGCAGGGAGTCCAGCAGGTGTTTCCTGCGAAGCTGTCTCTCCGCGGAGTTCGGATGCGCCTCGACCGACAGCCTCGCATCCTGTCCGGAGAACCTGGTGACTCCTTCGCGGAGAGTTATATTCTTGTTCCTGCTGGACAGGCTGATGAACGGCACGCTATGCGTTCCTGTCTGCTTAAGGCTCAGTTTGAATGTGTTGACAGAGCCGGTGGCTCCTACGAAACAGGAGTCTATGTCCATCATTCCGATGGAAGCGATGTCAAGATGGCCGTGGATCGGGTGGCGCTTCGGATCAGCGGACATCCTCTCCTTGGTGTTGTGTGCCGAAAGAGTCAGACCGGTACCCCGTATGAACGTCGAGGCGCCATATTCAGTCAGCATGCTGTCGATCGCCACGGAAAGTCCCGAGTGCCTGTGGCCGCTACCGCCGTGTCCGTCGTGGTCATCCTCGTGGTTGAAGGCTCCGAGGCTGATGTCCGTGTGGCCTAAGTAGGCGAACAGGGTGTCTTTCGGAATGCTGATCCGGATGCCGTTGCTCTCCAGAAGCCCCTCAAGCCCGATCTCGGAGAAATTGAACGCATCCAGTTGTGACAGGCGGAAGTCACCTTCGATTATCCCCTCAAGGTCGCCGTGGACAGAAACCCCGAGGCTGTCAGGAAGGTAGCAGGCCAGCGAGTCCAGGACGATGTGGATGTCGCTGCTGATGTCGAACTTCGGATCCGCGCCAAGAAGGTCGTCGGCTGTCCCGCTCATCATCACCTTCATCCCGTTGACGCTGAAGCAGAAATCCGGCACCTCGGCGGTGAGTTTTCCGTCTTGGCTCGTGGCCGTGATGTCAAGGTCGAAACGTCCGTCGCCGGAAATGCCCTCCCAACCGATCCTGGAATCCGGAACCTGGATTCTCACCGAAAGAGGAGGGAGGCTGCCGGTACTCTTGTCATAACTGCCGTCGCAGAATGCATTGACGGAGAGCGTTGCATCGGTGCTCAACTTCTTAAGAATAGGGAAGTTGTCTCCGAAATACCCGGCTATCTCATTGATGGAGGCGTTTTCCGTCGCCACAGATCCCTTGATGTGAATATCCTTACCTGAGAAGTCCGCCTTCCCGTTGGCCGAAAGCCCGACGGTGGCTACCCGCGCGGTCATATTCCCGACCGTCACGCACTTTTTCCCAAGTTCCGGGAATATGTCGCCTTCGATCTCGACCGGAATCGACATCCTGCCGGATGATTCCATGCCGAGGAACAGCCTCGAAGAGAGGTTGACATCGAAGTGGCCGGCGCGTTCCTTGATCCCGAGCCGCTCTACCCCAAGGGCTACCGTGTCCGCAGGAAGCCGCCCCGCCACGAACAGCGAGTCCATCTCAAGGCTCACCCCATCGATCTTGTTCCTCTTCGCGTCATAACGCCCCTTCGCGGTGAGCTGCTTTAGGAATATGCATCCGAATATGGTGTCGGAGGGATTCGTGTAGACTATGAATGGCCGTCCTCCGAGGCTGACCTTGCCCACCGAGACCGGCGGCAGCGTGGAGGCGATGGTGTCGCCATCCTCTTTCACGGAACCGTCGCCGAACATGTTCCAGTTCGCCGTGGTGGAGTCGTACTGGTGGGCGAATATTCTTGGATGATCAAGAATGGCGTGGCGGATCCTGAGCCTGCCTGTGGCAGCGGCAAGGTAGTTGACCGAGACGGAGAACTTTCTGAAATGTGCCAGGGTGTCGGCTCCCTCTCCGCGCCCTGATTTCAGGAGGTAGCCTCCCGGAACGTCCAGAGAGTCGAACGCGGCGAACCTGTCGTGGGGGTAGGTGATGGAGAAGTTGTCGATCGTGACGTTGAGGTTAGGGAAGCTCTTGAACATGGAAGCCTTGATGCCGGTGAACGTGACGTCCCCGTCGACATATTCCTTGGCCACATCGTTGACGACTCTCGTCAGTACCTTGGAGTTCAACGCGATCTGCAGGACGATGATGATCACCGCCCAGACGCCGAAGATTGTCCAGAGTGCCGGGCGGAGCCAGCGCCGCGCCCCTTTTTTGACGACATCCTTTCCCATAATCTACAAATATAGCTATAATTAGCCGGATTCAGTACTGCTGATAAGTAAGCGTTAATAAATTAGTTGGTAATCTTTGATTGTCTTTTCGGTCTGGCGGTTTTTTCTCATCGGCCATGTGCCATCGGCACACTCCTTCTTCAAAAAGAAATCTATCTTCGAAAACGCGGCCAAAACTTTACCAATTAATGATTTAGGATTACTAAGTAACCTTCAAAAAATAACCTGCCTCATCTTAAGGAATCTTTTCGGTCTATATCTGTTTTCTCATCAGTCATGTGCCACCGGCACACTCCTTCTTCGAAAATAGATCTATCCTCGAAAATCTTCTCCTAATCTGAAGCAGGTTATTTTTTTCACGTTACTAAATACGAAAACCGGACCGCTGGGCGCGATCCGGTCATGATTGTCTGTGTCAGTCTTGATTACTGCTCGTCGAGCAGCTGGAGGTGCTGAACGTAGATGGCCTTCATCTTCGCGGCTCTTCTCTTTACAGAAGGCTTCTCGAAGTTCTTGCGGGCGCGAAGCTCACGGATGGCACCGGTCTTCTCGAATTTTCTCTTGAATTTCTTCAGAGCCCTTTCGATGTTCTCGCCTTCCTTGATAGGAACTATGATCATAATGCTGTTACCACCTCCTTTTTTTCTCTAAACTTGGGAATATCAAGACATTTTCCGTCATAAAATTTCCAAGCGCTTTCCAAAGCGGGTGCAAAGATAGGAAAAAAATGTTAATTTTGTCAAAACAAAAATGTTATTTCGATGGATAGCCCGTTTTTGTACAATAGATACGTTACCGGCCAGCATTTCATTGGCCGTAAGGAAGATTGCGCCATCCTTGGTAACCTTTTGACACAGAGTGAGAATGTGGTCGTCTGGGAGCCGTTCGGCGCAGGAAAGAAATCTCTTGTTCATCAGGTTTTCACCAAGATGAAAGTGAACGGGGATAGGTTCACGGTGGGGGAGATGACAGCGTTGGACATCAGGGAAGGCGAGTCTTTTGTAAAGAGGCTGGGAGCCGCTGTCATAAGGCTGGTGGCATCCACCCCCGACGAGTATGAAAAGATAGTCACTGCCTATATGGAAGGCACGCACTGGGTCTTTGACCGCAAAGCGTTCTCGGATAGGGACATAATCCTCTCCACGAACTGGGATCTGGACGACAAGGATCTCAAGTCCGTCCTCAGACTGCCTTACGTCCTTGCGGCCGAGAGGGGAGAGAAAACGTTTATGATCATCGACGAGTTCCAGAATCTGGATCTGGCCGATGACGGCGAACGGATCTTCAAACTGATGGAGGAAGTGATGGACGAGGCCAAGGCTGAAGGCCTGAGAATCTTCTCCTATATATTCATAGGCTCGCAGGTCAATGCGATGGAGGACATATTCATAAAGAGGCATTTCTTCTACCGCAGGGCTACCCGCTTGAAACTGAGCAGGGTGGATGAGAGGGAGATTGTAGAGCACATCATCAAGGGATTCCTCGCCAGCGGTAAGGTCATCGACAGGGACCTGATCAGCGGAGCGTGCCGCCTTTTCAAGTGCAATCTTTTCTACATCAATCACTTCACCTCTGTCTGCGACTCGCTGTCCAAAGGCTACATAATGGAGCCTGTCCTGCTGGAGGCCCTTGCGACCGTGATGGCGATAAATAGAGGCCGCTTCATCTCGATGATGAACGACCTCACCACCTTCCAGGTGAGCCTGCTGAAGGCGATCATCGACGGCTATTCGAAGTTCAGCACGGCTGAGGTGATCCGGAAATATTCCCTCAACTCGTCCGCCAATGTGCGCCGCCTGAAGGATGCTCTGATGAAGAAGGAGATTCTGACTTTTGTCGGCGAGGATGCGAAACCGGTGATTCTCGACCCCTTGTTCGAGTACTGGCTCAGGAACTACTATTTCAAAAAGAATCAATAATTTACGAATATGCGGTCGCGGCCGCGCGCAACCTTTCAAAGGAGGATGAATATATGAACTCAGCGAAAAAGAAAATCGCCGTTCTGACGGGCGCCGGAGTGAGCGCCGAGAGCGGACTCAGCACATTCAGGGGCAACAACGGCCTGTGGGGTGAATATGATCCCGAAGAGGTCGCTTCAATCCAGGGCTGGTACCGCAACCGGGAACTGGTCCTGAATTTCTACAACGGTCTGCGCAAGAGGCTCAGCGAGGTGAAACCGAACGCCGCGCATTACGCCATCGCTGATCTGGAGAAGGAATATTCAGTGACGGTCATCACCCAGAACGTTGACAATCTGCACGAAAGGGCCGGCAGCACGAAGGTCCTGCACCTCCACGGCGAGGCGACGAAGGTTCGGCCCGAGGACGGTGAATATGACCGGTCATATTCAGAAAAAGAGGTGGTTGACATCGGTTACGATGAGGTTCATCTGGGGGACAAGGCTCCGAACGGCAGCCAGCTGCGTCCGCACATCGTTTTCTTCGGGGAGGCCGTCCCGAACATCGAGAAGGCTATCGACATCGTCTCCGCCGCCGACATAATGTTGATCGTCGGCACATCTTTGAATGTCTATCCCGCCGCCGGCCTTTACCGCTATGCCCCGAACGGCATTCCGATCTACCTGATCGACCCCGAGGATGTGGCCATCGCCGACCCTCGCATCACCCAGATCCACCAAGTCGCCACCAAAGGCATGGAGACCTTCCGCCGAATGCTCGGACAGTAGGTTTTTCAAGAAGGCATATTTTCACCAGAGTCAGTGGCGCATCCGGCACGCCTCATAGGCGGTGCTTCCGGCCACAGTCGTCACCTGCGGAGAGGGCTGCGCCCTTGGGCGACGTTTTAGCCCCTTTTCGTTGCCTGTGAGTGCCGGGTGGCACCCTTGGGCGACGTTCTCGCCCCTGTTCGTTGCCTGTGAGTGCCGGGCGACACCCTTGGGCGACGTTTATGCCCCTTTCTGTTGCCTGTGAGTGCCGGGCGACACCCTTGGGCGACGTTTATGCCCCTTTCTGTCGCCTGTGAGTGCCGGGCGGCACCCTTGGGCGACGTTTATGCCCCTTTCTGTCGCCTGTGAGTGCCGGGCGACACCCTTGGGCGATGTTTATGCCCCTTTCTGTCGCCTGTGAGTGCCGGGCGACACCCTTGGGCGGCGTTTTGTTTCGATGAGATCATTTCTTGTCTGTCAGGTGTTAAAAACCGAGGAATTTTTGTAAGTTTGTGCGGGAATGTGACCAATTAAGGATGAACTTGTTTCGAATATTCAATAAAGTGCTTCTCGTTGCGGCTGTTCTTTTGGCCGGCTGCGAGGAGAGAAGTGTGCCGGCAGGATTGAGGGCACCTGTCCTGCCATCGGCAACCGCGCAGGTGCAGGATCTCCAGGTCACACTCACGGCGAAGTTCAAGACCGAGGAAGACATGGCCGCCGCCATTGAATATGGATTTTATTTCGGGACTGATGAGTCTATGATGGAAAGGCACAAAGTGAGCCGGCCAGACGGGTTGGGATATTCATTGACAATAGAGAATCTTGAATATTCCACCTCCTATTTTTATAAGGTTTGGGTAGGTAACGGACGCGACGAGCAGGTCTCCTCTTTGCTGACGGTTCAGACGGGAGACAAGCAAATTGAACCTGACCCGCCTGTGAATCCTGACCCGCCGGCAGAAGGGATCATTCAGTTCAAGGATCCTGCCGTGAAGGCTCTTTGTGTCGCTAATTGGGATCGGAATGGTGATGGCGAGTTGTCTGTGGCTGAGGCGGCTGATGTGATGGATTTAGGTCGCGTTTTTGAAAGCTCAGACATTGTGTCGTTCAATGAGTTGGCCTATTTTACCAACCTGCGTGTCTGTTCTTTTGCCTTGTGCCATAAGTTGTCCGAAGTCAAATTGCCGGACAGTATCATTCAGATTACAGCCAGCGGTTTCAGTGAATGCTGGGAGTTGAAACTGACCAGTCTCCCTAAGAATCTTACCCAAATAGGAGAATATGCTTTCCATCAGTGTAAAAATGTGAGATTCACTTCTTTGCCTGATGGCCTTGAGACTATTGGGTGGTGTGCCTTTGCCGGAGCGGACAACATTGCATTGACTGAGTTGCCGTCCAACCTTATTTCAATAGGCTCGGTCGTCTTTGAGGGCAAGCAGAGTGTCCTTCCCGAGGACCTTCCCGCTTCGTTAAAGATGATAGGTGCAAGGGCATTTGGTAAGATAAGGAATTTCAATCCAAAGAGCATTCCGTCAGGAGTGTCAGAGATAGGAGACGGCGCTTTCGATGGCTGCGAGGCTTTGTCTTGGACAAAACTGCCTGATTATCTGGTTAGAATCGGGGGAGAACACATTCCGTAACTGCTGGCATTTGGCTGTGACTGAATTGCCTTCCGGACTTAGGGAAATAGGCAATAATGCCTTCGAGAATTGCTATCTTCTGAATATTACAGAGTTGCCGGACGGCCTTTTTACAATCAGTGATGGTGCGTTCAAAAACTGCGGAATAAAGAACCTTTCAATCCCGGCAAGTGTCGATCATATTGGAACCGGGGCTTTTTATGGCTGTTATCCTTCCATCGTCAAGATTTACGCTTCGGAGCCGCCGAAAATGTTGGATACCTATCTTGGTAATAGAGCAGAGACTATTTATGTGCCAAAACAATCTATTCAGAAATACGAAACCGCAGCAAACTGGAGCAAATGGAAAGGTAAATACAAGGCTTTGTCTGATGACGACACACCTGAACCGCCGACTCCTGACGAAAAGAATATTCAGTTTGAGGATTCCGCTGTCAAGGCGATTTGCGTTTCTAATTGGGACAAGGATGGCGATGGCGAATTGTCATATGAGGAGGCTGCAGATGTCAGGACAATCGGAAGTGCATTCTCTCGCAGTACAGACATCCGTTCATTCAAAGAGTTTGAGTATTTCACAGGACTCACAGCTGTCCCGAACGATGGATTCTCTGGCTGTAAGTACCTGATTGATTTTAAATTGCCTGCCAAGGTGATCCGAATAGGGAACAGTGCGTTCTCAGGCTGTCCCAACTTGTGTCTGACACAGCTGCCTGATGGTCTCGAAGACATAGGGCATAGTGCGTTTGCCGGTTGTGGAAACATAAGATTGAATTCGCTTCCAGAGACGTTGAGGTCGATAGGCGCTTATGCTTTTTCTCATTGTGATAACGTGAACTTGACCAAACTTCCTCCTCTTTTGACTTCTATTGAGATAGGAACCTTTGAGGGAAGCAATGGGGTGCTTCCTGAAGAGTTGCCGTCCGGTTTGGTCTCTATAGGCCCGAGCGCGTTCAGATGTATAACTAAATTGAATCTCAAGAAGCTTCCTGACGGTTTGACGTTTATTGGCCTCCAGGCTTTTGAGGAGTGTGAGACACTTGCCTTGACTGAACTTCCGTCAGGGTTGACCACTATTGAGCTCAGAGCGTTCAACCGCTGCGGGAATCTGAAGCTGAAGAGCCTTCCGGCGGGGATTACAAAAATTGACGAAGAGGCGTTTGCGGGCTGTGTCTCTTTGGAGTTCACCTCGCTTCCCGAAGCTTTGACGGAGATTGGTAAAATGGCCTTTATGAACTGTGCGTTCAGGCAGTTGACCCTCCCTGCGGGAGTTGTCCGGATAGAGGAGGATGCTTTCAAGGGTTGTGAGTCGATGAAAGCAGTCAATATCTTGGCGGAGGATCCCCCTGTTATGGATGATATTTATCTGGGTGAATATGCTGATGTGATCCGAGTTCCGGCAGCTTCATTGGAAAAATACCGCACAGCTTCCGGCTGGAGCCAATGGAAAACCAAATTCCGCCCGATCGCCGCTGAGTAGGTCACGCACCCCCTTGCCCCAAGACAGATTTGCGACTGGGACCCGCTCCGGAAGGCTCCGTGCGGCGTACCTGATGCAATTCTGTTTTCGGTATTTCTTCCGATCCCTCCTGCGGCACCGCCAGCACGGTTTCCCAGCCCTTGTCCCACACGTGTGCAGACCTTGCCGTTTCCCTCATGAAACAACCTAGGCAGCCCTCCCGTGCGTAACCAAGTCTTCCTCCACCTTCATTTGGACCAAATATGGACCAAAAATCAACCAACTATTCACAAAATAAATGAATATATTTACAGCGTTATAAGAAACGACTCTTTCAAGATGCCTGATTATGGCACTGAAAAGAGCTTATTTTGTAGAGTGAAAATAATTGTCGGATTCTCTAACAAGCTGATAAAGAGAATCTAACTAAAAAAGCAAAACAACCATGCTGAGAGGAACCACATTATTCCGTTGCCCCAACTGCGGTCACGTCTTCAAGGCCCTCGACCTCGAAGACAACGCCACCGCCCGCTCCACACCCATGCCCTGCCCCCGCTGCGGTGCCAAGGGTTATCCGCAAGGTCTCTTTAGGGCTTATATGGATCCAGCACCTAGCATCATTGATTTGATTCGGTTCATTATAGGTGGAAAGAGTAAGTAGTATTTTTTTAAAACAGCATTATGGAAGAAATGATTGAACAGATTCGGCAAATCATAGACTATTTATGTGATAGAAGAATATCTGAAAGAGAATTCTATTCGTATATCGAAAATGAATTAGGGATTCATGCTCAGGATTTTAGGTTATTGCTTCCAGAGTTGCAAAAATGCGGTATAAAAATGCTTGGTGGTGACGTTTTCCTTGTCGAGAATACTCCGTTATCATTACCACCGAACCAAAGAATGTGAGCGAGATTTCTCCTATCTCTTGAAATGGGCGGCTTCAAATTCTAATTATTCCAACGATTTAGAATTGATGCGAATGGGCTATGATTTACTGAGAATAATATCATATTTGTTATGTCATTAAAGGATGTATCATCTTTAGCGGTATTTAAGAACGATTGCTTGCGGGCTTCTGGTTTACTTAATAGATTCGAGGATGCGAGATATAGTGACAGGGAGTCGTGCAAGAAAGCATTAATGGATCTTCCGACTCCTGAGGGACTGGAAGAGGAGTGGAGGTATGTTAAAAAGATTTGGTTGACGTATTACGAATCTGGTTTTGTCAATTTAGAGACGATAGAAACACCCGGCACAGTTAAACTCGTATTTAATGAATCCAGAATGTGGCGCTCGGCAGATGTTCAGACAGTATTGTTGGAAATGTCAGAGAGATTGGGCACAAACGTGATACATTGCGGAACAACTCGCAAAGCTGAAAATGACGTGAAAGATACTAAGGATAGGAAAAGTAAGATGTGTATTAATTCCGTGTCTATGAATATCAAGGGAATTAATCAGGAAACTGAGAATGTGAAGAAAAGCACGGACTCTTGCAAAAGTTCGGAATTGCATTCGCAGGATGACATCAAGAAAGCATATAAGAAGTTGAAGGACATCCTGAAATCTTCGTTGAGTGAAATTAATGAATTACATGGTGTAAATTCGCAGTTCAATATTGTTAAAGGAAAAATAGCCGATGCTTTTGAAGAGCAAATCAGGGACTCTCAGAAAAAATTGGATGCCGCATTGAAAGATACTGTATGGGATAATTTGGTTATCGCTTTCTTTGGAGAAACGAATGCAGGAAAAAGTACGATAATAGAGACTTTCCGAATCCTTTTTGATGATAAGCGCAAAAAGGAAGATGGATTGATTGTAGGAGATGGTAGACATGATTTTACTAAAACTTACGATGAATACCATTTGTCGATTTCGGGGCATCCTTTTACGTTGATAGATGTCCCTGGTATAGAAGGCGATGAAGCGGGATTCAAGGATGTTATAAAAACGGCTTTGCATAAGGCTCACTGTGTCTTTTATGTTCAGGGACACAACAAGAAACCAGATAGAGCAACGGCTGAAAAGATAAAGAAATATTTAGGTGATTGGGTAAAGGTTTATTCTATCTATAATGTTCGTGGTAGTGTAGGAAACTATGATGAAGAGGAAGAGCGAGAAACACTACTTACAGCAGGTGTCCGTAAAACAGAAAGTCTGATACAGTCAGAGTTCAAGTCTATACTTGGAGATGTTTATGCTGGTCATGTCACTCTTCAAGGTTTATTGGCAATGTCTGCTAAGGCAGCATTTTCTCCAAAGCGCGAGGATTTGGTTAGGGGACAGCAGAAACTCTTGAAATATTTTGATGGATCTGCTGATAAGGTTTTGGAATTTAGTCAATTTAAGACTTTGGTAAATTTGGTTGAACAAAAAGCTACTGATTTTAAAGCGGAAATCATAGAAGCAAATAAGCAAAAGTTAATATCTTTAGCATGTCAGTTTGCCAAGGATATGGGAAATGTTTTAAATGCGCAAAAGGATTATTTGAGAGATTTGGAGTCTAATTTGCGAGTGCTTGAGCGCGAAATTTGTAATAACTCTATGGAGACTGCATCAAGAAACATTACGAGTAAAACCCAAAATGCAATTGATTCTGCTTATGGGAATTTGAAATCCAATATTTTTGGGCTGATTGACAAAGAACCAAGTGATATAAAACAAAAGGCAGATGACTATCAGCGACTAATGCTTCAAGAATTAGAAGAAAATATAAGAACTATATTAAATTCTGAACTTAAAAAGGTTCGTGAAACAGCAAATCGAAAGATTAAGAATTTGGATGGGGTAAACATTCAGCCAATAAGTTTTCGTAGTTCGGTGAATTTACAAATCGAAATAGACTTTACTGGAGCATTGGAAGAACTTGATATTGACTTTAGTGATGTTTTAGGCTGGGCCGCAAAAACGGCAGGCACTGCTATGGCAGGTGCGGCGTTGGGGTCTATTATACCAGGTGTAGGAAATGTCATAGGGGCTATTGCAGGTGGTGTGGTCGGTGGAGTAGCTCATGCTCTTTCCGGAGATGGAGGAAAAGCAGATGCAAGAAAAAGTGTTTCGGATGCTATTGCAATGGCAAAACAACGAGTTAAAAAGAATATAACTTCAATTTTGGCACCTGTAATTAGAAATATCAGCGAGCAGCAACAACAACTTCGCGGCGCTGTAAAAGCTGAGTTGGCAAATATTGAAGATTTGCAAGATTCTCTTGATGGCTTCGATGATGAGATAAATGATTTTGTAAATGGAATAAAACATAAACGATATGGAAGAATTTAATATAAAGAGCAACAAATTGCAGAAACTAATATCGTTGAAGCAACTTCTGCAAAAAGGTGTGGAGTATATACCTGAATTGCAATCTTATCTTGGTAAGATAGACCGTATTGTGAATACTCTTAAAGATGGAGAAATAAGCGTTGTCTTGTTGGGTAGTTTCTCAGATGGGAAGACTAGTGCTATTGCTGGTCTATTGGGGCGTTTGGAAGACAATATGAAGATTGATAATGATGAATCTTCAGATGAGCTTACCGTTTATCGACCAATGGATTTGAAAAAGGGATTCAAGATAATTGACACTCCGGGATTGTTTGGAACAAAGGAACGAGAAATAGATGGGAAGAATGTTAGATTCTCGCAGATAACAGAACGCTATATATCAGAGGCACACATTATAATATATGTATGTGATGCGGTTGTGCCATTGAAAGACAGTCATGTAGAGATAATCCGACGCATTATGAGAGACTATCATAAGTTGGATAATACTATATTTGTTATCAACAAAATGGATGAAGCCGGATTTGACTTGAGAGACGAGGACGATTTCGCCAATGGCTGTAAAATTAAGAAAGAGAATCTTATATCTCGTTTACGTAGTACAATCAACCTATCTCCAGATGAAGAGAAAAGACTGCATATTGTTTGTATTTCTGCAGATCCAAAGGGTAAAGGTTTACATTATTGGTTCTCGAAGATTGACAGCTACTATGAACGCTCACATATTAAGGATTTAAGAAATTGTGTAAATGCTATAGTGAATAATGTTGAGGTGGATAAGTTGTCATCCTCGACTTATGAAACTTCAGTGACTGATGTTGTTGATGGACTTCATAAAGCAATCTCTTGTACGGAAAAGCCAGTCTCTAAAGCTATTGTAAAGATGGAGAGAGATTGTGAGGAAATAGAGGAAGATGGTAAGCATTTGAAGTCAGAATTGACGTTGTCACGTAATGAACTTCGCAATGCTATCAATGAAGTTAAAAATGATGCTCTTAGAGAAATAAACGGTGCTTCTTTAGAAACAATTGATGATGTGATTTCCTGTCAGCTTGGTGTGCAGGATGGTAAGGCTACTTTTTATGTTTTCCAAGACAAACTTAGTGCTTTGATAGAGCAGTGTTGTGAAACTAACGCCAATAATGTAAATTTGGCAGCAGTCAAGGTACAAAATAGTTATTCTATGCAGGATGCTATGTTGAATGATGCTGTAAAGTTTGGCATTAAACAATTGAATAACTTAAATGTCTCTGGTGAACAAATTAAGGCCATAAGAGATGTTATAGCCAAAGGTTATAAATTTAAGCCTTGGGGAGCTGTCAATCTTGGAAAGAACATAACGAAATGGGCAGGCTGGATAGGTTCTGCACTGAGTGTTGGCTTAGAATTATATGGTTGGCACAAGCGGCATAGGGACGAACAGAAGTTGTCGAAACTCAAAGAGTCTTTGACTAATGCTGTTAACAATTGCATCGCAACTGTCTTTAAGACATTTGAATCTGACGATGAGTATTACAAGAATTATGCTCCTTCTTATGTTTTGCTTTGTCAAAAAATTAAAGAACGAAATGATGAAATTCTGGCTCTTAAGCAGAAGGTTTCAGATTTGGAGAAATACAAAAACGAGATAGATGAATGGCGAAACTCTGCTGAGTATGTTGATTTCGAGAAAGTATAACGATTAAAATATTTGAAATTATGAGTGACGAAAAGATTAAAACAAAGAAAAAGGATAAGAGCTTTTGGAAGGAGTTAGGCGAAGCCGCTCTGGCTGTGACACCCTTAGTGTTTTTCTTAAAAGGAAATAACAAAACTCCCAATTCTTAAAGTTGAGAGTCTGTTGAATGTTTGGTGAATTATCATTTTTTTTGAGAGTGATAAATAGTGTAGTTAAAATCGATTGACTATGAATGATATTCAGAAAAATGGCAGCGGCGGTTTGCTGGAGAAAGGAATTGATATAATGAAAGATCCTACATCTAGCACGGCTGCAAAAGCAGGTGCTGTAGGAATAGTGGCCATAGGTGCGATTGCATTAGTGGCAAAAACCACATTGGATGTTATTGGAAAACACTGATTTGGTCGTCTCATAAATATACCGTTATGCCACAACTGGTAACCTGCGGAAGCGAGTTTCTGCGGATCAATGCGCAGAAGAATAGTATTGAATATTCATATAACGGGGGGAGGACTTGGCACAACAGGTTCTGCATGAGTTCGGTGGGGACGTTCCGGGATCTGCTGGTGATGGGGGCGGACTTGTTCGCGGCGACTTCCAAGGGACTGTATTGGTCGCGGAACGGCGGGGCGACTTGGGTGACGCGGTACAATAATTCGGCGGTGGGGGAGTTCCAGACCCTGGCGACGGACGGTGCGGTGCTGCTGGCAGGTACGTCCAAGGGGCTTTTCGCCTCGCGGAACCAGGGGATGACCTGGGAGCGGCGGAGGTAGGAATATTCACGATTCACTGGAGACGGTTTGGAATATGTTGTCTTTTTCGGAGAAGTTGGCCATTCGGCTGAGGACCGGGTGGTCGGATAGGGTTTTGTCCAGCATTGGCTCTCGGGAGGAGGCTGGGATCTACATCCGGGCGGGGCTTAGGGAGGCGGTGGTCGGAGGGCGGCCTGCGCTCATCCGGCCGGACATCGACTGGTCGGCGTTCAATTGTAGGAAGGATTGGCTGAAAAGCAGATTGGCGGACTGGGACAGGTGGAAGGACTACAATAATGCCGATCTGATCGGGGAGGGTTATCCTCCGCGTGATTCGAATGGTGATCCGTACGAGCTGCATCACATCGGGCAGCGGCAGGATTCGCCGTTTGCGGAACTCACTTGGGCTGAGCACATGGGGGACGGCAATAATACAATCCTGCACCAGGCCGGCAAGGAGTCGGAGATCGATCGCGGTGAGTTCGATGATGAGAAATCCGCCTACTGGCAGGCGAGGTTTAGGCGCTTTTCGCAATCGGAGCTTGACAGAATATATTCAAAGAAATAAGTGCCGAGTGGCTCGCTCTGCACCCACTGGTGACAAATTCCTTCATATTCGTTGCCTCAGGGTGCTGCCCTGCGCCCTTGGGCGACGTTCTCGCCCCTTTTCGTCGCCTCAGAGTGCCGCCCTGCGCCCTTGGGCGACGTTCTCGCCCCTGTTCGTTGCCTAAGAGTGCCGGGCGGCACCCTTGGGCAGCGTTTTTGCCCCTTTTCGTTGCCTGTGAGTGCCGGGCGACACCCTTGGGCGACGTTCTTGCCACTATTCGTTGCCTAAGAGTGCCGCCTTGCGCCCTTGGGCGACATTCTTGCCCCTATTTGTCGCCTAAGAGTGCTGCCCTGCGCCCATGGGCGACGTTTTCGCCCCTATTCGTCGCCTCAGAGTGCGGCCTTGCGCCCTTGGGCGACGAATCCGCTCCTATTTGTCGCCTAAGAGTGGAGCCCTGCGCCCTTGGGCGACGTTTTCGCCCCTATTTGTCGCCTCAGAGTGCCGCCCTGCGTCCTTGGGCGACATTCTCGCCCCTGTTCGTTGCCTCAGAGTGCTGCCCTGCGCCCTTGGGCGACATTTTGCCCGATTTCGGCCCGATTGCACTCACTGATAAATATTTTTGCGGATTAATGGATTTTGCGTAAATTTGCAGTCTGTTTGATGGCCGTGGAGCTCCAGAAGTCCCGTGAGGTTACGGGCGCTTGCGGCTGAAACTTAATAAAGTTTTGTTTTTTTATGTACGCAATTGTTGACATTGCAGGACAGCAGTTCAAGGTTGAGGCTGGAAAAGAGATCTTTGTTAACCGTCTCGCGGCGGCCAAGGATTCTTCAGTCGAGTTCGACAAGGTGCTGCTCGTTGACTCCGAAGGGCAGATCAAGCTCGGTAATCCTTATGTAAAGGGCGCAGTCGTAAAGGCCACCGTTCTCGATGACGAGGCAAAGGCTGACAAGGTGCTCGTGTTCAAGAAGATCCGTCGTAAGGGATTCCAGAAGCTCAATGGCCACCGCCAGAAGCTTTCCAAGATCCGTATTGATGAAATCGCTTAATTTCTAAAGAGTAACAGATTATGGCACACAAGAAAGGACAATCAAGTTCAAAGAACGGTCGTGAGTCTCATTCCAAAAGGCTTGGACTCAAGAAATTCGGCGGTGAGGTCGTAAAGGCCGGCAACATCATCGTAAGGCAGAGAGGTACTGTCCACAATCCTGACAAGAACGTCGGAATGGGCAAGGATCACACTCTCTACGCACTCGTTGACGGAACTGTTAAGTTCACAAGGAAGAGAGAGGACAAATCCTACGTCTCGGTTATCCCTTTTGAGAACTAAGACTCGGAGGATTGATAATGAAAGAGGGCTGGCTTCGAGTTATCGTGCCTGTCCTCTTTTTTGTTTTGAAGGAACCCGTTTCAGGCTTGCTAGCCTGGAAATGTGTCGGGGAACATTCCCGGCGGCAAGCGGGGACTTCCATTTTAATTGTAATTAAACTATTCGCAATATTATGCTTACACTCAAAACGCTTCGTGACGATCCGCAGCACGTGATCGAGAAGCTGGCAGTAAAGAATTTCGATGCGAGGGCCATCGTGGAAAAAGTCCTCGAACTGGACACCAACAGAAGGGCTCTTCAGACAGAGAGTGACGCTATTGTGGCCAAGCAGAATCAGCTCACCAAGCAGATCGGTGGACTTATGAAAGATGGCAAGAAGGCCGAGGCCGAAGAGGTCAAGAAGGAAGTGGCCGAACTCAAGGCCAAGTCTTCCGAACTTCTCGCCAAGGCCGATGAGAACAACAAGGAACTTGAGGCTCAGTTGGTTCTTCTTCCGAATATGCCTTGCGACCTCGTTATCCCTGGAAAGGGAGCCGAGGACAATCAGGTTGTGAAGATGGGCGGCCCTGAGGTCAACCTTCCTGAGCACGCTCTCCCTCACTGGGAGCTTGCCAAGAAATATGACATCATCGATTTCGATCTTGGTGTGAAGCTCACCGGAGCCGGTTTTCCTGTCTATAAGGGCAAGGGCGCGAAACTCCAGAGGGCTCTCATCAACTTCTTCCTTGACATCAACACCGCCGCCGGCTACAAGGAGGTCGAGCCGCCTATTATGGTCAACGCCGCTTCCGGTTTCGGTACCGGCCAGCTGCCTGACAAGGAGGCCCAGATGTACTATGTAGGACTTGATGACTTCTATCTCATCCCTACAGCCGAGGTTCCTGTCACGAACATATTCAGAGATGTCATTCTCGGCAACGATGACTTCCCGCAGAAGATGACCGCCTACACTCCGTGCTTCCGTCGTGAGGCCGGTTCTTACGGCAAGGACGTGAGAGGTCTGAACCGTCTGCATCAGTTCGACAAGGTCGAGATCGTGCGCATCGAGAAGCCGGAGAACTCTTACGCCGCTCTGGATGAGATGGTTGCCCATGTTGAGGGCATCGTCAACAAGCTCGGTCTGAAGTACAGGATCCTCCGTCTGTGCGGTGGTGATCTGAGTTTCACATCAGCTATCACCTACGATTTCGAACTTTGGTCAGCCGCCCAGGGACGCTGGCTTGAGATCTCGTCAGTCTCCAACTTCGAGACCTATCAGGCGAACCGTCTGCACCTGCGTTACCGTGACGCGGAAGGCAAGATGCAGCTTTGCCACACCCTGAACGGAAGCTCGCTCGCTCTCCCTCGCGTGGTCGCCGCCCTGCTCGAAGACAACCAGAAGGAAGACAAGATCGTCATCCCTGAGGTTCTCCGTCCTTACACCGGATTCGACTGCATCGACTAACCGCATTGGACGGTAAGTCCTTGCTCGTAAATTCTTTATGGACAAGAAAACGATAATCGGAATAGACCCCGGAACCAATCTCCTTGGTTTCGGGGTTATTGATGTCATCAGCGGCAAGCCTGTGTTCGTGGACATGGGCGTGCTGGACCTGCGGAATGAGGCGGACGCATATTCAAAACTCCGTCAGATCTATGACACCGTCACCGAAGTCTGCAAGACCTACCACGGCACCGAAATGGCGCTGGAGTCGCCGTTCTACGGCAAGAACGCGCAGGTCATCCTGAAGCTTGGGCGCGCGCAGGGGGCCGCGATGCTCGCCGCTCTTGAATATGGCATCACCGATATTCATGAATATGCTCCCCGGGAGGCCAAGCAGGCGATCACCGGCAACGGAGCCGCGTCCAAGGAGCAGGTGAGCGTGATGCTCCGCAAGACGTTGAACGTGGACTTCCAGCCGGAACATCTGGATGCCACGGATGCGCTTGCCATCGCCCTTTGCCATTACTACTCGATTTCCAGTCCGCTGGCGAAGGTGAAAGGCTCCGGAGGCTGGGAGAAGTTCATTAAGGACCATCCGGACCGGGTGAAGTGAAGTTTTTTCTTTGTAAGGATTAAACCATCGCCGCGCTTCTCTGTCAAAGGAAGCGTTAGGTTGATTAGTTGAGTATTCCTTATGAACTTAAAGAAATTCATCACTTTTGTCGCCGGCGTTATGTCGGCTTTTTCTTTGGCTTTCGCCCAGGGAGGCGGCACGGTCACATTGTCGCTTACGGATTCCTCCACCGGAGAGGCGGTCGGGTTCGCGACCGTTTCCATCACAAAACCAGGCAATACAAAACCCTACAAGTATGCCTTGAGTGACGACAAGGGAAAGACGGTTTTTGACAAGGTCGCCGCCGGGAAATATGTCCTGAAGGCGGAACTTCTTGGCTACAAGCCTCTGACCAAGGATATTGAGGTCAAGGGAAAGCTGGATCTGGGAGCTTTGAAGATGGATCCGGACAAGCAGGTGCTGGACGCCGCAAGCGTCTCCGCCGCCGGCAACCCGATCGTGATCAAGAAGGATACCATTGAATATAACGCCTCGTCTTTCAAGACGACCGAGAACGATGTCCTGGAGGACCTGTTGAAGAAGCTTCCGGGCGTGGAGGTCTCCGAGGATGGAACCGTCACTGCGAACGGTCAGACAATCAGCAAGATAACAATTGACGGCAAGACATTCTTCCTTGACGACCCACAGCTTGCGTCCAAGAATATTCCCGCGAAGATCATCGACAAGGTGAAGGTCGTGGAGAAGAAGTCCGAGCAGGCTGAGTTCACCGGCATCGATGACGGCAACGATGAGACGATAATCGACCTCTCCATTCAGAAGGGAATGATGAACGGCCTCTTCGGTAATGTTATGGCCGGAGCGGGGCACGATGTCCGCAAGCAGGTCTCTGGCTCGGAACTTTCTTCCGGAAACGGTGACTGGCGTTACCAAGGAGCCGGTTTCCTGGGACGTTTCACGGATAAGAACCAACTCAGCGTGGTGATCAACGGCAACAACACCAACAACCGTGGATTCAATGATCTGGCCGGAAGTATGATGCAGGGAATGCGCGGAGGTGGCGGTGGAATGGGCCGCGGCAGCCGTGGCTGGGGACCAGGCAATGGAATCACGACTTCCTGGATGGGTGGTCTGAACGGCAACACTTCCCTGTTCGACGGCAAGATGGATCTGGGCGGCAATTACCTCTACAATAACAACGAGACTTATGTGGAGGAAGAAAGCCGGAAGATCACCTATCTTGATGACCACAATCTTATCTACAACAACAAGGGATCCAACACGACCAACTCCGACGGCCATCGTTTCGGAGTCCGTCTTGAGCATAAGTTCTCGGAGAACACCTCGATTCTTTTCCAGCCTCAGGTCAGCTTCGGTAATGGAGACTTCAACGAAATCTCGGAGTTTTCCACTTTGACCGAGAGAAACGGTGTGGCATCGCGGACCAACGAAGGCTTCACGAGCAACACGGGCTCGAACCAGAACTGGAAGACCAACGGCTTCTTCCTCTTCCGGCAGAAACTCGGCAAGGCTGGCAGAACCCTCTCTTTCAACGCGCGTTACAACTTCAGCGGGAATGACATGGATGGATTCAACCAGTCTCTTACAAGGACTTTCGATGAGTTCGAGACCGCTTCGGATTCCATCATCAACCAGCGTTACAACCAAGAGCAGAACTCTCAGTCATTGAGTGGACGATTGACCTATACCGAACCTCTCGGCAAGGGATTCTTCGTCGAGGCCAACTATGAGGCATCGTGGAACCGGAGCACTTCCACAAAGAACACTTACGACAGCGGGGTGGTTTCGGACTTCGGGGCCTCAAATCTCGTCTATAATCCTAATGGGGAAGTACTTAATGATGTGTATTCCAGTGAGATTGTCAACCGCTATGTCAACCAGACCATCGGCGCCAACTTCGTCTATCAGAAAGACAAGCTTCGCGCTCAGGCCGGTGTGAGCGCCAACCCGACCGATACCCATAATGAGACCACCGGCTTTGACACCTATGACAACCACGTTTTGAACTGGGCTCCTCAGGCCATGCTGTGGTACGACATAGATGACAACACCAATGTGCGTGGGTTCTATTTCGGCCGCTCGCAGCAACCGTCGGTAAGCCAACTCATGAGGGTTCCTGACAACACAAATCCGTTGAGTGTCTCTTTCGGTAACATGTACCTTGAACCGTATTTCAACCATAGTTTCAGGAGTGATTTCCGTCATACCAACAAGAAAAATTTCCTTTCTGTTAACGCTGGTCTCGACGGTGGAATAGTTAAGAATCCGATTGTGAACGCGCAGTGGTACGGGACAAACGGAGCGCAATATTCCATTCCTGTCAATGGCAATGACTCCTACAACGGCAGTTTCCGAATCATGTTGAACTCGCCTATAGCGAAGTCCAACTTCAGTGTGTTCCTGATGTCCAGGGCAAGTTATTCCAAGTCATCGTCTTATGTGGGTTCTTCCTCATTCGACATGGGCAAATACTACGAAGGTGACAATTATGATGCGGAGAATTTCCTCGCCGACAAGTTCCTTGAGGATTTCCACACGCTGGATTTCACTTTGAACAAGCTTCAGACAGTCGGTCTCATGGAGAGACTTCGTCTTACTTACCGCAATGACGTTGTGGAACTTACCGCCGGTGGCCGCACCAGGATGTCAAAGTCCTGGTACACGATCGCCAACCAGTCCACGAATATGACGTGGAGCAATCAGGTTTCCGCCTCGATGAACTGGACAGTCCCTGGCGGCCTCGGAATCGTGGCTGATGGTAACTACAACTGGTACAACGGCTACACCACCGATCAGGGAACCCAACTGATTCTGAACGCCAAGATCACGAAGATGCTCTTCAAGGATAAATTCACCCTTGCCCTGAACGCCTATGACATTCTTGATCAGGCCAAGAATCTCTCGGTGTCAGATTCTTCGAACTATCACACGGAGACTTTGAACAACACCCTCGGCCGCTACATCGTGGTCTCCCTGACCTACCGCTTCGGCAACTTCGGTGGCAAAGGCGGCCGTCGTATGGGCCCAGGAATGGGCCGCGGCCCGATGGGCCCACCTCCAAGAATGTAGCCCTATGAATATAATTGAATGTTCAAAATTTTCAATCATAACTGAGAAGCTGTTTTGAATTGTTTGAAATGTTCTTTGAGGTGAAAAATCTTCATTTTCTTCCCGCTTCTTCAGTCAGATAGCACCGCTATCTTCCTTGGAAGAAGCGGTCGAAACTGAAGTTTTTCACTCTCAAACCTTCAAACAAACAATTCAAAACAGCTTCTGAAATTTTTTCATAGTTATAGTCTTTTTTCAACTATAAGTGAAAAATACGTTGAATCAAGGGTTCTGACAGAGTAAGATGCTGTAGATTCTCTATGGCCGGAATAAAAATAAAATTCAGAATTTTGGTAACGTGCAAAATTCTGAATTTTCTTTTTTTATTCTGGCCGTCCGGTCAGAAACCTTATTCAGAATTATTCATCGTCTTCCTCCGTTCCGACAAAATTGACGTAGTTGCGCCACTTGTCGATCATCGCGGTCATATCCTCCGGAATCTGGGAATCAAACTGGATCCATTTTCCCGTGCCCGGATGTACGAAACCGAGAGTCTTGGCGTGAAGGGCCTGACGGGGACAAAGCTCAAAACAGTTCTGGATGAACTGACGGTACTTTGCGTAGATCGTCCCCTTGCGGATCTCTGAGCCCCCGTACCTTTCGTCATTGAATAGAGGATGACCGATATGGCTCATGTGGACTCTGATCTGGTGGGTGCGCCCGGTCTCCAGCTTGCACTCGACAATGGTGACATATCCGAAACGTTCCAGCACCTTGTAATGCGTCACAGCGTGCTTGCCCCTGCCGTCCTCGTCAGCATAGACCTTGAACCGAAGCCTGTCGTTGGGATCACGCCCGATGTTGCCGGTGATCGTGCCTTCGTCCTCCTTGATGTTGCCCCAGACAACAGCCACGTACCGCCTCTCGATCGAATGCTCGAAGAACTGGCGGGCCAAGTCAAGCTGTGTCTCATCGTTTTTCGCCACGACAAGAAGGCCGGAAGTGTCCTTGTCTATTCTGTGCACCAGAATCCCCATCCTCTCATCGGCCGCTTCCGGCCCCTGGGATATGCCCAAATGAAAGGAAAGAGCATTGATGAGAGTTCCCTCGAAGTGGCCGTGCCCCGGATGAACAACCATTCCGGCCGGTTTGTTGACAACAAGAAAGTCGTTGTCCTCATAGACTATGTTCAGTGGGATGTCCTGCGGCAGGATCTCGAGGCCGCGGCGGCGGTAAGGCATCACGAAGCGGATCACATCGCCGGGACGTATAATGAGGTTCGCTTTCGCAATCTTGTCATTCACACGTACATAGCCTTCCTTGATGGCACACTGGACCCTGTGCCGTGAGGTATCCTCAAGATGTGTGGCCATATACTTATCCACACGCATCGGGGTCTGTCCGACATCCACGTTGAGCCTGAAATGCTCGAACATTCCCTGCTCCTCGTCCTCGACGCTATCCTCTTGGTCGTTGTAAAGTCTCTCCTCGTCCACGTTACTCGTCTTTCTTGTCCAATGATAGATAGAGGGTCACGTCAGAGCCCATAAGAATAGGATTCCCGGAGGCTTCCGGAGTCTGTCTGGTCACCGAGGCGTTCAGAGAGTCTGTGTAGTTCCTCACGCTCTTGTCGAACACGATGCGACCGATATTCAATGAGTTGTCGTGCACGGCATCGACCGCCCTGAGATATTTCAATCCCTTGACGTTAGGAATATAAGTCAGATTGTCCTCCGGATTGAGCCCGACCTCAAGATTGATTTCGGAGCCGGTCTCGATCTGCCTTCCCGGCCTGATTTCGCGGTTGCGGTAGATTTGCCTGAGTACATTGTTTGTCGCTATGTCGTTGACATAGATCAACTTTCCCAATGCCAGACCGCGTGAGTTCAGTTCTGCCTTGGCTTGACGCATTGAATAGCCGACAAGATTCGGCATGCTGACCTTCTTGGCATTCTTGGCGTTGATGGTGAGGAGGATCCTTCTGCCTTGCTTCACTTGAGAACCTGGTTTCGGATTCTGGCTGTAGATGGCTCCCCGCTCCATTTTTCTGACAAAAATGGAGTCGATGACTTCCACTCTGAGTTTGGACCGTGAGGCCTCGTGTTTCGCCTCGTTCACGGTCATGCTTGTGAAATCAGGTACTTCTATTGTCTTGCCGTGGTTTGTCAAAACACTCAACAGCATTGAGCTCACGAATATCAGAACCGCAAAAAACAGGACCGCAAGCAAAACGTTCCTGACTATCCAGTTGCTGAAGAAACCACCTTTCTTATCTTCTTTCTCTTCCATATTCATAAATTACTTTCCACCCGTGAAGAGCAGGTCAAACGCACCTTCTCCTATCAGAGCCAACCCTATTATTATGATTATTATTCCCGCTATCCTGTTCAGCCACATTATTTTCTTCATGTCAAAGGCTTTTCTCCAGTTGCTGAAGAACCAGGAGAAGAAAAACCAGTAGGCTATCGAGCCGGCGGCCACCGCCAGAATTATCGGATATATCCTGAAACTTCTGTCCGACACATCGACCTGAAAGAATGCGAACAGTGCGAACATCACCAGGATTGCACCAGGGTTGGAGACGGTTGTTGCGACCGCCTGCAGAAAATCCTTCGGGGAAGCCCCACGGGTCTTGACATCTCCCGGCTCCATCTTCCTGAACGGGTCCTTGAAAGCCATTGAATATCCCAGATAGGCGATCACAGGACCACCGATCAGGAATATGATTGATTCGTAGGTGTTGATGAAATTCTGCGCGAAGGCCCATGCGAAAATCGAGATGATCGCATACGCTGTGTCCACCAGAGACGCTCCGAGTCCAGTCGTGAACCCGGCCTTATGTCCGTAGCAGATGGATTTCTGAAGCACAAGAATCGCCACCGGCCCGAGCGGAGCCGACGCGCAGATGCCGATTATGAACGCTTTCAGAATCTCCAACAGCATAGGCGGTCATTATTTTGCCCTCATGAAAATCTGCACAGGACATCCGTGCAGGTCGAAGTGCTCCCTCAGCTTGTTCTCAAGGAATCTCTTGTACGGCTCCTTGACGTACTGAGGCAGGTTGCAGAAGAACGCGAACGCCGGGAATCTGGTTGGCAGCTGGGTCACGTACTTGATCTTCACATACTTGCCCTTCCAGGCCGGCGGCGGGTAATTCTCGATCTCCGGCAGCATAGCCTCGTTCAGCCTTGCCGTCGAAAGCTTGCGGGAATAGTTCTCGTAAACGTGCTCCGCCTCATCCAGCACATCCATGATTCTCTGTTTCCTGGTGACAGAGGTGAATATGATCGGCACGTCATCGAACGGAGCGATGCGGCGGCGCAGCGAGGCTTCATATTCCTTCATCGTGTTGCTGTCCTTCAGGAAGAGGTCCCATTTGTTGACCACCAGCACGCAGGCCTTGCGGTTGCGGACGATGAGGTTGAATATGCTCATGTCCTGAGCCTCCATTCCGGTGTTCGCGTCGATCATCAGGATGCAGACATCGGAATGTTCGATTGCCCTGATGGAACGCATCACGGAGTAGAACTCCAGATCCTCGTTGACCTTGGCTTTCTTGCGCATTCCGGCGGTGTCCACGAGCATAAACTCGTGGCCGAACTTGTTGTAGAGGGTTGAGATCGAGTCTCTTGTGGTTCCGGCCACCGGGGTCACGATGTTCCTTTCCTCTCCGAGAAGCGCGTTCGTCAAAGAAGACTTGCCGACATTAGGCTTTCCGACAATCGCGATGTGAGGAAGGTCCGGACGGTCATTGTCCTGCTGCGGTGTCTCTTCCGGGAGAACCTTAAGCACCTCGTCCAGAAGGTCGCCGGTTCCGCTTCCGTTGGCAGCGGATGTCGCCCAGATCTCTCCCAGTCCCAATGAATAGAACTGATAGGCGTCGAACATCTTCTCTCCGGAATCCACCTTGTTGACACACAGGACGACCGGCTTTTTGCTGCGGCGGAGGATGTCGGCGATCTCGGCGTCGTAGTCGGTGATGCCGGCGGCGGCCTCTACCATAAATATGATCGCGTCGGCCTCCTCAATGGCGATCACGACCTGCTTGCGGATGGCCTCCTCGAACACATCATCCGAATTGGTCGTCCAGCCTCCCGTGTCCACCACGGAGAACTCCTTGCCGCACCATTCGCATTTGCCGTAGTGGCGGTCTCTTGTCACGCCGGCGGTCTCGTCAACGATGGCCTGACGCATTCCGACAAGTCTATTGAAAAGTGTGGACTTGCCGACATTCGGGCGTCCCACAATGGCTACTAAACTCATAACTCAATCTCTCGCAGGCAGGCAATTGCCTGTGTTAAAACATTATCACACATTCGATGACCATTGCCGGTCGTGTCATTCACCTTGTTTCGGCTTCTTGTTCCCGAACTCATATTCATAGAAACCGCATCCGGTGCAGGCGTCGCTGTAGGAACCGGTGCAGGAAGCGTTCCTTTTGGGCTTCTTTTTGGAGAAGATCTCCTCGTCCTGCTCCCTCATGCACTTGATTCCCATCTTCCGCATATTCTCGTTGCGGCTTATCTCCGTCTCCGGGAATTTCCCGTTCTTCCGGAATATGATGTTGAAGCACATTCCGATCACTCCGATCCCGAGGATGATTATCGCGGCGAGAACTGTCTTCATCTCTTAGAATATGAATTCCGTGCTGATAGGCTCGTAGTTGTAAACCTTGCGGATGATCGCCGCGAAGGTCTCAGCCATCGAGACTACCTTTATCTTGCTTGTGTCGGCTCCTTCCTTGAGAGGAATGGTGTCGGTGACGAACACTTCCTTCAGGCAGGAGTTGTTGATCCTGTCGTAAGCCGGACCTGAAAGCACAGCGTGTGTCGCACAGGCTCTTACGCTTGCGGCTCCTTTCTCCATCAACACCTCGGCGGCCTTCACAAGGGTTCCGGCGGTGTCGATGAGGTCGTCCACAATCACGATGTTCTTGCCTTCCACGTCACCGATGGCGGTTATGGAGGCGACAACATTGGCTCTTTCGCGGGACTTGTGGCAGATGATCACCGGGCAGGCGAGTTCCTTGGCGTAGGCGTTGGCCCTCTTCGCTCCACCCATATCCGGGGCGGCGATCGCAAGGTTCTCGATGTTCAGTGACCTGAGGTAAGGGATGAACACCTTGCTGGCGTAGATGTGATCCACCGGAAGGTCGAAGAAACCCTGGATCTGGTCGGCGTGGAGGTCGCAGGTCATAATCCTGTCCACTCCGGCCGCGGTCAGAAGATTGGCCACCAGCTTCGCTCCGATCGAGACGCGAGGCTTGTCCTTGCGGTCCTGTCTAGCCCATCCGAAGTACGGCATCACAGCGATCACCTTGTCTGCGGAGGCTCTTTTGGCGGCGTCAATTGTCAACAGAAGTTCCATCAGGTTCTCCGTAGGTGGAAAAGTTGACTGCAGGATGAACACGGTAGCGCCTCTGACGCTGTCCGTGAAAGAGGGAACGAACTCTCCATCGCTGAATTTGGTTACTTCGGACGCGCCAAGGTGATACTTCTCTCCAGTCGCGGCCCCGATGATGTTCAGTTCGTCAACAACCTTGCAAGCAAAGTCTTTTGAGGCTATGCAGGCAAACAATTCCATTCTGTGTTCCATGTGCATTAAACTATGCTATAAATTAATATATTGTTGAATATAGTCCAGTATATCTTCCTTTCCGGCTCCAGTCTCGGCGCTGGACGCGAACATAGGCGGCATCTCCTCCCAATCCTCCGACAGGATCTCCTTGTCCCGCTCGATCTGCGCCTTCAACGCATTCGGCCCAAGTTTGTCACCTTTTGTGAATATGATCGCGAACGGAACCCCGTTCTCTCCGAGCCCCGCCAGAAACTCCCTGTCGATCTTGGTGATGTCGTGCCTGGAGTCGATCAGCACAAAGAGCACAACCATCTCCTCCGACTTTTCAATGTAGTCATTGATCATCTTGCGGAGCTCCTCGCGTCCTTTTTGTGAGATCTTGGCGAATCCGTAGCCCGGAAGATCGACGAGATACCAGCTGTCGTTGATGATGAAGTGGTTGATCAGTTTGGTCTTTCCAGGGGTTGACGAAGTCTTGGCAAGCTTGCGGTTGCCACACAACATGTTGATCAGCGATGACTTGCCGACATTAGAGCGTCCTATGAACGCGAACTCCGGCAGTCTGCGGGAGGGCTTTTGGCTGACTCTGGTGCAGCTGCCTGCGAATTTTGCTTCAGTTATGGTCATCTTTCTTTCTACCTCTGCGATTCTTTTACAAAGATAGTTGATTTTTGTTAATTTTGTAAGAGATAGGAAACGTTATTATGGAAAAGAAGTACATAGACCTGTTTACCCTTCAGGCTCGTCTGAAATCCGTTGTGGAAGGCTTGTTCCCGCAACGGCTGTGGGTCAAGGCCGAAATCAGCAGCCTGAGCCGCAAGCAGAACGGCCATTGCTACCTGGAACTTTCCCAAAGCGAGGGTGGTGGAGTGGTCGCCAAGACCCGCGCCACGATCTGGGCGTTCCGCTGGAATATGATCGACCAGCGTTTCAGAAGCGTGACCGGTTCATCCTTGGAAGCCGGGATGGAGATCCTTGCCAGCGTGCAGGTCAGCTACCATCCGCTGTACGGATTTTCATTGAATATAGATGACATCGATCCGGAGTTCACCCTCGGCGCGAACGAGCGTCGCAGGCAGGAGACGATCGAGCGGCTCACAAGAGAAGGCCTGCTTGACCTCCAGAAGCGTCTGCGGCTTCCCGCTCTGCCATATTCATTGGCGGTTATCTCCGCTCCGGGAGCTGCCGGCTTCGGCGACTTCCGCCACCATCTGATTGACAATGAATATGGCTTCGTGTTCAACGTGAGGTTGTTCGAGGCTTTGATGCAGGGTGACGGCGCGCCGGCTTCGATAATGGCGGCGTTCGCTGAGATTCTGTCCTCGCCGGTTCATTACGACGCTGTGCTGATCATGCGTGGTGGCGGCTCTGATTTGGATCTGGGATGTTTTGATGACTACGATCTGGCCGTTACCATCGCCCGCTGTCCGGTTCCGGTCTTCACCGCGATCGGGCACGACAAGGATCATCACGTGGCGGACATGGTCGCCAACACTTTCGTGAAGACTCCTACGGCTCTGGCCGACCTGTTTCTGGACTGCTACATCGCTGAGGACCAACGGTTAGGGACGCTGGAGTCCCGTCTGATGATGTCATTTAACAACCGTTTGGCGGCGATGTCTTCCCGTGTCGACTTGCTAGAGGCCCGTGTCCGCCGTCAGGCTGACGCCCGTGTGTCGGACGCGATGCACAAGGTGGAAATCCTGGGCGCGGCTCTGACGAAGGCTGTCGAGAACAGGATCGTCGGTCAGGAACATCATCTGGACAGATTGTCTGACAGGGTCCTGCACGGTGCCGACAGAAGCCTCTACAAGGCCGGTTCCGCTTTGGATCGGATTGAGCAGAGGCTGAGAGGCCGTGTAGGTGTCGTGCTTTCCGGAGCCTTGTCGCATCTTATGATGGTCGAGACGAAAATCGCCGCCAACGATCCTCGTAACATTCTCCGCAAGGGCTTTGTCCTCGCCTTGGACCGGGACGGTGTCAAGATGGATTCTGCCACCAAGACCCGTGTCGGTGACCGTGTGCGTATGATGTTCGCTGACGGTACCGTCAAGTGCGGAGTCGTGGAGGTTGACCTTAAAAGTAATGTGCCCGGAAGCGAGGACGAAAACATCCCGGCTATGAGTGAAATCAGTTAAAAATCAATTAATATGTCAGAGAAGAAATTTGATTACACCAAGGCGGTCACCGAACTGGATGAGATCGCCGCCAAAGTAGAGGACCCAGCTATCAGCCTGGATGACATCGGAGCCCTTGTCAAGCGCTCCAAGGAACTAATCGAGTCCTGCCGCAAGTACCTCCGCACCGTCCGCGACTCCATCGAGGACAGCAAGGAATAACCTCCGGTCACTGATCCCGCCGAAGTGACCGATGCTTTCAAAAAAATATTTCCAGCAGTTGAAAATCGGTGAAAAAGGCTGTCAAGAAAGATTTCATTTCTGCTGATAGTTATGTGCACATAAGTTAAGAAAATTGCACGACGATTAGTGCAATTTTCGCGAAATTCCGCATGGAAAAACGTGCTGCAAACTCCACGATGTGATTGCCGGATAGTTTTATGAACCCCGACAGGCGCGATAACGCCTCTTTTTGAGCTTGTCGGAGTTCAAATGTGCCTCGATAGGCGCGGAAAAGGGGGGATATGCGCTCATCGAGGATTGACGCACCTTGACGGACCGGACAGCTACCTTGCGGTTGATGACACCGAAATCGGCTCTGGCGCGCGAATCCCGCTTTGGATGTTCGGCTTTCTCTATTGATATCGTATTCGACTTGAATCAACGCTAAAGTCGGTTATGCAGTGTATTATAACTTGCCTTTTGGGGGCTTTCGTGCGTGGACGCAGTCCATTTGCGCACGTGGTGTTCAGCTTTGTCTAGCGCGTGAGTAAAAGATGTGGTTCGGCGCACGGAGAACGGTTGACAAGGTCACAGACACTGGCTTGGGTGGTGTGGTTTCTGGGATGCTATTCCACGAGAAAGTCGTAAAACGGCGTCCAAAAGTAATTGTTTGGCTGGAGGTATAGCTCTTTTGTTTTGAAGTCGATGATCATGTTGAAGCGCTTCAGAAAATTGTTACCCACTGTGCCGTCAATGTCACTCTTGCTCTGCATACCTTCTGTCAATGTGGAGAACGCACCGGCGACTTTCGGTAATATATAAGGTCCGACAGTGACCTCGTCGAAAAAGACATTTCTGAGTTCTCCGCTTCCTCCATCTGAGCTGGAAATATGTGAGATGGCGAATGGCTTTTGGGTGTTGAGCAGATTGTGGCTGTTCACGAATGGGGTGTTAAGGTCGATTACCCTGTCTGATCCGGTGTCAACTTCCAACAGCAGATAATATTCAGTGCCGCTGATTTTCACGGGCATCGTGATGAAAGGCACATCGTATTTGTACTCGAATGGAAACGGAATCAGTTCTGAACTGACTTCAAGCGGCTCTTTCTTCGAGTAGCAGTAAATCGTCATATCGTCATAGTTGATTTCGATGTTGAAGGCTCTTAACGCGTTGAGTCCCACCACACCGTCCCAGTACTCCGGAGGGTAAGGAATATGTGCGCATCCAGCCTTTTCGTATTGGACGGTGCCGATCTTCACGGAATTGTCGTGGCTATATTCCACAGTGTTCTCACCGGACGCACCAAGATTATCGATCGCCTCTCCTTTATGAATATGCCCTTGGAGTTTTGGCGAATTGGTGTTCAGAACAAGAGACGACGCACCTGTGTCCACAAGGAAATTCAATGAATCTGACCCGTTTACAAACGCCGTGACATAAATCCGGTTATCCTCTGCAAGGTGAAAAGGAATCTCTCCTTCCGGTTGCCTGTCCACAATCTTCGCATCAATGTTCAGATAGATCAATACAGAAAATGTGCACAACAAAATCCTGAAATGTCTCATAACCAGTATGATTTTAATGTAAAGTTATCTTTTTTCTGGTAAAAAGACAAGAGATGAAAAGTCTTATAATGTGTTTGACATTGTGTGCTCCGTGAGCTGGAAGTACGCTTCTGCGCACAGACAGAACGAGAAGTGGCTCAACTCGCGTCATAGATTGTGTCTTGGTGAGCCATGCGGGATGATCCCGATCCGTTTTTGAGGATTGACAGGATATTCGCTATTTGAAAGAAAATTTACTATATTTGCAGAAACAGGAAGGGTTCCGCCGGAAAAGGGCGGGACTCCGTTTTAATATTATGGTCCCGAAAGGGGAGGGCGGAGGGCAATGGCCGCTTGTTTATTTTAGTAAATTGTTTGTCTGCACGTGATTGCCCGCTTGTGGACAGGAAAGAGCATTGGAAAACAGATTGTTGCGTGGCCTGTGACGAAGAGCCGGGCCGGGCGGTCCGTTTTCTTTGATGAAGACAAAGTAAAAATAATAACTGGTTTCATTATGGCTGAAATTCATTATATGACCCAAGAAGGGTTGGATAAGCTGAAGAAGGACCTCGCCGACGCGTTGGCGCAGCGTCCGGTGATCTCCGCCGCGATCGGGGAGGCAAGGGAAAAGGGTGACCTTTCCGAGAATGCTGAATATGACGCTGCCCGTGACGCTCAGGGGCTGCTGGAGGTGAAGATTGCGAAGCTCAAGGACCTCGTGGCAAACGCGAAGGTTATCGACGAGTCCAAGATCGGCACGGACAAGGTGCAGATAATGAACAAGGTAAAAGTGGAGAACATCGCCGCCAAACAGGTGATGGAGTTCACCATCGTCGGCGAGACCGAGGCCGATTTCGCCCACGGGAAGCTCGCTTCCACAACGCCTATCGCAAAGGCTCTGATCGGGCACTCGAAGGGTGAGATTGTGGACGCCAAGGTGCCGTCCGGCATAATCAAGTTCAAAATCCTCGACATCACACTCTAAGACGATGGCTACGATATTCACGAAAATCGCAAAAGAGGAGATTCCTTCATTCAAGGTGGCCGAGAATGATGAGTTCTACGCCTTTCTGGACATAAGCCCTCTTGCGAAAGGGCATACTCTTGTCATTCCTAAGAACGTTGAGGATGACTACATCTTCCATCTGGACGAGAAGACCTACGAAGGGCTGTGGGCGTTTGCCCGCAAGGTGGCGATCGCCATCAAGGCCGCCGTGCCTTGCCAGCGTGTGGGAGTCTGCGTGCTCGGAATGGAAGTGCCTCACACTCACATTCATCTGGTTCCGCTCCAGACCGAGGCCGACATGGACATCAAGAAAAAACGCTTGGAGATCTCGCCTGAGGAAAACAAAGCGATCGCCGAAGCTATATTCAATGAATATGAAAAATTGTAGAAACCTACTTCTCGCGGCAGCCGTTCTGGTCGCCGCCTCTTCGTGCTCGGACAAGGTTCAGGTCAAGGGTACGCTTGCCGGTGCGCCTGACACCCAAGTCGTTGTGAAACAGCTGTCCGGAAGCACGCTGGTGACCTTGGATACCCTCAAGACGGACGCTTCGGGAGCATATTCCTGCAAGATTGATGTGCTTAAGGGGCAGCCGCAGTTCGTTTACCTTTTCAAAGGGGACACCAAGATCGCGTCGCTGCTTCTCCAGAAGGGGGACAAGGTGAAGGTCGCTTCCGACACCCTTGGGAAATATTCCGTCGAAGGTTCGGAGGAGAGCGAGAAACTGCGTCAGGTCGAGGAGGATTTCGCCGCGTTTATCGACAAGTTTTCCGCTGATGCCGCCGCTGGTGACAACGCCGCGGCTTCAAAGGATTACATTGAATATTACCGTGGCTGCGTCAAGTACATTATGACGAACTCCAAGTCATTGACTTCCATTCCGGTGCTGTACCAGAAGGTCAACGAGAACTTCCCGATCTTCAGCCAGGCGACCGATGCCATTCTGTTTCAGAATGTTCACGATTCTCTGATGACTGTCTATCCGGAGTCCAAGTATTTGGAGGCTCTCAAGAAAGAGGCCGAGAAGAGATTCAACATATTCAATCTCAGCCAGAGGGTTCAGAATGCGCGGGAGTCTTCATACCCTGATTTGAACCTTCCTTCGGTTGACGGTACCAAGGTGAAACTCAGCGAGGTCGCTTCGAAGGCTGTGCTAGTCTATTTCTGGCAGGCCGCCGACGCCGCGCAGAAGATGTTCAACCAGGACGTGCTGATGCCGCTTTACAAGGAATATCACCCTAAGGGACTGGAGATATACTCAGTGTCCCTTGACACCGACAAGGGTGTCTGGGCGAGTGCCGTTAAGAGCCAGAACCTGCCTTGGATCAATGTCTGCGATGGTTTGGGTGCCGCTTCTCAGGCTGCGGTACTGTACAACATAAGTCGTGGTCTTCCTGTCGCCTATCTGATTGTTGACGGAAACCTGGCACCGGATGTCATCAAGAATGCCAATGATTTGCGCAAGGCTGTCGCATCGAAACTTTAATTATGGAACGTAAGACGAGAGTAAGATTCGCGCCGTCGCCGACCGGTCCGCTGCATATGGGCGGAGTCCGCACGGCTCTCTATAACTACCTCTATGCCAAGCAGCGCGGAGGTGATTTCATCATCAGGATCGAGGACACCGACTCCCACAGGTTCGTTCCCGGGGCCGAGGAATATATCATCGAGGCCCTGAACTGGTGCGGAATCATCCCTGACGAAGGTGTGGACGAGAACGGAAAGGTTGTCGAGACCGCTTCCGAGCGTCATCCGCACGCTCCTTACCGCCAGAGTCAGAGGCGCGGAATATACCGTAAGTATGCCGAGCAGCTGATCGAGAACGGCTACGCCTACTATGCTTTCGACTCCTCCGAGGCTTTGGAAAAGGCCCGCGCCGAGGCTGAAGCCGCAGGTAAGACATTTATCTACAATCAGGTGACAAGGATGACGATGCGCAACTCGCTGACCCTCCCTGAGGATGAGGTCAAGCGGCTGCTTGAGGAGACTTCCGACTGGACCGTACGCTTCAAGATGCCGACCGACACGGTTGTCAAGATGGATGATCTGATCCGAGGTCACATCGAAGTGAACACCGACACCCTCGACGACAAGGTGCTCTGGAAGAGGGCCGATGAACTGCCTACCTACCATCTTGCCAACATCGTGGACGATCACCTGATGGAGATCACCGAGGTCATCCGTGGAGAGGAATGGCTTCCGTCCCTGCCGCTCCACTATATGCTCTACAAGGCTTTCGGCTGGGAGGACACGATGCCTCGCTTCGCTCATCTGTCGCTGCTTTTGAAGCCGGACGGGAAGGGCAAACTTAGCAAGCGTGACGGCGACAAGCTCGGTTTCCCTGTCTTCCCTCTCAAATGGGTGAACGCCCAAGGGGAGGTCTCCAGAGGCTACCGTGAGGACGGTTACTTCCCGGAGGCTTTCGTGAACCTGCTTGCGTTCCTCGGCTGGAACCCTGGCGACGACCGTGAGATGTTCACGATGGACGAGCTCGTCAAGGCATTCTCCCTTGACCGCATCGTCAAGTCCGGCGCCCGCTTCAACCCGGAGAAAGCCCGCTGGTATAACAAGGAATATCTTCGCCTGAAATCTGACGATGAACTCACCGAGCTTTTCGTGCCGATTCTTGAGGAGCACGGAATGAAGGTTGTCGAATGCCCTCATCGCGCCAAGGCCGCAGGTGCTGAGGTAAATGCCTTGGGTGCTGATCTGAGCAAGCATATATTCACAAAAGGTTACGTTCAGAACGTCATCTCCTTCACCAAGGAGAGAGCCACGTTCGTGAAGGATTTCTGGACGATAGCTTCGTATCTTTTCGTTTCCCCTGAGGATTTTGAGAAGTACGGGATCAAGGCCGGCGCTGCCGTGGAGCCTCAGAGCAACGATCCTCGTCGTCAGGCCGATCCTCGCGCGAAGGTCTATGACGATGCCGCCACAGCGCCGTTCCTCGCCAAGGACGTTGACAAATTCTGGAAGCCTGAGAACGCAGAATATGTCGCCAAGGTCGCTTCCTTCATTGATGAATATGCCGGAGAATGGACAGTTCCCGCCTTCGAGAAGGCTCTTGAGGATTACATCCGTGGCAATGAATGGCCGATGGGCAAGGTGATGAACGCCACCCGTTTAGCCCTTGCCGGTGCCGCCAGCGGCCTCGGAATCGCCGACATAATCGTCCGCATAGGCAAGCCCGAGACCCTCGGCCGAATCGCCTACGCCACCAACCGTCTGGCGTAAGCATTGACTTTCCCCTCAATGAGGGGCGTTTTGTGATTTATTCCCTTAACTGATGATGATTTCGTTTGAGACCGTCATTCGTTGAGGGAATTTATTTTACGCCTTTTGGTGGATTCTCCTTCCTCAAGTTTCGGGATGAGGTGGATGTCCATGCCTGGGACGTTGTCCCGCATCATGGTGATCAGCATGTTGAACGCGTCCTCGGCGGTTTCTCGGGTGTTTTGGCTCAGCTGGGTGATGGTCGGAGATGCGATGCGGTAGGTCTCACCGCCATCGAATCCGATGATGGCTATGTCTTCCGGGATTCTCATGCCCAGGCGCTTTATCGCTTTGCTGGTGTGTAGGGCAAGGTAACCTCTCGGTACAAAAATAGCGTCTGTACCACGCTCCGAGGCTTCCTTTACGCATTTGTCCAGGGCTTCGGTGTCTTTCTCGTCAACGAAATTGACTCTTGTTATGTCCCCGAATCCCATTTCGGCCATGATTTTCTTGTAGCTTCTTTCCCTCATGTTAAGGGTGGAAAGCTTTACGTCGTTTGAGATCATTTCAAGATGCCTGTACCCGTTCTCCAAGAGATGGTTGATGCCCATGCGTATGGCCATGTCGTTGTCCAGAAGCACTCTGCCGACATTCTCAAGATCTGGAAGATCTCGGTTCATCAGCACTACCTTCATGCCAAGGGACATCGCTTTACGCAATTCATCCTCGCATCCATCGCACGGACTCAACAGAATTCCCTTCACCCCGTCAGCGTGGAAGACGTCAATCAGTTTCCCGATTTTGTCGATCCTGTCGTCTGAACTCCCGAACAAGACCGTATAGCCATTGTCGTAGGCGATGTTCTCTATGTGTCTGGATATGTCGGAGAAATAGTGGTTCGCGAGGTCTGGTGTGATTACCCCAATGGTTTTCTTGTAGCCTATGCGAAGAGCGGAGGCCGCTTTGTTCGGCGTATAGTTCAATCGTCTGACCACTTTCATGATCTCCTCTCTGGTTTTCGGATTGACGCCGTTTCTTCCGTTGAGGGTCATGGACACGAGCCCGACTGATACACCCGCCTCGCGGGCTATGTCCTTTATGGTGATTTTCTCCATTTCTTTTAATTTATCAGCGATGCCGACATAGACAACAGCTATGCAAATTTAATAATATTTTCGTCAAAAAGTTTTGAAACGATTCAAGATTTGCCTATATTTGCACCGTGTTTGAATCGGTTCAAATGACAAATGTCACAAGAATGAACGCTGAAGCCAGAATAGAAATGACCCAGGACGTGCCCGTGGTCGGAAATTATGACGTGGTTGTCTGCGGAGGAGGCCCCGCCGGATTCATCGCGGCGACAGCTTCGGCCAGAGAAGGTGCGAGAACGGCGATCATTGAGCAATATGGATTCTTTGGAGGGATGGCCACCGCCGGCTTCGTAAACCCGATAAGTGTGTTCTCGTACAACGGCGGACAAGTCACCGGTGGCATTCCGTGGGAATTCGTCAACCGGCTCAAGGACTGTGGAGGGGCGGAGATCGAAAGCCCGCTGGCCAACGTGGCCTTTGAACCGGAACACTACAAGCTGATCGCACAGAGAATGGTCCTGGAGGCCGGTGTCGACATATTCATGCACTCATACCTGAGAGGATGCGTGAAGGACGGGAACCGTGTGACGCACGTCATCATCGACAACAAGAACGGGGCGGAGGCCCTTGGAGCCAGGATATTCATTGACTGCACCGGTGACGCGGATCTTGCCGCAATGGCCGGAGTGCCGATGCTGGAGTCGGAAGGATGTGCGCTGCAGCCGCTCACGTCATATTTCATAATGGGTGGAGTGAATCTCGACACACCTATGATGCGAGAGGCCATCCACCACAACCGCCAAGGGGTAAACTGCCACTGCATTCCGGTGAGGGAAAAGCTTCTGGCAAGAAAGGACAAACTGAATATTCCTGAATTCGGTGGCCCATGGTTCTGCTCGACCTTGCGGCCGGGCGTTGTCACGGTGAACATCACGAGGACGGCCGGCAACGCCTGTGACAACCGTGAATATTCCCATGCCGAGTGTCGGCTCAGAGAAGACGCTTTCCGCATGGCGGCAATACTCAAAGAGAATGTGGAAGAGTTCAGGGACAGCTATTTGCTTGCTGTCTCCACCCAGGCCGGGGTCAGGGAGACAAGACGTATAAAGGGTGTTCACGTCCTTACGGGCGATGAATATCTTGACGCGACACGTTTCGAGGACAGTGTCTCAAGAGGCGCGCATCCTATCGACATACATGTGGCGAACGGAGAGAAACAGAACATAACGTTCCTCAAGGAACCGGCTTACGTGCCGTATAGATCTTTGATAGCGGATGATTTCCCGAACCTTATTGTCGCCGGACGTTGCATAAGCGCCGACAAGACCGCCTTCGCTTCGATTCGCGTTCAGGCGAGCTGCATGGACATGGGACAGGCGGCAGGGGTTGCCGCCGCGCAATGTTCATCGGCAGGAAAGGATGTGCAAGAGGTGAATATCCAAGCCCTTACATCACGTCTCCGCGAGATGGGGGCATGCATATAGAAGAAAACCACAGAGAATAACACTACTAATGGCAAATGGGAACACTTGACTATCTGGTCATATTGGCATACTTCATTGGACTTATCGCTGTCAGCGTGATAATGTCCAGGAAGATAAGAAGCTCCGAGGACATGTTCCTTGCCGGAAGGAACTCGTCGTGGTGGCTTTCGGGAATATCCTCGTACATGACGATCTTCTCCGCGAGCACATTCGTGGTCTGGGGAGGTGTCGCCTATAAATCCGGTCTCGTCGCCATCGTGGTCGCCAACTGTCTGGGGCTTGCCTCTTTCATCGTAGGAAAATGGATTTCAGGGAAATGGAGAAGCCTGAGGATCAAGTCGCCCGGCGAATTTCTGACAGTACGTTTCGGACATGGAACAGTAAGTTTCTATACGATCTCCGGCATCGTTGCCAGGGCTGCGCACACCGCTGTCGCCCTCTACGCCGTCGCGGTCGTCATGTGCACCCTGATAAAGGTTCCGGACGGGAGTTTACTGGCCTCGACCGGAATGCCCGGCGACAGTGCCGCCGGCTATCTAGGCATCTGGTGGGCTTTGCTTATCCTCGGAGCCATTGCGTTGATCTACACCGTCATGGGCGGATTCCTGGCGGTACTGATGACCGATGTGATCCAGTTCGGAGTACTGCTTTCCGTTGTCGTGTTCCTTATTCCGCTTTCGTTCCATGCGGTCGGCGGAGTCGGGAATTTCATTGACAGCGCCTCACGGATTCCCGGTTTCTTCTCGGGTTCGTCAGAAACGTACACTTGGGGCTGGCTCCTGCTCTGGGTGTTCCTCAACGTGGGAATGATAGGCGGCGACTGGCCGTTCGTGCAGCGCTACATCAGTGTGCCTACAAGAAAAGACGCGCGCAAGAGCACCTACCTCATCGGCCTGCTGTATTTCCTGACCCCTGTCATCTGGTATCTCCCCACAATGATCTACCGCGTGATGGAACCTGGCATGGCGATGGATGTCGATGCCGCCACGATGACCTACAACGGAGAGCACGCCTATGTGAATATGAGCAAGCTGGTGCTGATGAGCGGAATGGTGGGCATGATGCTGGCGGCCATGCTCTCGGCCACGCTCAGCAATGTCTCCGGCATACTGAACGTCTATGCCAACGTCTTCACCTACGACATCTGGAAGCACAAGGATAAAAACAGGAACGCGGACGAACGGACGCTCATAAAGGTCGGGCGCACATTCACAGTGGTTTTCGGACTGGTGATCATCGGACTGTCGATGCTCATACCGTTCGCCGGCGGAGCCGAAAAAGTGGTCGTCACCCTGCTGACCATGATAATGTGCCCGCTCTACATCCCGTCAATCTGGGGACTTTTCTCCAGAAGGCTCACCGGCAACCAACTCATATCCGCCATGCTGGTGACATGGGCCATCGGCATCACGGCAAAACTTGCCGTACCAGCTTCGGTGATGAGCCAAAGCATGATAGAATCCATCTCCGGCTGTGTCCTGCCAGTGGTGATTCTGGCTGGAATGGAACTTTGGTCCAAGGCGAAAGGCATAACGGACAAAGGGTATGAGGCGACCTGCGGATATACAGACCCTCACGCTGACAGGGAACCTGACGAGCGCGCGAGGAAAAGCGTCAAGGCATATTCCTGCATGGCGGCCAACTGCTTTTGCCTGACACTGCTCGCCATTGCGGCCCTGCTTTTGGGGCTGCTGCTCACCGGCGATGCGAAAACAATGGAAGTCAAGAATATAGTAATATGTTTCATCGCTGCGATCTGCATTATTGACGGCGGTTACGCGGCATACAGAATTATCGGACATAAAAAAGATGAGAAGTAAGTTATTCACAATAGCGGCACTCCTTTGCTGCACGGCGGCTTTCGCCCAGAGCATTGACTGCGGCCTGTTCATGAGCAAAAGAGGGCGTGTAAGGCCTCAGCAGGGAATGGAAATCTACGGCAATCGGATCTTCTCCTGCGAAGACGGCGGACACGTCAACGTGTATGAATTCAAGGAAGCCCCGGACGGCGCTGATCCAGTGGCCGGTTTCGAGCTGGCTTCCTCAAGGGCGGACAACCATGTCAACAATGTGGAATTCGGGCCACGCCGGGCCAAGGGATCTCGTTTTCCATTATTGTACATCAGCAACGGCAAGGTCGGCAGCGAAATCGAGTGGTTGTGTTATGTCGAGCGGATCAAGTACCGGAGAGGAGTTTACTCTTCCGAGATAGTCCAGACGATAGAACTTGATGGAACAAGCTGGGACTCAAAGGGCTACATGCCTATATTCGGAGCCCCGAGCTGGCTCGTTGACCGGGAAAGAGGATTCCTCTGGGTGTTCTCCGCGGTCAAACGCACAACCTTCAAGGTGACTCCGGATCCGGCCGAAAACAGCTACATCGCCACCAAGTTCCGCATCCCTTCGCTCAAGGAGGGGACGAATGTTAAACTCGGTGTCGATGACATCCTCGGCCAGGTGATATTCCCATTCAATGCTTGGTTTACCCAAGCCGGCTGCATGAACGACGGAAAGATTTACTACGGCTTCGGAATAGGCGACTACGACCCGCACAGGCCATCCGTCATCAGCATCTATGACACCGACAGCGGCAAAATCGACGCGACATGGAATATGAACGCGCAGATTCCGTGCGAGATTGAAGACCTCGTCCTTAGGGACGGCCGCCTCTATGTAAACTGCAACAACAATCCCAAGCGGACGGAAAAGGATCCGCCGATATATGTAATAAAACTTTAGGGCATAAAACACATAAGGTAATCTAAACGTTTGAATTAATGAACAGAAGAGATTTTCTGAAAAACAGCGGCATCATCGCCGCAGCGGCCACGCTTTCGCCGGTGATGACCGCATGCGGGAACGAAGCCTCTGATCTTGCCGGAATGAAGAATATTCCCGACGCTTACGAAACGGATTTGCTCGTGGTAGGAGGAGGTCCCGCAGGCTCCTGCGCGGCCGTCGCCGCCGCCAGAATGGGAGTCAAGACCATCATCATTGACAACGGAAACTGCTTGGGAGGCATGGCCACAAAAGGCCTCGTGGGGCCTTTCATGACCTGCTACGACCGTTACGGTGAACAAATGATCATCAAGGGTATTTTCGGCGAGATTGTCGACAGACTGGTCGAGAAGAACTGGGCGATACATCCGGAACATGTCAGATGGGAAAGCCCTTACACCGCCTGGATAAAGGCCGGACACGACCACGTCACTCCTTTCGACCCTGAGGGGCTGAAAGTCATCCTTGAGACCATGTGCGGAGAGGCCGGAGTGAAGATACTCTACCACACAAATTTCGTGGAGACAATAATGAATGGCAACGCTGCGGCCGGAGCTGTCGTGCTTCAGAAGCAGGGTCTGAGAAAGATACACGCCCGCATGGTCATCGATGCGACCGGTGACGGGGATGTCGCTGTCAGCGCCGGATCTCCGTTCTCGATGGGGTGCAAGGAGAGAGACGGCAAGATCCAGCCGGCCAGTCTCTTCCTCAGGATAAACAATGTGGATTCCAAGAAGCTTGAGGCCGATGTTTACAAGCATCTGCCAGAGTTCAAGAGAGTCAACAATGTCAGTTACCGTGCCTTACACTGGAATGTGGCGCAGGCTGAAGCCAACGGAGAATGGGATATTGACCGCAAGAGCGTGAACCTGTTCAAGAGTGTCGGCCGGGACGAGTGGGTGATCAACAGCACCCGCATCAAGAACATCGATTCGACAGATTCCGAAAGCCTTACAGGAGGTGAGATCGAAGGGCGGCGTCAGGTCCAGGAGCTGATGAACTTCTTCCGCAAGTATGTGGCCGGTTGCGAGAACGCCACGCTCATGTGCTCCGCTTCGACATTGGGAATCAGGGAGTCACGCCATATTGAAGGAGAATATATTCTTAAGGCAGAGGATCTGGTCAATGGTGTCGTTCCGGAGGACAGCATCCTTCTTGCATCTAATTCAGTTGATGTGCATGGAGGTGGGGCGACCTCCAACTCTTCTGTTTACACCACGATCAACGCTCCTTGGTACGGAGTGCCATACCGTTGTCTCCTTCCGTTGGGTGCGGAGAATCTGCTTCTTGCCGGAAGATGCCTCTCGGCCAATTCAGACGCGGCCGGCGCAGTCCGTGTCATGCCTCCTGTGATGGCCATGGGCCATGCTGCAGGTGTCGCCGCCGCCCTTGCCCTGAAAGGAGGAATCTCCCCGCGCGGACTGGGCGCTGAAGACCTCAGGACTGAACTCAAGAAACAAAACGCATTCTTATAATAATCCGATAGTTATGAATCTAAAACGACTCACTGCAGGTATTTTGGCCATGCTGGCCATAGCGGCCTGCAAGGAAGAGACTCCTTACATGGAGCTTTCCCAAAAGAAGTTCACGATCGGTGAAGAGGGAGGCCGTATCAACGTGGAGTTGAAAGCCAACGTCTATTACCGTGTCGTGAACGAGAACGACTTCGTGACAATATCCGCCGAAGGAAACGACGCGGAGACAGCCAACTACATCATCGATGTGAAAGCCAACGAGAACATCGACGCGCGCAAAGCCCGCATCAAATTCATTGGTGACCGTGTCACCCCGCTTGCCCTCGATATCACACAAAAAGGGAAAGTGCCTGTTGGTGTTGATGTCAGCGAACTGAACGTAAGTTTCTCGGCCACCTCCGCTGAGTTCAGAGTCCTGGGCGACAAGGGATGGACCGCCACCTGCGACAATCCTGATTTTGTTCTGAGCAAGACCTCGGGCGTGGGTGAGTCCAAAGTGGAGGTCACTTTCCCGGCCAACACAAAGGAAGCCCCTGTGACAGCAGTGGTCACAGTCACCATTGGCGGCCAGGACTACACTCTCACAATCACACAAGAGGCGGCTCCAGCAAAGGAAAGAACCGACCTTGGCGCGGACGGAACCTCCAATTGCTACATAGTCAGCAAGCCTGGCTACTACAAGTTCAAGGCTACTGTCCGTGGCAACGGAACGCTTCCGGAGAGCTGCGATGGTGAGATCACCGTCTCTATTACTCCGGACCACGCCGATGTTCTTTGGTGCACCTACAACACCATGACGGCTCCGACGGCAGCGGCGGAGATTATCCCGGCTGTGGCATTGAACGGAGACTACATCGAGTTCGAGACTCCAATGAACGACATCACTCCGGCCAATGCGATCATCGCGGCATACGCTGCTGACAACACTATCCTCTGGACATGGCATATTTGGTTCACCGACGAGCCTGCTGTGTCTGACTTGGGAGGGGCAGTCTGGATGGACCGCAACCTCGGCGCGACCTGTCCTAACATCGCCGGTGACACTCGCAGCGGTGGTTTCCTCTATCAGTGGGGAAGAAAAGACCCTATGCGCGGTGCCGGCAACACATCAGCCGATTTCATCGCCACCACCCCTGAACTCACGGAAGAACAGGCCGAAGTCAAGGTGGACGAGGCAACCGGTACCATCGCGGCCAGCATTAAGAACCCAAGGCCGTTCATCAACACATACCCTGACGGTGCGGGTCCTAAGGACTGGATATTCACGGCCGACCACAACGACAGATGGCAGGATGCACGGAAAACCATGTTTGACCCGTGTCCGGCAGGCTACAAGGTTCCAAGCAACGCACAGTGGTGCGCGTTCGCGGAGGCCGGAGGACTTCCGGCAGGGTCAACGAAATACAGCAAGAATCCTGACGCCAAGGCGGCATATCAGGCTGAGACCCTTCAGTTCGCGACAGCGGCGTGGAGCCTTCCTATCGCTGGTATGCTCAGCTACAACAACGGCTGCGCTCTCACTGACTTCGGTGTGGCCGCAAGGTACGAAAGCAGCACCGCAGAGGCCTCTCCATCCGCGCTTTACCTTAATGCCAACGCTTCAGCCAGCAACTTCAGCAACAAGGCCACACGCGGTCACGCCGGTGCGGTACGTTGTGTAAAAGAATAAAAACAGACAAGATATGAAGAATAAGATTATCAGTATATTATGTGCGATGGCGATCAGCCTTACGGCTTTTGCCCAGACCAATGTCAAAGGTGTCGTAACAGACAAGAACGGGGAGGCTGTCACAGGTGCCATGGTTCTTAACAAGGACAATGGCAAATGGGCTGTGACCGACGCGGCCGGAGCGTTTGAGCTCGAAGGTGCGGAGAAAGGCCAGAATCTTGAAATCACCTGTATGGGCTACGTGGACTTTACTGTCAGCTACAAGGGAGAGGCCACTCTGAACATCATTCTTCAGGACGATGCGCTCCAGCTTGAGGAAACCGTGGTCATCGGCTATGGATCGGTCAGGAAGAAGGATCTCACAGGTTCTGTAGGTGTGCTGAACAGCCAGCTCATCGAGCAACAGAGCACGGCTCAGCTCTCGCAGAGTCTTCAGGGTACCATCCCCGGTCTTCAGGTGACAAGGTCCAGTTCGATGCCGGGAGCCAGCGCGTCTCTCCAGATTCGTGGAGTGACAAGCATCAACGGCTCGTCTCCGCTTATACTCGTGGATGGAATGGCCGTGAGCAGCATTGACAACGTTGCCAGCGATGATGTCGAGCAGATCACAGTCCTCAAGGATGCTGCTTCTGCCTCCATCTACGGAGCGCGCGCGGCTGCGGGAGTGATTCTCATCACCACAAAGTCCGCGAAAGAAGGACAGCTCTCCATCGACTACAAAGGGGAATATTCAATGGTCACGGCGACCGAATGGGCGGACTACCTCAACGATCCGTACAACTACATGACCATGTTCAACGAGTACAAATGGAACGATGCAGGTTGCCCGGAGGGTGCGGACTATCAAGTCTATACCAAGGATCTGATCGAGAACTACGCCCGGAAGAACGCCAACGACCCGATCGAGTACCCTGACTTCGATTGGAAATCAGCCATCATCAAGAACTCCGCCAGCGCCCACAGCCACAATGTGACCCTTTCCTACGGCAACAAGGTCGTAAAGACACGGGCATCTGTGGGTTACCAAAGCACCGATGCCCTCTACGAAGGATCCAACTACGAGAGGTTCAACGCTCGTGTAAGAAACAGCGTCAACATCACCAAGAGCCTCAGCGCCGACATTGACTTCGCTTTCAGGCACAGCGTGAAGACCGACCCTACAATCACTCCGCTCCAAGCGGCCAACATGTATCCGAATGTCTATCTCGGACTCTACCCTGACGGACGGGTCGGACCGGGCAAGACCGGCTCAAACACTCTCGGCATTCTTAAGGAAGGCGGGAGCAAGACCAACCGCGGCGACTACATCAACGCAAGGTTCGCCCTCACCTGGAAGCCTCTGGAAGACCTCAGCATCACGGGAAGCTACAAGCCGACATGGCAGATGACCAAGACCAAGACCTTCAGCAAGGCCGTGCCATACTATGACGCCTACGACACAGACATCATTCTCGGCTACCTGAGCGGCCACGCTACCAACGACCTGACCGAGGTACGCAACGACGCGAACTCTTACGAACTTTCGTTCATCGCCAACTACGACAAGAGCTTCGCTGACTCGCATAACTTCAACGCTATGCTTGGTTACGAGGAATATTACTACTACCATGAGGCATTGGAGGCGTCAAGCACCAGTATGGCTCTCGGAGACTTCCCTTACCTTGACCTTGCCAACAAGGATAACCTTGGAGTGAAAGGCAACGCCTACGAGAACGGCTACCGTTCAGTGTTCGGACGTGTGATGTACAACTACAAGAACCGTTACTACGTTCAGGCCAACCTGCGCGCTGACGGATCAAGCCGTTTCGCCAAAGGCCATCGATGGGGTTGGTTCCCTTCCGCATCCATCGGTTGGGTAATGTCAAACGAGAGCTGGATGCAGGATATCGATCCTGTCACTTATCTTAAGCTCCGCGCGTCCATCGGTACCCTTGGCAACGAAAGGATCGGAAACTACCCTTGGCAGACCAGCGTTTCCTTCAACAACGCCCTTTTCGTGGACAGCACCGGGAAGACCATCACTTCACAGATGACTGCCGCCCAAGTGGACCTCGCGGTGAAGGACATAACCTGGGAGACAACCTGGACCTACGACTTAGGATTCGACATGAACTTCCTGCGCGACAGGCTCAGTCTCAGCGCTGACTACTATTACAAAGAAACCAAGGACATGCTTCTGAGCGTCGAGATCCCTGGCTTTACAGGCTATGGCAACCCGACCAAGAATGTCGGGACCATGCACACCAACGGATGGGAGGTAAAGATTGACTGGCGTGACAAGGTGGGTGATTTCACCTATGGGGTCGGATTCAACATCTCTGACGCGAAATCCATCATGGGAGACCTCGGCGGAAAGGTCGTTCTCGGAGACACCATCATAAAGGAAGGTGAGGAATATCATGCCTGGTACGGCTACAAATCCAACGGCATCATCCGCAGCCAGGAACAGTTAGCCAACGCGGCAAACCAGCTCATCGCGACCGTCGGTCAAGGTGACATTGAATATATCGACCTCGGAGGCAACAAGTACACGGACGCCGACGGAGTTGAGCACAACGACCCGGACGGCAAGATCTCCGCTGACTACGACAAGACAATCCTCGGTAGTTCGCTGCCTCATTTCATTTTCGGTGGTTACCTGAACCTCGGCTGGAAAGGCCTGAATCTCGGAGTTATGTTCAACGGTGTGGGCAAGCAGAATGTCAGGGTGGCCGAGTATATGGTTCGTCCTTTCGCCTCCCAGTGGCTTTCAGCTCCTTCAATACTGAAAAACAAAGACGGTTCACGCAACTACTGGAGCGTCTATAATACAGAAGAGGAAAACGCAAGGGCGAAGTACCCTCGCCTGAGCTACACCAGTGCGGAAAAGAACAACTACCAGATGTCTGATTTCTGGCTGATGAATGGTGCCTATTTCCGTGTCAAGAACATCAACCTCAGCTACACAGTCCCTTCCGAGCCTCTCAAGAAGGCAAACATCAAGGGACTTAGATTCTACCTCAATGTCGACGACCCGTTCTGCTTCGACAGCTACCTCAAGGGATGGGACCCTGAGCAGACGACCAATTCCTACATCGCAAGAACTTTCACACTCGGTGTTGACATCAAATTCTAATGAATATGAAAAAGTACATAAATACAATATCGGCCGCTTTGCTGATCCTGTGCTTCGCTTCTTCCTGCGTCGATCTCAACATGAACCCGCCATCTGAAGCGTCAAGCGAAAACTGGTATAAGAACGCCGATCAGATCACAATGTCTCTTAACGATCTCTACCGCAAGGCTTTCTACGGAATGGAATCAGAGTACTGGACCGACAGGAGGACCGATGACTGGGCGCAGAGAGACTACACCTACGAACTCGTCAACGGTAGCGCCACATCCGCGACACCCACTTTCGAGACCTACTGGGATAACACCTACAAGGCCATCAGCCGTGCGATCCGCGTGATCGAATCAATCGAGAGGCTTGGTGACGGCGATGCCTACGCGGCCCTCAAGGCAGAGGCATATTTCTTCAGAGCCTACATGTACGCTCGTCTGGTCATCTGCTGGGGAGATGCTCCGTTCTACACAAGTTCAATCACTGTCGAAGAAGCCTACGACATGGGCCGAACCGACAAGGAAATCATAAAGAAGCAGGTAATGGAGGACTTCGACGCCGCCATCGCCGGTCTTCCTGAGCAGAACGCCAACGGCGGAGTGATCCGCGTTGACAAGGGCACGGCTATGGCCTGCAAGGCAAGGGTGGCTCTTGCATGGGGCGACTACGAGACCTGCGCCGAGCTCTGCAAGGAGATCATGGACATGAAGACCTATAGCCTCTATGAGGATTACGGCCAGCTTTTCAGAGAGAAGGCCTACACCTGCGAGACAATCTGGGCTCTGCCTAACTCATACGCATACGAACAGACACAGGCCATAAAATCTTTCGTCAGCCGTACAGCCGGTGGAAACATAACTGCTCAGCCTTCATGGGACCTGCTCGCGGCATACGAGTGCACTGACGGAAAAGTCATCGACGAATCCCCTCTGTTCGATCCGCACGACCCATTCAAGAACAGGGACCCACGCTGCGCCGAGACATTCGTCGTTCCTGGAACAACCATCTACGGGGTCGTCTTTGACCCTCATCCCGACACAAAGACCGTCCTCAAGGATGGTGTGGAAGTCGAGAACAAGGACAACAAGACCTCGAAGAATCCCTATGCCGCCTTCAATGGCTGCTGCCTACGCAAAGGTGCCCAAGAAGAGTGGAAGGTCGGCCAGTACAATGAGAATCCTCTGATCATCATCCGCTATGCCGATGTGCTGCTGATGTACGCCGAGTCGCTCATCGAACTGGACAGGATTGACGACAGCGTCCTCAACGCCATCAACGATGTACGCGCAAGAGCCTATGGCGTGAAACGTGACGACACCGGTTCCTATCCTGCTGTCACCACCAAGGACCAGACCGAACTCCGTCGTGTTCTCCGCAGGGAACGCCGTGTGGAATTCGCATGGGAGGGCAGACGCTTCTTCGACCTCAAGAGATGGGGCTGGCTTGAAAAGGCTTACAGCCACCACTACTATGGTCTGCTCAACGCCCAGAACATCAAAAAATACATCGCGGACGGCAACTGGTTCTGGTCATACACTCCTGACATCGACGAGGACGGATTCGCTGACTTCACAAAAATGGAAGATGAGAAACTCATTGTCAGATACGGTCTGCACCAGTACGACCCTAAATGCGAGCTCTTCCCTATTCCGAACTCAGAGATGCTGATCAACAAGAAACTTGTACAGAATCCAGGCTATTAGCAGGTTATGTCTGTTGACGAAATACTCTTAAGAAGCCGTTTCACCCCCCTGCGTAACATTCTCAGCTACGATGTCTTTGACAGGGGGTTCAACGGCTGGATGACATTGATGCCCAACTTCACGGAACATCCTGACTTTGATGTGCCTCCGACTCTGGTTGACAAGACCCAATGGCCACCGGTGATGCTCAGCAGCGCCACCTTCCGCTATCCGGGCACTCATGGATCCATGTCAGGCACATACAGTCTGAAACTCTCCACTCGTCCGGTCGCGGCTCCCTACACCGAGAAGCCGGCTCCGGGAAGCCTCGGACACGCCATCAAGAGGTTGTCTTTCTGGCGTCCGGGCTCCCGTTATCTCCAGATCGAGTGTTGGTTCAGCTACACGGCTGAGCAGGACAAGGTTGATGATGACGGCAGACCACAACCAGGGCTCCACGAAAGTTCCATACGGGATTTCGGCATGGGGTTCGATATTCAGGAAGGCGGCAGACGCTACCATGTAGGGATGCGTTATCTCAACGCCGTTGACGGCAAGATGATTCAGAAATGGCAGATCGAGAACGCCTCCGAAGGCACCGACAAGGACTGGGCTTTCGGTCTGGACGGTGACTGGTGCGTGAGAGGTGTGGATCCATGGTGGTTCGGACGGCGTTATCCTGACGGCAGCCACGATGGCTTCCAATGGGTACCTGACGGCCATCAGAAACTCGTTTACAATGAGACGGACTGCAAACTGAACTGGCAGTATATGCGTCTTCTGGTGGACACCCAAAAACGGGAATATGCCGAGATGCAGTGTCAGAACCGGATCTGGGATCTGCGCGGCACAGCCTGCCACTGTGTTGATGGTTATAACAGGATAGACAACATCATCAACCCGCTGTTCTGGGTCGGAACCGACACGGCACGCCGGGTGTTCCTCTATGTGGACTCCGTAGTAATATCACAAGAATGAAGACTTTCAACGACTCACATCTCGAAGTGAAGAAACGGTTCGACGGGAAATTCGAGACTCATCCCTACGAAGCCGGCTGGGCTGACGAAGCCATATTCTACATCATGGTGGAAGACATCGAACAGCGCGGCGACAATGTGTCCGAAAGCGAACCGTGTCTGAAAGCGCATGTCCAACTGTCGCAGGATGGCGTCCACTGGGCCGATGACAACACGCCGGAAGCGGTCATCCGTGGCAAAGGCCTGCATATTGTCAAAGTCGCTCCCGACTTCGGGAACTACATCAGACTTCGCGCGGAGGTCAGCGGAGGCAGCATGCGGCTCAATCTTCACATCGCCTGCAAAGGCTGATACCGAAAAACAATCAATCTGGCAAATTAACATCAGTGAATATATGAACAGAAAATCACTTATAATCTCTGTCGCCGCCATGATGGCGGCAGTTTCGGCCTGTGGGGAAAAAGAACCACAGAAACCGACAATAGTCCAGCCGGGCGGGGGTGAAGACACGTCCATTAAAGTCGGGGAGATTCTTCCGGCCTGGCAGGAAGGCGAGATGGACATTCATTTCATAAACACGACTACCGGAGAGTCCGCTTTCGTCATTATGCCTGACGGCACCCAGCTTCTGATCGACGCCGCAAGTTCTCTTGTCAAGACCAATTCCGACGGGAACACGACAAACACAGGGATCCGCAGCCGATGGGATCCGACAGCCACCGGTACACGAGGTTCCCAGATCATTTCGCAATACCTGAAGAAATGCATGGTCTGGACCGGCAACAGCACCATTGACTACGTTGTCATGTCGCATCTGCACAATGACCACATGGGAGACTGCAGCTCATCACTTCCGATGTCCGCCAACGACTCCTACAGACTCAACGGGCTGACTGAAATCCTTGATGATTTCAAGGTAAGCCGAATTATTGACAGAGGATGGCCTGATTACGACTATCCGTTTGATATGTTGAACCTTGCCAGTAACAAGGGCACGATCCAGAATTATGTGAAGGCTGTCAAGTGGCACATCGCCCACAGTGGTTTGAAGGCGGAGATCTTCAAGGCTGGTTCGGCGAGCCAGATCGTCCCTAAGTCTTCCAAGTACGACGTCAGGGTCCAGAACATCGCGGTCAACGGCGAGATCTGGACAGGGAATGGCACAGAGACCAAGATGACATTCCCGGAGAAGAAGGACATCGTGGTGGCCAATCCGGCCAAGGTGACGGGCACCGACAAGTGCCCGGCTGAGAACATCTGCAGCGCGGTCATGAGGATCTCGTACGGTAAATTCGATTATTTCGCCGGAGCGGATCTCCAGTACAACAATCGCTCGAATTTCGCATGGAAAGACGCCGAGCTTCCTTGCGCCAAAGCCGCCGGAATGGTCGAGGTGATGAAGGCCGACCATCATGGCTCTGCCGCGACCAATCAGGCCGCTGCCTTGAAAGTGCTCAACCCTCAGGCTATTATCGTGAATTCATGGGTGGACTGTCATCCACGTACAAGCATCATCTCCGAGATGGAGAGCGCGCTGCCAAAGGTTGACATATTCATCACTAATTTCTGGCAGGGCGACCGCCCTTCCGGAGTGGATGATAAAGTCACTCCAAAAGAGGCCGCCAGTGTGAAAGGTTATGACGGAAATATCGTCGTCCGTGTTGTGGATGGCGGAAATAAATACTATATTGTCACAACGTCCGATTCGGATGGAAAGATGACGGTAAAGAAAGTATCCGGGCCTTACACGAGCAGGTAATGAAAAAGTAATCGGAACAGATGGGACTTCCTTGTATTCCCATCATGAAAACGTCTCTGTGACGATACTATGGAAACTCGGTTTTTAAGAAATCGCTTTGTCCGGTGAAAGACCCTTTCGCCGGACATTTTGCTAATATTCAACACTTTCTCCGGTGAGAAGCCGTTTGGCCGGAGAAATTGTGCATTTTTATCTCCATTACAAGTGATTTATTGGATTTGGTTGGTGTGGAAACCCATTGATTGCTATCTTTGTAATAACAAACATTAAAGTTATGGCAAAGGGTTTCGGGAACACGTGGTGGGGGAGCAGGTGGCTGCTTTCGCTGACGCATATCGACTATGAGAACCGGATTCCGCGCGGGGCGACGTACGCACGGGCGGGGGCGGTGCGGGAGATCAAGGTCAAGGGGAATGTCATCAGCGCGAAGGTGGAAGGGAGACGACCACGGCCATATTCAGTGACCATTATTGTCCCGCCGTTCTTCCCGGAGGATGTCGAGAGGCTTATCCAGGGGATTATGGAGAGGCCGGACATCGTCTCGAAACTGCTTAAGCATGAGCTGGATCCGGCGGTTATGGACATCGCTTCGGAGTGCGGGCTCAAGATATTCCCTGAAAAATGGACTGACTTCAAGATGCAATGCAGCTGTCCAGACTGGGCGGTGCCGTGCAAGCATCTGGCGGCGGTTATCTATATGATGAGCCGGGAGATCGACAACAATCCTTTTCTGGTGTTTACGATTCACAATGTGGATCTGCTGGAGGAACTGAAGAAACGTGGGGTGACGGTGGACGAGGCGGCCAAGACGGCGGCTGTGCCGTCAGTCAAAGATGTTGTCGAGTTCCGGAAACCGGCCAAGGAGGTGGGCAAGGAAGCTCCTGGGTTCCATAGGGTTAACTTCTCTCGGTTGTCGGACAGGCTGGATGTCCTTCTGATGCTGCTTCCACCGAATCCTGCATTCGATCTGAACGGTGACTTCAAGGAGCGATATTCCTCGCAGATGCGGAAAATCAGCGGCAATGCGGTCAAATTCTTTGAAGGCAAACTCCCGGCCGAGAGGCTTTTCCCGCCTCAGGCGCTTTCCAATGAATATGCCCTTTCCGGAGATTCGGCCGTGTCGCTGGAAGCGGATCTGCTGTTGGATTGGAATATGTTATATTCACCTGACGGCAAGGAGTTTACCAAGGCGGATGAGAACGCTGTCCTGCGAGAGATAGCCGGAATCAATCCGGATTTCATTCCGGACTATTCCCCGAGCGTGGCCGCTGTGCATCAAGGATTTCTGGCGTCGATGCACTTGATGGCGAACGGGGACATCGCCCCGCAGATTGTCCGGCTGGCGGACGGGAACTGTACCGTCAGATGGATTCCCTGCACTGTGGATCCGGAGGTGACATCGCTGCTGGAGTCTTTGGAGGCCATCATCCCGGACACGATGATCCGGTTCAAGGTCGGGAAGTCAGGAAAGTACGTGAAGAACAAGGCCGAGACACTGCTCTCTTACCTTTTGGGTAAACTTGTGCCGGAACTCAGTCTGGCATCGCATAGGCCGCTTACCGGGATATTCTTTGATGGTGAACGTTATGCCTTTGACCAGCCTGGCGAACGGGAGATTCCCGGCAGCATCGCCGCCTGGCTGTCGTCATATTCAATACGCCAGTCCCGTTTCGTGCCGGTGCTGACGGTTGATGAGAATGTGGACGGGATGTTCTATGTCAACCTCGGGGTCGAGGATGTCGAGGCTCCGGAGAAGTGGATCACCGCTTTGTCGGATGTCCTTGCCAAAGAAGAGTTCGCATCGTCCCGGCTTCCGATTCTGAAAGCGTTCACTGATCTTTCTGTGATTATCCCGGAGGTGGGACGCTATATCGCGCGGAAGGCGGCGAGGGCGCTAAGATATTCATTGGACGAGTTCGTACCGCTTCTGATGAGGATTATTCCCGCTATCAAACTATTGGGAGTCAAAGTATTCCTTCCAAAATCGCTTGAGAATCTGATAAGGCCGAAACCGACTCTGAAGCTGAAGAGGAAAACCGGCGGTTCACCGTCCTGCTTCAGGCTTTCGGATCTGTTCGAGTTCGAGTGGGAAGTGGCTTTGGGTGACGAGGTGGTCTCGGCGGAGGATTTTCACAGGCTTCTTGGGCAGGCGGGCAAACTGTTGAAATTCAAAGGACAGTACATCTACACCTCTCCGGAGGATCTGGAGAAAGTCAACAAGGCTATCGCCGGAGTCGGCAATGTCAGTCCGGGCGAGATGCTTCAGGCCGCGATTCTCGGTGAATATGATTCCGCTCCGATTGTCCTTTCCGATGAGGCGAAGGAACTGATAGAGGAGTTTACCAACGAAGAGGAAATTCCTGTCCCTGACGGTGTTAAGGCTGAACTGCGTCCGTATCAGAAACGGGGATATTCCTGGCTCTACAGGAATATGCGGGTCGGCTTCGGATCCATTCTGGCGGATGATATGGGGCTAGGCAAGACGCTCCAGACCATCACTCTGCTGCAGAAGATGAAGGATGAGGGTGTATTGAGGGAGAAGCCGGCGCTTGTGGTCGTGCCGACAGGACTCCTTTCCAACTGGCAGGCGGAGATCTCCCGGTTCGCTCCAGGCCTGATCTCGTTCATCTATCACGGCACTGGTCGGCAAGGGCCTGAAAGCCGTGTGGACATCCTGCTCACGACCTACGGCGTGCTCCGTTCTGACCAGAAGATCTTCGCGAAAGTCAAGTGGAGCGTGATGGTGATCGATGAGGCGCAGAACATCAAGAACCCGACCGCCATCCAGAGCAAGGCTGTCCGCTCCATCACCGCCGACACGAAGATCGCGCTCAGCGGCACCCCGGTCGAGAACCGCCTGACCGAGTTCTGGAGCATAATGGACTATGCCAACAGCGGTTACCTCGGTAACCTCAAATCTTTCAAGAGTGAATATGCCAACCCGATCCAGTTGTACAACGATGAGGAGTGCGCCGCGAGGTTCCGAAAGGTGACGGCTCCGTTTATGATGCGGAGGATGAAGACCGACATGACTGTCATCAGCGACCTTCCGGACAAGGTCGAGATCAATGAATATTCAGCCCTTTCTCCGGAGCAGGCGGCCTTGTACCACAAGACGTTGGATGCGGCGATGGCTGAGATCGAAGGCAAGGACACTTCCGACAGCTCCGCTCTTTTCGAAAGGCAAGGCCTTATCCTTCAGATGATTCTGGCGTTGAAGCAGATATGCAACCATCCGGCGCAGTACCTGAAGAACGGGAATATGTCTCCGTCGCTTTCCGGCAAGGTGGAGATGCTTCTTGACCGGCTGGACGGGATCGTGGACGCCGGCGAGAAGGTGCTGGTGTTCACGCAGTTCAAGGAGATGGGCGAGATGCTCGTGAAGTTTGTCGGTGACAGGACGGGCAAGGCTCCGATGTTCTATCACGGAGGCTGCTCGGTCAAGCAGCGCAACGAGATGGTGTCCCGTTTCCAGAACGGCAGGGAGGACAAGATATTCATTCTTTCCTTGAAGGCCGCCGGAACCGGTCTTAACCTGACGGCGGCCTCGCACGTGATCCATTTTGATCTTTGGTGGAACCCTGCCGTCGAGGCTCAAGCCACCGACCGTGCCTACCGTATCGGCCAGAACAAAAACGTGATGGTTCACCGTTTCATTACCAAGGACACATTCGAGGAGAAGATCGACGCGATGATCCAGCGCAAGAAACACCTTGCCGAGATGACCGTCTCCACCGGCGAAAGCTGGATCGGCAAGCTCAGCAACAAGGAGCTCCACGACATCTTCGGGTAGGACCTTATAGCTTGATGATCATTCCGGAGGTGGCGTCCAGCTTGAGGGTGGTGCCTTTGGCGGTTCGTTTGCAGGTGGCCTTGCCGGTGGTCAGGAGAGGGGAGACGAAGCCTTTCACGGATTTGAGGGCGGAAAGGTACGGGTCGATCTCGCCGTCAAGGACGAGGGTCTTGCGCTCGGAGGTCGGGTTGAGGACGATCAGGAAGGTCTCCGTGCCGTTGCTGCGGAGATAGACCATCGGGTAAGGCTGTTCCTCATTGAAAATCGGGATGAAACTGCTGTCGGCCCAGAGAGCTTTGCTGTTTTTCCTGAGCGAGATCAGGGCTCTGGTCCAGTTCAGGATGGATTCAGGATCATTCTCCTGAGACTCCACGGTCGGGTTTCCTTTGGCGATCGGCTTGGCTTTCCCGGAGGCCAGTTCCTTTTTCCACTCGGTGTACTGAGGAAGTGAGGATGTCGGAGTCCAGTCCGTGCATACAGGAAGGTAAAGTTTGTCCGGAGTGCAGTCGCTGAATCCTGCGGTCTCGTCCGCTGTCCACTGCATCGGGGTGCGGGCACCGGCGCGCTCCTTGCCGTTGTGGTTCGCCCCTTCCACATTCGGCATATCCACAAGCGAGCGCATTCCGATCTCGTCACCGTAATAAAGGATCGGAAGCGGCATCGTCATAACCCACGCCATCATCACCTTGAGCTGCTCGGGAGTGTTGCGGGCACCTGTGTTGATCCTGAGGTGGTCGTGGTTGCCGGTGATGCTGGCGAAATAGCCCATTGTGCGTGTGCTCTCGACGCAATCGGTGAAGTAGTCGTAATATTCCTTGAGCATCTGCGCCGGCGTGGTCTTGGAGTCAACCTTGTTCTCCGGCCAAGCGTTGCCGTAGAGGTCCTTGACGGACGGCTGGCCGCCATTCAAAGAGAAGTAGCTTCCGCCATCAGCCTGATGCTTTCTGTCGAAGTACATCCTGCGGTTGTGCGCCCTCGTGTTGTTGAGGTCCATATCCACGTTGTAGCCGGCCGCGAGGCAATATTTCGGAGAACCCCATTCCGCCATAAGGACGTGGTCAGGGAAGTTTTTGTCGGACCACTCACGGATCTCTCTCCAGAGATTGAGGATCTCCTTCTTGTCCTTGTCGTTCTTCACGAGGCTGCTGGCCATATCCACGCGGAATCCGTCCACGCCCTTGCCGTACCAGAAGGCGAGTATGTCCTTGAGTTCCTGGCGCACGGCCTTCGGTCCCGGCTCGTTCACGCCCTGCTCCCACGGATGGTTTGGATCCGGGTTGGCGTAACCGTAGTTGAGGGACGGCTGGCAGGCGTAGAAATTCTTCATATAGTATTTATCACGGGGATATTCACTCTTCATCCATTTGCCGATGGTGCTCTGCATGTAATCAGGACTTTTCAGCATCGCCTCAAGGTCTTTCTCGGCCTTCGCGTCCGGAAGACGGTCGGACCAGATGTAGTAGTCGGAGTACTGGAGGTTGCTGTCCTGCGCGCTCTGGAGGAACCACGGATGCTTGTCGGAAGTGTGTCCGGCCACAAGGTCGAGCATCACCTTTATTCCTTTGTCGTGGGCTTTCCGGATGAGCTCGACGAGGTCGTTATTGGTCCCGAAGCGTGGGTCAACACGGTAGAAATCAATCACATCGTAGCCTCCGTCAATCCAACCGGAGACGAAAAGCGGATTGAACCAGATGGCCGAGACGCCAAGGCTCTCGATGTAATCCAGTTTGGAAATCACACCCTGGATGTCACCGATTCCGTTCCCGTCGGAGTCTTTGTAGGAGGACGGGTACACTTGGTAGATAACTCCGTTGCGGAGCCAGTCCGGCCCTACTTTCCAAGTCTGTTTGAAACTGCCCGGCGCCGGCTGAGCTGACACGAACGCGCTGACCAGCAGAGCGATGGACAAAAGAAAATTCTTTTTCATGTCTAAATTTGAATATGTCGGTTCTAATATTTCATGAATGTTTTGAGTCGCTCGGGGATGGGATTGACCGCTCCGCTTTGGGTGCAGACAAAGGCGGCCACACCGACGGCGAGGTGATGAGCCTCCCTGATGGTCGCCCCGTTCAGCCTTGCCATCACGTAAGTCGCTGTGAAAGAGTCTCCGGCGCCGACCGTGTCAGCAACCTTGACTTTAGGGGTAGGCAGATGTGAGAGCAGACCTTCCGCTCCGTACACCTCACTGCACTCCGAGCCTTGAGTGAATATGACCGTGTTCAGGGAAAACCTGTGAATCAGCTTGGCGACACGTTCCTCGGCACCGCCTTCAATCGAGAACATTCCTGCCACAATAGGCAGTTCGTCCTCATTGAGTTTCAGGAGGTCGGCGGACTTCAGGGATTCCTCGACCAGTTCCCGGGTGAAATAATTCTGCCTGAGGTTTATGTCATACACCTTCAGGCAGGAGGCCGGGGCGGAAGCAATCATATTCATTATGCTCTTCCGCGAACAAGGGGTTCTTTGGGCCAAAGTGCCCCAGCAGACGACATCGGCGTCACGGAACAGGTCCAGTGTTCTGTCATCGCAGGTCATCGCATCCCAAGCAACGCCCTCAACAATCTCGTACTGAGGAACTCCGGCATCATCCATGGTGACCAGCACCCTGCTTGTGGGCTTGTCGTTTCTCTGAATATAACCGAGATTCAGCCCGGTGGCTTTCAATGCCTCCAAAGTCTCGTCACCGAGGGCATCGTTTCCTATGGCTGTCACGGGATATGCCTCCGCGCCGAATTCCTTGGCGAAGAACGAGAAATTCACTGGAGCCCCTCCGAGGCGTTTCCCTGACGGAAAAACGTCCCAGACGGTCTCTCCTATTCCGATTACTTTTTTCATTACCTGCTCGTGTAAGGTCCTGATACTTTTTTTTACTGTCATTTCCCATCCGAATCGGATGTCGTGACAATATAATATTTATTTCCGCTATCCACAACACAGACGACGATATTTCTAAGAAGGATAGTTTGTAAATCCGAATTATATCCCTATTTTTGTAACGTTTTTGCGACTGCAAGAAAATATCAGTGAAAGTGTTTTCGCTCCACACTTTCCTTGTTTGGAACCAATTGCCTGTTTGGAGCGCAGGCAGAATAAAAAACTATTTGCCAATGGAGACAGAGAAAAATTTCCAGAACCAGAACCAGCTTGATGGCATTGACAGAAATGCTTGGATGACCGTGACAAAACAGATGTATTATGGAGTTCTGATCTATTCAATCTGTGGGGTGCTCGCTAACGTGGTCGGACCTGTCAACGCCGTTTCTTCCGGCATTTCCATGATAAGCGGAAACGGTGGAGGTGGTGGCGGAGTCTTCAATATCCTCATCTCGCTGGCTATCATCGCTGGCTATGTCATGTTTTTCCTTGGACTTAAAGACTTCAGAAATGTGGTCAACATTCAGGACAGGGATGCCGTGCAGAAATTGTTCACGGCCACGATAATCAGCATAGTCGGTTACGTCCTTGGACTTATCCCTGTCATCGGATGGCTGCTCAAAGGAATATGCGTCATTGTCTCGTGCATCATGATGCTCATTGGCTATTCATCCCTCAGGAAATCCCAGTCCTTCCCTGGCCTTGCCTGTGATGGCGCCTCCAAACTCTACACTGCCATGATACTTTCGATTATCGGAGCCGTCATCGGCTTTATCCCTCTGGTCGGTGGTGTCATCGGTGGTATTCTCGACATCATCGCCTTTGTAATGATCATCATCGGTTGGAAGAGAATCGCCTTCGTTTATTAATCTAGTCTCGTATGAAAAAAGTCGTTATTATATTATTGATGATTTGTGCTTTCTTCCCAAATATAAAAGCACAACCTCCATATAGGATACATACAACGCCGAATACGGTTACTCTTACGATGAACAAGTTCGGCAACATTGTCGGCTACGATCGAAGTAAGTTCAGCAATGGGCTATTGTTTGCAAGAGAAGGCAAGAATTGGGAGTATTTTCTTATTAATGAAAAAGGTGAGATTGTGGCCTCGGGTCTTGAATTAAGAGGGAGTTTTTCTGGATTCGTCCCTACATTTTATGATGAGGTGGCAACTTATACCAAACCTGATGGCGAATCGGGGCTTATTGACCGTAAAGGTGTTATGACTCCGATTCCAAAATGTGGCAAGATATCGGAAAAGTTTATTGATGGAATGACCACCGTGCTTATCAGAATTCCTGTGACTAATTATAAAAGCCGACTGATTTTCCAATATGTTGACAAGAAGGGGAGTCTGATTTATCCTAATTTAAAACAAGAGCTTGTTAATGGGGGAGATTTGGTCGATCCACGTCCATTTTGCGATGGGTTGTCAAGATATTATGACTATGCTCATAGAAAATATGGCTATTTTGATAAAAGTGGGAAAGTGATTATTCCCGCCAAATTTGATCGAGCCGAGGATTTTAGTGAGGGACTCGCCCTGGTAGGAACAGGTGAGGGTCGAGAAACAATGTGGGGCTTTATTGATGTATCAGGCAAATATGTCATAGAACCAAAATTCCACAAAAAACCGGAAAGTTTTCATGATGGTTATTCGGTGGCGACAAAAAGTAATGGAAAAGATGTTTATATTGACAAATCTGGAAAAATTTGTTCAAAGGAATTTGAAACAGCATTAAGATTCTTCAAAGGATATGCATTGTGTCAGGAACAAATTGGTGGACATACCTATTTGATAAATACAGATCTTAAACCGGTAAAAGAGATGCCGGGTGGACTGACCATCGCCACAGAGGAATACTCAGAGTTGTTCTATTATGAAAAACAAGGATTGTTCCTTCATAATCTGGCATTATACACTTATGACGGAAAATTATTGTTTGATTATAATCAAACAAAGATAACCGATGATTCCGGGAATGCCTGGTTGTTCAAGTTCCCTGGCAAGTTTGATGAGGATTATGCTTTGATTATGTTATATGATTTGAATAATAATGAAAAATGGGGATTCATCAATGCAAAGGGAGAGATAGTTCTCCTCATAGAAGATCCTCAATTCTAATTGTTTGAAAACATCTAAGAGTATTGTGAGAAAATTGATATCATTGTTGGTCTCTATGACCGCATTGGCCTGCATGCTTTGCTGCGCCGCACCGAAAGATGAGTACCCTGCCACTCCTTCAGGGGTGGCCGAGAGGTTCTTTAAGTTGTATTATTCCGGAGACATCAAGGTGGCGGATTACATCAAGTTTGACGGGGTGTTCCTGTCTGAGCTTGCCATGACACCTGAGTCAGCCCGAAACAAGACTCTTCCTGAAGAATTGAAGAAGGTCAAAATCAAGGGAGACATCAAGGTAAAGATCCTGTCTGAAAGAATCGAATATGACGACCTTAATTTCTTCACGGATGTGGCCTATGTACAAGGCAAGGTCAACGACAAGGAAGAGTATGTGACTCTCTATAAGGACAAAAATAATGACCGGTGGAAAGTTGACATTACCGACAAGTGGGCCAATGACTGGTTTGACGGCATGATGTATTAGCCGATTGGCTACACCGTCTCCTTATCCTGGCGGTCACTACGCTTGATGGCAGGGACACGTTCCAGCTCGGCGAGATTCTGGCCGTGTTCCACTGCCAAAGCGGGCTTCTTGTCAGGATCGAAATGGAAGCGCTTGACGTTGTCGGAGGTGTTGTAGCCAATGATCTTCACCTTGCCGGTAAGGTTGATCTCTTCCTCAGGCTCAGGGATGGATTGCTTTTCGAAAGTGAAATCCTTGCCGATGATGATCATATTACCGAGGTCCGCCCTGGCGATTTTCCTCAAGTCATTGACTTTAAATCCGGTGGCGATGGCGGTGATCTGAATCTTGTCCCCGATCTCGGGATCTGTCATCCAGACCAGACCGGTCTTGAACTTCTTGACATTCCCGGTATATTCAGAGATCTTGTGGTTGATCTCGGAGAGGTCGTCCATCGTGAGGCCCTTGTCGTTCTTGCCGCAGGTGATGTTGATCAGCAGACTTTTTGCCGTCTTGAGGTCGAAGTCGTTCAGGAGAGGGGACTGGAGCGCACCCTTGACGGCATCCTCGATCCTGTTCTTCCCGGAGCCTGTGCCGCAACCCATCAGGGCCATGCCGCTGTTGCGCATCATGGTCTTGATGTCCTCGAAGTCCACGTTGATGTAGCCCGGGCGGCTGATGATCTCGGTGATTCCTTTCACGGCGGTGGAGAGCACCTCGTCCGCCTTCGGGAACGCCTCATGCACGAGATGGCTGCCGAAAAAATCGTAGAGCTTCTCGTTGTTGATGATCAGAAGACTGTCCACGTTCTTCACGAGCTCATGGATGCCGTCGATCGCGCGGGACATGGCGTTCTCGCCTTCGTTCTCGAACGGCAGTGTGACCACACCGACGGTCAGGACACCCTTGTCCTTGGCCATCTTGGCAATGATCGGGGCGGCTCCTGTCCCGGTGCCTCCGCCCATTCCCGCGGTGATGAACAGCATCTGGGTGTCTTCTCCAAGCACCACCTTCTCAATCTGGTCGTGTGCCTCAAGTGCTGCCTTGCGGCCTTTGGCCGGATCGGTTCCGGCTCCGAGGGCGTTGTCCCCGATGTGTATCTTCACAGGGACGGGACTTCCGTCAAGTGCCTGACGGTCAGTGTTGCAGACGATGAAACTGCAACCTTCCACCTTTTCTCTGAACATGTAGTTCACGGCGTTGCAGCCACCGCCACCAACTCCGATGACCTTGATCATCGACTGGATGGGTGTCATCGTCGGGCAGGTCTCAATTATATCTATCAAATCGTCAATCATGTCGCCCATAATCTTGTCTTGTTAAACCTCTTCGTTATTCATTTCATCGTACAGCCCTCCGACTGTCTCTCCAACCTTGCCCAGAAAGTGTTTTGTCCAAGTGAAATTGAACAGCTTCCGGTGCTCTTTCCTTTCTTTTTTCTCCTTCTGTTTCCTGGCTTCATATTCCTTGACCTCCTTGTCAGTCGGCTTGTCGAAGACTCCCGGCCCATCATCCTCATTCTGCGTGGCCGCGACTGATGGTTCTATGGTAGGAGGCTCAATGGTGGAATATGGATCGTATTCAGTCTCGGGAACTTCATCGTGTGGTTCATCGCGTGTGACGGAAGCGCCTTCATCTGTGGTGACCTTCTCTTCCTGAGCGGCCGCTCCCGGCTCCTGGCTGGTGACCTCCTGCTCATTTGGAGCCGTGGCGGAGGCATCCTCGGCGGCGGCTGGTTTGACCACCCTCGCCGTGACTTCGTTGACACAGTTCAGAAAGCGGTCGCCTTTGGCGGACAGTATCATGCCCATTGAGGTCGCTGCGCTCGCCTCGCTCGCCTCAGGGCATCCCTCGCAGGAGAAGAACCGTCTCGGGCGGCCGATCTTCACTGAATATCCAGACAGTTCCTTGATGAAGTTGGTGCAGTTCACAAGCTCAGCCCCTCCTCCTGTCACGACGACACCGGCCCTGAGGTCATCCTCGGAGGCGTAGCCGCTTTCCTGAATCCTGAACAGAAGGGCCTCGATGATCTCTTTCATCCGCGCGGTGATGATTTCCGAGATGTACTTCACGGAAACCTGTGCGGTGGCGTTCCCGTCCTCATCGACGATCTGGATGGACTTCTCCCCAAGCGAGGAGAGCTTGTTCGGCATGCAGGCTCCGTAGGCCTTCTTGATGTTCTCGGCAAGCTCGAACGAGAAGTTGCATTCGGACTTGATGTCGTTCGTCACGCTGTTCCCTCCGAAAGGAATGGCGGCGTAGAACCTCATGATCTTGTCCTTGAATATGGTGACGGAACTTACTCCGGCTCCGATGTCAATCAGTGCCACGCCGTTCTCCATCTGCTCGGACTTCAGCACTGCGCGCGCCGTGATGCCCGGGGTGAAATATTTCTTCGCGATGGCTATCCCCATGTCATTGAAGACGCTGTCGATGTTCGATGAATATCTCCGGTTCCCGATGAACACCTTGAAGTTGCCCTCAAGAGTCTCGGCGGCCATGCCGACGATGTCGTTCTCCGGCTCGTTGATGCAGTCTTCGGTGGAAAATGACTGGGCCACAGCTCCGTAGATGACTTCCTTTGCCGAGTCTTCCAACGGGTAGGACTCCAGTGCCATGGACTTCAGGGCACGGATCTCGTTCTCCTGGATCAGATCGTCCGGTTCTGGTCTGGTCATGCTGGCGGATGCCGTCTCCTGACGGACGTACCAGCGCGGCAGTCCGACGATCACCTGTTGGATCTTGATCCTGAGGGCCTGCTGCGCCTCGCTTATGGCAGTCCTCAGCTCGGCCTTGACTTTCCCGGGAATCAGGACATAGCTGTAGCGTATGCCAAGCGAAGGTGATTCCTTGTAGTAGATCACCTCGACATTCTGATCCTGTACCCTGGCCACGCAGACAGCCAGTTTTGACGTTCCCAGATCAACGGATGCTATGTATCTCTCTTCCATATTCACTTGCTCTATTTTCTGCAGACAATCTGCCCGTTGTACTTAACATTCACTGTCGAATAGTATCCCGCTCCTTTCTCCGGCAGGATGGTGGTGTAGTAGCGGCCCATCCGGTCGAACTTGCTTTCAAAGCCGGACGGAAGCCCGAAGATGAACCTTTCTTTCCCCTGGCGTGGGATCATGAGCAGATCCCCGTTGTCCTTGACCGTGATCTGGCAGATGTTTTCCGCCCAGATCCGGGAGTCCTGCATGAAATTCACCAGTTGTATCACTTCCGAAAGCCATTGTTTCTCCATGTCGGTCTTTGGCTCCCCCTTGTAGCCTCTTTCCACATTCAGCGGCACCGCTCCGTCAATTATCGGAACCATGGATGTGTAGTTGCGCTGTAGAGGGAACAGGAACCCTTTCTCATCGGCGTAGTACCCGTTGTTGTCTTTCTGGAACCGGATCACAGGTTCCCTCTGCCTGATCCTGACGTTCAGGTAGCCGTCCGGAGTCGTGTAGGCCTCGGCCTTCAGGATGGCACTCTTGCCGTCCAGAATGCTCTCAACCTTCCGCAGATCCACGCTGTCGAGCCGTTGTCCTATGTAGGCACCGTAGCCTTTGTTCAGGTAGCCTTCCACGTCTTTGGCGGTCACGAAGTTGAAGTCGTCCGTGAACTCCACCTTGACACCGGCGCAGGTGAGCTGCCCGATCCGCCTTTCGTTCATCCCGTGGATGACGAGGCAGATCAGACCGAGCAGGCTGAACGCCGCGGCGACGAGGGTTATCCTGAGACCTTTTTTCATTTCTTCAACCTTTCCTCAAGAAGTTCGGTGATAGGTGCGATGAACCTGTCGATGTTGCCGGCCCCGAATGTGGCCAGAACGTCGATCGGCTCGTTCCTTAGGTAGTCCATCAGCTCCTCCTTCCTCAGCAGGACTTTCTCCGGAGCCGTGACCTTGTCGAAGATAAGCTCAGACGTGACTCCAGGGATTGGTCCTTCCCTTGCCGGATAGATGTCCAGCAGAATCAGCTTGTCCACTTTGCTCAGAGCGGCTGCGAAATCTTCGGCGAAATCCCGCGTGCGGGTGAAAAGGTGAGGCTGGAATATGGCCGTGAGCTTCCTGCCGGGGAATATTCCCCTCATTGAGGAGATCGCCGAAGCCAGTTCCTTCGGATGGTGGGCATAGTCGTCAATGTAGGACAGATGCGGAGTGTTGAGGTGCACGTCCAGTCTGCGCCTGACTCCTGAATATGTCCCTATCGCTTCCTTGATGGCCTCCGGGGCCACACCATGGCAGAGGCAGACCGCCGCGGCGGCCACGCTGTTCTCCACATTGACCCAGCCTGGAATGCCAACCCTGATGTTACCGATCACGCCTCCAGGGTAAACCAGATCGAAGATGTAATGCCCTACCTCGTCCGGTCTCGGATTGGCAGCATGGTAGTCGGCGTCCGGGTTGTCGTAGCTGTAGTGCAGGATTCTGGCGTTTGTGTCCTCGGCGGTGATGTCCAGCCCAAGTTTCACGATCAGGGTGCGGCTTACCTGCGAGGCGAATGCCTTGAACGCCTTCCGGTACTCCTCAAGAGTTCCGTAGATGTCCAGATGGTCAGCGTCCATGGCTGTGATCGCGGCGATCGCCGGGTGCAGCTGGAGGAAGGAGCGGTCAAACTCGTCAGCCTCCGCCACGATGGTCGGCGTGTGGCTTGTCAGAAGGTTGGTGTCGTAATTCTTGGAGATTCCTCCAAGAAAAGCCGAGCAGCCTTTGCCGCTTTCCGTGAGGATGTGCGCCACGAGTGTGCTTGTGGTGGTCTTCCCGTGCGTTCCCGCCACAGCCAGGCAAGTCTGACCCTCGGCCAGCTCACCGAGCATCCGGGATCTCTTGACCAAAGTGTAGCCGTGCTCCCTCACATAGACAAGTTCCTGAAGGTCAGCCGGAATGGCCGGGGTATAGACGACAAGTGTCGATGCCACGTCCTTTGGAATATAATCGGGGTCATCCTTGTAGTGGATGTCAATCCCTTCCTTCTCAAGCGCGTGGGTCAAGTCCGATGGTGTCCTGTCGTAGCCCGCGACCGGATAGCCTTTGAACTTGTAGTACCTTGCGATGGCGCTCATGCCGATGCCACCGATTCCTATGAAATAAATCTTTGAATATTTAGACATTTCTAACCTTTGATCAATTTATAAACCTCTTCCGCGATTTTCCCCGCCGCGTCAGGCAGCGCCATCTTCCCGGCGTTCTCCTCAAGCCTGGCGATCCTCGCCGGATCCTTGAGCAGTTCCAGCGCTGTCGGTATCATTTTTTCCATCGCCTCGGCATCCTTGACAACCACAGCCGCGTCTTTCTTCACCAGAGCCATCGCGTTGTGGGTCTGATGATCCTCCGCCACATTGGGGGACGGAATGAATATCACGGCCTTGCGCGCGGCGCAGAGTTCCGACACGGAACTGGCCCCGGAACGTGAGATCACCACGTCGGCCGCCGCATAGGCGAGTTCCATCCTTCCGATGAAATCCGAATGATGAATATGCCGGGCCACATCCGGATTCTTTGTCCGTTGCTCGTCCATGAACCTGTCAATGTCCGGTCTGTAGTGCTTTCCACACTGCCAAAGTACATCGACACCGTCAAGTCCGGGACATCCGTCCGAGATCCATTCCTTCATGCACTGGTTGAACCGTGCGCTTCCAAGACTTCCGCCCACGATGAAAATGTGCTTTCTGGATGGATCGAGACCATATTCCTTGATGCCCGCCTCTTTCATTTCCGGGGTGGCCGGGACGATGATGCTCCTGATCGGATTGCCTGTCATGACGATCTTGTCGGCGGGGAAGAACCTTTCCATCCCTTCGTAGGCGACGCAGATGCACTGCACCCGGCTGCCGAGTTTCTTGTTGGTAAGCCCGGCGAATCCGTTCTGCTCCTGGATAAGCGCCGGGATGTGCATCCCTGTCGCGGCCCAGAGCAGGGGAGCGCTGGCATAGCCTCCGACTCCGATCGCGATCTGAGGCTTGAATTCCTTTATGATTCTCTTTGCCTTGAACAGGCTGGCTACAACCTTGAAGGGCACGCACAGGTCGTTGAGTATGTTCTTCAGATTGAGCCGGCGCTGCAGACCCACGATAGGCAGCCCAACGATCCTGTAGCCCGCCGCCGGCACTTTCTCCATCTCCATCTTGCCCTCGGCCCCGACGAACAGGATCTCGGTCTTGGGATTCTGCTCCTTCAGTTTGTTCGCGATCGAGACGGCCGGGAAGATGTGACCTCCTGTGCCGCCTCCGCTTATTATGACTCTCAATGCTTTATGTTCCATCCTATTCATTGTTATGGTCATCAATCCCGTAGTCCGGGATGTCATTCTCATGTACCGGAACCTCCTCATCCTGCCCCGTGAACTCGCTGTCCCGGGCTGAAAGTCCGCTCTCCATCTGGTCCAAATCGTCCAGTCCGCTGCTTACCTCGTCCTTTATCGCCCTGTCAACCAATGGCTCGGCCTTGGCGGCCTCCCTTGCGATCTTTCTCTTGGCCATCTTGCTGATGGACAGGATGATGCCGAACGCCAGACTGAACATGAGGAACGAGGAGTTTCCGTGACTGATCATCGGGAGGGTCTGTCCCGTGAGAGGTCCCATGTCGCAGTTGATGGCGATGTGCATCATCGCCTGACAGGTGATGAGCAGCACCAGCCCGGCCACCGCCGTCTTGGCGAAATGGTTGTCGCAGTTCCTGACGATGATCGAGCCTCTGGCCAGAAGGCTGATGTAGAGGATGATGACAAGCAGCCCTCCGAGCAGCCCGTATTCTTCCACGATGAAACTGTACATGTAGTCCTCGAACATGATCGGCACGACGTACCTTTGGGTGCTGCGCCCAGGTCCCTTGCCGACCACTCTGCCCTCATGGATGGCGATCTTCGCGCTCATCGGTTGCTTGATGTCGTCAAGCGCGTCCTGGAACTCCTTGCTGTTCTGCGGACTTTCACGTATTATCTTCAGATTGTCCTCTGTCCCGGCTCCTGTGACGCGGCTGATGGCCGAATCCAGATGCGGGAACAGTTTCTTGCCGTCACGGTTCGAGTCAACGACCGCGATTATTCCAAGGAACACTATCAGCGCCCCGGCCGGTTTGACAAGTTCCTTGACGCTTATTCCTCCGATCAGGATCGTGATGAACATCATGCCCCCGATGAACACCGTGCTGGACAGACTTCCCATCATCATGATCAGGCAGACACTGCAGATCGGGAGGTAGATATAGACGAACTTCTTGACAAGAGGCTTTTTCCAGAAAGGATACTTCTCCCCCAGAAGGTTGGCTATCACGAAGCTGTCGTTGCGGAAAGCGTTGACGGCCCATGCCAGGTACATGATCATGGCCACTTTCACGACTTCGAAGACGTGGACCTGGAATCCGAAGACGGAAACGATTCGCCACGCATGGTTGATGTAGAGGGCTTTGACCGGGCCGGCGGAGATGTGCAGCGCCAGAATTGACAGCAGGCCTATGGAGACCGCGTAGCCCAGCTGGGAAACTATCCTGAAAAAGCCGATCTTCTTGATGCAGCAGCAGACGATGATCACCCCGAGGCCGACCAGGGACACGACCATCTGTTCGCTGATGATCGCCATTCTGGTGGTCTTCTGCTGGAGGGCCAGCAGGGAGGTGGATGAGAATATGGCCACGATGGAGAAGAGGATGAGCAGGATGACTATCATCCACACAACCTTGTCTCCTTCGAGAGAATCCACGAAGTTCCAGAGAGTCTTCTTTTTCTTTGTTTCCTCGGCCATATTCATTGAACCTTTATAGTCTTCTCACGGCTTCCTTGAACTTCTCGCCGCGGTCCTCGTAGCAGGTGAAGAGGTCGAAGCTGGCGCAGCACGGGCTGAGCAGCACGACATCACCGGCCTTCGCGAATCCGCTCGCTGCCTTCACGGCCTCGTCGGCCGAGAGGGTGTCAACGATCTTGTCCTTGCCCACAATCTCCTCGAACGCCTCGTGGAACTTGTGGTTGTCGACTCCCATGCAGACAATGGCTTTCACCTTCTCTTTCACGAGAGGCTTAAGCACCTCGTAATTATTACCCTTGTCAGTTCCGCCAACAATCCAGACTATCGGTTTCCTCTGACATTCGAGGGCGTACCAGGCAGCGTCCACGTTGGTCGCCTTGGAGTCGTTGATGTAAAGCACGTCCTTGATGCTGAGGACCGGCTCCAGCCTGTGCTCGATAGGCTGGAACGTGGCCAAAGCCTCACGGATGGTCTTGTTGTCGATTCCGGAAGCCTTCGCGGCGAGTGCGGCGGCCATCGAGTTGTAGATGTTGTGCTTACCGCCCAGTGCGAGCTCTTTCAGGAATATGTCACATTCATCCTCGCCGTACTTCACGACAATCTTGTCGTCCTTGAGGTACGCGCCCTGCTTCACCTCGGTCTTCTGGGTGAAAGGCAGACGCTTGGCGGAAAGGATGATCTTGTTCAGATGCTCGATGGTGATCTCGTCGTCGGAGTCGAAGATGAAGCAGTCCTCCGGGCGGAGATTCTGCGTGAGACGGAATTTCGCCTTGACATAGTTCTCCATCTGGTAGTCGTAACGGTCCAGATGATCCGGGGTGATGTTCGTGATGATCGCGATGTCCGGACGGAAATCGTAGCAGTTGTCAAGCTGGAAACTGCTGATTTCCAGAACGTAGTAGTCGAAGTGCTCAGTGGCGACCTGATAGGCGTAGCTCTTGCCGATGTTGCCGCCGAGGCCCACGTTGAGTCCTGCGTTCTGAAGCAGATAGTAGATCAGGGACGTCGTGGTGGTCTTTCCGTTGCTTCCTGTGATGCAGATCTTTTTCGCGGTGTCGTAGCGGCCCGCGAACTCGATCTCGGAGATGATGTGCGTGCCCTGCGCCTCAAGTTTCCTCACGATAGGCACTGAGCTTGGAATGCCCGGGCTCTTTATGACCTCGTCTGCGTTGAGGATAAGCTCTTCTGTGTGATGGCCTTCCTCAAAGCTGATGTCCCATTTGCGCAGATCCTCAGCGAAATGCTCCGGAATCTTTCCGTTGTCTGAAAGGAACACGTCGAATCCTTTCACCTTGGCGAGAACGGCGGCTCCGACACCGCTTTCTCCGCCTCCCAAAACAACAATTCTGCTCATATCCTCAATTTTTTTATCTTATCTTCAACAAAGCCAGGGTAGAGACCGCCAGGATAACCCCGATCAGCCAGAACCTTGTCACTATCTTCGCCTCCGGAATGGCGTGGACCGGTCTGGAGATCAGCGCCGGAATGCCTTCCTTCTGGTAATGGTGGTGCAGGGGAGTCATCTTGAATATTCTTCTGCCCTCACCGTATTTTTTCTTTGTGTACTTGAAATAGACTCTCTGCATTATCACCGAAAGTGATTCAACCAGGAATATCCCGCAAAGGATCGGCAGCAGCAGTTCCTTTCTCATCAGGACCGCGCTCACTCCGATGATGCCTCCGATCGTGAGACTTCCGGTGTCACCCATGAACACCTGTGCCGGATAGGAATTGTACCAGAGGAATCCCATCAGCGCGCCCACGAAGGCTGACATGAATATTGCGATCTCTCCGCTTCCTGGAATATACATGATGTTCAGATAGTCTGAGTTCACCAGATTGCCTCCCAGCCAGGCCAGTATTCCAAGCACGACACCCACCGTGGCGCTTGTCCCGGCGGCGAGCCCGTCCATTCCGTCCGTAAGGTTCGTTCCGTTGGAGCAGGCCATGATGACAAACACGATCATCAGCACATAGACCGCCCATTTGCAGTACCATCCCCATTTGCCTTTGAACGGGGAGAAGCATTTGTAGTCAAACTCGTGGTCCTTCACGAACGGGATCGTGGTCTTTGTGCTCTTGATGACATTCTCCATCTTCCAACCGGAATCCTCCGCCACGAGGGTTTCGGTGTCCACGTTCAAGGCTCCTGGGTTGCCTTGCTCGACTACATTGGCCTTGCCAGCGACAACGGGAACCTTTTCCCTGATCACGATGTCATCGCTGAAGCAGACGGCGAGTCCGATGACAAGTCCTAGGGCGAGCTGGCAGACCAGCTTGGCTTTCGGATGGAGTCCTTCCTTGTTGTGTTTGAAGACCTTGATGTAGTCATCGGCGAATCCAAGCGCTCCGCACCATACCGTGGTCAGGAGCAGGAGCTGGATGTAGATGTTCCTCAGGTTGCAGAACAGCAGGACAGGAACCACAATCGCAAGGATGATGATGACACCACCCATTGTCGGAGTGCCTTTCTTCTGCATCTGGCCTTCCAGCCCGAGATCCCTGATTGTCTCTCCGATCTGCTTGCGCTGTAGCCATTTGATGATCTTGCGGCCCGCGAAAAACGAAAGGAGCATCGCCGTGATGCTGGTAAGCATCGCCCTGAAAGACAGGTAGGTGAAAAGTCCCTGTCCCGGGATGTCGTATTGCCTGAGATATTCAAAAAGATGGTAGATCATCGCTTGTCCTCCTTTTTAGTGGCCGTCAGGCTGTTGAAGATTTCGGAGACCACCTCGCGCTCGTCGAAATGCCGGTGCTCGGTGCCGATAATCTGGTAGGTCTCGTGACCTTTGCCGGCGAGCAGGATGACCCCACCGTCCTTGGCGAACATGATGGATGCTCTGATTGCCTCTTTCCTGTCGGAGATGAATATGGCCTTGGCCAGTCCGTTGACGCTGAATCCCTTGCGGATGTCGTCCATGATGTCCTCCGTCCTTTCAGTGCGGCTGTTGTCGGAGGTCACGACAATCCTGTCGGCGTACTTTTCGGCTATCGCGGCCATCTCCGGCCTTTTTGTCTTGTCACGGTCTCCGCCGCATCCGAACAGGCAGATGAGCTCCTTGCCGTTGTCTATGTCCCTCAAAGTCTTGAGCACATTCTCCAGAGCGTCAGGAGTGTGGGCGTAGTCGATGACGACAGAGAGATTCCTCGGCCCGCTGATGACCTCCAGACGACCCGGGGCGGACTCCAGCTTGCTGATGGCCACCAGAGTCTCCTCCGGATCGGCCCCTACGGCGATAGCCGCGCTGTAGATGGCGAGAATGTTATAGGCGTTGTGTTGCCCGATGAGCCTTGTCCAGGTCTCCCGCCCGTCGATCTTGAGCAGCATCCCCTCGAAGGTCTCCTCCATAATGCGGCAGGTGTGGTCCGCGATGCTTCTGCAGGAATATCTCACCACCTTTGCCTTGGTGTTCTGCACCATCACCTCTCCGTTCTTGTCATCGATGTTGGTGATCGCGGTGGCCGTGGCCGGAAGGTTGTCGAAGAACAGTTTCTTGCAGCGGAGATATTCAGCGAATGTCTTGTGATAGTCGAGATGGTCGTGGGTCAGGTTCGAGAATATTCCGACCTTGAACTCGAGCCCAGCCACTCGTTCCTGCTCCACGCCGATCGAACTGACTTCCATGAAGCAGAACTCGCAGCCGGTGTCCACCATCTCGCTCATAAGACGGTTGATGGTGATAGGGTCGGCTGTTGTGTTGGACGTCTCCAAACGCCTGGTTCCAACATAGTTGGCTATTGTGGAAAGCAATCCGCAGTTGTACCCCTGCGCCATGAAAAGGTGATAGAGAAGGGTCACCGTGGTGGTCTTCCCGTTGGTCCCCGTGATTCCGACAAGCGTGAGTTTCCGGGACGGATTGTCGAAGAAATCCGCCGCCATCATCGCCACGGCGTGACGGGAGTCCTTGACTTTGACGAATGTAAGCCCTCTGGTGGCCTCTCCGGGATATTCGGAAACAGCCTTGTCCAGCGCTTCCTCATCCTCATAGACAATCGCCGCCGCACCTGAGGCTATGGCTTTGCCGATGTAGTCATGCCCGTCGCTGTCATGTCCTTTGACGGCGATGAACATGGCGCCGGAAGTCACCTTCCTTGAGTCGTTGCAGATGTCGGTTATCCCGAGGCCCAGGTTCCCCCGCACCTCGATGACACCTGCGTTCCTTATGATATTCTCCAGTCTCATTTCAAATTAAATGTTATAGTCGAACCGTCCGCGACCTTCGTCCCTGCCTTTGGATTCTGGGAGGATACATGTCCTGTCCCTGAATATGAACACTTGAGCCCGCTGTTCTCTATGATGAATATCGCATCCTTGAGTCCAAGCCCCATTATGTCAGGAACGATCGGATTTTTCATGTCGGATCGGACTGTCATTTCCTTATCTTCGCCCATCACCGGGACTTTAGCCATGGCGGTCACCTCCGCACCCCATTCAGGGTCAAGTGTGTAGATGGCGTCCACAATCTCGCGCATCGCCGACGCCGGACCTACACCACCGTAAAGACTGCCTCTGATCAGGCTTGAGTTCATGCAGATGATGGCGCTGTACTTAGGATTGTCCGCAGGGAAGAAGCCGACGAATGTGGCCAGGTTGTGATAACTGCCATCCGCCGTCTGGGTGTTGTCCTTAGGGTCTCTTCCGTATTTCTCGATCTCTTCTTTTGAGAGGGACTGCCTTGCGGTTCCGGTCTTTCCGGCCACTGTCAGCTTCGCTCCCTTTAACCTGTAGGCGGTTCCCTCAGAGGTCACGGCCTTCAGAGCCCTGAGCAGGGTGTCCGCTGTGGCTCTGGAGCAGATGGATGCGTTCAGGACGCTCGGCCCTTTCTTTGTCTTCACGACACCGTCTTTCTCTATGCTTTCAACCAGATACGGCTTCATCATCCTCCCCTTGTTGGCGATGGCGTTGTAGAACGTCAGGGTGTGGAGCGGAGTCTCTCTGACCGAATAGCCTATGGCTACGGATCCCAGGTCGGTGGAGCTCCAGCTCTTTGAGTCAGGAGACGGAAGCACAGGCTCCCGCAGCCCTTCGAGGTCAAAGTCGAACGCCTGTCCGAGTTTGTACATGTACAGCTTGTCCATGAACCTCTTAGGGTTGTCGGAGTAGTTGTTTGTCGCAAGGTACCGGAACACATAGTTGGATGAGATCTCGAAACCATGCAGGATGGAAATCTTGACAAGGTTCTTGACATGATCGTCTTGGGGGTATCCAGGCAGTTTGCCTTCGTTTGTGGGGATCTCATCGTCAAGAGATTTGATGTAGCCATCCTCAAGGGCTGTCATCAACGTTGTGGTCTTGAACACGGATCCCGGGTTGGCTCCGTAGCCGATCGCCATGTTGTAAACCTCGTTCAGACTGCTGTCTTTAGGACTTTTGGTCAGGTTCACCATCGCGCGGATGGCGCCGGTCCTGACATCCATGAACACGGCGCAGCCATCCTCGATCTTAGGGTTGGCGGACATCTGCTTCCTCATCGCCTTGTCAACGATGTCCTGAAGGGTTATGTCAAGGGTTGTCCTGACATCCAAGCCGTCCACCGGCTTGACGTATGTGCTGTCGTAGTTCTGGATCTTCTCCTTGTTGTCGGTAGGCTTGAGCCAGATCTCGCCTTCCTTGCCGTGCAGGACATAGTCATATTTGCCTTCTATGCCGATGTGGCTGCGTCCCTTCTCGTCCTCCTTCTGGCTGCTGTTGTCCTTGACGTAACCGATTGTGCGTCTGGCCAGTGTGCCGTAAGGGTATTTTCTGCTGTCATGCTTCTCGACGATGATCCCGCTCTTGTACCTGCCCTCCTCCATAAGCGGAAGGCTCTCCAGCTTCAGAAGAGTCCCTCTGTCAAGGTTTGTGAGAAGCTTCATGTACCGTTTCCTCTCGTTTCTGCCTTTGACGATCATCCTGTAGTACTCGTCGGCGTTGATTCCTGTCTCGGCGGAGAGGCCGGACGTGAATCTCCGCGCCTTGCCCAGCCAGTCGTTCTCAAGGCTGTCTGCCTTCCGTGGATCCTTCTCGCTCATGAAATCCTTCTTGAGCACGGTACAGTCCATGTAAAGATCGTACATCGGAGTTGACAGGGCCAGCAGCTTCCCGTCGCAGCCGATGATCGCACCTCGCTTTGGCTCTATGAGGCTCCTTGTGCTTTGAGGAACGAAGTATCTGACCAAATCCTTGTCGGGCTCCCAGACAAACATGATGTAGAGCATCCTGCCGAACACGGCCAGGCCGACGAACAGCAAAAAGATGTAGAAGCAGTACAGAATCAGACCGATCCTGTCCTGCTCTTTCTTTGTCGTGTTCTGTTTTGGTGCAGCCATCGCCGTTATTCGTTTAACCTGTCAGCCGGTTTCTCCGGCATTGTCAACTTCGAGCCTGATTCCTCCAGCATAGCCTGGACCTTGCTCATCCTTGAAAGACCCGCAAGCTCGACGGTCTTCTGAGCGTGGTAAATCTCCATGTCGGCAAGGACCTTCCTGTTGTCCTCCACCCTGGTCAAGGTCTTCTCGATCCTGAGACTCAGCCAGATGCTGACCCAGAAAAGGAAGAACGTGTAGATGATGTGGATGAAATAGCGGCTGACATGCAACCTCAGCAGCAATTCTCCCTTAAGTGTCGCCAGGGCAGCGTTCTTGAGCCACGCCCAGATGTCGGAGAATTTCCATTTCCTCAATTCCGTCATGGCCTGTTCCCTCCGTCTTCAATTTTCTCGGCGATCCTCAGCTTCGCGCTCCTTGCCCTCGTGTTTGAGGCTATCTCTTCCTCTTGAGGCAGGATCGGTTTGCGGTTCACTGCCTTGAGGGGCGCATGAATATTCCCGAATATGTCCTTTTCCTCCCTGCCGTCGGCCCTTCCGGTCTTGATGAAGTTCTTCACCATCCTGTCCTCAAGGGAGTGGTAGGTGATCACTACCAGCCTTCCGCCAGGTCTGAGGGTGTCGGCCGCGCCTTCGAGGAATTTCTCCAGAGATCGCATCTCGTGGTTCACCTCGATCCTGAGAGCCTGATAGACCTTCGCAAGGTACTTGTGCTCAGCGAATTTCGGAAGGGCGGCCTTGATGGCCTCATCGAGCTCGCCGGTGGTGCCGATCGGATTTCTGTCCCTTGCAGAAGTGATCAGCTGGGCGACCTTGCGGGCGTTGTCCACCTCTCCGTAGATGCGGAGAATCCTTTCGAGATCCTCTCCTGAATATTCATTGACCACGTCCGCGGCCGTCTTTCCGCCCTCGCGGTTCATCCTCATGTCCAATGGTGCGTCGTAGCGGAAGGAGAATCCTCTCTCCGCCGTGTCGAACTGGTGGGATGACACTCCGAGGTCGGCGAGGATGCCGTCCAGGCCGCCTGTGAGTTTTTCTTTAAGGGTCTGGTCTTCGGTCTCGTGCGTCTCGTTCAGCACGAAATTGTGTATGAACCGGAAATCGGCCCGCACCATAGTCAAGCGAGGGTCGTCTATCCTGTTATTGATCGCGTCGCTGTCACGATCGAAGGCGATGACGTGACCGTCTTCATTTAAGCGTGAAAGTAGTTCGGCGGTGTGACCACCGCCCCCGAATGTGACATCGGCGTATGTTCCTGACGGATTGGTGACAAGGGCGGAAATGCTCTCGTCAAGCATCACTGGTGTATGGTATTCTGACATCGCGTGACCCTCCTATCTCTCCTGAGACAGCTGTCCGGCAATATTCAAGAATTCTTCGTTTGAGATTCCGCTGGCCTCGAATCTCTCCTTGGCCCAGATCTCGATCTTGTAATCGTTGCCCGAGAAGACTACCTCTTTCGTTACACCAATTGACTCCAAAAGCTTCTTGGGGATGGAGATGCGTCCGAGCTTGGCGTCCGGTTCGACGATCGCGCGGTCGCGCATGTACTCCCTCCAGAAAGCGGCGTGAGCACGATTAAAGAAATTGAGCTTTGACTTGACCTCCTCGGACTGGCGCTCCCACTCCTCAAAGGTGTACATCTCAAGGCAATCCTCGAAGATGTCTTTCTTTATGACAAACCTCTGATCGCCCTCGGATGGCATCAACGACTTGAACGGCGAAGGGAAAACCACTCTCCCTTTGTCGTCGATCTTGCCTGAATATTCTCCGATGAATGTGATCATAAGTTTTCGTCTTTCACGCTTGGTTACAAAGTTAGGAATATTTTTCCATTTTATTCCACCTATTTCCAAAATTTTCCACAATGATTTCAACAACCGTTGTACGGACGCTTTCAGGGCCGTTTTTCCATTTCGGCGACAAATGGCAAAGTTTATAATGAGTCTGAAGGAAAGATCTTCGCGGAGAAGTGGTCGGGGACAGAAAAGGGACCGGTCGATCGGCCGGTCCCTTCGTTGGTATATTCGTGAATATCTTAGAAATTCCCCTTGTCGGCGTTGTCCCACCATACGCGGGTTCCGCCCTGGTCGCCGGAGTGGCCGGTCTTGCTGGAGTTCTCCTTGTTGAGGAGCTCGATACCGGTCTTGAGACCCTCGGCGTTGGTGTCACCGGCATTGCTGCTGTAGATCTGGCGGCGTACGCCTTCCTCTGTGGTGACGGCTCCGTTGCTCTCGTTGACGTAGGCAGGGAAGAGAACCGGATAGCCGGTACGCCTCTGCTCGGCCCAGGCCTCGGTTGAGAGAGGGAAGAGCGCGATGTACTTCTGGGTCATGATGCGGGCGAGCTTGTCCTCGTTGGAGGCATTGTTGTCCCACTTCACGCCCAGCTTGTTGAGGGCTTTGGTGTTGAGTTTCGGATCGAAAGGATCGACGAAATCAATCTGCGTGTCGGTTCCGCTGATGTACTTCTCGACAGCGCCTTTCGCATATTCCGCGATCTCGGCGTACTTGCCCTTGTAGGCAAGCTCATTGGCCATAGAGGTTCTGATGCCTTCCTCGTAGAGGGACTTCACGTCGCCGGATGTCCAGCCCCTGAGGGCGGCCTCGGCAAGGAGGAAGTAGGACTCGGCCTGCTTGAAGATCGGAAGCGGAGCGCTGTAGATGCCCTTGCTGTTGTTGCCGTCTACCCAACCGGAGAGCTTGCCCCAGTTGTTCGGCTTGCCTGGCAGACCGCTGGCGAACCTGATGCCGTAGTAGCCGGTTCCCTTCGCAACTTCCTTTCCGTCGGAGGTGGTGAACTTGTCCTGGTTCTTCGCCATGTACAGAGGCTGGCGAGGATCCTTGAGACCTGACATCAATGTCACGAGGTTGGCGTTGAATCCGCAGTCTCCCCAAGCGAACATAAGCCAAAGCTCGTTCTCGAGACTCTTGTCGATCATGATGTCCTTGCCGCCGTTGGCGAGGGTGTTGCCCGCTGCCGCCTTGGCGATCGCAGGAAGGTCGTAGCCCGCGGCCTTCATCTCGTCCGCTCTCTTGGAAAGACGCAGGGCGATACGGAGTCTCATCGTGTTGGCCACCTTCTTCCACATCTCGAAGTCGCCGCCGCACCAGATGTCGAATGTGCCGAGTCCGGCCTTTTCGTCATCTGTAGGCTTGTTGAAGGCGTCCAATGCCTTCTGAGTGTCGTCAAGCATTGTCTGGTAGAGCTGCTGCTGGCTGTCAAAAGGGAAGTATGACTCATATTCACCGGACAGGATGGAGCTGTGGGCGAGAGGGCCGTACACGTCGGTGGTCATCATAAGGCTGTAGGCCTGTACGATTCTCATCACGCCGGCGAGGGCTGGCTGGTTCTTGCCGTCAAGGGTGGCGATCAGTCGCCTTGTGTTGTTGAACACGTGGAGGTAGTGGTTCTCGTACATACCGCCCGAGTGTCCTCTGTTCTCGCCCATGTCACCGTTGGTGAAGTTTCCGTTAGGGGTCATGAAGTAACCGCTGTAGAAATCCACGGTGAGGTTTGTCCAGAACTGGAACATGTTCTGCTGAGGAGGGTAGCAGTACTGCATCGGCTCAGCGCACTGGGATGAGAGAGGAAGATCGTCCGGGTTCACCTGCACGTCGCTGGTGTTCATCTTCTCGAAGTCGCCTGTGCAGGCTACGATTCCGAGTCCGAACAAGGCCGCTACTGAATATTTTAAAATATTTTTCATTGTCTTGGAAATTTTTAGAAGTTGAGTTTAAGGTTCAGACCGAAGCTGCGTGAGGTAGGGAGGGCGAACATGTCGATGCCCTGCCAGCCGTTGCCTGTACCTGCTGAGACATCAGGGTCGCAAGGTGCGTCCTTGTAGAAGAAGAACAGGTTGCGGCCGATGATGGATGCTGTCACGTTCTTGCCGTTGCCGAGGAGGTTACGGAATGTGTAGCCGAAGCTGAGCTCGCGCAGACGGACGTTGGTGGCGCTGTAGACGTAGTTCTCGTTGGCGTAAGGAGAGTTGAAGTTGCTGGCTCCCGTGGTCTCGTACCAAGCCCTTGGATCGAAGGAGACTCCGTCAACGGTGATGGAGCCGGCGTCGCGGGCCTCGCCTGACCTCTGTGACACTCCCCAGCCGTCCAGCGTGGCCTCGGTCATGGAGATGACCTTGCCGCCGAATCTCGCGTCGATGAGCATCGAGAGATTGAAGTTCTTGTAGCGGAATGAGTTGCTCCAGCCGGCGTAAACCTTGGAGTTCATGTTGCCGACATGCTTGAGCTGGTCGTTGTTGTCGTCGCCGAGGATCGGCTGTCCGGCATCGTTCTTCTTGATCTTGCCGCTCTCGTCCCTGAGGATCTGGCGTACATAGAGGTCACCGTAGGAACCACCTTCCTTGAGGATGATCTTGGCGCCTCCGAAGTTGGAGAGTGTAAGGCCGTTAGGAAGTTCGTCCACGAGTTCCACGATCTTGTTGTTGTTGTAGGAGAAGTTCACTCCTGTCTCCCAGCTGAAGTCGTTGCTGAACTGCTCGTACCAACTGGCGGTCATCTCGATACCCTGGTTCTCCACATTACCGGCGTTCACATAGCGGTTGCGCAGACCGGACTCGTAAGGAGAGGCTACGGAGAAGAACTGGTTCTTGGTGTTGGTCTTGTACCAGGTGGCGGAGACGTTGAGCCTGTTGTTGAAGAAGGCTCCGTCGAAACCGGCCTCGATGGAGTGGGTCATCTCAGGCTTGAGGGTTCTGAAAGGAGCGCTGTCCGGAGCGGAGATCGATCCCTGTGAGCCAAGGCTGTAGAGCAGGTTGGTCATGTAGACAGGGACATCGTTACCCACGATGGAGTAGCTTGCGCGGAACTTCACGAGGTCCACGGCAGGGCCGAGGTCGGCGAACTTGTTCAGAAGGAAGCTGGCTCCCACTGAAGGATAGAAGAATGACACATTGTCGGTGAAGGCAAGAGCCGATGACCAGTCGTTACGGGCGGTGACATCGATGAAGAGGCCTTCCTTGTAGCCGAACTGCGCGGTAGCGAACACGGCGTTAAGACGCTTCTCGGTGTTCCAGTGGCCACCCTTTCCGACAGACGACATATTCCCATAATAGTTGTTAGGGGTGAATATGTTAGGGTAGTAGACGTTGCCGTTGCCAGGGGCTGTGAACTGTGTTCCCTCGGCCCAGAGATCCACGTTTCCGGTCTTGCTGTGGGTGAAGCTGGAGCCGGCGGTCACGGAGAGTGAGAAGGTGTCGTTCCAGTTGTGGTTGTAGCCGACGAGCACATCGCCGTACATCTGGTCGCTGAAGTAGCGGTTGTCCTTCATTCTGCCCATAGGGTAGAGGTCACCGGTGCTGGAGGCGTAGGCGTTGTGCACAAAGTGCTCCTCGCCCCTCTCGTAGCGGAGACGGCCCTGTACGTAGAGATCCTTGATGATGTCCCATCTCACGCTGCCGCCGAACTCGTAGCGATTGCGGTCAACGACCGGCTTCTGGCGGTTGAGCACCCAGTAAGGGTTGCTGTACTGCTGCTGCTTCGTGTTGGTCCAGTTCTGGACGTAGCAGCTGCGTGAGGCGTCATAGACCTCGTAGTTGTTCTTGTAGTGATCCCAGTCCTCGCCTCTCGGGAAGAGGTAGGCGCCGGTCAGAGGGTTCCAGAGGAATCCCGATGCGGACTGGTTCTCGATGTGCTGGTTGGTGAGCTTCGCGCTGGCCTCTATCTTGATGTTGTCGAGGACGGTGAAGTTGACCTTGGTGTTGAAGTTGTGGCTTCTGTACTCATTCTCAGGAGTCATGCCCTCTGAGTAGACATTGCCGTAGGAGAAGTAGGCTCCGAAAGAGTCGTTTCCGCCGGACACGGCGAATGTGTTGTTGGTCGTGAAACCTGTGCGGAAGAACTTCTTGAGATAGTTCGGCGCCTTTGAGGAGAGCTTGCTGCCCCAGCTGTAGGTGCCGTTGTCCGACATCCCGTAGTTGTTCTGGAACTTAGGAAGCACCATAGGGCTTTCTGCTGTCGTGTTGCTGGACACGGTGACGTTCACCTTGCCGGCTGCCGCTGACTTTGTCGTGATCATGATCGCTCCGTTGGCGGCCACGGCACCGTAAAGCGCTGCGGCTGACGCACCTTTAAGGAGGGTGATGGACTTGATGTCGTCAGGGTTGATCGTGGACATCACATCGCCGCCGTCCCTCTCGCCACCATAGTTGGAGGCCACCTGGGATGAGGTGATGTTCTGCATCACAGGCACACCGTCCACAACAATGAGAGGCTGGTTGCTTCCGTTGATGGACTTGTTGCCTCGGAAGAGGATCTTGGATGATCCGCCGGCTCCTGTCGAGTTAGGAGTGATGACCAGACCGGCGCTCTTTCCCTGGAGGGAGTTGATCATGTTGATGCTCTTGATGTCGTTGACATCCTTGCCGCCGACTGTCTCGGCAGCGTAGGTAAGGCTTTCCGACTGGCGGACCATACCCATGGCCGTCACCACGACTCCCTTGAGAGCTGTGGCTTCCTCGAGGATGACGATGTCGAGTGTGGCCTGGCCGTTCCAGACGATCTCCTTGGTCTCGTATCCGATGATGGAGACGGTGATCACATCGTTGGCCTTAAGATTGCCGAGTCTGAATTTACCGTCGATGTCTGTGGTCTCACCGGTGGTTCCACCTTTGACAAAAACGGCGGCGCCTACGACTGGGCCGTTGGCGTCCTTGACTGTACCGCTTACGGATCCTGCCCTGTCCTGGGCCGCCGCCGCGGCTGAGAACGACACGAACAGAACGATGGCTGCCACTACGGTCGCCATTCCTCTGAGTGTCGAAGATTTGATTCTGTTTAACATAATTTTAAAATATTGGTTTTGTTGTGTAGTATGTCAATGTGTGTGTACTTTCTCTTCTTTTCTCTTCCGTCTCTTCCGCTTTTTCATCTCTTCCGCCTCTTCTGTCTCCTCAGCTTCTTCCTCTTCTTTTCTTTTGCCTTTGTCGCTCTCCACTCTCTCTCTTGCCTCTTATCCTCCTTTTCCTCTGTTTTCTCATCCACTTCTTCCGTCTCTTCTGTCTTCTCTGCTTCCTTTTTTTCTTTTGCCTTTGTCGTTTCTACCGTTTCTTCCACCTCTTTTCCCCTCTTTTTCTGCCGCTCCTTTCGTCTCTTCCGCTTCTCTCGCTTTTTGCCCCTTTTGCTCCCTTCCCATCTTCCGTCTTCTGGCTTTTTCTGCTCCTTTCGTCTCTTCCGCTTCTCTCGCTTTTTGCCCCTTTTGCTCCCTTCCCATCTTCCGTCTTCTGGCTTTT
>OMCS01000016.1_pt1 | contig 137785 bp, 172 predicted proteins | sample 1674241 | NCBI WGS metagenome assembly OMCS01 (sample SAMEA103958153, study PRJEB25191) | human gut metagenome
ACTCTCCCTCGCACGCCCAGATTTCCGAACCGAAACCACGGTCAAACTCCCATTCATGGAATTAACCTTTTATATCTTTCCAGTAGCAGTAGAGACACCCGTGGGGGCATCTCGTCTTATGTTTCAGCAGTTCAGTTTTCCCTGCATAACACATACAGCCCTTTCGTTGATAGCCAGCCCCGTTTGATTCTGCATCCTCAGAGAATCCAAGCAGATTGAGGTCATAGTCTGAAATGCAGCCACAGGCAATCGGCTCCGTAAGACCGGGTTCTGCACAGGACTCAATTCGGAGAACTTTGCCGTTATCCAGCCCTTCCCAGAACTGCTTTGCTTGCCGCAGCATATCGTCCACTTTTGAAAGCTGTGCTTGGGACGGAGCGAAACCGTTATCGCCATAGGGAAGCGGCAGTCCAGCCTTTTTGAACCGGTTTCTTGCGTGTGGATACATATCAATAACGCTCACTCTGTAGCGCTGAAATCCCATTTCCATAAAGGAAATCATTGTACGGTATGCAACTGAAAGTCCTTTCTCTGTGGGGATGATGGGGTCGATGCGAATGACGATTTTCTCCATCGGGAACCCAGCTTTAGCCAACTCCATAATTGCGGCAAACTCCTCGTATGGAGTTGGTACATTTGGCTCCAAAATAGAGTGCCCATATCCGGTGATTGTAGTGTGAATGACGAGCTTGTCCTTATGCTTCAAAGTAGCATCAATGAAGTCCGGTGACACACACTTCGTAATAAGAACAGCAGCATTGACATCATCTAATTTCTCCTCCCAAGACAAGTCAACCCCTGCGTCGCCTGCTTCTGTAATTCCAATCTTGTATAATGCCATATCAAATCAGCCTTTCATGTTGTCATACATTTCTTCTTTTAGAATTTACAATGGTGTGCTATTACGCCAAAAAATCCATGTCAACAAGGCATATCCCAATGTGCAGCTTAATGCTTGCTGAGACAAATCTGCACACAGGCGGGAGCTACCACGCCATTGAGTTCAAGCGGATATCGGCCTAACTTTTCAGTACCGTGCTCGGGTTTAGCCTTGCGCAAAGCGCTATGTTCATCCGTCGAAGACTGTTCGCGATAAGGTTTTCTCTTATTTAACTACAGTCATTGCCACGATTTACTCCTTAGATGATGGCTGTCTCTAAGCCCACATCCCATTGTGTTTTTTATTTTCTATTCTCTGAATTCTTCCCTTTTTCTTTTTTCGCAAAGAACTGTTTCCGCGCCTTCTTAATCACACTACAATTGTGGCAAGCATTACGATCCTTACAGAACCAACAACCGTCTTGACCTGCCCACCACCAGTGTGGCATTGTCGGAGGTTTTCTCCATTTCTTCAAATGTCATTCCTCCTTAATGCTCCTTAAACACAACCTGTTCGCCTTTTTTTAATGACCAACAGCCACCAGAAATACAAGCACATTCCGTACAATTACCGCCGCACTTTTTTGCATCTTCTCGTGCAGTTGTTGTGCCGTCCCTATACAAAACATGTGCTTCAGGCAAATGAAAAGGGTTAACCATTTTTAGGTCAACCCATGCGCTAAATATCATATGTAAATTAGGTGGAAGATCTCCAACATTATTAAGGTAGTAATTTACCAGTTCGTATTTCTTCGTGAAGCAAAGAATCTCGCAATGTAAATTTCTCACCGCAATCGAAACCATCTTAATAAGATAATCCCATTCCGGAATATCCCCACTTACATGAAACCGGAAGAACCTCGATGTCATAATCGCTGCTTCTACTTCTCTCCAGTAGGTCTGTGGATCTTCTTCCAATATGGTAAGATTTCTGATGTACGAGTTTCTTACACTTGGTCGAAGTCGTTCAATCTTTTTGGCATAGCACTTCTTGTTACAACCACACTTGATGCAAGTTAGCCCAGATGGAAGTGAGACACTTTTTATCTCGCCAAGTTTGCTGTTTCCTTTGCTGATGCATACACCCATATATCAAATCACCCCTTTCAAGCACTATAACGCTCAACCAGTAGCTCAAGTGTATAAATCTTACTAATGATCTCGGCTTTGTCACCTGCAGGAATGGTTGTATCAGCACTGATATCTCTATACAAAGATATCAAATGATCAAGGTAGCTTACCTCGCAAATTCTTTTATACTGGCACGGTCTATCGGCGCAGCAAGTATTTATATTTGCCATGAGTTAATTCCTCCCTTACTTAAAAGTTTCCAATACAACTCGGCTGAGTTCATCTATTACATCTTGAATAGAAGATCTATCTTCCTCAGATATTCCATGAACCTGTTCTAAATCCGCATTCAACTGATTGATTAAAATCATGAAACGATACGCTACCCATGAATGCATAAAGCCCTCCATCTTAATAGAAAAGCAGCTCTTTCGGGCTGCTCTTCGATACTGTTATTTTATTTCCTTGAATGAAAATGAATTGTTTGTAGAAGGTAACGCGGGAGCTTCGCTCTTTACTTGCTCCACATTTATGCATACTGGCTTCCTAAAAAGCGCCGTAATATTGTTTTCAAAGTCCCTGTCCATATTATAAGCTCCCACATACCAGTGTTTATATTTCAATTTCTCTTGCAGCTCATCAAAGAAATTGGTGATGATATTAGGAGTATAAAATCCAGGAGCTAAAGAAAGATGAATATTGTTAGGGGCATAATAGGTCGCAACATAATCTACTTCCCAATTGTGCTTTGCAAGATTTTCTCTAGCGTGCTCTATTGTTTCTTCTGTTATATTTGAACCTTCAAATTCGATTGGAGTATTGATCTCTTTAAAGCACTCAATAGGAAAGCCTCCGCCAAAAGTGAAAATCCTAATTCCCTTAAATTCAATGATTTCTCCTGGCCTTATGAAAAACTTTGAACCGTAAAGTCTTTTTGTGTTCCATTCGTTCCAAGCTAATTCAATGTCCACTCCTGCTCCATGCCAATTTGTTGACGCTCTTTCATAATACTTAGTGTTCCACGAACCAATAATAGCTACAAACGAACGAAGTATTTTATTTGAATTATAGCTTAAAGAACCACATGACACAATAAAGGCTGTATTATCATCGTAATATGTTTCATGTTGTCCACTCACTTCATGAAAATCTCTATCTCGCAAAGAAAAATAATCATCCCCAATAATCCAAATATCCGTTTTTTTCTTTCCCATAACAATATTGTTGGGAGAATAAGACAAGTATTTTTTCAAAACAGATAATGGTGTATATTCAAAAGATGTCTTTCTAACTCGTTCAAAAATTTTCGGATCAAACGAGTCGTAAACCTTGCTCCATATCTTTAGTTTCTCAATAATCGGCATTGCCTCCTCAGCTGTGCAAAAGGTTAATCCGCCGTCAAATGATATCTTCGAATCATAAAATACCTCCGGTTCCTTCTCTTTCTTCTTAAACAGCCCCATATCAACACCTCCAATATTTAAACTCTAACATATTTTCACTTATTGAGCAACCCCATCATACCATAACAGATGTCCAATAATCATCTCTCAGGAACCGTCGGAATAGGAACACCAAACTCTTTAGCAGTATCAAGCCACACTCTCTCGTTTTCTTCCAGCTCAGCAATTGCCTCCTCAATTGTAGCGCCTTGCCCAACACAGCCTCTCAAGCTCTTGCTCATTGCAACATAGAACTCAGAACTGGTTTTATCATTGCTTATTTTTTCAACCTCATAATCGTAAATCATATTTACTCCTTTATTCATGTTCTCGTTGATAAGCCTTCTTGTTTTCTGAGATGCTGATGTTCTCTATGAGAAGAAAAGCATCTCAGAAAACTTGAAGGATTTTCAAAGACCAGTATGAGCTGGGGCGAAAGGATCGTTCGACGATCCTGAGCCTCCAGCGATGGTACCGGTATTGTCATATTCTTGATAAAACCTAAGAACCTTTTATATGTAAAAGAATTGCAACATGAATTATTTACTTTTGAAACAGTGCCAAAATATCGTTATAGACCTGAACAACAACATCTTTTGCAGCGTCTACGGCATCGTATGTTACATTTTTAGCTATGGCCATCTTCATCGCCGTTTCCGAAGATGGCACGATCAAGAAAAGCACAATAACGATGATGCAAATAGTTAATCCTGTTTTCATTATCCTTTTTGCAGATTTCTCTTCTTCCCTGTTGCACGCTTCATCAATAGACCATGCACCGAAACAAAGCAAAACAAGCCCGAGTACAAAGACAAAGATAAGCGCTCCCCACTTCAAAGTGCTGGCACCATCAATCAGGTAAAACAACCACGGGTTAATTAAAGGTTCCATTTTACTTCCTCCTATAAACAGTTTTATCGGCGTAGATAGCTTCTTTGCCATCTTCGCGCCAAACATCACAATATTCAACAATAAACGAGTTCATCGCCCACCATGCATGAGATACAAACGGCCCATTGAAGTCCATCTCCAGGTTATTAAAGAGATAAATCTTTTTCTGCCCGGTCTTGAGATCCTCAAACTCATACCAAAAATCTACATGAAGCCCAGATTTGTCATCATACTGATAAAACTGAAATTTCTTCTGTCGCATAATAAACCTGCCACGCCACAGATCGTCCTCCGCAATAGAATTATTTATGCTTTTGGCAACACGATTTGCTGACCGTATGTATTTTTTGATTTTAAGGCTCGTGATCATTTAAGCACCACCCCGAAGCAAGTTGTGAGAACCTCGAGAATCGTCAGTAAAACCATCGCGCCAGAAAAGCCAGCATTGATAACAGCCCAACGATAGCTACTGTTGTCGTAATAGTTCTTTGTAAGAAGAACAGCCATAATCGTCCACATCACTTGCAAAACAATCGCAATCATTATTCACTCATCCTTTCTTCCTTGAATATCCACTCGGTTTCATCTATGTATTTCCGGCGTTTCCAACTATCTGTTAACTTAAAATGCTCAAAATATTTTCCACATTTTGAGCATAGGAACAGATTGATCATACATGTCAGATTAGATCTGCCTACAAATTGAATATCATGTCTGCAGAATAGCCCCACAAATATTCCTCCCTCTGCAAATATTCATCCGAAAAAGTATCGCTGCAGTTCTGTTTCGTCCTCACCATCTCCCTGCGTTGTCCATGTGGAAAGGCACTCGACACAACAATACATTCTCTCCGTCAAGCCGGAAGATGTTTCATCTGAACCATACACACAGTGGCATACGAGCTTACCTCCGCACTCTGGACATTTAACATTAAACATTTGTCTTCCTCGCTCCGCACCATGCCTCCTTATAATTATTTTTCTGAAGCTCGTGTACTACATAGCCGATATATCTCCGACAATCAGCTCCAAAGCTGGCAACACTCACCAGCGTTGAAACCTTAATATTGCTGAAATGGCGATCACAGTCCTTGAATGGGCAACTTGTGTTGTCACAATATGTACGGTCTCCCATGTTGTCCTCCTTTACATCGCACGAAAATCTTCATATTTGATTTTCACAATGATGCGCTTGCCTGTGCGGTCTCGAAGCTCAACCGCAGGTCGTCCAACAACGCCTTCCATAAATGCTGTACCCATCGTGGACTTTGGATGTCCCTCAACAAAAGCAATTGCTTCGTCGATGGTACCCTCCAACACGATTGGGACTACATCAATACCAAGCATAGTTGCCGTCTGTTCTACCCATTGGCGTTCCTGATAGTTCTCTCCGACCAAAACATCGAAAAGGATAAAAGACACATCCTCCCGATAATTTCCGCCTTTTTGGATCTTCGGGCCATATCCCTCGCCAAACAGAATAACCTGCTTCTCGCCGTAAGTCTGTTCAAAAAGCTGCTCGACCTCCGGAGTCGAAAATGTATTGTTAAGGTACTCTAAGAGGAACTGCGGGATCGTAGCCTTGTCCGTTCTGCCGGCAAAGCTAATGTAATGCCCATCCCAAATGACACGAATATTAGTACCATCAAATTTCTCTGTGAACTGCCACTTGCTGTCCTTGAGATACTCCACAGCTTCATTGCGCCAATCCCCACGGATAAGCTTCTTTGTTCCGGTAGTGTCTCTGTTAAACACTGTTTCAATTTTGTTATACTCAATCATTCTTTTCCCCTCCTAAAAGTTTCATTAAATCATCTTCGAAGTTCTCAATTTCTACTGTTCTGAGATCTTCAACATCAATTAAATCGTTCTCCGTGAACCCGTAGTATTCCAGCTCCATAGTGTCCTCCATGAGAATGACTTCTCCAGATACAATTGCATACGCGTAGCTGCCATAGTACCAATCCCAATTTCCTATACCCTCTTCTTTTAAGGCGTCAATCAATTCAAGCCGCAAATCCAGATCCGGATTATTACATTCGTTAAATCCACGGATCGGATGCTTTTCCATTATTTTTACATCAAGCATGCTTAACCTCCTAACTGCTTTAGCCGTCGCTAAAAATATCGTTGCAATTTTTTTAATTATTTATTTTCTGAGAAAAGCTCGTCCACCGTGGAATCAAGAGCAGAAGCAATTTTCTGATAGTTCTCCAATCTGGAGCGAGTAAAGTTCTTTTCGATTTTGGAAACGGTAGCGGTACAGAGCCCAACCTTGTCGGCAAGGTCTTTCATGCCGTAGCCTTTCTCCATGCGCTTCTTCATCATTTCATAATTGTGTTTCATAGTTAATACCTCCTTAAATGTTGACAAGTTAGCAAAAATATACTACTATGGTCGTAGCACATTCTTTCTGTTTCATGGTGTGCCGCCGCCCTCCATGGGCGGCTCCTTTCTTTTATTCGTCCTCTTCGGTGTAATCTACCCAATAGATAGGGAGATTGATCCATTCTTCCTCGCCGTCTGCCTTAGCATAAAAGAAGCCGCCCTCGCCAGATTCTCTAACTGTGGCAACTTCTTCTTCGGTAGCTTCACGCCAATTTCCTTCTCCAAACTCGGCATTAAGTTCATTCTCGAGACACTCTTCAGAACAATATGTAACGCAATCGTCTTCGTTGTAGTATCCCTCGTTAATTTTTTCTCCACAGCAAGCGCAGGTCGTCTTAAAAACGGGGATTGCCAGGAATGCGTCGATTTTCTTTATGGCTTTGTTCAAATCAACTCCAGTGCTCTTGATTTGAATTGTCTTACCATCTTCCGCAAGGTATGCTTCCATATCCTCGCCTATCTCATCGGCGGAATAAATAGCTTCTTTATCTTCCATACCATTGAGTTTAAGATCAATGATCAGTCTGAGTTTTCTTGAAAACATTTCACATCCTCCTTAATTATCTAAAAGTGTTTGAAGCTCGTTTGAAAAATCATAATCGTCAGATGAACTTGACATTTCAATCAATTTCTCGATGGTGATAACTGGATATGGCGAAGCGTATATTGGAACGCAAGACATTATATAACCGAATTCAGTCTTCCTTAAAAAATAACTGCCATCAGACAGGCAATTCCACTCCATACGACATTGAAAAGATTCACCATCGTGAACTCTTACTGCGTGTCGCAATGTATTCGCCCATTCGCTAACATGCCCATAAAAGCACACAGCATACTCCTTGAGAAGATCCAAGTTAATATAAGGGTAATCCATACCATTCCCCCCTTATATTCCAAGCAACGCTGCAAGCTGTTCTGAGAAATCTTCCTGCGGAAGAGACATCTCAACGAATTCGTCCCATGTTATTGTTGGTCTGTCTTCTGCAAAATTATACAAGGTTCTGCATAGCATCGTATTTTGCACGATATAATACACCGCTTTATCACAATTCCATTTCATGTCGCAACGCAGGATACCTGTATAGGAACGAACAGAGCATTTCATCGTATCGACCATGGTTCTACTCCAATGGTCAATCTTCAGAGCATATGTCCTCAGCAAATCCAAATCAACATAAGGATATTCCGGCATGCTCACACCCCCTGAATTCCAAGAATCACATATCCGTCTTTAACAAAATCTGGGTCGGACAACGCATAGCAGACACGCATTGTCACAGACTTTCCGGTATATTCACCGTTATACTCTTTCAGAATCAGAATATCACCCACACGGAAGTCTCTGTCGTACTTACGAACCTCAAAAGTCTTAACTCCGTTCACTACATCTCTGTAGTACGGTGGCCAGATTTTTAATTCATGTATCTTCGGATTCATACAGATGCACCTCCCAACAAAGCCATCAGTTCATCTTCAAAGGTAAAAGGCTCCTCTACTTGAACTTTTTCGAGGAATGCAGGAACAGCCCATTCGATTCTTTGCCTACCAGAGTTTTCATGAATACAGATGCGATACTCGCGGTCGCTGAAACCAATAACCCCAATAAACTCAACACAACTACTGCGCCGATATTTATCAAGTCTCCAGGGCAATCTTTGATGGTTTACGATTTGCACAACATCTCCAACTTGAAACTTTCTCATATACTCCCCTCCTTACGCAGCAACATCGTCTGCCATCATCTTGATGACATCGCAATGATACTTTTTGTTGTACCAAGAGATCACATAATCAAAATACTCAGGCTCCACATTGCTATAATAAGAAAGCTTGCCACGCAGAGTCATTACTTCTTCCGGCGGCCAGCCCTTACCATCTTTTCTTGCAACTATGTAGTTATTCAGCATTGCCTTGAACACCTTTTTATTCTCGTGTCCAACAGTGATTTTGTTGTCTTTGTTGATCATCAAACCAAGACACCAGTTTCGACCTGCTCTGCTGCCGTAATGTGTTTTTTCTTTCTTAATGGTGTATGGCGCATCGAACTTCTTAAATACATCGTTCATCATCTCGATGACGCCCATGAACAAGAAACCTTTCTTGGAAGAAACCGTAGCATCATCGGCGTAGCGCGTATAAACAAAATCGTTGGTCTCGCTAGCTCTCAACCGCCGAGAGATTTCATGATCGATGGGAATCATAATGACATTAGTAAGAAGCGGAGAAATCGGAGTTCCCTGCGGCAGTCCACCATCGAGGAAACAGAGAGAGATAGCATCTCGTAGCGCTTTCTCGCCATCCTCATATTTAACAACCTCGCAGAAGGGATAAATCACGGATAGCATCCGCATTGTGAAATCCAATGTTGTCGAACCAAAGAAATTACTCAAATCCGTCTTGAGGTACCAGTTGCTGTTGTTTTTTTGGTGAACTTTCAATGCATCTGTAGTGCTTCTACCCTTGATATAAGCAAAAGCAGCCGTATGATATAGAACCTTAAAATCATTCTCAAAAATTGCCTTGAGACTATACAGAGCTTGTTTCAGTTCGTCATCCGGCGCATCGATCTGACGCCATCCGCCGGATTTCTTTGGAATTTTGAAAGAATTATAATGCTCTCGCATGTTGTTCGTATCAAATTTCGGCTGGTAAGTACGATTGAAACTCTTCAGCTTCCCGATAAGATACGGCACTCGCGCCATTTCTATTAGCTCCTGGGGGAGCTTTTTGTATTCGTAGGTTCTTGTGGATGTCCCGAAGTCCACTCCGTTAATATATGGGCTGAGATTTTTCACACCAAAGAGAACATCCTCAAGGGTAAGTTGCTTCTTTGCTCTTGTCATAAATGTGGTTACATATGGCATATAAAAACTCCTTTCTTTTGTATAAAATAAAACAGTCTAAAACACTTTCCTGACGACGCTGGATGAGGCGGACGACTCGCTGGTTTGCTAGTTTCTGCTCTAGTAACGGCGTTCCGAGCGGAATAAGGCATCTTTGAGTGTAGGTTCATGGTAGTTTGACCTATTATTTTGCCAGAAAAAATGGTTCGAACGTGCCTGGAGCCCCCGGAGCAGCTCCGGCGTGCCTCTTGTCTGTGACTATGCGTACCATTCGGTTATACCAAAATGCGCTCAATGAGCTATAACACTGTTTTACTTTTGCAACCTGAGATGTGTGCGATGATCAACCACTGGGCTCTGAAGACCGGTCGTCGATATTACTGCTGTATTATGTCTGCCTTTACCGTGCGTTGGTTTAGGGATGGGTGGTGAATATTGGCTGTTTGTTGTTTTCGCAGTTAAACTATATCTGTCTTGGTTAACGGTGATGTCCACTTCACCTCGCCTGAGCCAGGTACCTGCAGACATCCTTCGCGGTATCCAGTTCCTTTCCGGTGGCAATTCAGTGCATTCGCTTAAAACGAAATGCTTTGTTTTGAAAACAAAAATATCGTTGCAAAAAATCATTTAATAGGTATCAATGGCAAAATTAAAAGCGTCCACCAGAATAATCTTCTTAAGGACACCTTTATTTACAAAGTTTACGAAGTTGGAAACCCCAAAAGAAACGATAGTCCAAATCGTTCCCGCAACTGAAAGAGATACATTGCAGGCAGATACAGGAGTTGCCGCTCTTGCTTCCTCCTCGGTAAACTCCATAGAGCGAAGCAGATTGTCCTGCATCTTAGGATCAGACCAGTTGGCTGCGTAGTGTTGAGCATCAGTAAGCCGTGTCCGGAAATCAAAGACAGCTTTGATGTTCATGTTTGTTGCGTTTTCCTTGACGATTCTCCGCCGAAGCTCAATGCTATCTACGCAGAGGAAAACATATCCGCTCAGACGCTGCTTGTCATATCCCTTATCGAAGATTTTCAGCTCTGAATCGATATCAGGATTGATTTTATGAAGCATTTCGGCAACCGCCGCAGTCTTGGGCTTGCCAATATCCTCAGTCGTAAACATCTGATTGGCAAGGTTATGTGCCTCAACGACATCGAAGTCGTAAAGAGAAATGTTCGTCAAACCCAACCGAGCCAAACAAACCGCCAAAGTAGAACCGACGCTGCCACATCCGATAATATGGATGCGGGTCTTCGCACACTTGTCCGGATTAAAGAATTCGAAGCTCTTTGACAAATCCATCATCTGCATATTCCTCCTCTAAGTCAATATCTTCGGTAATTCCACCACTTATAACCTCAGCTTTTACCGAGTTTTTGGTTTTGGAATAATCCTCACTTTCGTTTTTTTTATCCTGTTTCTTACCGTAGTTGCCATACGGATAACCATAGTCGTCCCAAAAATCTTCCCATCGACTACCGCATCCACCGTAGCCGCTATATCCGTAATCATAAGTACCGCTCTTTGCAGAGCCCTTATACGAACCTGTGCCCAGATAAGTGTAGGTCTTTGTCTTTACGAGTTTTTTGGAACCCTCGAGGAACTCTCCGCTATCGAACTCAATAGAGACATCAATATCACCATTCTCGTAGAGTACATTGTTGGCAAGGTCGTAAATCTTAGCATTGTGCTCGTTCTTTTTATTCCAAATCACAAACACCCAAAATGTATCAGGTGAGCTATTCCCTACCCTGGTCGCCTGGTCAGTGAGATCAGTCCCGCTCGGGCTTGTCCCCATATTTACATGGCTGTGACCTTGGAAACGGATACGGTTGTAGTCCTCATCGGGGATTTTCTCGAGAAAAGCTCTGTGCTCATCCTCATCCGTGTCCACATTCACACCAGTAACGACTTGCGGGTACACAAAAACATCTGAGATTTTGAAGCCGGCATCACCCACTCTGTCTACATATCCATACCATGCTACCTCAGAGTCAAAATTGTTAACCAAAGTAATCATCTTGGAATAGGCTTCGGGGGTGAAAATAATCTTCGCTTTACCCGTCTTCTCGCTTTTGAACTCCTTGGTGTATGTAAACTTGCCACCCTCGAAGCTCTTAGCGGATGAGATCTTCTCCGTGAATTCTCGAATCATTTCCGCAATTGTCTCTTTGGGAATGTTAATCATCTTAGCCATTCTTCAACACCTCCATAGCTTCTTTCACGGTATGCACCGAACCATCCTCGAACTCAATGAAACGCTCATTAGAAGAGCAGATCTTTTCAATGAAATTGGCGCCAACCGTCGAGTCATCAAAGTTGATATTGTGAGTAGAACCAATAGCCTGTTCAACTGCCCCAAGGTAATTTCTCTCGCCCATCATACGATCAATGATTCGAGCATTACCACCCATGCAATGGAAACCGCAGAGATGAGGGTGAGGCAGATAAGTCTTGAGCTCTGCCAGATTTGTCTCTCTTTTATCTGGTCTCAAGGTACCAGCAACATCCAAGACAAAATGTGCCCAGGTGCGAATCTTGAATTTCGGATTCTCCCCAAAGACGCTATCCAAGAACAGCTTCATATCATTTTTGGACTTGATGTTCTTCCGCTCACCATAGTTACCATAAAAATAGCTGTATTCGTTATTGAGGCAACGCTCGAAGCTATCCTCATCAAAAGAGTCCAAATAACCCTTGACATAAAAGGAGATAAGCTCTTCGTCCGCATCTTCCAGGATGAGATCCTTGCACCGGAGAAAGAACTTGAGAAATTCCCCTTCGTTGCCATCATTACGGCGAATTTTTTCTTCAAGAGCCGCAATTTGCAGGGTGTTAAAATGGTCTTTGTCGTAAAGGTCATCGAGCTGCCGAAGAAGATTCTCTATGCTGCTCTTAATTCTCGTGTATTCACTTTTCATTCGCTCCAACGATCTCTTCTCGAATTTCACATCAATGTCACTGAGAGCAGAGCGGATGAACATCTCACGCAGGTCAAGACGGTCATACAGTTTCTGAGATGCGTCAGCAAACATATTTTCATCATTGCGAGAAATCGATTTTACGAGATCAAGCTCGTCGTTGTCGAGAGGCTTGCCCGCAAAGGTCGCAGGGAAGAGCTTCTGCACGATACAGGCCAGCATACGCCCAAATGACGAATCCACCTTTTCACCGTAGATGATGGAACGATTATTGTTTTCATCAATAAATGCCCAACCGACATCTTTTTGTTTGGAAATGAAAAGACTTACCAGCTCATTCTGCTTGTAGCCAGCCGCAATAATGTCGGATTTATTCTCGCCAAGCCAAGACAAAGCGTTTTCACCGGAAATCAAATAGACCGTGTTCCGCTCAGTTGGAATTGCATAATTGCTGTTTGCAATTTGGAGGTTGTATGTATTTTCCTTATCTCTGGGGTAGACCAGTGCTCTCAAGACATGAGAATAACACTCCTCTCCGCCGATTGGTGTTACTGGGATATTGGTGCAAATCGTAGAAAACTTGTTGTCCGTAAATGTTGTGTTGCGAATACTTCGAATCATTTTACATTTCTCCTTTATAGTTTATTTTTTGAATGGAGCTGGCGGACGGACTTGAACCCCCGACCTGATGCTTACAAAACATCTGCTCTACCAACTGAGCTACGCCAGCAATGGTAACTAATTTGTGATTAGATTCCTTTGCGTGAAAGACGGCACGCAACAAATAAGCCAATTGACATCACTATGGTATCCATCACCGCTGCGACCATATTTTTCGGAATCTTTACTGCAAGGGGGATAGAAAAGAGCAAGCATTCGACAGCTGTTTTAACAACACCGACACCAAGTAAAACTGCCACACCGGTTATTGCAATGTTTGCCCCACACAAACTCTCATTTTTCTGGTAGGCTTTCCCACAAATGATCCCAATCAGAACATTGCCAAGCATCCAACCAAGTGGAAACCAACCCGAAGAAAGCAAGCTTACGACAGTACACCCCGCACCGCCTACAATCGCGCCGCCAAGCATCCCGAACCTCATACAGCAAACCGCAAGCACTATATACCCAAGGTCAAGCGAAATATGGCCAATGCCAATCGGTATTTTGAGCACCATACCTACGACAACATACAGTGCAATACCAAGTGCAATTTGGCATACCCACATAGTGTTTTTTCTTATAGAATTTTCTTTAGTTGGTTTATTCATCAGTCGATTCTCCTTTCAACTTTTTACTGTCTACATATACCTCTATTGCCCTGTGATGCGCAAACTGCTTAAGAAGTTCGTCAAAAGATACACCATTCACTTTTGCGTCCACTTTCATTGCAGAAAATTGATCTTTATATTTCTTAACCATGCTCTCTAAAGCGAGAAAATGTTCTTTGTCTTTCGGATAAAAAGCGATATCCTCAATACAAACTTTGCTGATATCTTTTTCGTGGTAAATCGCTCTCCAACAATTTTTACATGGTTCATCCTCCGGCGATAATGAGAAGTTAATACAATCACCGCAATAGACGGTAACTCCATTCACCTTAATTGGCTTTACCATTAACCATACCTCCCAAAAAACATTCATTGGAATAGTAACTAACTTTTTATTTCCATCTCTGTTAACATTTTAAGAATCCTTCTTTCACAAATTCCTTTGGTGGAAGATGTGTCCACTCTGGTTTACGAATGAACCGAAATTCTCCCGTTCCGTTTTCTATGGAACTAATAAAAGTTCCTGAGATTACAAAATTTACACCTAAAGGCAAAGAATAGTTTGTTGCTCTAACGAAATTATAACTAAGAAAATCATCCCAGTAAGAAAATGCCTTACGCAGAAAATTTGCCGCCCCTTCAATGCTGTCACTCACTAAGTAGCCAGAAGTAAAACTGCCATCCTTTTCATTGCCTCGGTAGTAACTGCAATTGCGAAATTCAAAAGTCATATGTTCACGCCCTTCTTTCCCGTAGTGATTTTTTATTGGAGCTGAAGCCCAGACTTGAACTGGGAACCTGCGCTTTACGAGTGCGCCACTCTACCTTTGAGTTACTTCAGCATATTGCCCCTCCGAAGAGGGGCATGAGGTATTATCAGGCGTTGGAGGTCTTCGCAATGCAGGACAGGCGGCAGGACTCAGTAATGCCGTAGGAGGCAAAGGACTTGTCCATCTCACCGGCACGCAGCGGAGTACCGTCCAGCGCGGGGGTGGCGGTAGAATAATCTACATTGTTCTCATCGAGAACCTCTCGAATGGTCTTCTCAGCGTCCACGAGCAGAGTCTTACGATCCATGTTGTTAGTCAGAGTAATGCTTACCATAATTTTTTCTCCTTTGTTATGTAAATTTATTTTTTAGGGACATAGTTGCGCCCCGCAGCGGTTAGCCACGGGGCTTGATTGTACTGTGCTGTTTTACGGCTTACTGGACATCGATGGCAGCCTGAACGGAAGCAACCTCAGCCTCGATCTCAGCGAGGGTAGTACCAAGAGTCTCCTCCAGAGCATTCATCTTCAGGATGATGGCACCGAACTTGTCCTCAGCGTAGGTTTTAGCCTCGGTGGCAGACATACCGGTGGGGATCATCTCGGTGTAGGTCGCGTAGCCATTCTCGTCGTGAGAAGCGCTTACGAACACAACACCATTCTTATTGGCGCTGGCAGTCTTAGTGCCAACATCAATGCTGAAAACGGGGTTCTTTTCCTTGTCGCGCAGAACCAGAGCATCGGGACGATACTTCTTAGTCTTACGCAGGGTCTCCAGCTTCAGGCCGGAAGTGAGTACGAGTGCGTCTCCGTGGATAGTGATCTTAGTCATAGTTTGACTCCTTTCGCCCATTTTGGGCATTAAAATTATTTATGTATAACCCTGTCTGGGTTTTACAACGAAAGTATGTTCGAGAGCTGGTCAAAAAAATCTTCGCATGCAGGTTCAGGCTCTAAGCAGTAATCATGAAAACGACGGTTGATTGGCTCTGCCCCTGGTATATCACAACTCCATAAACCTTCAAGGCTGTGATTATCGAACATGATCGAAACATAATCCGAGCCACATACTGCAACAACCTCACCAGTCTCTCCAATGAAATGACTTTCATCTAAACCACTGTGTGGATTTTTCTTAACAACAACCACTCTGTCGCCTAATTTGAATTTTGCCATTATCATTCACCTCCAAGTAATTTTAGTAATTCTTCCTCGAATGATGGTTGTTCTTCCTTTGGCAAAAGGATTAGCTCGTCATTTGCAATTTCGTCTGCGGTCGGTATATAACAGTCTACAGAACATGCGAATGTTCCTTCACATCTATTCTTACACGCCAAGTAATCGCAATTGTCAGGGTTAGCTGTTTCATTCTGACGGAATAAACAAAATTGATAAAAACAGTCCATCACTCAAGCTCCTCTTTCATTTTGTCGTACAATTCGCTAAACCGTTTGCCCCACTTCCTTAGTCCGAAGAAAAAGCATACGCCCAATACGATCCACAGCCCGCTGGCGATATTTTGCAACAAATTTTCCATCATTCTACCTCCTTAATTAAAGCTATCAGCGTTTCTATTTCTTTTACGAGGTCAAGCGCTCTGCTTATGGCTCCGATTCTGATGAGCTTTCTGCCTGCCCATACGGCAAACCTTGCAGCGTCTCTGCGGGTAAGCCTTCCGAGGCATATTTCAGACCATTTGTCAAAAGACGAATTTGAATCAGGCGGATTCATACCAATAAGCCACCAATCGTTGCCGAACCTCAATTCGAGCCCAAAGCAATAGAATTTCTCCGGGTTGATTTCCACCTTGATTATTTCGTACCAATCGAGCGATGGCATCGTGTATTCAAACACAAACGATTCTTTTCCCTCCATTATTCTACCTCCTGCATCCAAAACTCGCGGCGGCAGTCAGGACATTTGACGCCAATGTTTGCACATCCTCCATATGCGTTCCTATGCGATGTAGAAATTGGAGAGGGGCATATTGTCAGCACGCCACAACAGTCAATATCCGCATCCGGCCAGTGCTCAAGAAACACGCTCTGCCGTGTCTTGCGCGGGTGTGCAGCAGACCAATTCTCGACCATAGCAACCTGATCCGTAGCGTCCAGCGTTGACCCTTGATCAAATGCGCAACATAGCTCATTCTTGCAAGCATTAGAAGCTGGGCACCCAGTACATCCATCACCAAAACTCTCGCACATTCTATTGCGTTCCTCAATAAACTTCACAGCATCCATTATATTTTCCTCCATTTGCACCCGTCACAGGCACCCTCGTGTGCTTGTTTGTACTTCCCGCAGTATTGGCATAGCTCGTTGATGAGTGCCTTGCGGTCTGACGCCAGCTACATTGAACTTTATCTCCCACAGAAAATTTCATTCAGCATTCCCTCCCAACAATTTAAGAAGTTCGTCCTCAAAGGATTCTATTGGAGCAACTAACCGGATCTCATTTTCAAGAACCCAGCGGCAATTAGGATTATAAGCGTCTAGCTCCCAAGTGGACTCATAGGCATCCTCGAATGAGATGCAAAATTTTGCATTCAATATTCCATTGACATTTTCCGGCTCATCGAAATTAACATCAATAACAGTTCCAACAGCGCCAATTAAATCGTCACACGCATAATCGTCGTATGCAATATTCTCAACAATTTCTACATTATCGCCTACTGAAAACATCTTCTTACCTCCTTTTCAAAAGTGGGGTTCTTCCCAGTCATGCACCCCTCGACTGCTTATTTGAAAGGAAAGGAGAAACACCATGAACAAGATGGTGTTGGGGGAAGGCTTGGGATTTGAACCCAAACTTTCCATGTAAAGGCGGCTGTTGCACGCTCTAGAAACGCATCGAAACCGCTAAACAGGGACTGTGCAGGCACCATCCCTTGGAAGGCAAACCCTTTGACGCAACATTTAATTCTCACTTACTTGGCGGAGAGGATGGGATTCGAACCCATGGCTCTGACGAGTCACCGGTTTTCAAGACCGGCTCCTTAAACCGCTCGGACACCTCTCCAGGTCTAGCTGGTTTATTGATTCTCAAACCAGCAAAGCATCTACGCACAAGTTCAATCCGTAGCCATTGGATGAACTTTTTCTCGACCCGCAGGGTTAGATGCTTTACCCCGCTTGGACACTTTCGCAGTCCCCTAGCGCCTCACCACAGAGTAAAGACAATGTGGAGAGGTCTGAGCGTTAGGCAAGCTGTGTACACTATTGGCGAATTTATGCCATGCAATTAGCACTCACCCTGCGGAATTGTACCGCACCCTCATAAACCGTACAGTATTAAGAACGGCCATTCCTACCCTCGGTGGTTTATGATTCGAACCTCGCTTTGCTGTATTGATGAAGGTTTACGACCCGTGCCATCCAGCAGTTCACACGAGAAGTGTGGGTTGAAGATTTTTAATCGGCCCTTTAGCTAGCTCTCACTTCTTGGATTGTTGGCGAACCCACAAATTGTTAGGTTGGTTTCGGGTGGACTTGAACCACCGACGCACTGGCTCCCAGCTGCTCTACCTCCTGAGCTACGAAACCATATGATGGAAGCTTCCTCCGAAGAGAGGTTTACCAACCCAGATGCATCTTGGGGTTCCCTTTTATGCCCGAAAGGTTTACCCGTAAACTAAAAAGGGTTCCGTGAATCTTTATTTTACAGATGCTACTCTGATGGAGTGATCGGCGGAACATAACCATATCTCCAAGCTGGTACGCCATCAGGGATTCGAACCCCGAACTAGCCGGATATAAGCCGGATACTCTGACCGTTGAGTTAATGGCGCATTTAAGCAGGCAAGCCTTGGCACCTCTAAACGAGGTGCCGCCTGTTCGTTCGATATGTATTGATTTCTTCTTGAAGCTCGTCCATGATACAGGTAAGGATCTCCACATAGTTTTCATCTTGGCAGTAGCGATAAGCCACATCTTCAAGTTTCGAACCTGTGTACTTCCAGGAATCTGGATTGTTGTATTCCAACAGCCCTTCCGCAATGAACCAGATACATTCTTCAACGGAGTCGAACGACCGGAAACTGCCATCATATTGACGCCAACCTCCGATGTTGTTTTTCTCCTTGAAGTAGGTTGATGTTCCCCATCCGCTCTCCAATCCAAATTTTGCAAGTAAGTACAGCGGGTTTATTCCGTAATACTTCCCTGTTTCGAGGATTGTCCAAGCATATGGGGACAGCCCTTCTCGAAGATTTGTCAGTACATACTCGAATTCTTCCAATGTGTAGTCCGTTTCATCGGTAAAGACTTCGTACCCATACGCCGGAACTACTATCAGAAGCGCTAAGAGGATTGCAATGATTTTACGCATTTAATACCTCCTGTGATTTTGCCCTTGCGGGCTGGTCGGGATGACAGGATTTGAACCTGCGACCTCGTACTCCCAAGGCACGCGCTCTACCAAGCTGAGCCACATCCCGATAAAGAAAGAGCCTGCGGTTTTTCTACGCCACAGGCTCTTCCACAGAAAGGGGGCGATGCACATCCCTGCATCTGGGGCTCTTTTTTCGGCTTGCATTTCGCAAGTCGCCTCTCGCACGAGCAGTGCTAAGGCTATATCGAAAGGAGGTGCGGGGGAATGACGACCCCCGTGGTGCCGCTGGCGGGATTTGAACCCGCACGATGTTTCCATCGAGGGATTTTAAGTCCCTTGCGTCTGCCGGTTCCGCCACAGCGGCATTTTAATCATCTCTTCTTACACACTCCCCATCAACAAAGTGATAGTCTCCAGAGTATACACAATCAGCACAGTCGTTTATCTCACTCCCGCCGAAAGGGCAAAGAAGTTTCTTTGCATTAAGCTTATATTGCTCGATAAACTCATCGACCGTTAATATGTCATAGTCAGCATATTCCCCGGAATTTATATACCAGTCTAAATCGTCAAACCCATCATACAGCATCAATCCATCTTCCAAGATGCTCAATGAAATGGTGTCGTGATTTGAGCTTCCTATAATTTTAGATCCAATGCCCCGGAGAGATTCTCTTGGCATAGTGCGGAGTGTCGGGCTAAAAGCCATAGCCACCATTCCGAAGAAAATATTCTGGAATTCTTCAACCGTACTTTTGCGGTTAAAATGCACAAGCAAATTTCTTTCAATTTTCATTTCATCCTCCTATCAGTGCCATTAGTTCATCCTCAAAGATTATTGGTTCCCGTAGGTCGGGGCGAAAAACATCAATGAATTCATCGATAGTATAGACAGGCGCTCTTTCATAGCCGTGCTCCTTATACCAGGACAGAGAGCAATAACCTTCCCATGTGATAAGATCATCATCTGAAACAATAAGAGATATAGTATCATCCTCTCTTCCAGAATCAAGAATATTTCGAGCCACTACGGAATGTATATCGACTGCGAAGAACTTTTTCGTGCCATTTCTATCATAAACTTCTGACATCGCATCGAAGAATTCCGATTCTGTCATCTGTCTATCGAAGTGAACGAGAATTAAGCCCATTTTATTCATTTTACCCTCCTAACAGTTGCATCAGCTCGTCCTCGAATGTCTCAGACTCTTTAATGCCAAGAAGCTCAAGAAACTGATCAAGGTTGATTTCAGTGTAACCTGATATATAATGGCTTCCCTCTGGAGTATGATAAAATGCATTGTTGGCATATCCAACTTGATAAAATCTGTCATTAAGCCGTATGCCTAATCCACCTATACCTTGGATTTCAACATAATCCTTGCAAGCAACCACATTCTTCGACAGATACGCACCAGTTGCATTGATTTCATCTACAAGGCTATCATCGAGAGCCTCGTGCAAAACCAAAAGATATCTCATCCCAACCCCTCCATGATAATCCGCCTGCAAATCTGATCGACTTCAATTTCGGAATTGCAAGCGTACAGTTTCTCTTTGTCTTTCTTTTTGAGTTTAATGCGGAAGTCCTTGATCATTTCGAGCTTTTTTTCTATGTACTTCTCCTTATCGGAAGTGATTTTTATGACCTTGAAATGCACCTTTAATTGCACCTCCTATGCAGGTAATGATGATTGTTGCCATTAAGACAATCAGAGGAGAAGCCGCGATTAGAATTACATCAGTCATCGGCATACCCCATTTCCTCAAGGTCTTTGCGGGCTTCTTTGGTATCATCGGCGCTGAAAAGGAACACGCCGTCTCCGTACACTTCCACATGCCCTTGAACATATTTCATTGTAATGCTCATCGCAAAGCCTCCTTATTCAAATGTGTAATCCCATTCCGCAAGATTGAGGAACTCATCGTGAGGATTTTCAAATACATCAAGCTTAACCGGATTTTGGCACAGGAATGTACCGGCATGATCAACGACCACTTCCTTTTCAATAGTGCCGAAGCCTCCCTCATATCCATAGCGTATATCATACACATACCAGCCATCTGGAACTGTGTTTTTATCTACACGGCAGTTTGTGAAATAGCCTCTTACCTCACGCTCTGTGTCCGGCGCTACTACAAAGGCTTGGTTTTCCTCCAGCGCCTCTTGAAATGTGATCATTTTTTAGTCCTCCCAGTTGTTCACGAACTGCATGGCGTTTTCGAGCATACCCTCCTCGGCAACAACGATATCATCTTCATCGACGCCATTTTCTATGAGGGAACGCACACGAGCCGTTGCTCTTTCGACGAATTCCACCCGTTCCGCCCGGAGGTGGTTATCCTCCGGGTCTGGGTAGATGATGTAGTAGGTGTACATTACGCTTTCATCACCGCCTTAAACATGTAAGGGGTGCGCTCTCCGAGCAGACCACGATAGTCGCTCTCCTTATAGACACCATTCTCCCATTTTTCCTCACGCTGCTTGCGCTCAGCTTCGGTGAGGGGGGTCATATTCAGGCCGTAGCAGAACTTGCTGTTGTTGGCTTCAGCCTTTTCTGCCTTTTCCTTAACGATAATTTCTGCGTTGCGGGTTCTCTTTTCCATTATGCGTACCTCCATGTGTTCAAAAAATGTGTGTACTTCTCGATGAGATCATCGGGAATGCTTACGAAATCTTCTTCGCCCAGTCCACAGATAAAAACCGTACCGAAGATGATGTCCTTTACTGCTCCGGCTTCATCAGCCATCATCAGGCAGGCTTTGCTGCCATCGAATTTTCCCTCCTCATTGCAAATGAGTGCAACGGGGTCGTCAAACGGGAATATTGCCTCTATGGAGCCTTTTACGATTTCCTGCATAGATTTGAGGCTGCCGTCGATCTCAACAATCTGGGGCTTTCTATGCGGCTCTAATGCAAGAATTTTCACCCTATTACTCCTCCTCTCGGAGATACAGGATTTCTCCGGTACTGTTGTCCGTAAGGGCTTTCAGTCCCTTAATCGGGACAATGACTTTACAGCCGGCAAGGTTGATGTATGCGGCGTTTACCTTGCCCTCGTCGGATTTCTTGATGAGCATGAGCATCGGCTCTCTCAGCTCAACCTCACAGCCGTGGTAACAAACTGTGATGCCATCGGGAAGAATGTGGATACCGGTTTGTACAAATTCATTGATTGTCATTTTTGCTGACTCCTTTCAGTCGCTGCGCTCAAGGCGCTTTTCGCTTATTATTTTCTCGCTTATTCGGGCATGACACTCGCCACGCTCGAGATGTACCAAAAAAGCACCCTTTGTGGGTGCTAATTTTGCATTTGATTTTTACGCCTCAACGACAGTCCAGCTCTTGCCGGAAGCTGCATCGACCACTTTTTCGATTTTTCTTGCGTTAAACACGGATACCGCCCCATCATCAAAAGTGAACGCAACCGCATTTGCGGAGCTGCTGAAGCTGAACCGCTTTACGGTTGAAAATTCTTTTGTCTTTTTAGTACAGTCGGTCAGGACGATACCTTTTGCCATAGGCGCATCAAGTCCTCCAAGGATTGCGCCGTAATCAGTTTTTAGGAACATTTTTGCTCACTCCTCCTAAATGCTTCAGCCAAAAGCGGCGAACATTACGAACACAAATCCCCAGAAGAAAGCCCCTCCGAGGATCACTCCAAGGACGATTTTTACCCAGTCCATCAGGGTAAAATCCTTTGTTGCTTCAAGCATGATTTTTACCTCCATACAGACTATTGCTCTAAACGGGCTTAATAGCATTTTTGCCATCTGGAATGCTTGCTTTCAGCCGCTTTTACGCCTAAACAATTGGCTTAAAAGCGTTGCCCGATACCCGGCACGAGGAGCCATCAAGCATGGGGTACCATAAAGCCCACCTCAATGGCGGGCTTATTCGTTGTTTTTACGCGGCAGCTTTTGCGGACTTCTTGCCTTTGCCACCTTTGCCCTTTTTGGGAGCGGGCGCGGGGGTAGCGGCAGCCTCAGCCTTTGCAGCAGCAGCCTTTTCCTCAGCAGCCTTAGCAGCAGCCTCAGCCTTAGCAGCCTTTTCATCGGCATTTTTCTTAGACCATTCATCAGCGGTGAGGCCCCTAATCTCATCGAGCTTTTTCTGGGCATCATCGACTTTCTTCTGGAATTGGGCGATTTTGGCATCGCAGATATCAGAGAGAGCCTTAAACTCTGCCTTTACAGCTTCAGAGGAATTTTTTGCAGCACGAACCTCATAGGCGGATTTGTTGGCTTTTTCCGCTTCAATGTTGGCATTATTCTTGCGAATAGTGCCTACGAGCTTATTCAGGGCACGGAGAAACTCACGCTCATTATCAGTCATAACCTCGGCTTGGTTCATACGGATACCGAGAATGGTTTCAACCTTATTGCGGAAAATGCCCTCGGGTACGGTTGCCCAGACCTTTTGCGCAACAAAATTTTCGTCCATATCGGTGTTCACAGCATTCGCCTGAAATCTCTGAACGACGGTCATCAGATCCTCAATGTCGCGGGGGTGGACGATAATACGCCTCTGATCCTTTTCTGCTTCACCCCAGTCCAAAATCTGACGCCACAGGTCAAAAACCTTGTTGCGACGCTCTTTCAGAGCCTTTTCATGCTCCATGGGATTGGTCATGAAGTCCTTAGACTTGCCATAGCGAACATAGTCGCAGAGTGCCTCATACAGGACAGAAATGCTGTCCTTGTAGATGGCAAACTGACTTTCAGTCACATTGTTCAGAATAGCCGCCTCAGACTTGATTGCACCACGGTTTCCATTGTCATAGGCGCTCAGCAGAGCATCGTGCATCCAGTTAATGCAGTGAACTTTCTTTTCAGTGTTAGCCATAATAATACCTCTTTCATCAAAATGCGTGCTATTGCACATTTTCTTATGCTCGAACACTCATGAGCATACCAATGCCCCCAATGGCAAGCATCAGGGGCACGCCGTATGCTCACGAATAAGCCCTCAGAGGTATTCACGATTAGAGCCATCAGGACAATCATTTTCGCTTGCTCACCGTGTTCGCGGCGCTCAAGCCATTAGCGCAGGTTCGGATCAACTTAATGCCATATGGTCTGCAAGATAGTCCATCAGGTTCCAACCATTCCTACCCATCAAGCCATTCTCAAGCACGAGATTTTTCATTGATAAAGAGGTGGTTTTCTCCACTTTCGCTTGCTCACCGTGTTCGCGGCGCTCAAGCTATTTTCTCGCCTCAGCATTTCCTCAAGCCGAGTTTAGGTTATGCAGGCATAAACCTCTGAGCATTTTCACTATCTGCTTCAGCGACGACCTCAAGCTTAAACCACTTCCCAGCGGGTTTCATAGGTCACGCGGTTGTGGCGCTTTTGGCTTGTTTTTTGTTTCCCCCGCCGCCCGACGCTTGCTTTCGTTTCGCGGCGGGGCGGGGCGGGGGGGCTTTCGTTGTGGGGGCTTGCGCCCCGCACCTACTTTGTATTGGGGGGACACTTTCGTTAGATACTAATTTTGCTATATTTATATAACAGTTTTGTTATATGCGCCCCGCCCCATATACGCGCGGGCGAAAAAGCGCCTGCAATCGCTTGCAAGGCGGCAAATTTGCGCCGTATGCTGTTTTTGTGCGCGGCGCGTAAATTTACGAATGAAACAGAAAGCCGCCGTAAAACGCATTTACGGCGGCATGACAAAAGGCATGAAAAAGCCCCCCGCTTTTTTGCGGGGGGCGGGGGGTAAAATTAGAGTGTAAAGGCGGCGCGGGCGGCGGCAAAAAGTTTACAAAGCGCGTATCTATCCGCACTGGACAAAGCGCCTGCATTTTGGGCTGCACCGTTCCATGCGCTCCATGCGCGCAATGTTGCGGGGCGGGAAGTGCAATAGCTTTCAATCCATTCCACAACGGCGGCATATTCAGCGGCTATTTCCGTATTATCGCGGGCTTTCAGATTGACGATATAAAGGTTATCGTCGTCATCATCGGCGGCGGGCGCATAGTCCATTTTAACGGCTTGAGCGCGGGCGGCGTTGATATTACGCCAAACAGCTTTCATACCCTCTTTCAGTATATCGGTATCGGGGGCGGCGGTGAGCATCGCAACAATAGCATCTTGCACCATATCGCAACAAATACCGCCCGCCATATATGCGGCTATGTTTCCGTCATTCCATGCGGCGGCGGCGGTGCTTTCGCGGCTTGCGCGGGCGGCTTTCGCTATCTTGCTTTCGGCTTTCATGCGTACTTTCGCGCGGCTATCGGCTTTCGCGGCTTTCACCGCGGGGGTGCTGTTTTTTGGGGCGCGGATTGCTTTACAAGCCTTTTCCGCGGCGGCTTTTGCATTTTGGGCGGCAGCACTCATGCGGCGCACTTTATACCGCGCGGCTTTCGTTCCGTAATGGGCGGCGGCCGTTTCCATACGCTTTACATAGGCGGCGGCGCGGCACAATTCGTTGTAGTATTCGCGCATGGTTTCCGCGCCGTTGCTTTCGGCTTTCCCGCCGCGGTACAAATACCGTACGGCGTACATTGTAGCCTTTAATCCGTAATAATACGGGCGGGCGGTAACGGCGGCGGCGGTGACTACTTCACGGGCGGTGCTTTCGGTTTTGTTCATGTTCTTTTCCATGGTATTCCTTTCTTTCGTGCCTTTCGCCTTTTGGGGCGGTTTGGCGTGGTGCATGGTGATTTGTTGTCCGCCCCCATGCGGGCGGTATTTTGGGCGGGGGATTATCCCCCATGCCCTATTGTAGCAGTTTCCCGCACCGATTGCAATAGGCTTTATCCCTTTTTTCATACCCCATTTTCCCATTTTGGGGTATAGGGGGGTATTTTTCACCGCATACCCCGCCCAAAACGCGCAGACAGATGCTAGCTGTTCATTCCCGCTCAGTCAATTCACTAATCCCCTCACCCATAGCGAAAAAGCCCAGTTTCAACGCAAAAACAGCCACTACACCAATTAAACCTTACAGAGAAAAATTACCACTTTTCAGTGGCAAGCTTCGAAAGATCCCGTTTCACCGACAATAACCTACTATGGTAGGTTACAAATAGGCAAAATGCATTTACAAAAAGGCTTTTTTGAATTATAATATACTCAGAAACTAAGGTTCAAGGAGGTACGTATATGGAGAAAATTGCAAAGGTTGAGTTAGAAGAAATCGAAGAGAAGGAGCTTGCGGAGAGCAAAGCAGCTGAGCCTATTAAGGACAAAGAAGACATTCGCCGTATATCGGAGTATCTGGTAGAACAAGGCCGGTACAGAGATAACATGCTGTTTATTGTAGGGATCAATGTAGGACTGAGAGTTAGCGACCTGATAGAGCTACGGTTCAGCGACTTTATTGATGCCGATGGCAAGTACAAGACAGAGTTTGATGTATTCGAGCATAAGACTCGCAAGAGCCGCAAAACTCCAAAGAACAGACGGATAGGTATTAACGAAGCAGTGGTTTGGGCTATTGATGAATACCTGAACAATGAAGCCCGCAAGGGCCATAAAATAAAACTAAATGAATATTTATTTCCGGCAACCAGGAGTGACACAGAGACTGGGCATATAAACCGGAAAACTGTGGACATGATGATTAAGGGAGTTATTAAGGATTTAGGTATTCAGGTTAAGGCAAGCACACACACCTTACGCAAGACATTCGGGTATCAGATGATGGAAGCAGCTCCGGTTGGTAAAAAGGAAGCTACTCTGTTACTGCTTCAGGAGATTTACGGGCATTCCGATAGCCGTACAACCAGACGGTACATTGGCATAACTCAGGATGATATTACAGATGCATACCTTGGGTTAAACCTTGGATTAGGCCCAAGACTGCAGAAATGGTATAACGAGCAAGACGAACAAGCGAGTAGCGAACGAGTGAAATGTTGCAATGAACGAAGCGAACAAAGTGAGCGAGTGAAGTATGTTGATTTTTGGAATGAAGAAGATGTAGCTAACGGATAATAGGCACGAAAAAGTCAAAATAGGAAAACTGGTTGCCTAAAACTTTTAGAAAACCGCTTGAACAATAGGCTTTACGGTGCCTGTCCCTTAAAAGGAAATTATAAAGGCTAACAGTTTAACGAAAAATGGGCAAGGGTACATACGCAGGAAGAGGACGCTACCATACCACTTGCCCCCAAGCCCCCATTGTATGTGCATGGTGGACGCTGTACGCCAATGGAGGACAGTAATTATTATCTTTCGAGGACAGATGTTTGTCCATGAAATACACTTTTGGAAAGAAGGAATGTTTATTGAAGACAGTTAAGGTCTGTGACTCTATCATGGGCTCAGGCAAAACAAGTGCAGCGATACGGATGATGAACGAGGAAAGGAATAAGAGATTCATCTTTATTACTCCGTTCCTTGCGGAAGCTGACCGCATCGCAGAGGAATGCGAAAGCAGAGGTTTTACGGTTCCTGTTAAGGTTAAGGGCAGGAAACAGGAATGTCTGCACCAACTGTTGCGGGAAAAGAGGAACGTGTCCACCACTCACGCACTGTTTCTGGACAGTACGGAGGAGACTATCCGGCTAATTGAAGAAGGCGGATACACATTAGTTCTCGACGAGGTACTTGAACTATTCGAGAGCAAGGACATCTCGGAGGACGATGTGAACCTGTTGCAGATTGGCGGAGTAATTGAGATTAAGGAGAACGGTTCTGTTGTCTGGTTGAACGAAGAGTATGATGGTGTGTTTGCGGACTATAAGGAGATGGCACTGACTGGCGAACTTTATTACATCAATGATCGGCTAATGTTTTACTCATATCCTGCTGATGTGCTTAAGGCGTTTGAGGAAGTGTATGTGCTAACTTACATGTTCGCCGCTCAAACTCAGCGATACTACTTTGACATGCGCGGTATTGGCTATGAGTACATCGGAACAAAGAAGCTGCCGGATGGGGGGTACATTTTCACCGAACGGGCGGAGGTACCTGAGTACGCTAGACACCTTAAGGAAAAGATACATATTGTGGACAGCGAGAAGATGAACGGTGTCGGTAATGGGAAGTATGCCTTGTCTATGAGATAGTTCCAAGAGAGAGCCGAACCGGAAGCTGTCGAGCAGTTAAAAAAGAACCTGCACAACATGTTTAATAACATCAGTGCCGGAAAGGCCACCGACCGCCTGTGGGCAACATACAGCGTTTCCAAGGATAAGTTGCAGGGGCGTTACGGTCAAAGCTTTCTCTCCTTCAACTCTCGTGCGACAAATAGCTACAGAGATAAGACCTGTCTGGCGTATCTGGTCAATGTGTTTATGAACCCATTTGAATACAACTTCTTTACGGCGCAGGGCGTCCAGCCAGACCAAGATGGGTATGCACTGTCTGTTATGACTCAGTGGATCTGGCGGTCGGCTATCCGCGAGGGCAAAGACATTGAGATTTACATACCGTCCAAGCGAATGCGAGACCTGCTGATTGCATGGTGCGATAGACTGGAGAAGGGAGAGATGCGGTAATATGGAGCCTGCTTATAAGATATTGGCCGTTGAGTTTGATGAAACAATTTTCCGGCGAGACCTGAAGACATGGAAGTATGAAGCCAACTGGGAAGTCGTACAGTACATACGGCAAAAAGCCAAAGAGGGCTGGGACATCGTTCTGATAACAAACCGTTTCAATAAGTGGACACTGAATGAGGCAATTAAGCTGTGTGAAAATGTTGATATACGGTTTTCTGAGATCAACGATAACCCATGGTGGGTGTACGCCATTAAGGGACAGCCAAATAAGATTTACTGGAATGAGCTAATTGACCGCTGGGGTTTCCATGAGGGGAAAGGTTGCGAGATTCCCGAAGGATTTGACGAGAACTGGGGTTTAGAAGATGAGACGAAAAATATTAGCAGTTGATTTTGATGACACTTTGTTTTGGACGAATTATTACAGCTTTGAATGCGAGCCAAACTGGCCAGTGATCAACTATGTCCGCAAGCGCCAGAAAGAAGGGTGGATCATCATCCTGTGGACTTGTCGGTATAGAGAGGAAGCTGTGGCAGAAGCAGTAGCAAAGTGCGAAGAGTACGGGATTAAACCTGACTATGTAAATGAAAACGCCGCCCAAACGATTGAGCGGTATGGCGACCCAAGAAAAATTTTGTGTGACGAGCTGATTGATGATACGGTTCGGCACACGGTAAAGGAGATTTATAAGAATGTAGGGAATCTATTATGAAAGCAATGACGGTACCTCTCGGAAGATTGGGATGGTGAGTAAGTTTGATGACTATTGGGATATAGTCAAAAAGGACTTCGCTGCACGAGGGCTAACTCCGTACTATTACCGCTACTGGGGCGATGAGAACGAGATGACTGTTGATTTCGGGAGCTGGTCAACATTCATTAAGGTGCGGAAGGAGGAACCGTGATGAACTACTATATTGCTGACACCCACTTTGGGCACCGCAATATCATCAACTTTGATGGTCGCCCTTTCCACGACATTACTGAAATGAAGCTCGCGTTAATTGCTCGCTGGAATAAACGAGTTACCAGCGAGGATACCGTATTCATCCTTGGCGACTTTTGCTGGGGTAAGGCCCCGGAGTGGATAGAACTGCTTTCTGCTTTGAACGGCAATAAGGTTCTCATTCGTGGCAACCACGACCTGCGAAATATGCCGGCTGAGCTTCGTCATATGTTTGCCGATGTTAAGGAGTACAAGGAGATAAAGGACGGGGATAGACTGGTCATTATGTGCCACTACCCTATCCCCTGCTATAAAAAGGACTATGACCCGAATGTATACATGCTCCACGGACATGTCCACGAAACGCAGGAGTGGGCTCACACTCACACCATTGTGAGCTTTATGAAAGAATCCAATCCGGGAAAGTATCAAGGTAATGTGTACAATGTGGGAGCCATGATGGATTACATGGACTACACACCAAGAACGCTGGACGAAATCATTGCCGGAGGAAGCAAATATTATTAAGAAAGGACTACATAAATTATGAAGTACCGAAAGCTCCCTGTTGTAATCGAAGCATTTAAGCTCGGATCTCAGCCAACTCCCCCATGGTTCCTTAACGCTGTACGGGATGGTCGCGTACAGATGCACTACGATGAGAAATTGTGGTGTGAGGTAAATACGCTGGAAGGTATTATGGTCGCTACCCAGTGCGAAGACTACATAGTGCAAGGCATAGACGGCGAACTCTATCCTTGCAAAGCAAACATATTTGAGAAAACATATGAGGAGGTCGTTGAATGAGTGTAGTTTGTGCGAGAAAGTATGAAGATAAAATAATTATGGCTGCTGACTCGATTCTTTGCCAAGGCGATATGAAACGCACAAAAGGGGATGTCGTAAAGCTTCGCTCTATCAATGGAATGGGGATTGGCGGATGTGGGATGGCGCAGGAGATTAGCCTTATGTTTCGGTTTGCTGATACTCACCTCCCATCTTCCGCTACGGAAGCCGGAATGCAGGATTTTATCGTTGAGTTTTCCAAATAGAAGCATGGTTACGATGGAGATTATAGTGTCGAAAATGTATATCTGATTACATACAAGGGCCATTTATTCTGTGTTGAAGATTTTCTCGTTTATGAGGTGAAAGAATACGAAGCTATCGGAGCCGGAATGTATTACGGTTTGACTGCTTTGTATCTTGGACACACGCCAAGAGAAGCCGTAAAAGTATCGTGTGACCTGTGCTGCTATGTGGCAGAGCCAATTATTGAGATAGAGTTCCCGAGAGAGGAGGAATGACCAAGTGGATAACGATTACATCGTCGATGTGAATACTCGGGACGGCAGCCGATTTATGGCTGAGTAGAATGAGTACATAGAAGAATGGGAGGGTGAGCAACAGTGAGCTTAACTGACCAGATAAATATCTATGCCGTAGATTCTGACGCATTCTACAACGAGGAAGAACGGGATATCAGTATTCAGCTCAATAATCTGCGCACCAGAAAGAAGAATTTGAAAGAGGAATTACGAATTGCTGAGCAGTTTCTGGGTGGTTCCCTTCCGGAGAAGACATAGGCTACCCGGTATCGTGAGATATACCGGTTGCGTAAGGAAATTGAGATTGACCCACCTACACAGGATGTGGTTGAGATCCTTAACGAGCAGATTGTCACTTTGACTCCTATCATCACTGGGCTCAAAAACGAGCTTAAGGATAAACTGGAGAGCCATTCCGGAATTCGCGCCCTTGACCCTCGTGCGCTCTCCCCTAAAAATGTTATATCGGTGTTTGAATCCGCCATGACAAGAGTGTTTGGCTTCGAGAAGGATCAGTTATACGATGATGTAATTGTTGTTCGGGCGTATTACTACGAGGTGCTGAAAGACATCATACGGGATGGATTTCTTCACAATGGTGAGCGGTATGTGGTGTTTACGGCATCCGCAGGACAGATCCGAACCAAAAGAACCGTCTTTGTTAAGGAATCTCTGCTTGAGAAGCATCGTCTGACACTCATGTGTGGGCTTACGGTTGACCATATCAATGAGCTGGGAGGCGTCAATGTCAATAAGTATCTTGCTTATTTGGCTTTGAGTAACTCTGCCACTGATATTTGGGAAGGGTTCGATATTGATAAGTCCATCGTTGTAGAAGACTTTGAGACGCTCGTAAATGGCACCGTAGACTACATTGATGGTACTACATATGAAATCACCCGCAGGGAAATGGGCGTTCCCATAACGCACACAGATGGCTGTGGAATGATGCTGCCGAGCATCAGTTGGAAGAACATGATGGTGCGGCTCCCGTGGGTAAAGGGATTGCTCGCCTCTTTCGACTTCAAGAAGTTCATTCGAGAGGCTAATGAGAGAGAACCGGAGATAAACCACGGTCTCGTCAGAGATATCTACGGCAAAGAATGGGATATTCTGCGAGACGATATCCGTTGTATTTTCACTAAGAGCCAGTTCAAAATGTAGAAATATTACGACAATTGGCAGGATTATGTCGATAAATTTAAACATTATGGGTGCCTGGCGTGTAAGTGCAACGAAGAAGAGAGCTTCATCCCCAACGCCAAACTGAACTACCAGATGTTGCAGACTCTGACCGATATATCAGATGAGGAGTTGCGGGCTCTCGCTGAAAAGTCAGTTAAAAAGCTGGACAACATTGCAGCGGATAAGGATACCATGCTCCGAGTATTTGGCGTTAAGGACAGCAACCGAGAGAAGAATCACTTTCAGAAATGTGTCGGTATCTATAATGAACTTCTCTGCCAGGAGTATTCCAAGGAAACCTTAAAACAGATAAAAAAGAGTCTCGTCAATGACTATCGGGCGGGAAAAATTGATGTTGATGGCAAATATCTGTTTATTATTCCGGATCTGTACGCATTTTGCGAGCACCTGTTTCTTGGTATCGAAGTGCCGCAGGGGCTGCTTAAGGACGGTGAAGTGTCGGCAAGAGTGTTCGCCAAGCGGGAGAAACTGGATTGTTTGCGCAGTCCACACCTTTATCGGGAGCATGGTGTTCGCCGGAATGTGGTTAACGAGGATACGAAGAAGTGGTTCCGTACTGATGCTCTTTATACAAGCTCTTATGATTTAATTAGCAAGTTATTGCAATTCGATAAACAGTCGCGGTCGAACCTGTTGGAAACGGCAGGATGAAAACGGCGTGAACCAGTAAACACTGGGTGTGCGGTGTAAACCGCGCTAACGGGGGAAGTTGAGTATAATCCCGTGAAACTTTGAATGAGAGATATTCTATAGTGAAAGGAGGTTAGAATTATGAAATATATTGAAGTTTGTCACCTCGGGTGTAAATGCAAAGTCAATGAGGATGGAGATTGCTTTTGCCAAAATTCTAAAGGCGAATGGGTGCATCGTGATTGGCACTGCAACGAGGATGGATATCCTGCAGTAACGGCCTGTGGATTTAGAAGTAACGGGAGTACATACTATAGATCCATTCAGGTGCATATTTTAGTTGCCATAGCATTTATCCCAAACCCAAACGGTAAAAAAGAGGTTAATCATCTCGACTTTGATAGAAAAAATCCTGCCGCAAGCAATTTGGAGTGGGTCACTCATGCAGAGAACATAGCTTATTCATCTTCTGCTGGCGACATGCTCGTCTCTACGGCGAAGAAAACCCAAATCACGGGAATACAAAACTCAGAGAGAAGTATCGTTCCAATCGCACATACGCCTTAGAGAAACAATCTCGTCCTGGCGGTAGAAACGGCAGAGCTATTAAGTGCAAACTTATTTTAGGTGAAAAAGATATTGGAACCTTCTACTGCCAAAGAGATGCCGTTAAATATCTCGTAAAGACTGGCATAGTCACGGAAGGCCAATGCCCCGAGTTTGTAATCAAGTGCTTAAAAACAGATAAAGGATATAAAGGATATACTCTCATTCAAGATTTGTAACGACTATCGAAAGGATAGCGACAAGCCGTCAAGGCTCGTCGTGAATAACCGAGTAGAGTAGCTGGTGGGTGAAAATCCCACCGGCGAAGCGTGCCGAGCCTAAAAGGGAAACCTCATGGCTAAGATATAGTCTGTAACTCCTATGTGCGACGGAGATAAGAGTTTAGTGGTCGCTGACGAACTGTTCGTCAGCATAGCAGAACGAAACATGCATGGTATTGTTCCCCTCTATTACGAGATGGCGAAGGCGGGACAGATGCATATTGACAATATGAAGATCTACGACGGTTTGCAGGCTGCCTACAGCGGTGGCAATATCGGTGAGATCAGCAATACTATTACGAAGATTTGGAACAGTGGCGAAATGACGCAGGATAAACTTGATGTGATTAAGTGGTTGTGCTTCGAGAATAATGTTGTAATTGATTACGCAAAAACATTATGGGCTGTACAACGCCCACCTCACGCAGATGTCGCCATTAAGGCATTTGCGAAAATGAAGCCACCCCAATTCTTCATTTACGCTAAAGATAAAACCCAGGAACAAGTAGAGCCACGCAATGACAGCATCGTCAACAAGTTGTTTGACATTATCCCCGATAAGAGAATGCGCTTTACGGCTGCCAACCTCGGGAAGTTCGATTATAAGGTACTGATGCGAAATCCCATCGTTTCTATTGACCCTCGTGTCATTGAGAAATTCAAAGATCTTGACGCCAGAAAGAACTTGTCTTTGTCCTACGGTTCCAACGAGGAGAACTATGCATTCTTCCGTACAACCGTTAGATGTGAGCTGTATGCTATTAACCCGAATGTGAACGCCGTCTGTGATATGCTGGTGGCTCACTTCTTCCGGGACAAGAAGAGCAAGAGTCTAAATACATTCTGGCTGTGCTATGGTGACATAGTGTTCCAGAACATTCGAAACAACATCGAGAAAGATTACATACAGTGCAGTTGTTGTGGCAAGCGCTTTTGGCGAACCTCATATAAGAACCAGATTTGTGAGGCGTGTCAGCCAATTCCCGTAGAGTTTGATGTAAACAGCATGGTTGAAAAGGTTTGCTCAGATTGTGGGAAACACTTCTTCGTAAAGCAGATGGCACGCCGTACTCACCGTTGCGAAGCATGTACTGCTAAGGCAAGAAAGGCTTCTGTAGCTCGAAGTGTAGAGAAATTCAGGGCCAAATTGTAATACTATCAGAAAAAGTGAGAAGTCCATAAAACCGCTTGAAACAAGGCTTTTTTCGCCTCCGTTAATCTTATAAAATGCCGAAAAGTGCCTATTTCAACGCATTTCTCGGCATTTTCATTAAATTACAATACGGGAGGCTAATGGGCGAATTGTATGAATGTGAAGCCGCTTGTTCCCCACACTCTGGGCGGAGCAGCAACTCCGCCCGGTCAGCCACACCTGCCCACCGTTGGCGGCAATACAAATGAACGGCTCGATAAATACCGTCCGCTTACTACCACCAGCGGCAATACAAATTGGTGGTTTAAAACAGAACAGGACTTCCTGGCACGCGCTGCAAGGCAGTGAAACACAGGGAGACATTTTGCTCAAAAGGGAGTGGTGCGCGCACACTGCTCCCCTATTCTTTATCTGCTATGGGATGGCTGACCAATAAACAGCCAAGGCTATATGCCGTAATATTTAAGGAGATTAAATTAAAGTGTTTAAGATCGGAAAAGATGAAGTAAAGGCGGTGCAGAAGCTTGCACCAAAAAACAAACTCAAGGTGTTGTCTCGCCGCAAGAATTCCAGAGGGCATACATACCTCGTTCTTGATGATGATTATGATACCCTGCGCGTTCTCTCAAGCCTTCGTGGCAAGTCTATCCGAGACATCCTGGCGGACGAGTACCGCTACATTTAAGGAGGTCTGGCATGATAGATTTCAAGAGAAAGGAAAACGAAACAGAAAATCAGTACCTGTGGCGGGTTGGCGTAGCTATTGAAAATGGTTCTGCTGGACTGACATAGGATGAGGCTGCTCCGCTTATCAATAAGGAATGGCGTGAAGATGAATCTGAATATCGTACATCTTCTGCTTACCGTAAGCCCGTGCAGTATGCCCTCCGTTTTATGGAGGACGGTGTGTTTGATGGCAAGAAGGATGGATTGTCCGAAGAACTAATCGAACAGAAATACGAGCTGGCCAAGGAGCGTATACGTCTGCGTGATGAGCGTCGAGCAATCAACGACCGCCTGCGGTCTGCCGCTCGCTTAGATCACCGTCTGGATTACCTCGGTGAACTTATTGAGAGCAATGGCCATGCGTCTTTTGGCAATATTAAGTTGCCGGAGCAGAGAACTATCAATCGCCGTAAGGCTGACATTATTGTTTCTTTGGCTGATTTGCACATCGGCGCATCATACTATAATTATAATGGTGTGTATGACAGCGAGATGGCAAAGAAGCGGCTTGTAGAATACTTGTCGTATGTCAAGGAAATAAAGGATACACACGACCCAGAGAATTGCCACATCGTAATTCTCGGTGATTGCATTTCCGGCAATATACATAAGAATCTATCCGTTACGAATGGCGAGAGTGTTGTAGCGCAGATTCAACTCATGTGCGACTATGTGAGCGAGTTCTGCGGCAGAGTTGGAGAGATGTTCGGTCAGACTGGCGGCAATGTAACTATTCATTGTGTTGCTGGAAACCATACCCGTCTCGACAAGAAGGAAGATGCTCTTCACGACGAGCGCCTGGATGATTTACTTCTTTGGTATCTGAGCAGATTCTTTGCAAAGGTTCCCAATGTGTCCGTTTCCGAAGAGCGCCTCGATAACGGGATTGACCAATTCATTATTCGTGGTCGTAGCTATGTCGCAGTACATGGCGATTTCGACGGCTTCAACGAATCTGGCGTATCCAAACTGGCGTTGTTCCTTGGGTACAAACCAAATGTTGTACTGTATGGGCACAAGCACTTCCCTGCCATGACAGAATGTTCCGATGTGGTAATGGTGCAGAGCGGCAGCTTGGGCGGTAGCGGTGATCAGTTCACGCTGGAGCATCGGATGCGTTCAATGCCTGCTCAGTCCGTTCTCGTCGTTAATGGCGATGGCGTTGTTGCTCACTATCCTGTTAAGCTTGGTATTATTCCCTGTCTCTCCTACGACCTGGAAAAGTATCCTGCGGAGGAGGATGATATCCTGTGAACAAACATAAATTCATACGCTATGTATCCGACGAAACAAGGATTCGTGTGAACGAGTGTGACTATATGGTCAACGCTATTCTCCGGTGTATTAAGGATGTGCTGGCGACCGGCGAAGACCTCTACTTAAATGACTTCGGCAAATTCATTGTCGAGCGTCGAGATCCAAGGAAGTGCATTCTGCCGGATGGCGCTGAGTGTATGGCACCTGGCAAGATCATTATTAAGTTTCGACCTTCGGTTTCTTTGAAGGAAGAAATGGAATATGTCCCTAATCCTGAAAATCTTCGCAAGAACGGTGGGGACAATCCGCTTAATATTCCTGAGCAGGCAGAGCAGTAATATTTTCAATTGCCTTGGCTGTATGTTCATGGTATAATCAATTTGTATTCTAATAAAATTGGAGACGATTGATATGCCTGAGCCATTGAAGATTGACGGAGAGTGGACGGATGGTTATGTAATGGATAAACATGTCTTGCAAAGTGAGTACCTCGGAGAGAATGCATTTGGCGAGCCTCGTTACAACACCACCCGTACTAAGCTAGGCGATTTGGTATATCTTCTAAAGTATAAGTGGGATTTAGGAGCTAGTACTGAAATTGCAAGATTATGTGCAGAATTTATTTCCGATTGGCTGAAAGACACTAAAATTGATATTATTATTGCTGTGCCCCCTTCTAATAGAAAAAGGGATTATCAGCCAGTTTTTCTAATTGGAGAAGAATTATCAAGGCTAACAAAGATTCCGTTTTCGCCAAATATTCTGGTAAACACATCTAGCATAGAAATGAAAAACATTCCGCGTGAAGATCGCAAGTTGCTCCCTGGCAGCATTCGAAAAGCATGTCCTGCCAAACGAGAATGTAATATACTATTGATTGACGACATTATTTCAACTGGTACAACAGCAAATGAGTGTGTTCGTGTTCTCAGGGAAGATGAGCTCATACGAGATATTTACTTTTTAGCAGTTACAAAAACAAAGAATTAGGATAGGAGGTTTGCAGATGAAAGTATTTATTGCCGGAGCAAGAAGTATAAAGTCTCTGGATTATTCTGTGCAAAAGCGTATCGCTTCCATCTGCAGCAAGGGCTATGACATTCTTGTTGGAGATTGTTATGGTGTGGACGCTTCTGTTCAAAACTTCTGTGCCAACCGAACTTATAAAAATGTAACTGTGTATGCCAGCAATGGCATTGCCCGAAACAACATCGGCAGTTGGACAATTAAGTCTGTTGCTGTGGATTCTTCCGCGAAGGGCTTTGACTTCTACAGGCAAAAAGATATTTCCATGAGCAAAGACGCCGATTGTGGCTTTATGGTTTGGGATGGTCAGAGTAAAGGCACTCTGTATAATATTGTTAGCTTAGTTTCTCAAAGCAAGCCTGTTATAGTATATTTAGAGCCGCTGACTAAGACTTTCAGAATTGGTTCTCAGGCAGGTTTGGTAAAGTTGCTTTCATTGTGTCCTACCTCAACACAAGAAAATTATCGTAAAATTATAAATTTACCTGAACAGATGTCGCTGCTCGCTTGAGCGGCGGCTTTTGTTTTCCCGCTACCCGAATGCGGACAATAAATGCTCGGGATTAGAAATGTTTCTCGGCTACCCAGCGGCGGAGGTGCAGCAAAATAAATATCTGGTGGACTCGTATTAAAGGTGTACCCTACCTTAGTTGGAGCTAAAAAAGCGGTGTTGCTCAGCCGAAATTGGGCAGAGTGAGGGAGCGTCCGAAATGGCGCTCCCTTTTCATATGTGCGATTAAGAGGAGTGATTAAATGACCGCACCTACAAAGAGGAGCCTTAAGCCAGCGATTGGTGCGGCTAAGGAACCTGCTTTTGAAAAGCGAAATGAAAAGTACGAATGTGTTTGCTGCCACGAAGAAAAGAAGCCTACGGATTTCTACAAATCCCCTACTGCGGCGTTTTGGGACTACCCCGGCAGCATTACGCTTGTATGCAAGCAATGCGTCCGTAAGCAGTTTGATCGTGATGTGGATCAATACGGCCTTGACAATGCAATTATGTTTACCTGCTATCGTCTTGACCAGCCATATATCAAGTCAACTGCAGAGGATGTTAAGGTCAACACAAATCCGTTTGATATTGGTGTTTACCTTGGCTCTGTTTCTCGTGCTGCCTATACCGGCAAATCTTTCGCGTGGTCTCTCCTTTCCGGAGAAATCAATCGTGAAGATGGCGATGGTGTTAAGGAAGAGAGAGAAGATAAATGGTCTAAGCGTGACCGGCAGAATATGAACTATGTTATTTCGATAATCGGGTATGACCCTTTTGACGATGCCGGCCTTAGTAATATGGACAGAAAATATTGCTACAATGTCCTTTCGTCTTACCTTAATACGCCTTATATAACGGACGATTCTCACAAAATGCAGTCCGTTATTCAGCTTACTAATACATTACTGCAGGTTCGCAAGCTTGACGAAGCAATCAACAGAGAGCAGCTGAAGGCAAACACTAATACCGATACTCTCACTGACATGGTTATGGCAAGAAAAAATCTGCAAACCATTGTAAATGCCATTGTAAAAGACAACAATATTGCCTCGCAGTATTCCAAGGAAAAGACCGGCGGGGAAAATACCTTGACCGGCAAGATGCGGGAGCTAACCAATAATGGCTATGAAGCAATGAAGGTTAATCTATTTGATATTAAAACCTCTGAGGCTATGAAGCAAATCGCTGATCTTAGTAATTCGAGCATCATGGAACAGCTCTCTCTCGATGCCAACGATTATACCGAAATGCTGAAAGAGCAACGCACCATGCTGACTGACCTGCGAGAAAAGACGGATGCGCTTGAGGAGGAAAATAGACAGCTCAAGAATAATCTTGAAAATCTGATTGCGGAATCATCAGCTAAGAGAAAGCGTGGTGGTTCATAATGGAAATTTATGTGCCGACTACACCAACCGAATGGTCACAGCGTAAGGTTGAGGAATATGAAAAGGCGGCAAAGGTAATCAATTAGGGGCGTGAAAACCCTGTTCGCTTCGCCGAAGAAGTGTTCGGCATTGCCATGATTGATTATCAGAAGTGGTCTTTCATGGAAAGCTGGTGGCGCCCGTATGTCCTTTGGCTCTGTAGCCGTTCGGCTGGTAAAACAACCGAGGCTGCAATCTTCTTGCAAACGAAATGCTTCCTTATACCGAACTATACGGTCTGGATCTTTACAAACAGTGCCGGTCAGTCTATTGAGTGCTTCAAGAAAATCGAGGATATCGCCTTGCAGAAGATTCCTTCATTTAGAACCTGTACGGACATCTTCGCTTCCGAAATCGAGAGAAACTCCAATTCCCCTACTGGGTTTATTCATGACCCTGCGGGTCATCACTTCTCTCTGTTTAATAATTCTGGTGTGACTACCCTGTCTTCAAACCTTAACGCCATTCGTGGTAAGCGTGGTTCTATATTCTACGACGAGACTGGTTGGATGGGCAAAGAAGAATTTGCAACCACTGAACCATTCGCTTCACAGGACGCGAGTTGGGGTATCGGCGTCTCTAAAGGCCCTAAGTATTACGAGCCGCAGGCGATGCCTTTGCAGAGACTGTACGCTAGTTCCGCAAGTGATGTGACATATCCGTTTTACGAGAAGTATCGTGATTTCTCTAAGAAAATGATTCTTGGGCATCCTGACTACTTCGTTTGCGATATCAACGCTAACACTATTTTAGATTTCTCTACTCTTAATGGCGAACAGATCCCTTCTCACTTACAGCGAGAAGAAATCAGCCGAAAGATGGACGAAGACCCGGATATGGCAGAACGCGAATACTTCAACAAATTCTCAAAAGGCGGCGCTCAAAACAGTGTTGTCCGTATGGAGACAATGATCCGGAACTCTTTTGTTTATCCTCCGGTTATGTGTAACGATACTGGTAAGCGTAAATTCATCTTTACATATGACCCCGCTCGCAACTTCGATGGAAGTGTCCTTTCTATTTTTGAGCTTATTGAGGACGAAAAAGTTGGATTGAAGTTGCGGTATGTGCGGTGTATTTCCTTTGTCGATACAGAAACGCGCAAGAAAACTCCATTGCCGATGAACGAGCAGGTCAAAATAATCAAAAAACTGCTCGTTGATTACAACGGGCCGAACGCTGCTGACTGGGAAAATATCGAGGTTTATATCGATGCCGGTGCCGGTGGTGGCGGTATCTCTGCCGTGGCTGATAACCTTATGGAGGACTGGGAAGACAGTTCCGGTCAGGTACATCGTGGCATGGTTGATCCAGAGCATAAACAGTATGAGACCTCCAGAGCAAATTATCCTAATGCTCTCCCTTGCATCCATCTGATCGAACCAGCTTCTCATAAGCGGCTTATCTTTGATGCACTGGAGAATATGACAAAGTTTGACCTGATTGAGTTTCCTGATTATGACGGCAAGGATGTTATAACCATAGTAAATGCCGATGGCAGTTACCACGATTATGAGCTTTCCTTCCCAGAGCGGCTTGCACTGGTGCAGTGTAACCTTGCCAAAACTGAAATCACCTATATGCGAAAGTATATTTCCGCCAATGGGCAGACATCATACGATCTCGCTAAGGATAAAAAGAACACAATGCATGACGACCGAGCCTACACGGTAGCCATGGCTGCATGGGTTCTTTCTCAAAAGAGAAGAACCGATTTAATCAATTCCAATGTCCAAACAGATGACGATTTTTCTGAATTCTGTTTCCGGGCACCAAAAGTAAAATAAGGGAGGTGCGCAGTGCTTGCAAAAATATGCAAATCGTAAAGACATGATGAACCGTCGAAAGGGCGAATCACACCCTGAGCCAGTTGTAGATCCACCTATGATGTTTGCAAATCTCAATCATGTTATTTATCGTGATTTGAATGGCACGACTCGTGCCCCGACTTTCGCAAAATACTCGAGAGAAGAAATTATCACTTATCTCTCAAATCCGTACAGATATAAAACACAGCTTCGCAAGGCTGTTATCTATATGTATGGAGCCAGTTCCAACTTCCGCCGCCTAATCCAATATTTCGTCGGGCTGAACGATTTCTCATATATCGTTACGCCATACCGAATGGATTATGACAGCGCTGAAACCAAAGGCACTACATATAAGAAGAACTACATCAAAACTCTTGATTTTCTGTCCACTATGAACATTAAGACGCAGGGGGCTAAGATTTTGACTGTATGCCTGCGGGAAGATGTGTTTTATGGCACTTGCCATGTCACAAAAGACGATATCACTATTCAGCAGTTACCTTCCGAGTATTGTGACATCACATCAGTAGAAGGCAATGTCTTTAATGTATCGTTCAATTTTAGCTATTTCGATTCGAGAAGCGACTTGCTTCCACTTTATCCGCCCGAGTTTGAGAAAAAGTACAATGCCTATAAAAATAGTTCGGGGAGTAAGTGGCAAGAGCTTGATTCTCCTAATTCATTTGCTATCAAGGTGAATAACGATGTCCCCGACTATCCTATTCCGCCGTTTGCTGGCATTCTTCCCAATCTCTATGATATCTCGGACTATCAAAGCCTGAAAATGACAAAAACCGAGCTGGAGAACTACGCAATTCTGGCGATGTATCTTGAAAAAGATCCCGATGGCAGATGGCAGATGGACTTCGGTAAGGCGGAAAAGTATTGGCGCAACCTCGATGGCGTTCTGCCAGATGAGGTTGGCTCTATTCTGTCGCCTATGAAGCTTGAGAAAATCAGCTTTGACAGGGCTGGAGGCACTTCCACTTCCGATACTGTTTCCGACGCGGAAGAGCACATGTTTAGTTCTGCTGGTGTATCTTCTCAAATTTTCTCTAGCAAGAATGCCACATCGAGCAATGCAATGCTCCTTTCTATCAAGGCAGACCAAAACATTACTTTCGGCATTGTTCGTATGATTGAAGACGCCATCAACCGAATACTGCATGAACAATCTGCATCTAAGAACTTCTCTATTCGTTTCTTGGATACTTCTTGCTATAACCGCAAGGAAGCCGCAGAGGTCTACCTTAATGGTTGTCGATCTGGTGCGCCTTTTGTATCCGCCTACTGTGCAGTTGCGGCTGGCCTTAATCCGGAGGAGATGGATGGTCTTTGTTGGATTGAGCAGAAGGGTTTTGATTTCGTGTCGAAGTTTAACCCACTGCGGATGTCATCTACTCAGTCCGGCAATAATGGAAATGGTCGTCCTGAGTCTAATCCCGATACGCTCACGGATGAAGGCGAGCGCTCCAGAGAGAAGAATTGAGGTGGCGCGTATGGAATTTATTTATGTTCTTAATCCCAAAGCCGCAGAAGAACTGATGGCTCAGGGGTTTGGATATACTACTTCGACCATGAACGGAAACTTGGTTTGGATTTTTGATTACAGCGATGAGCTGCAGCGGTTTACGCTGTCCCGCTATTCCGATGATCAATATTTCATTTCCGACACGATGTTCATTTGAGGTGGTACTATGAAGATTTTTCAAAATGGAGGAGGTGAAAACGAAAAGTGGAACAAATAAATTTAAGTTTTTCCTCCAAATTGACTGAGTTTTCAAAACTTAATGAGCAATTTATCAAAGCATCCTGTTATGTAATGGCTCTTGGGAAAAACCGCAACGGCTCACACTTCTCAAAAGAAGCAGTGGTTGATGCCTTAGATTCGCTCTATTTTATTCCTGTCGTTGCTCACCTGCTTTATGATGAGGACAACAACAAGTGGTATGTGGGTGGACATGATAGAGAGCTTGTGGTTACAGAAAATGGGCTTATGCTGAAAGATGTGACCGTTCCGTTTGGTTGTGTTATCCCCGAGAACACTGAGTTTGTAGAGGTTGAGGAAGATAACGGGACGCAAGCTACATATCTTAAGTGTTCTATTGTGATTTGGGCTGGAAGATACCCGAATCTCATGGAAAGTATCTATAGCAGCGATCTCTACTGGGGTCAATCCATGGAGATCAAGGCTAAATCAATCCGTCCTTTGCCGAGTGACAAGAAGTATAGAGATATCACTGAATTCACATTCTCATGTTTAACACTGCTTGGCAAGGACGATAACCCCGAATACCATACAGAACCATGCTTCCCATCTGCTTGTGTGGTGCCTGTAGAGTATTCTTTGGGAGAAAACTTTAAATCTGAATTTGAACTTATGAAGAACCAGCTCAAAGAGCTGGCCTTTTCTTTTAGTCCGGATTCAAGAACTGGAGGGAAAGACTTGGAAGACAAGAAAGCTTTAATTGCAGAGTTTGGCCTGACCGAGGATCAGCTTGACTTTGAAATTAGCGATGAAATGAGTCTCGACGAGCTGCGGGAGAAGCTTGCTGCATTTGCGGAAGCACACAGCACCCAGTCCGGCAGTAATGACATCGAGTTTGGCGCTACTTTTAATGAACGCCGTGACGCTCTGTCTGCAGCTGTAACCGATGACTATGTTCGCAATGAGTCTGGCGATGTAACTGAGTACATCAGACGCTGGCTCTTTGATTTCGATGACAAGTACATCTTCGTGAATGGCTACCACTATGTTGTCGCGGACAACACAGAGACCCGCTTCTATGCAAGAGTGCCCTATTCCTTTGATGAGGAGAACAAGGTCGCTTCTTTAACCGGTGAGTATGAGCATATGTTTATGACTTTGCTGACTAACGAAGAGAAGCAGGCCGTTGACAATGCGCGCGCCGAACAGGAGAACTATGTTGCTACCCATTCCTACAGCAACGAGGAGTACGAGGTTCTGAAGGCGTATAAAGACGAGAAGGAAACAGAGGCTCGTAATGCTGAATTTGATGCGGTGATTGCCGAGTATGCAGAGATTGCTGAGATGCCTGAGTTTAAGGCTATTGCTGAATCTGTATATTCCTACGAGAATTCTGATGCTCTCCGCATGGCTTGCGATGCAGCTTATGGCAAGTTCAAGCGTGAGCAGGCATTTGTTGCTGCCCAGAACTTCTCTGCTGCTGGCGGCGAGAAAAAGCCTACTGGCAAGCTGAAAATGCCCACTGATTCTGCGTCTATTGACGGCAAAGGTGACAGCCGCCCCTACGGCGATCTGTTCGAAAAATACGGTAAGAAATAAAAATACTGGAGGAATTTAATTATGGCTAATTATGGCGTTGTTCGCCTGGACAATATGTCCGGCACCACTGATGGTACCCTGCTGCGCTCTGTTCGTTTCTATGATGGCGACAAAGAGGCGGCTATTAAAAATGGTCGCGTTGTTCTGATTGGCGACCTGTTGGATGGTCAGCGTGAGGTTCGTAAGGCTACTGCTCCTGCGGCTACTTCTCCCCTGACTCATATTGGTCTGGTTGCTGCTCCCGAACTGATGTATGACGAGCGCAAGCGCAATCTTACCGAGTTCATCAACGAGGCTGGTGAGAATGTTCGTGTTTACATTCCCCATGTACGCGATATCTTCTCTGTTACCGCTGAGGCTCTGGATGCGGCCGCTGCTATCGCTAAGGGCAACCTGGTTGAACTGCAGGCTGGCACTAAGCTGAAGGTTGTTGCTACTGCCACTGACAAGTCTACTCAGGTTGGCAAGATTGTTGACATCGAGACCGTAGGTTCCCTGACCTACTATGTCATCGAGGTCGGCTAAGAGTAACGGAAGTATCTAATTAGGGGGAAAATGATATGAATGAGAAAAATTCTATTGTAAAGCTCGCAACCGACATGCTGCATGGCAAGGTTGAGACCTATGATTCCAAGAGCTCTGAAGATGTACTGCGTGAAGCTCTGATTGCCGCCAACGGCGGTTCTTCCAAACTGAATGTTAAGGCCCTGCGCCGCAACAAGGTTGAGATCTTCGAGATTATCGAGGAGCTGGTTCCTCTGATGGTCAATGAGGGTCTGAAGGGCGATGAGTTCTTCATGAACTATGTTGAGGGGCGCAATCTTGCCGAGGGCGACAAGAATGAGTTTGTTGCTCCCGATAACAGCACTTTCATCGTTTCCGAGATTGCTAACGGCATCGCTACTCCTCGTCGTCAGAGAATTGGTGAGAAGACCGTTGTGAGCGTTAAGACTACCGTTCATGCTATTCGCATGTATGAGGAGTTCTCTCGTTTCATGGCTGGTCGTATCGACTGGAACGAGCTGGTTGCTAAGGTAGCCAAGGCTTTTAAGGCTGCTATTTACAACGACATCTACACCGCCTTCAAGGGCATTAGTACCACTACTGTTGGTCTGAGCAATGCCTATATCGGCACTGGCACCGCTGACGCCGAGAAGATCCTGGCTATCGTTGAGCACACCGAGGCTGCTAACGGCGAGTCTGCTGTTATCGTTGGTACCAAGGCTGCCCTGCGTAAGTGCCCCGGCGCTGAGCTTGGCGACAATGCTAAGACTGACCTGTATAACGCTGGTTACTTCGGCAAGTTCTACGGCACTCCCATGATGGCCGTAAAGAATCGCCACAAGGTTGGCACTGATGAGTTTATCTTTGATGATAACACCATCTATGTATTTGCCGGCGGCGACAAGTTCGTTAAGTTCGTCCGTGAGGGTGAGTCTTATATCGTTGAGACCCAGACCGGTAATGCTGACATGTCTGTGGAGTATCTGTACACTGACAAGTACGGTGTTGCCATTCTGGTTAACGGCAAGCTGGGCAAGTACACCATCACCGGCTAATAAAGGGCTGGTGAGTATTGGGTGGAGCGAAAAAGAAAAGGATTCGACAGAGAATATGCGACCTCGTTTAGACGCGAGGTCGCTTTTCTTGCTGAGTGCGGTATTCGCTACACCTTTGTAAAAAGAGTTCAGGAGGTATCCGTATATAAATACGAGAAGACTCCTGAACTCTTCGCAAAGTTAGCAGAATTCTATGCTCAGAAAATTAGTGATTAAAATGGAGGATTAAATATATGGCACAGCAAACGAAGGGCACTAAAAAGCCCCAGACTTCTGCTACTAAACCTGCAGAGGCTAAAGAAACGAAACCTGTGGTCGAGCAGGCTCCTGTCGTCGAGAAGAAGCCGATTTATCGCACTTTGAGAAAGGTTTCTCCAGATGAGCTCGTAGATGTACAGTCCTGTACCTATGGCAATATGCTTTATATTTCAAAGCGTACTGGTAATAGAGTCGAGTGGGAGGATTTCGGGGATATCCAGACAATGACTGTTGGCGAACTTCAGATCATGAAGGGTTCACAACCGCTGTTCTTTGAGCGCAAGTTGATTATGATTGTCGGTGAAAATGCCAAGGATGTTATCGACTATCTGCAGCTTAATAAATACTATGCAGATTTTGGTTCTATCGATGAGATTGATGCGATTTTTGAAGCTTCTCCGGAAGAGATCAAGCGTATCGTTGCAAATCTGCCTGATAAGGCAATTGAGACAATTGCTCGCCGGGCATATGCGCTTATTGAAGATGGCACTATCGACAGCCAGCGTGTTATCAATGCCCTGCAGGATTCTCTCGGTTACGAGCTGGTGGACAATGACTAATTAAAGGAGGTGGTTGCGATGGTTTCATACGATGTATTCAAGCGATACTTCAAATCTAAAATTAGCCAGTATTCTTTCAGTGATTACGGTTATGACGAAGAGATGGATGAAATCGACCGCTTTCTGCACCTTGCTATTGCCGAATTCAAGAATATCTGCGTAGTCGATTTATCGGATCGAGATGATGATGCTCGTGTGTTCAATTCTGACGATGTGAACGATGACGAGATTATTGATATTTTGACTGACGGTATGGTCTGTGTCTGGCTTCGAAAAATTAAGAACGAGCCACAAAACCTGCAGAACTACCTCGACACGAAGGATTTTCAATTGGCGGCGTCTCCTGCAAATGTGCTGAAGGAAGTGCGTACCACCTATGAGGTTGAATATAACATCTTTGTTGGAAAGATGCTTGAATATTCCTACAATCACGGGGATATTTCGAGTCTTCATATGTGAGAGGTGCTTTTATGGCTGAGATGCAGAGAAGTGACTGGCTCACAAGTATGAAATCCACCCATCGTAGATTTGGCCCATCTTCACTATCGTGTAAGGATGTTGTAATCAATGGCGAAGATCGGAAGATTATGATAATCAACTCTGACGACTTCGACCTTAAGTATGCCCATTGTATTTTTGATGACTTCCTTATTGTAGGCTCGTACATTGAATGGAATGACGAGACCTGGATTGTCACTAAGGAGGGCGGGCAAAAGGATGTCTACCCTTCCTATGAGCTTCAAAAGTGCAACTATGAGCTTAAGTGGGTTAAGGATGGCGAAACCATCACCAAAAAAGCGTATGCTTCCGACATGACCTATTCGCAGGTTGGTGTGCAGCATACTGACTATATGGTTTACGGTGATTCTCGGTACCGCGTCATCATTCCAAAAGATGATGACACTACTAAGATCCGTCGTGGTGATAGATTCTACATCGACGATGGTGACAGCGAGGACGACCACCCTATTTATGAAGCAACAAAGATCGATAGAATTACCCGTATGTACAATGGCAACGGTGTTTACACTTTGATGCTTGTTGAGTGCAATGAACACCCAACCGATAATTCTGATTCTATGGTTGCCGATAACAATAATAAAACTGAGCTTGAGGAAGGAGAGTGGGTCTAATGGGTTATATGTCAATGTTTAAGGATTATAGAAATACTCTCATGAAGGCTCTGTGCTCTTCTAAGGATATCGTTAATCTTTTAAAGAACACAAACGAGGACTCCCCTACCCTTCCCGACAAGTCTCTTTTATATGACCATATTTACCCTTATCCATTCATTCCACAAGCAGACGAGGCGGCCAAGACCTATGTTGGTGTCCGCTTGACCGTACCACAGGTGGGGAGCAAAACATTCAAAACCATACGCCTTACCGCTTTCATCTTCACGCATTACAGTTTGATGAGAGCTCCTGGCGGTCTTCGCGTTGATCTTTTGGCTGATGCGATTGATTCCGTATTAAACGGATCTCTCGAGTATGGCCTTGGTCATGTCGAGTTAAAAGATGTCGATGATGTTCACCCCGCTAAGGATTATTACGGCGTCGTGCTCACTTATGATATTACAGACTGGAATCGGGTGAGCAAACTACAATGAGGTTAGGTTTGATATCGAAAAGGGATCACAAAATCAATAACTATATCACGGTTCATATCCCAACCCTCGGCGAGATCTTCGACTTTGGGCAAAGCGAGTATATGAGTATCGTTAGCTCTCTGGTTGCAACTCCGTATGAGGCAATGGTTATGCTGGATGATATGGGTGTTGATTTTACAACTGTTGATGAGTGGTTCGTGTTTGAATTGATGTTTTCATACTTCGCTAAGAAGTACAAACGCATAAGGATTATCTTTGGCAATCTGGATTTATCCCTTTTTGAAAGGGCAATAAACAAAGAGACCGGAGAAGATATTCTTTATGACTTCGAACATGGCTACATCATCGATAGGCTTGCCCAGGAACAAATCAGCTCCGTATTGCGGGAAATTCTGCAATTTGAAAAGCATGATAAAATTCCTGGCAACGCTATAACCAAGAAGTATCTAATTGATCGTGAGCGGAGGCGTCTTCGCAGGGCGGCAGATCAAGAGAAAGAGCAACTCGAGGACTTGATTCTTGCGCTCGTAAACACACCAGAGTACAAATACAATTTTGAACAATCGATGGAGTTGACTCTGTATCAGTTCAACGCCTGCGTAAAACAGATTCAGAAGAAAATTTCTTTTGACCATCGGATGAGCGGTATTTATGCCGGTACGGTAGATGCTTCAAAAATTAGCAAAGAAGACCTGACTTGGATTTGAGTCGGGTCATTTATTTTAGAAAGGAAGATATAACTATGGTTAATGTTAATGAACTTACCCTGACTTCCCTCGAAAGAATCATTGGCTATAACCTGGGCGGTGAGTATCTCTGGACTCTGGACGAGCTGCAGAATGCTACCATCAGCAATACCCAGGAGAAGGTCGATATCACTGGTAAGCAGGGCCGCAAGCTGAATTCTCTTAAGAGAAATAAGGCTGTAAAGGTTACTGGTACCAATGGTATGCTGAGCCTCGGTCTGATTGCTACTGATACCGGCACCGAGGTTGCTCGGGATGAGAATGTTCAGTATAAGTGGTATGAGATTGTCGATATCGAAGAAAATGCTGCTTCCACTACTTACACTGCCGTTGGCACTGTTGGCGCTGAAATTGATGCCCTGTACATCGTGAATGTTGATGGTACTCGTGGGGTTAAGCTGGAGCAGGACGCTACCGCAACTGAAGGTACCTTCACTTATACTCCTGGCACGAAGAAGCTGGCTTTCCTTGCTGACGCTTACAACGGTCAGAAAGCTGTTGTGTATTACACTCGTAAGGTGAACGCTGCCGTTATTTCCAATGATTCCGGCAAGTATTCTCAGAAATGCACTCTGTATATCGATGCTCTCGCTGAGGATAAGTGCAACAAGTGCTATCTGGTTCAGTTCGTGATTCCTGTTGCTGACTTCTCTGGCAACTTTGATATTGCCATGGGCGATAATCAGGCTACTCATTCCTTTGAGGCGGATTCTCTGTCCTCTGGTTGCAGCGGTGGTGGTATCCGTCTGTGGGATATGCTCGTTATCGAAGACGGTACCGCTGATGTCACCTGATTGAATTGAGGTGACAACTATGGCGAAGTGTAAAGTCTGTGGTAAGGAATTTACGCCTTGCCGCACCAACACGCCTCTGAACTGGAGGCGTGTTGCCTGTTGCGCTGAGCATGGGGCTATTTGGTTTGAAAAAATCGAAGCGGCTCGTATCGCTCAGCCAAATGTCGAGCCCGAGCATAACGAGGAGCTGCAAGCTTTGCTTTCCGTTGAAGAGCCAATAGAGCCTGTAGAGGCTGAGCCAGTGGAGGAAATCGTTGAGATTGCCGAACCTGAACAGGCAGATACGGTATTGCAAGCTCTTGAAGGATCTGAAGCCATTGAGGAACAGGAACCTACGCAGGAAGATGAGGAATCTCCCGAGCATTACAAAGGGAGAAAACACAGATAAAAGCATTTTGGGGACTGCATTTTGCAGTCCCCTTTTCTGTGCGGTGAAATGAAATGATTAAATTTATAGCTCTTGATCAGGCGACAAAATACACCGGATATTCGGTTTGGGTTCTGAGCAAAAAAGGCGAGCTTAAGCTCTTGGAGCATGGTGTGTTTAAGGCCAATGTTAAAAATGATGTTATTTCCAGAATGTGCGAAATGTACAACGATATCAAGGGCTTAATTTTTACACACAAACCTAACTATGTGTTTTTTGAGGCGACACAGTTTCAGTCTAACCAGCGTGTGTACAGTACATTGTCCCAGCTGCAAGGTATCGTAATGGCAATTCTGTTTGAAAAAGACATTGGATTCAGCATTATAGAACCGTCTTCGTGGAAGTCGTACTGTGGTATTACTGGGAGAAAGCGCGAGGAGCAGAAGGCAAAGTCCATAGCCATTGCTTCCAAACAATTTGGCTTATCTGACCTTACGGACGATGTGGCTGACGCTATTCTTATTGGATACTACGGTGCCCATATTTTAAACAATGAAAAGGGGTGAAGATGTGGCGGAAAACAAAAATCTTAACATCATCTATCGTGACTCCACTCCGTTTATTTCTTTCCCCTGCGACTTCGATGTATCTATTCTGAGTTCTGGGGTTGAAGATATCGAGATCGTATTCTCGCAAGATGGAGCCGAAAAATTTACAAAAAGAGGAGACCAAGTTGAAGTATGTGTTGAATTAAATTCAATCATTACTTCGTTAAGCCGGAATGACACAAGCAAGCTAAAGAGCCGTTTGGAGACTACAATGCAGATTTTCATTCACATGGAAGATGGCGCTGTTATTCCGAGCAATATTATGGTTGCAAACACCGGTTATATCTTAGAACGGAGGTGACGGGTGCCGTGAGCGATTTTTCTACCAAGAATAACTTTAGTGCCACTTTTGGCACTTTTTACAACCTCGGCGGAGATTACAAGATTATCCGCAAGAACAGTCTTTCAGAGTTTCCGGCTGTAGGAAACGAAAAGTATCTATATGTAGCCAACGATACAAATCTTATGTATTTCTGGGACGATGAGAATAAATCGTTTGTTTCAGCAAAATCTGAAAGCTCCGCTATATTCCCCGATGTTCTAAAAATAAACGGTGGTAATGCAGGAAGCATATATGAAGAAAATGAATAATAAGGAGTGGGTTTCATGAACAAGGAAATTCTGACCAAAGTGATCCTTCGGAACGACAGTACCGCGAATTGGGACGCTAAAAACCCCGTCCTTGATAAGGGCGAGATTGGTTTCGAGTTCACCGCTGACGGTGCCGTTCTTACCAAGGTTGGCGATGGTGCGACGGCTTGGAAACAGCTTGGCTACAGCGGCGTTGACGAGGACAAAATCAATACACTGATTGGGCAGGCTCGTGACAACTATTATAGTGTTGTTCGTAACGATGGCGAAACCGATAATGAAGCTATTACACGCGCTCTCGGCGAGTCTGTTGCCGCAAAGGGCGATGTATGCGCGATCAAAACTGCGCTTGGTACTACCCCTGAGAGTTACTCTTATATGGGCTATGTATTTGACGGCGAGAACTGGGGTGCCATGGATGGCAACATCAACTCTGAAAATGTAATTATCGGCAAGGATCTGGTTTTCGCCGGCAGTTATACTTCTGTTGGCAATGTATCCAAGGGCACTACTATTCAGAAAGGCAAAACTCTGGATCAGCTTCTGACCGCAATGTTTACTCAGGAGCTCAATCCCCCCAAGCCCACTCCAACCTGCTCTGTCACTCTGACCGGCGCTGGTGCTAAGGAGGTTGGCGAAACCTTTACTCCTGCTTATACTACCGCTTTTGACCCGAAGACATATGCTTACGCCCCCACCGCTACTGGCGTCACTGCTACTGGCTGGGAAGTAAGTGATAGCACCGGTGCCAAGAAGACTACTGCTACCGGTTCCTTTGATGGTTTCACTGTCGAAGATAATACGAACTATAAGTTAACTGCCAAGGCTACATATGGTGATGGTAATGTTCCTAAAACAAACCTCGGCAATGACTACCCGGCATCACAAATTAAAGCTGGCACTACTGCGGCTGCTTCTTCCGCTGCCGTTACTGGCTATCGTAAATGGTTTACTTATGTTGGTACTGATCTGACCGCTCTGACCAGCAATGTGATCCGTACTAAGGGTACAAGCAAGGGCGTTGCTGGCTCAAACTTCAATGTTAACCTGGCTATCCCTGCCGGCACTAAGCGTGTCTATGTTGCTATTCCCGCATCCAAGAACAAGGCTCTGTCTTCTGTAATAGATGTGGACGGCATGGGTCTGGATGTAAAGGGCAATTTCACAAAGCAGACTGTATCTGTTGAAGGTGCTAATGGCTATACTGCCGTTGACTATGATGTATTCATTGTGGAAAACCTGGCTGGTTTGGCTGCTACTACCTATCAGATCAAGTTTTGAGTAAAGGGGGATAAATAATATGGCTATTAAGAATTGGAACAATGGCAAGCCCAGCTTCAGTTATGAAGGTCATGCTAATCTGGGTGTAAACCTTAACCGCCAGAAGAATGCCCCGCTTGATATCTCTTGCGAGTATTCCTCTGTCAAGGATATGCTTTACTATGTAACAGAGGGTCGCTTCCCCGCTAATGGCACTGGTGTATCTGCCGCTGTTAAGGATATGAAGAAGTATCCCTACCTCGGTCAGGTTATTGCTCTGGTTAATCCAGAAACCGAGGAGGTTGCTCTGTATTATGTAAAGACTGCTGAGTATGATGCTACTCTCGCTACTGACGATGCCATGTTTGAGCATTATTTCGAGGCGGTCGGTCGTGCTACCCTTGGCGACAATGTTACCATTGTTCGTAACGAGGAAACTGGTGTTCTCTCTATTAAGGGCTACGCCGCCGCAGAGACTGGTGCTCAGCTCGTAAAGACTGCAAACGGCCTTGAGTGGGTTAAGCCGGACAATACAACCGTCGAAGGTTTGAATACCGCCGTTGCCGCTATTGAAAGTACCATCGGCGAGGACGACACTCAGGGTCTGCGTCTGCGCATTAAGACCAATGAGGATGACATTGGTACACTTGATGGTAAAGTTGCAACTCTTATTGGCAAGGATGCTGATAAGTCTGTTCGTGCCATTAGCGCCGAAGAGGTCGCCAAAATTGTCGCCGGTGCCGATAAGGACTATGACACTCTGAAGGAAATTGCGGACTATATTAACTCCGATAAGACCGGTGCTGCCCAGATGCAGACAGACATTTCTACGATTAAGTCTGACCTGAACACTGCCGAAACTGGTCTGAAAGCTCGCATGACTGCAGCTGAGGGTGAGATTGATGCTCTGCAGGAGTCAGTTGCTGGTATCCACAGTCACGACAATAAGACTGTTCTCGATGGCATTACTGCCGAGAAGGTTGCCGCGTGGGATGCTGCAGAGACTAATGCGAAGACCTTCACTACTACCAAAATTGGGCTGACGAAGGAGGATGGCGGCGATTCCGCTACTGAAGCTCCTACCGTCAAGGCATATGTCGATGGTAAGGTTACTGCCCTGAATACTGCTATTGGTACTCAGAAAGACCGCATTGACAATCTTGGCGCTCTTGCCTCCAAGAGCGAAGTTGGCGAGACTGATCTTGCCGCCGCTCTAGCTACCAAGATCAATGGCAAAGCGGATTCTGCTACTACTCTGGCTGGCTATGGTATCGGCAACGCTTATACCAAGACCGAGGTTGATGATGCGATCACTGCGGCGAAGGAAGCTGCCGCCACCGATGCTGCTACTAAGGCCAACGCCGCTGAGCAGAATGCAAAGGATTATACTGATGGTCTCGCCGGTAATTACGATGCCAAGGGCGCTGCTGATGCAGTTCAGAAGAATGTTGATAAGGTTAGCGAAGCCGTTACTACTGTTCAGGGTCAGGTAAATACCCTGAATGGCGATGCGACCACGGTTGGCTCCGTAGCGAAAAAGATTGCCGACGCGCTTGATGGCCTTGCTCTTGGCGATACCTATGCGCCTAAGACCCATAATCATACCATTGCTCAGGTCACTGGTCTGCAAGATGCTCTGGACGAAAAGGCTGTTGCGACTCAGGTTGCTACCGACATTACCGCCGCTAAGACTGCTGTTCTTGGTGAGGCTGACTATGCTCATACCGTAAAGGATGCCTATGAGCTCGCCAACGGTAAGGTTACTATGGCTGATGTCGAGGGGAAGGGTTATGCCGTTAAGACCGAGGTTGAGGCCAGCATCAAGGCTGTTGATGACAAGATTGGTGCCGCCAATACCGCCGCCACTAAGCTGACTGAGCGTGTTACTGCAAATGAGACTGCCATTACTAAGCTGAACGGCACTGGCGAGGGTTCCGTCGCTAAGACTGTTGCAGACAAAATCGCAGAAGTTGTTGCAGGTGCTGACAAAGACTTTGACACCCTGAAGGAGATTGCTGATTGGATTATGAGCGACACCACTGGTGCTGCTAAGATGCAATCCGACATCAGTTCTCTGAAGACACTTGTTGGCGAAACAGCTGTCGCCACTCAGATTGATAATGCGCTGAAGGTCGATGGCGTTGACAAGTATGCTCTGGCTTCTGAGCTGAAGGCTGTCGCAGATAAGGTTCACGAGCATGCCAATAAGGCCGTTCTCGATGGCATTACCGCCGAAAAGGTAACTGCTTGGGACGCCGCAGAGGCTAACGCCAAGGCTTACACCGACGAGAAGGTTGGTGCTATTCCCGCTGCTACCGCCGCGGCTCTCGGCCTCGTTAAGGTCGATGATGTTACTATCAAGGTAGCCGCTGACGGCACCATTGGTGTTAAGGCAATCAGCACCGACCTGCTGACTCAGGGCACTGATACTCTGGTGTTTAATTGCGGAAACGCTTGATATGACATTCTGGGATCGCCCATGTGGCGATCCCTCCTTATATAAAAGAAAGGATTGATTATTATGGCTGAAAAGACTTTGCAGACACGGATACAGCTTAAGTATGATACTTGGGCGAACTGGAATACCGAAGCTGGCAAGGCTGTTGTACTTAAAAAGGGCGAAATAGCTTTTGTTGAGGTTCCTTCTGCCACAGGTGATATTACTCAAGCTCCTGCATTGCTTGCAAAGGTTGGCGATGGGGTTAAAACATTTAGTGCTCTCCCCTGGCTGAAAGCTACTGCTGCAGATGTTTTCCCATGGGCCAAGGCAGAAACAAAGCCTACCTATGAAGCGTCCGAGATTTCTGGGCTTGACGCTTTTATCAAAGGACTCGCCGACAAGGATACAGACACGCAATACCAGCTTGTTGAAGTAAAAACGAACAATGTTGTCACTGGTTATAAACTGCAGAGCAAATCCAAGGGTGGCACCTTTGCTGACATTTCCGGTTCTCCTGTCATTGATGTTATGACGGAAGCGGAAGTAAACGCTCTGATTGACACTAAGCTGAACGGCAAGAACTTTGGTGATATTATCACTCATAACGCCTCTGAATTTGCCGCTACTTCTCACACGCATAAAATGGCAGATGTATCTGGCTTGCAGACTTACATTGATGAGAAAACTGCTGGTCTGACCGGGGCCATGCACTTCGCCGGTACAGCTACTGCCGATCCTACAAGTGAGTCCGGCCCTGCCGTGACCGGCGTTACCAACTTTGCCAAAGGCGATGTTGTTGTGTGGAATAAGCAGGAGTATCTTTGTACGACTGCTGGTACCAACAAAACTGCTGTGTGGCAGCTTTTCGGTGATGAGGGTTCTTACGCTGTAAAAGGCAGTATTAAGAATGCAGATATTGCTTCCGATGCCGCTATTGATCAGAGCAAGATTAGTGGTTTATCTACTACTCTCGGCAACAAGGTCGATAAGGTGGCCGGCAAAGGATTGAGCACCACAGATGTCACAAAGACTATGACTGATAAGTGGGATGCTGCATATAAGCACTCTCAGACTGCTCATAACTATGCGGCTGCTTCCCATACGCACAACCAGGCCGATATTGTTCAGGCTACTGGCGATATCCTGATTCTTGATTGTGGCAGCGCTACTAAGAATATTTAAAAATTTGCTCTTTGGGTCGTTGGTTAATTCCAACGGCCCTTTTTGAGCATTGTTGAGGAGGTTTCTTAATGGCTCAAAAAATTATAAATGCAAGAGCTAAAAACAAGCGCGATACAAGCGCCAATTGGACTGCCGCAGATCCCGTGTTGCTCGATGGAGAAATCATTATTGTTGATACAGCGGAAGGCGAAGTTCGCACGAAGATCGGTGATGGTACAAAGAAGTATTCCCAGCTTCCGTTCGAGGATGAAAAATTGAGAAGTCTCCTGAACAATAAGCTGGATAAAAACGGGAAAGTTGATTGGAGCAACATAGAGAATGCTCCAACAATTCCATCTAATCTTGACAATGTTGTTACATACGATGAAGGTGGTACTGTAGATGCGGCAGATCCAATCGACGCCGATACTCTCGGTGGGTATAGCGCTGCGTATTTTGCGACGAAATCATCTGTTGATGCTACAAATTCGAGCCTTTCTTCTTTGCAGACATCTGTAACCAATGCTGAATCCAGTATCACCAGCTTGCAAGAGTCCGTAGCTTCTGCACAGTCAGATATTGGCACATTGCAAACATCTGCAGAGAATCTGTCCTCTTCCAAAGTTGACAAGGCTGGTGGCACTATGAATGGCAAGCTTATAGCTCAAAATAATGCTGATTATACCGTTAAGCAGATGCGCAATATTTTCATTTCTACTGTTGCACCTACTGCATCTGATGGTGCCAATGGTGATATTTGGCTTAAGTATGAAGCGTGAAGGGAGTGGTGTTTAAATGGCGACGGCTGATCCGGGTAAAGCTGTTCCTTCTGGTAAGCACATCTTAACCAATCTGCTTCCCCATAGCAGTTTTGATAATGCCGGATGGACTTCTGGGGCAAATTGTACTGTATCTTATGATAGCACAATCAAGAAGTACGGAAATTATTCCTTAAAAGTCACAAGCAATGCTGGTTCTTTGACTGAGTGTTACTTTTATTCCAACTCCAATCCACCGCAAGTAAAAGGCCATATTTATTATGGTCGATGCGAAATGTACCAATCTTCTTCTGGGATCTCATCTGGCATGCAAATATATTGGCCAGAGGCAGAGCCAAGCATGGGGACAAGCTCGTATGACTCAGCTAAAGCCGGGACATGGCAGATACAGAGTTTCCGTTTGATTCGCAATTCGTGGGCTTCTGGTTTGCTAAAGTTCCGTTTTGATGTTGAGCAAATAAGATCTCCTAATTACGTATATGTAGACGGTGCAATGCTCATTGATCTTACTGCAACATACGGCGCAGGAAATGAGCCTACTCAGGCGTGGTGCGATGCAAATATTCCATATTTTAGCGGAACACTCGTAATCGGAAAGCTAAACCCCGGAGATATTATAAACTTTGATTATTCAGGGGCAGGAAATTTCATTGAACTTCCTGCTGGCAAATATAAACTCGAAGCATGGGGGGCTCAGGGAGGTAATTATTCATCCTATAAGGGTGGATATGGCGGTTATTCTGTCGGCGTTCTAAGTCTTGCTAAGAAAACACCACTTTATGTTTATTCTGGCGAGCAGGGTAGTTCCTCTGCTATAACTGGGGGATTTAATGGTGGCGGCAGAGGTATTAAAAACGGTAGGGGCGGCGGAGGTGGAACCGATATTAGAGTCGGGCAAGATTCGCTGTACTCCCGTGTAATAGTAGCTGGCGGAGGCGGCGGTTCTGGCGTTGCCAATGTAAGCGGTAAAGGCGTCGGTGGCGGAACTACCGGGCTTGGTGGTTATACAAATGAAACTACCACCACCGGAGGAAACCGAAGTGGCGGTGGCGGCACACAATCACAAGGGGGAATTTCCTGGAATAATGTTGCCTCTACTAATGGCTCGTTTGGGCAAGGAGGCAACGCCAGCGGCTACAGTTGTGGCGGTGGTGGTGGCGGCTGGTATGGAGGCGGTGGTGCCTACGACAATGATAGCGATAGCGATGGTCGCAATGGCGGAGGCGGTTCTGGTTACATCTATACAGCATCCACTGCATCAAATTACCCTTCTGGGTGTCTCTTGAACAGCTCTCATTATCTTTCTGACGCACAAACTGCGACGGGAGCAACATCGTTTCCGTCCCCTACTGGCGCTAATGAAACAGGCCATACAGGGAATGGATATGCTCGCATAACAGTAATCGAAGTTTCTCCGGCCTTTTCTGCTCCAGTTAAAATTAGTGGCAACTGGAAAGTAGCTTCTGATGGTCTCGTTAAAATAAATGGTGCTTGGAAATCCGTTGAACAAGGCTTTGTAAAAATAAACGGTACCTGGAAAGAGATTTCATAATGAAAGGAGTTATTTATAATGGCAAAGAAGGCTAATTTAAAAGACCCACTTGGAAATATTTTATATCCATATACCCTGGTTGACAGTGTTCGTGATGAAACTGGTAGGGTGCTTAGTTCTCTTGTATTAAGAAAAGACAATACGACAGAATTTATTCCATCTGCGGACTATCATCCGTCAACAAAGAAATATGTAGATGAAAACGCCGCAACTAAGCAGCCTAAAATCACATCTTCCGGTATCCTTATGGGCAATGGTTCTGGTGGTGTGTCCGCTGCTATAGCAAACACTGATTATCTTCCCGTGTCAAACGCTAACCTTAAAGGAACGCCTACCGCACCAACTGCAGCAAAGGGAACCAATACCACACAAATTGCTACAACCGCATTTGTCCAGAATGCTCTATCCGGTATCAGTGCAAAGGGATTTGAATTTGGCACCACTGCTCCGACAAACACCAACCTGTTATGGATTGATACGACCAACGGAAGCATTCTCAAGTATTACAATGGGTCTGCATGGACAGCCGTAAATGCTGTATTTAAGTAAGGTGGTGATGATATGTCTTTATTAAGCAAGCTCATCATCAACATCCTTACTAAGGCGCAGTTGAATGGGGCGTCTGGTGTTACAACTTCTAAAAAGGATTTGTATTATGGAAGTAATGATCAGATCTATCTTGTTCCGCATGAGCAGGAAGCTCCAAATATTGATGTCGGCACAGTGACATCGGGTACTTCTCCCGCTGTCACTGTTTCCATATCTGGGGACAAGGCACTTCTCAACTTTGTGCTACAAAAAGGCGACAACGGTAAAGATGGAACGAATGGCACTAATGGTACAAATGGTACAAGTGCCTATGAGGCTGCTAAAACCGGCGGCTATACTGGCTCTGAAACAGACTTTAATTCATCATTGGCTACTGTTCCCTCCTACTCTCCTTTTGTGTACTCGAGCTCGGCTCCCTCTGATACTAAGAAGCTTTGGATTGATACAGCAAACAGTAATATTATGAAGTTCTATAATGGTACTGCTTGGACTCCCATAGGCTCTGTATTTTCTTAAGACGGGAGGAAGACGCTATGGAAACGATAGACTTAATTATAAAAATTGCAGCTTTGATTACTGCGGTTGCGACTTGCTTTGCGTTGGTTAAGCAGATACATAGGGCAGTAAAGTGGGTCGAACATTTGGCTCAACAGTGTGACGAGAATGCTTTAAGCATTTTACGGCTCACTATTGTGTCTACTGAGATGCCAATGTCTGAACGCATTGCCGCCGGAGATAAGTACATTAAGCTTAACGGTAATGGCGCTGTTAAGCATTTGTATCAGCGTTTGGTTGAAGAGAACGCTAAAGATGAGAAGATTTAAGGAAGGGGGAATCATATGTTTGACTTAAGTTTTTATAGTTTATTGGTAGCTGTAAAGAGTTTTGAACCAATCGATAAGGCCGATCTCTCAGATTATTACGCAAAGGATAGTAGGCTTGACATCGATAGCCTCTTTTTGATGTTCACTTCTGGTATGAACAACTATAAAGAAAAAACGCTCGATGAAGTAATTCAGTATTGTTCTAGCATTGCAAATGACATTTGCAAATGCTATGGAATTGACAACACTCAAATCCCAATCTATCAGGCATACTTAATCCCATATGATTTTAGTGTGAACAATGACAGTGATCGAGAGAAGCTTATTTCCTTATATGAAAAAGCGTATGCGATATATGTGTGCGATAATGAACCGGCTTGGTATTTAAAAGAGGATATTGGATATCGCTTGATTAGCATGTATTCTGTTACTTCTCCTGAGATTGATAGGATAAAAGAAATGCTCCCTTGCGTAAAGGCTGGTCGTGAACGTTATGATAAGTGGTTGCTCAAAGAGAGGTGATTAAATGTCGTTGGAATCAAAAAACATTGTTCTTGCGTCTGATTTCACATCTCTTAAGGCTCGCATAAAGGCCGAGATGGCTCGTAGAATTTATCGAAATCCTTTAAAAGATTATGCTGGTGCCGCATGGGATTACTCCACTGTTCCAGCCGCAGGTGTTCCTATAGCTACAGAACATGTAAATAAACTGATTACTCCTGTAAATAAAATTAGTCCAACTGGGTATACGGAAGCTAATCCAGGAGATGTCATAAATGAGTTACATACTCTGGAAACGGAATTCGCAAAACACGAGGGGAAAGCATATTACAACACAGTTGATTGCGATGGCGGATGTAATGGCCTGTGCAGAGGATACTGTGATGGTACTTGTTCCGGTTGTTCAGGTTGCTCTGGTTGTGGTGGTTGCGATAACACTTGCAGTAGTACGTGTAGTGGAACTTGCTCTGGTGGTTGTGAAGGCTGTGGTTCCGGCTGTAATGCTGGCTGTGCGCCAAGTTGTGCCGGTGGCTGTTGGAATGATGGTTGCACCAGTAACTGCACAGCTGCTTGTAGAATGGATTGCCAAGGTTGCTCTGGCTGTGGTTCTGGATGTAGCGGCACTTGCAAAGGAAGTTGTTATAGAACAGGGACGACCAATGGTTAAAGTATTGATTATTTTTGAGGGGAGGATTTAATGTGGAAATAAATATCGCAGACACACTTGTAAAAGTTAGTGAACTTCAGCCCGTTGATGTTGCTACTATGAAAAAAGCAGTTAAAGAAGTACCTTGCACTACAAACAACTTCCCATTTTATGTGCTGTTTTTTAATGTAATAAAAAGTGGCGATGACAATGGCGTAGAAATCACAAGGAAATATGCATCTGATATTATTTCTGTGATTGAGCAAGCACTTGGTATTAAATATTCTACTGCCGAAAGAAACGTACTTGCCGAATGTTACACCATTGCAAAATGCGGAAAATCCTATGCGCTCCAAGATCGAATTAGTGATATCGAGAATTTGTCAGTTCAATACAGTAGAGAGGAGCCTGGAACAATCGTATAGAGGGCATTGGGTCTTTTAAAGAGAGAGTTGCTCCGGCTATATAGCTTTGATCGAGTTTATATTGAAAAGATGAAAGCGCTCATTGCGGAGCTTAGGTTAACAGACGAGCTTTACAAAGAGAGCATAGAAAGATCTTTAATGTAAATACTACTTTGGAGGATTAAAATGAAAGAGTTTAAGGTACAGTTAGCAAAAGAAGAGAGCACATATGTTGAAAGACTCTGGTATGAATATAATGCCTCTTTAAATATTATCCGGTTTTTAATGTCTCAGGAGGGAGTTCTTGAGCAACATCTTCAAAAATACTTAGATAGTTCTGAAGAGAAATTTACAGCTCTTGAAATTGCCAAAAATAGCGTAAGCAAAGAGCATAAGCCAAGCGGGATTTCTGGATCGTATGATTATCGTTTTGATTTTGACGACGAGTGTTTAATTTACCAGGAGAAAGAAAATGAAGAAGAGAACTGATATTGGGTACCATGATTACATCGTTAGCCTATATTACGACCCCGAAAATCCACTCAGCAGGACAGAGAGCATGACAAGAAGTGTTACATTCCAAGTTACCGACGACTGCTGCATGAATTGCAGTTATTGTCTGACCGGTGACACCAAGATCCTTATGAGTGATTTCACCACTAAGCCAATTAAGGATATCCGAGTTGGCGACAAAGTTATGGCGTTTCCTGAGTATGGTGATATTAAGAATCTTCATAGTCGGGACTATTTGTGTGAAACTACGGTGCTAAATACTTTTCAAAGAAAAGCACCAACAATCGCAATGGATATTGACGGTAATCGCAGATTGAATATCACAAAGGAACATAAAATTCTTGCCAGAAGAAATAAAAGCGATCATTCTTACGATTATCGTGAGGCTGGTCGCTTTAAAGTTGGGCAAAATGTTTATTGTGTTCCTTCATATGAAGATATTGACTACTTATCGCCTACATTTGATAGTGATTACAAGATTGGTTATATTGTTGGTATGTTTAAGGGTGACGGTTCCATCCGGAGATATAGTTATCCAGAGAGCGGGCGTCCACAGTATATGTACAAAATACGCCTAGCAGTGAAGGATGCAGAAATCATCAATCGCACAAAGGAATATTTATCGGATCTCGGTATTGACTACTATACAAAAGATTTCGAAGTATCTAAAAAATATTCCTTGAAAACGGAAGCTATCTTTGCAAATACACAAAAAACATATAACGATTTAAACAACCTGTACGAGTGCCATTTTAGGAAAAATCGCTCTGTCTCATATTTTCAAGGGTTTTTGGCCGGTATTTATGACGCTGAAGGGAGCTTATCTAATGGGAAAGGCTATGCCGTTCGTATTACTAATACAGATCAAGAAATTATCGATGAAATAGTAGACGCTCTTGATGCTATTGGGGTTAGTTATCGTATTTCTGATAATGGAGCGACAAAAAACAAAGCTCATAGATAGATAGTCAACATCATCGATTCTGATGGAACCGACATGAAATATAAATTCCTAAAATCTATTGAGAATGCCGTCGTCAGAAAATCATATCACGAACTTGCTAATCGTAATTGTATTCGAAAGGCTAGAGTCAATGGTATCGATACCGCCAATGATGAGGTTGTTGATGTTTACAATTTTGAGACTGAAACACATACATACATTGCAAATGGTATTCTTGTTCATAATTGCTACCAAGGTCATAAAGGTCATCGCATAATGTCAAAGGAGGTCGCCCGTAAAGGGGTAGACCTCCTTTTTGATATGTATGATAAAAACGATAGCCCTTTTATAAATCATAAGACGAAAGCAATTATTCTCGATTTTATCGGTGGTGAGCCATTGATGGCCATTGATGTTATCGACTATATTTGTACATATTTTGTGCAGAAGTGCATCGAGCTTGATCATCCATGGTTGTATACTTGGCGGGCATCTATGACTTCGAATGGTGCTTTGTATTTTGACCCTGCAGTTCAGAGTTTTTTGAAGAAGTTCCGCGGCAATGTCAGTTTTTCCATTACTCTTGACGGCCCAAAAGAAATCCATGACGCTTGCAGAGTATATCATGATGGCAGAGGAAACTTTGATGATGCTTACGCAGCGATGAAGCACTTCAATTCTCATTACTATGAGGAGCTTGGAACAAAAGTCACAATTGCTCCCGAAAACCTGCACAACTTGAATAAGATTATCGATTTCTTCCTTGCAGAAGGAATGAATCTAATCCATGCGAATTGTGTGTACGAGACAAAGTGGTCTTATGAACAGGCGAAGCTTTTTTATTCTGAAATGAAGAAGATGGCAGATAACCTTCTTCGGCGGAATGATGAAACAACTGTTAGTTTGTTTGACGAAAGGCATTTTCGACCTCTTCCCCATGACCAAAACGACACATGGTGCGGTGGGGCTGGAAAAATGCTTGCGTTTGACCCGGCTGGAGTTGCATATCCATGTCTTCGGTATATGCCTTCTTCTCTCGGCCCGGATGTTGAACCTATCATAATTGGCTCTGTTGATGGAATCTTTGTTACAAAGAGAGAAAAAGCCATCAAGGACTATCTTGATAGCATTACTCGACGTTCATGTTCTACGGATGAATGTTTCGATTGCCCGGTGGCAAGCGGCTGTGGTCAGTGCGTTGCATGGGATTATCAACAAAATGGAGATCCGAATATTCGTAGTACAAACATATGCGCAATGCACAAGGCTCGTTCTCTAGCGAATGTGTATTATTGGAATAAATGGTACAAGCAAAACGGTATTGACGAAACATTTAAGATGTGGCTTCCAAAAGAAGAGGCTTTAAAAATTATTGACGAAGACGAGTACAATATGCTCTCTGAATTGAGCGCTGAGTAAGTCTATGAAAGGAGGTAATTATGGCTCTTGTTAAACAAAATCAGACGCTTGCCTCCGATTTTATATCTCTTAAAGCAAGAGTAAAAGCTGAAATGCAACGCCGTAAATATAACGGTGATCTTACAAAATACGCTGGAGCCGAATGGGATTATGTTGTTCAGCCGACTGCCGGGGGGAAACTTCTGCCGGAACACTATAATAAAATCATTGAACCGCTGAATGCTATTGCACCGACTGGGTTTAATGCCCCCATAAGGCAAGGCGATCACGCAATTGCTATTAAGGTTGCAGTGGACAAACTGGCAGAATACGAGAAGAAGTCTCCATCGAGCGGAGCAAATGACTGTGCTGTGAGTTGCTCTGGGAGATGCACCACGAGCTGCGGGAGTAATTGTTACAAAGTCTGCCATGGCGGTTGTAGTTATGGGTGCGGTGTTGGCTGTAGCGGCGATTGTGATGGTGGATGTGAAGGTGATTGCAATACGACTTGTTCTGGAACATGCAAAACTGGTTGTGGTGGAGGATGTAAGGGAACATGCAAAGGCGGTTGCATCAGTAGCTGCAATCAGTATTGCAACAATTCTTGCGGCTACGGTTGCGGCATGGGCTGCGGTAATGGTTGTGGCTGGAGTTCAGGCGGCGGAACCACTAATCCTGGCACCGGAGCCTAAACAATGATTAACTTGGAGGATTAAAATATGGAAACTGTAAAATGTTCTTTCTTTTACGAAGGCGAAGAGTACGAGTTTGAGATGCGCAACCGCATCTCTTTCACCGAGATGGCTGTTCTTTGCCACAATGTTGTTGGGGAGATGTTCTCTAATGGAGAATACTTCCCTGAGTTCCGTGATTTCGCTATGTGGAAGGAGATCATTCGCGCATATACCAATGTGTCTCTGTGGGATGATTCCGAGGACATTAACGAAATGAACAAGAATTACGAGCTCATCTTTGGATCTACCATCTGCGACGAAATTCGCAGCATCGCTGGCGAACAGATTGATCGCCAGATCGAGGAGTATATAGACAAGCTGGAACAGCGTGAACTAAATAAGACCAGGCTGGATATGCTTATCGATGAGATAATTGGAGATCCATCCGTAACAGCGGCTTTGAAACAGGTTGCGGATACTTTGTCCGTAGCTCAGCAAGATGATGAAGAGAAAACGGAATAAGACACGATTAAGCGGGGCCCTTATTGGGCCCCGTAGTTTTAACGCTGAAAGGAGGCGACTTTTTGGCTACTATATATTTTAACAATGACGCCGAATTTGTGAATTACTTCAACTCCCAAGAAGGGAAAAAGGTCGCCAAGCAACTCGTAAGACGAGCAAAAGCATCCAAGAGCGGCGTTGTTGGCAAGAGTTCTGGCATTGAATTTTCGGCAGCCGATGGGGATAGTAGAACGCAAGAGGAAATTATGTTTGATGAAGCAAATCGGTTGCGCGATTTGATTATGAAATGGATTCGGCTTTTCCTTAATTTAAAGTCTCATAAGGATGGCGTTTATTGGGGCATCTATAGAACAAATGAATACTGGCGAACTGGAAAATTAAAGCGTTCTGTTAAAGAGGTTGAGCCCAATTTTGTTCGAATAACCCAAGGGCAACATGAACAGCTTTCAATCGATATTGATTTTGATCAAGAAAGCATTATGCATGAGTCGATTTTGAACGAGTGGTATCCTGGGGAATATGAAGATCGATATCAAGGCGATGTTTATAAACTGATTCGTTACGGTTGGAGAGTTCGAAAAGATGTTTGGTTCAAGAATATACCTGATTTTGGTTATTTTGATGGCTTTGACTTTGTTGATATGGCTGTAAAAGAGTTTAATTCCAACAACCCGTACAAAATAAAGGTTGCATTGTCTGATGCATTCTATAAGTAAAAAGAGGTGGTTATGTGGCTGATAATTATAAGATAAGACTTATTGGTGAGTTGGACGCTGAAACAACCACCTCGGATATAAAAAAACAACTCGAAGGAATAAAGATTAAGGCAAACATTCTTGAAGGCGGTTTTACCGCGGAGAGTATAGAGAAGCTTTCCGAGCAAATCTCCAATGCAGTAGATGCTTATCAGAAGAAAAGCGAAAAATCTCCTATACGGGTTCCAATTAAAATCTCCAAGGTTGATGGAAGTGAAGCTATTGCTGTATTCAAGAATCAGCTTAGCAAGGAGATCAATGCTCTGAACATTGCCTCTCCTGGTACGCACGATGTGCATTTGGAAATTAAGGATTCCGAGTAGGGCAAAGAAAAGGCTGCAGTTCTTAAACAAGAAGCAAATGAACAAGCGGCTAAGGCCGTAGAAAAAGAATTAGAGGCTCATCAGGCTACAAATACTGCTTTGCAAAATGAGATTGATAAGCTCAAGGAGAAGTTCCAAGAGCAGCAAAAAGCTAACGCAGAAGCACTGGCTGAAGAGCGTCAGGCGAGAAAAAAGGCTGAAGCTGAAGCGGCTGTGACAAACGAGAAGAAAAAGCAACAGGAAGCTGAAGTTGCCGCTCAAGCCGCCCAAAAAAGAACCAACAAACTGATTCAGGATTCTATAAGTTTACTTAATAAACAGACTGTTTATTTCAAGAAAAACCCCGTTGTATATAACAGCAACATACTTGACGCTAACCGTTGGAAATACCAGTTAAACAATATCATCAATGGCAAGGTTACAAATCCTGATGAAGCAGCAGATATCGTTTCAAAATATCGTCAGTGGTTTGACGGCATGAAAACATCCGCTGTTGAAGCTGGCATAACTGGCGCAACAGCCATCGATAAGATAAAGCAGGCTATTACTAAGTTTGGCAGTTGGAACATCATGACTTTTGCCATCACCAAACTTAAGCGCGGCCTTGTTGATATCGTTAAAAATGTCAAAGAGCTTGATGCTGCGATGACGGAGTTGCAAAAAGTTACGGATGAAACATCCAACCGATACGAACATTTTGTTAAGGACGCTGCTGCTTCCGCCAAGCAACTTGGTACTACCCTTGTCGGTATCGTAAACGCTACGAGCACATTTGCTCGACTTGGCTACAATATAGATGATGCTTCTGAATATGCAAAAATCGCAACCGTCTATAAGAATGTTGGCGACTCTATTGAAAGTATCGATGATGCTGCAAGCAGTCTTGTCTCTACGATGAAAGCATTTAAGCTTGAGAGTATTAGTGACGCTTGGGGTATTATTGATCTGTTTAACGAGGTTGGCAACTCCTTTGCGACTACATCCGGAGACATCGGCGAAGCGATGAAGCGCTCTGCCTCTGCTTTGTATGAAGCGGGCAATACGATTGAGCAGTCTGTTGGTTTGTATACTGCAGCGCAAACGATTGTACAGGATGCTGATGTAGTTGGTACGGCATTAAAGACTCTTTCTATGCGCTTGCGTGGCACAAAAACTGATCTTGAAGCCGCTGGACTTGATGTCGATGGGCTTGCATCTTCTACATCTGCGTTAAGAGGCGAGATCCTTGCCCTTACCAATGTGGATATTATGAAGAGCGCTACCGAGTTCAAGTCTACATATGAAATGTTGCAGGATTTGAGCAAGGTATGGGATAAGCTCGAAGAAACCTCTCGTGCCAGAGTTCTTGAACTCGTTGCCGGTAAGCGAATGGCTTCCACAGTTGCGGCTATTATCAATAATTTTGACATTGCTGAAGAAGTTACTGGATTGAACTATTCCGGCAGTGCCTTAAAGGAAAATGAGAAATACCTCGAAAGTATCAATGGACGCATTGATGTACTTAAAGCTTCTTATGAGGAACTTTCTCAAACCGTGCTCGATAGTGGTCTTGTTAAAGCATTTGTAGATATCGGGAATGCCGTCGTCAATGCATTTAACTGGCTTTTTAGCGCAGAAATTAGTTCTGACTCTCCGATTGGCAAATTAGGCGACATTTCAAAAAGTGTATATGGAATCAAAGATGCTATAACTTCCTTAATCCCATCCTTAGATCATGTTTCGAAGATAAAGCTGTGGGGCATCTTGCCAACAATCATTCCTGCTATTACTGCCATTTCCAATGTACTAAGCAAAGGAAATGATAACGGGTATGTACAGGTAAAAAGAGAAGGAACATCATTAAGGCTTGCTGGCACTGATCGCTGGGCGAACGAAAAGGAAGCACTATCAGAAAAAGACTACCTTGACTTCTTAGGGTTTGGAGATTACACAAAGGCTGAAAAGTATCTCAAGAAAAATAAAGATAAGTTTGACGGTCTGTTTAAGGATATTCTCACATGGAAAGAAAAATGTGACAAAGATACCAAAGAAATAATAATCAATAAGGAGACCGGGGAAGTAGAAATGGAGTTTTCTCCCCTCTTTGAAACAGACCCTCAAAAATATCAGGAGAAGATAAAGCAATTTGGCGCTTATGCTGATGCGGCTGATCAAATTGCCCATAGCACTGAGCAAGCAGCGGAAGCTACTGATATGATGGGCGAAGCCGTTGTTCGAGACACCTTTAAATATAAAGCTTTTACTGTTGCTGCTAAAGCGGCCAATGTAGCTTTATCAACGCTTAAGAGTCTCGCTATCTCATTTGCTATTCAGCTCGCTATAAACGCGGTAGTTGCTCTTGTCGATGAACTTAAAAATGGCATGAGCAACGCTGTTGAACGAGTGAGCGATGCCAAATCTGCTCTCGAAAGTGTTGACGAAAAAATCTCCGATACAACAAAAGAACTTGAAGAGGCTCAGAGCAGGATTAAAGATATTCAAAATCTTGGAAAACTGTCAATTACGGATGCATCTGATCTCCGTAATCTTCAGTTATCCAATGCTCAACTTCTTGTACAGCTTTCGTTGCTCGAAAAGGAAAAAGAGCTTAAAGAAGCTGAACTTAATGCTGGCAAGAATGCCGTTTGGAATCGTTTTCAAAATTCACGGTGGGATGGATATTACACAAGACCCCAGGAAAAGTTAACTCAAGAAGAATATGTTAACTACATGCGTGATCAGCTTCCTAAAAACTACGAGCGTATTGCGGCACTCAATCAACTGGCTTCCCAAAGAGATTTGACCGCCGCCGAGAAGGGCGAGCTAAAATTATTGCAGTCCGGGATTAAAAAGGCACAAACCAACCTTCTTGAAATTGCTGAAAACCTGAAGGATATTGACAGTGAGCAGTCTAACGCTGTCATTGCTATGATTGCATGGCTGACTTCCAACGGTAAGACACAGCTCGAACTATTTAATACCTATGCTGGGTCTGTATCTGAGGGAGTGCAGAAATCGTTGCTTGATATGGCATCGGCTGGAACCTTAACGGAAGAAAGTCTTAAAAGGGTTGTCCCCGAGCAAACGCTCGAAGCCATGGTTGCCCTTTGCGGCTCTATTGAGAATGTTATCTATCAATATGAGAACATGGCAAATAGCGGAGCGGATGTTACTGGCTCTCTGTATGCACAGGCTCGTGAGCTTGAATCTATCAACGAAGATATGGATTCCTTGCAAAGCTCATATAAAACGCTCGTCGCGGCCATAAGCGAATATAATGCAAATGGCTACATGACTGTTGATACATTGCAGTCTTTCCTGTCCTTGTCTGACGACTATATTGAGGCTCTCACGCTTGAGAATGGACAGCTTGTTCTGAACACTGATAGTATCATCGCCTTGGCAAATGCTCGACTCGACGAAATGCTTGCGAAGAAGTGGAATCAGACTGTCGAAGTTATTGATACTCTCATTAAAGAGAAGAGTAGTACCGAAGAGACTACGGAGTCTATTCAAGATAAGACATACGCCATTGAAGATATGACGGATGCCGCTCTTGAGAATTACATTGTGGAACAGCTTGGGCTTAAGAGTAACCAAGAAATCAACAGTGAACTTCGTGCGGCTATCGACTCATTTAATATCTATAAGGCGATGATTGATTCTACTCGAAAAGGTCTTGGACGGTACACCAATACCACTTTCGGAGCCGCAGACGCAACAAAGTCTCTAACCGATGCAATTAAGGATCAATATGATAAGCTACTTGATAAGGAGAAAGCCCGTATCAATGCTGCCAAAGAAGTTCTCGAGGATAGAAAGAAAGATCTTCAAGATGAACTTGATGCCCTTGAGGAGCAGTACGAAGCCGAGGATAAACTCCTCGAATTGCAAAAGGCAAAAGACCGTTATGAAGCGGCTAAGGCGAACAAGAATACTCGGCTTTATACGGCTGATAAGGGCTGGCAGTGGGTATCCGATCCACAAGAACTTGAGGACGCAAAGAGTAGCCTTGATGAACTCCACAAAGAGATGGAGCGAGATGAGGCTAAGAAGGCTATTCAAGACCAAATCGATGCTATCGATGACCTAATTGATAAGTGTGACGATGCGCTGGATATTCTCGGCCAAGACTGGGATGATTACATTGAGCATTTGAATCTTGTCGCTGAGATGCAAGGTCTTACTATGGATCAGTTGGGCAATCAGGTCGAAGGATTTGTTGACCGCGCAATAGACCTCATCAGGCAGTATTCCAATGCCTTGAAAGAAGCAGCGGCAGCTGAAAGTATGCTCGGTAATGGCAATGGTAAAAAGAATGCCGGAGATAACGACAAGCCAGTAGAAAAGGATTTCTGGAAAGATACAAAGGCTGGCACAATAATCTCTGATGTAATTGCGAAAAGCAAGCAGCAGGAGAATTGGTATCGTAATAATCTGCCGAATTCCATTACTAACCCATTCCCGAACGGAGTAAGTGGTGTATCGGGCACAAAGATTGCAGGTAAGATAGTAGATGATATTGCTAAGGGAAAGCGCGCTCCGCTCGCTACCGGCGCTAAGTATGTTTCCTCATCCGGTATTTACAATGTCGATGACGGAAACGGCCCAGAAATCATCGCTCGTCGAGGCAGATATACCCGTCTCGAAGTTGGTGATGGTGTTGTACCAGCAGATTTAACTGCTCGGTTATTTGCTCTTGCCAAATCTCCAGAGGAATATATTATGCCTAAAGTAAGCGGACTGTTTGCTACTTTGGCTGCCAATTTGATTGGCCGTCCTGGTCAGGTACAGCAATCTGCTCAACAGCCTATCTATATCGCTAAGGTAGAAGTTACTGGTGTTGAGGATGTTGATGGGTTCCTTGACGAATTAACTAAAATCGTAAATCGTAAGAGAAAGGTGTGATAATTTATGGCTTTGATTTATAAACCGCTGCGGCAATTTATGAGGCCGTGTAATACAGTAATTGACCCAAAGAACAAGGAAGAAAATGTCTTTAGTCTTACTGTCGATGGCCAAATTTGCACCGCATACCGTTTTGTAGTTTATGATCTGCGCGGTAACATCAATGATTCTCTTACGACCGGTTTGGTTGAGCTTGATACGCCGCTGTACGATGGAGACACCTTGGAGCACGAGGTGTCTCCGAATTCTTTTACCGCTGGTGAAACATATCGGTGGCAGGTGTGCCTTCTTGCTTCAAAAATGGCCGTAGAAAGTGTAGATGCAACTGAAAAGACCTACAAGGTTGCAAACCACAACCTTGTGACAGGCGATTCCATTTTCGTCTTTTCCTCTGGCTCTCTGCCTGCTGAACTGACTGCGTGGAAGCTGTATTATATACGCCGCATCGACAAAGATAATATAGCACTGTTCGAGTATATTGACGGTGCAAAGAACGATGCCGGTAGAGTGGAAGTAACTGCTCCTGCCGATGGAGCAACATTGTCTATTTATAATGGGGTTCAATCGGAACACATTGTATTTGATGTATATGACTCCCCTACCCTGTCGTTGACATCGGAAGAAATAACGGGGCATGAATACACATGGAAACCAGAGTATTCCCATCCACAAGGGGTTATGGTTAATCATTGGGAAGCATTCATTGCAGACCCAAATTCCGCAGAATCTGATATTGTCAGCAGCGGCGATGTGTATTCTTCAAAGATCGAGTGGAAATACGATGGTCTGATGAGTGGAACTACATACTGGGTATGGTTTAAAATAGTCACGAATATTGGGCAGACCTATTACTCTCCCAGAGTGCCTTTCCGGGTTGTATATTCTGATGTATCTGTAGGTATGGTACCTTCTGCTACCAATAACGAAGACGAATCGCATATTCTTGTCCGCTGGTCTTCGCTGATAGAGAATATTGGGGAAATTACCGGTGATTACTCGTTCATTGACTATTTGGATAAACCAAACAATGGGCTTTATCTGCATGCAGGAGCTGAGCTCTCATACGAGGAGCTCAAGGTCAACGCAGAAGAAAGTTCAGTCCCAATGTTTATGTGGACTCCTCGCAGCTCTGACTTTGACGGCGTAATCATGAAGGCAGAGAACTCATTAACTACCGAAACCCTTGAGATAGGATATGATTCCACACTGCAGTGTTTCTGGTTCTCTATTAACGGTAATGAACCCCGGTACAATGCAGTACATGCCATTTATCCAAACACTTCGTATGCGATTGGTATGGCCGGAGAACAGCTTGTTGTCAATGTTGTTGGCAATGTGGAGGTGAATTGGAATGAATAATTACTTCAATACTGCCGCATCCGGCCTTGCGGTTGCTTCTTCTCATAATCCAACAGTACCAAAGATCTCGGTTTACGATAAAGTAACATTCTATGCTCAAGAAGGATGTGTACTCGATAAGATTTATGGCGTTAATCGCATTTTGACCAGAGAAGAAATCGACGAGAATAGCACGCCTCAATTTTCTCCGAAGTGGGAGCCAGATGTGTACCTCATCTGCGAGTTTAACGGTGGTATTTCTGGTGGCAATGTTGAGAATATTACCTCTAAGGTTAAGAAATGGCTGTTATACAGAGGATTGCAAGGTGCTTCGAGCATGAAGCTCGTGAGTGTCTTAGAAGCGAATGAAACATTCTTCAAAGACTTCACTGCTTCCAAAACGCATAATTACCAGTATAGGTTGTTTGCACAAACGGAAAATGAAATGTCTGTTCCAATGGATACCAATGTGGTTTACTGCAATTACTTTGGTTGGTTCCTTATCGATGAGGAAAACCAGGTGGCGTATAGCTTTGGTAACAATCTTGAAGACACAACCATTTCTCAGGTCGAAGATGTTACTGAGTATTCAACCAACAAACGGTTTAGTGTTCACAGCCGTGGCAATATGGATTACCTCTCCGGCTCAGTAACTGCCGTCGTAACAGATAATTGTTCTGCGCAGATCCAAACTGTTGAACATCTTGAAGAACTTCGTAACTTCATTCTTAGTGATCGTCCAAAGATTGTGAAGGATAACAAGGGGCGGGCATTCTATGCGTTCGTCGATGGTTACACTGAAAGCGATGTGTTTAATGGAGCTGATGGTGATTTCAAATATATCACCTTCAACTTTAAGGAAATAGAAGAATTGTGAGGTGATTAACTATGCCTAAAATAGATATGCCAATTGGTGTTGGCAACAAAGACTATAGTGATGAAGCCAAGAAATTGACTGAGCTTATGTTCGATGCAGGAAGGACATCTACAGGGCAGGTTGAATATACGAGCGCCACAAGCGGAATATCCTATAGAACTGCAGATTATCCTGACAATTCTTCCATATACAACAAAGGAGATGTTGGGTTGATTTCCCTGCTTCATACATTGTATGGTGGAGAAGATGGTTGGATCATGATGGCTAAAGATATCAATGAAAAATCTGCAGTTGAAATTGTAAAATGGTAAGGAGATGTGAAATATGAGCACATTAAGCCAATACACTGGTTTCCTTTTGAGCCTCGGCAATAAGGAAATCAATCTAAATTCCGACTCATTCAAGATAATGCTTGTCGGGTCGTCTTATACTCCCGATAAATCGCACCGCTATTTGTCTGCTGTTTCTGGCGAAATTTCCGGAACAGGTTATACAAGTGGAGGTAAAGTATTGACTAACATCAGTTTTAAGGTGAACGCGGATGGTAGTACATACACATGGAAGGCGGATTCAGTCACATATGAGAATCTGACTGCCGATAACATTCGCTATGCTGTTATTTATGATAATACGCCTTCCTCTGCTGGTCAGAAACCGCTCATAGCCTATTTTGATTTTGGCAAAAACCTGAATGTCTCTGGTGCAGATGTCACTATTGCTTGGAACGATAAGGGCATTATAACTATAACTGTGTAACGATACGGGGGTGAGTAAAGATGAATTATCTTGGCTATACCCCTCTATCTGTTCCAACTTCTCCGGCGCTGAATTATGAGTTCAGTGACATAAGGTCTGTTGAATACTCTTTGGCAGCTCATGATGCTATTGCGCAGATCATCATTAGCATTAGTGGCTCTGATCTTGATGCACAAACTGTCCAAGTTAAAAAGAAGGGAATAGCGTATCATCCCGATAGCATCCTGTTCCCCATCGAGTATCCCGGGCTCGCGCATGCCATTCTATTTGAATCCTCGTTCATTCAATATCATGAAAGCATTTTTGAGCCATATAATGAACGCATATCGTATAATCCTTCTCAGATTGAGTATGTTGCTTTAGACAGTTACTCCAATGCAAAAGTCAAATTCTACGCAGACAGGATAAGATACTTTGCGGGTACAAATAAAGGTGTTTATATCCTCGTTGATCGAGAACCTACCTTTGAAGAGTATATGGCTTCTATTAACGCCAAAGTAAGAATGCCTTGCTACAAAATCGAGCTTTTAAGGTGGGACGAATCTGTAATTACAAGCATCGAGCAGTATGTGGTGAATAACAGCGGCTCAGTAGATATCACGAATGAAGAAGGTGTGCGAAGAACCTGCAGCTTTAAGTTGCACAATGTAGGTAACTTTGCCTTGGATGTAGCAAAAGCGCTGACGATTTGCAGTAAGTTCAGAGTGTCTCTTGGTGAATATATTGATGGTCTGCCGATTTACTTTACCAATGGTGTGTTTTTGTTTAATGACCCGTCCATTGTTGGTGGACTGTCCCAGCGTGAGATCAGTGTTTCCGGCACCGATAAGTGGGCCATGTTGAATGGTCAATGTGGCGGTATTATTGAAGGAACCTATATTGTCAAGGCTGGTTCTACGGTTGGTGATGCCATACGAAGAACGCTTAATCTTGATATTGTTAATGACCCCATTGAGCCTAATATTGATCCTCAACTCGAAAACGAAGTCGTGACATATGACATCTCGAAATCCGCTGGCAGTACGGTAGCCGATATCTTCCTTGATATCGCGCTCAATGTGAACGCCACCTGCTATTATGATGCGAATGGACGATTTACGCTTCGCAAGATAGAAGACAGCCGGTTCCTTTGCGTAGCGCATTCTTTTGACGCTTCCGATTTCAATTATCAATCTTCAACTAAGAAGCTTTCCTATAGCGGCATCTACAATTCTGTTCTGGTAATTGGTGAAAATATTAAGGACACCAAGACAGAAATCCGTTTTGAGTTGAAAAATGAAGATCCGTCTGATCCGCATTCCATTCAGAATTCTGGTGTTAAAAAGGTTTACAAGGTTAATGACTATTTGAACGGTATTGATACCGAGCAGAAAGCCATTGAGCGAGCGTATTACGAACTGGATCTCATTAGGAAGAACTATTCGTCCATAAACATAAACTGCGCTACACTACTTCATTTGAATGAAAACGATGTAATTGTTCTCGAAGACCCGACTGTTGGTGAGAATGCCACGGCGAGATATATCATTAACTCCATATCTCGTCCTATTGGGACAGACATTGGCTCAACGATGAGCGTATCGAGGATCTATATGTGAGGTGATAGACATGACAAAGGATAATTTGGAACGCCTTACTTCCCTTCTCGATGCTAATGCCGAAAGAACCGTTAAAGATCTTCTTGAGTCTCTCGGTGTAATTGTTCGGAAGCGTGGAGTAGTGGCTGAGATTGATTCGGGCAAAAACATGGCAAGCGTTTATTTCGATGGAACTTCGGAGAAGAGCTGTATGTATGCAAATCGTACTGGGGAAAGTCTGAGCGTCGGTGATATTGTGTATATCTTTTGCCAATATAATAAGGACGCTCAAGGTTAGATAATTGTAAAGGGGTGATAATATGGCTTCAAGCATTGTTTCAAAATTAAATTTGCCCAATGCTCCTGGTGGGCAAAATAAGAACAACCTCGTTTCAGAATATGACGAGTATGTTAAGCTTTATAAAAACTGGAACCGTACTACTTCAGGGCAGTGGACTATTGGGCCTCTTGCTTCCAGTGGTAACACATATACCACTAAGGATTATCCGGAGGATGCCGATGTTTATAATCGCGGGCAGGAAGGAATGATTTCTCTCCTGTACAAATATGTGTTGAAGAATTATCTCATAGACGCTGATGCTCTCAAAGAGCTTTCCAGCGCCACAAATTCCGCCGTAGAAACAGCGGAAGATGCGGCATCCTCTGTTCGAGATGTTCTTTCTTCCATTGGGGCGATGGGTATTGTCTATGATGTTTTGGTGGAAAATGCGAGTGGTACATACACTGTTACAAGTGGCTTGCCTGCCACTCTGCCCGCACGCATCTTTGACATACGATTTATTGCTCCCGCAAATAGCATTGCAGGGAATTCGCTTAAACTCGTGACCGAAGGAAGTGTTATCTCTATTAAGATGATTAACGGGAAGGCTGTCCCAGCAAACATTTAGGCGAAAGGTTCAGTTGTGCAATTGTCTATCAACAACACTGGCACTACACCTACTGCCACTCTTTCTGGCGGTGGTGGTTCTTCTGGGCACTTGGTGTCGGCTACTGCCCCTGATGATACTTCTGTGCTGTGGATTGATAGTGCAAATGGCTATTTTGCAAAGATTTGGGACGGTTCTAAATGGGTTGGCATAAGTGCCGCATGGGGTTAAGGAGGTCTGTATGGATATCGCAAAGAAAGCATGGACAACTGACGGCTATCTCGACTACCAGGAACAAATGCGGAACATACCATACGGTAAATATACGATAGGTGAAAAGGGCTGCGGATTTATCGCAGCCTTTAATGCATTAAAGGCGAGTGGGAATCCGCAAGATATTGATTCTGTATACAATTGGTTTAACAAAACTCTATTTGCGGGAGCGCGGTGGGGTACAAACATATTCCAAATGGTCGCATTTTTAATTAAGCACAAAGCGTTTAAGGGGTTTAAGCTTACAAAGAAAGGCTATTCAGATTTAAATGTTGGCATTCTTCTTTATAATGTCGGCGGTTAGTACCATTGGGTAGCTTACTACAAGTACCCTAACTCTGTTGACAAATTCCGTTTCTTAAATGCAGGGTTCTGCTATAGCAATCGCAGATATAGTATTGATAAATTCGTTTCGGAAGAATGCAAAGGATGGCTTCGTTATGTAATAAAGGTTGCGTGATTTTAAATGAAATTCTCAAAGAAAATTGTTATTTTCTGCATTTCAACTGTGATCATCTATACAATTGCTGTCCTTGTGTTGATGTTTTCAACTGGCTGTAGCGAACCGACCACTTTAACGGAAAATGTATTTACCTATTTCGGGATTGAGGCGTTTGCTTTGGCACTGATTAAGGTGGCCGATACGGTAAAGGAAGCAACTGATAAATTTGAGCCTTCAAAGAAGAAACGCAAGAGAGAAGAAAAAGGAGATGATTAAGTGTCGAATTTTGTTTTGCCACAGAACTCACAGCTTCTGTTCTACCCTATGAAGCAGTGTACAATTTCTGCTGGCTTTAAGGCGAAGAAGTATAAAGAACATTACGGTTATAATCACTATGGAGTTGATTTTGACTCCCTTGGTGATACAGACTTTGATGTGCTTGCTGGTGCCACAGGGGAAGTCCTTGGTGTTGAAATGAATAATGGTTCCGCTGGTGGCATTGTTGTTATCAAGTATGTCAATATCTATGTGCCGTCGAAGAAGAAGACGATGGATCTGATTGCAAGATATGCCCACATGATTACTCTCTATGTGAAGAAGGGCGACCGTGTGGCTGCTTACACTCCTATCGGAAAGGTAAGCGGCAATCACAAGTGGTACAATCACATTCACATGGAAGTTGATACCGATACAAAGTATCCATTCTATACTGTAGGGTTTAAGGAGTCTGCGAGCCGGTTGCTCATTGCGTCCGGTGCTACGGACAAGACCCTTCTTGATCCGTTAGATGTGCTTGTAGTTGGTAACGAACAGACGGCAATTCTCCATCCCCTCGCCACCCTTGTCGGGCCAAATGATGTCCCTAAATATTTTGAAAAAGAGTTTAAGAAAGAGCTGCCGCAGGGCAGCTCTTTCTCGTATCAAACTCTTATTCAGCCTATTAACAACATGAAAATCACATCTGGCTATATGAACACTAAGTACCGCTCGGTATTCCGCTGTACCCATTATGGTCACGATGCGATTTCCATTAAGGGCGATAGAACGATTTATGCATCTGGCGACGGTAAAGTAATTCGATGTGGTATGGACTCCATTTGTGGTAACATCGTAGCAATTAAGTACGAAAAGTGTCTGAATGAGGATACTGGCAAGTCGCAGGATGTGATCATTCGCTATTTCCATTTGGCTTCCATCGCGGTTAAAGAAGGACAGGCTGTTACCAAGGACACCAAGATCGGTGTTATGGGTAAGACTGGCGTTTTGAGCACCGGAGTTCATCTGCATTATGAGATTGATACCGACGCCAGAGAACAGTATGCGTGCTATACGCCAACGATTGGTCGTAACGGAACAATTCTAAAGGCCGGCACTGCATCCACTGTTAACCCTGCTGTATTTATTCATACGAAGGTTTCCCCGCCGGACTATCAAAGCGTACAAATTGTCACCGATGGATTTGCCACATCGGAAGACAAAGACATGAAAGTGATTAAATAATTGGAGGTATTATTATGGAGACTACTTGGATTACTCTTTTAAATGAAATCATGCAGACTGTTGTTGTCCCGCTCATGGGCATCCTAACCGTATTCCTTATCAAGGTTATACGAGAAAAGATGGACGCTGCCGCTAAGAACACGAAGAACGAAACTCTCGCAAAGTACATCCTCATGCTTAAGGAGACCGTCGTAGATTGCGTAGAAGCCACTAACCAGACTTTCGTTGATGCGATTAAGGCAAGCGGCGAATTCACTCCAGAGGCGCAAAAAGCCGCCTTTGAGAAGACTTTGCACGCTGTGACTGATATCCTCTCCGAGGATGCAAAAGAGTATCTGTCTGAAGCCTTTGGCGACCTGGAGGGATATATTACTGCTCTCATCGAGGCTACTGTTAAGCGCGTAAAGAACGGCTCTGTTGCGTGATTAAAATTAGGGAACTTGCTTATCCTATATGCTATAAACAAGTTCCCCAATAAGTGCCCTGCCACTTTAAGCGCAGATCATTTATGAAAATGGCTGTCACAGATAAAATGTGACAGCCATTGTTTAAAAAGTTTACCTTTTCTATTGCATTAGATTTTAATATCTGTTACAATTAAAGCGTGGAAACCAAGACGGTTGCCACAAGTTGATACCTACATCTGAAACAGGGGATTATCCCCAACACTCAGTGAGTCATCTGTTTGCGGCAGACGGCTCACTTCTTTCTGTTATAGAATTTGTCCCATACTTGGATGAAAATCCAGCAGATAGACGCAATCCAGAAAACTTCTTGAAGAGACACATCTCCATCGCTCGTTTGAGTAGACGATTGGCTTCCACAATTTATATTCTACACGATTTGACAGAGTTGTCAATTATCTTCTATTAAGAAAAAATTTTGGACTATATTGACCTGAAGTTCTACATCTGTTACAATTAAAGCGTGGAAACCAAGACGGTTGCCACGACTTACAACTTACAGCACTGAGAGTTTAACTCTCAAAACCGTGAGCCGTTCTGTCGCTAGCAGACGGATCACTTTGTTCATAAAAAATTTCCAAATATTTTTATCAAATTTTTATTGACTTTATTGTCAGATTAGCATACAATAGTAGTGAGGATACTTGTATCTTCATCGAGGCGTTCCGCTGCTGAAAATGCGGGGCTTTAATCCAAGGTTTCGTTGCCGTAAATACGAACTTTAATTCAAGGTGTTCCACCACCGAGAGAGTGGGCTTTAATAAAAGGGCGGTTTTCCGCCCTTTTTTTAACATTGAGGAGAGAAGTTTATGCTAAAATTCTATGACATCAATCCAGAGTATGCGAATTATCTTCGGCAGTTTGATAATCGCATTCCTAACATTGTATATGAGGCAAACAACAAATTTGTTTGCGGGATTGTATTGTCGGTTAATAAGCATAATTATTTTGCTCCAATTTCCTCTAACACTGCAAAGCAACAAACTGGCATCTTGATCCAAGATGATGGCGGAAATGTGTTGTCATCGATTAAATTTTGTTTTATGTTCCCTGCACCAAATTCGACAATTAGTGTAAAAGATTTTGGAGCTATCCGGGCGTTAGATCAGTCTTATGCAGACTTGCTGGAAAAGGAGTATGCGTTCTGCAAGAAAAATGAACAAGCCATCATAAAAAAGGCAAACAAAGTATATGATATTGGCTGCAATCCAGAACATGCCCTACATAAGTATTGTTGCAATTTCCCACTGCTTGAAGCAAAGCATGACGAGTGGGTTGCGTTAAATTACTTAATAGGATAAGAAAATATTTGTCATTAGCAAATATGCAGTAATGAATGGTTTAGCTGAAAGCTTCATTCCCGCCAATAACAGCTCAACATCTATTATAGTGTTCAGAAAGTGCCCCGCCTCATCGGCGGGGTAATTTTTACTCAATATGTAAGCCCTTATATAATCTCACAATAATCTTGTGGGGCTATATAAGGGTTTAAATCTTTGCATCGGGGCTCAATGTCCTTATTCCAAAAATGGTGTCAAACTGGTGTCAAAACAGGATCTGTGGCGTTGAAAAGTGGCTTAAACAAAGGATTTTGCGGAGTTTATTGGTCTATTCCCACTACCTATTAAGGTAATTATGATCGTTTAATCCATAACCCAAGCTCTCGCTTGCGTTATTACTTGTGTTTTTAAGAGTACTAAATCTCTTAGAATTTACAAGGACTCTCCATTGACCTCTCGGTCAATTTCAAGTGAATGCTGTTCAATTTTCAAGGTGCATCTCCGCTGCCTCCCCGTGGGTGACAGCTTTGTTATATTACCATTTTCCCCGCATAAAGTCAACTCCTTTTTTGCATTTTTCGAGAAAAAGGTGCAAAAAATTTGTGCTCCCCCCGGAAAGGAGAGCACAAAGTACAATTTCTTGCTTTAATCTGCCTGCAAGGCTGCAAAACGGGCGCTGCCGCCGTGGCCCAAATACCGCCACATCAACACGCACACAATAACCAAAAGCACCAGACATACAGCAAGGAACAAGGTAGGCGCAACACTTGCGGAGAGCAGCAGCGCATACAGCAGTGCCAATACCAACACCACGGCCATGGAGCCGAACATGCAGATCATGGTGCTCATGCTCTGCTTGATAACGACTGTTTCATTGATGTAATCGAACTTGGGAAAATGCAGGTTGACCACCACGCCCAGCAGGGCCGTGAACAGATTGAAGGCCGCAGGCACCAGCACAGCCAGCACCAATGTGAGCAGCTCCAGCTTTAGCACAATTCCCATCAGCAGGGCACTAAGCGCCGTAATAGGAATACAGAGCAGCATCTGCAGCTTGACCTTGGCGCGCAGCACCGTGGCCGCAGGGACCGGGATGGACTGTGCGATCCAAAGGTTCTTTCCCTCCAGTGAGATGGATGGGGCCGTGATAAGATTGGTGCAGCTGAGGCCACAAAGGATCACACAGAGAATCAGCCCCATGATCTCCCCTTCCCCATTCAGTATCGGCAGAAACTCGGTAAGAATATCCTTTTTTATGAGCATGGCGACACAGGCAACAACAAGCAGGATCTCCCCCATCCATGCATTGAGCACATACATAGGATTGCCAATGAAGTGCCGGAAGTCCTTGCGCAGCAGCGCGGCGGCCGGGCTGCTGACATGCATCGACCTTTCCTTGTATTTAATGCGTGCGGTGCCTTTCTTTGCTGTGGTGATCTGCCGGAAGCTGCGGGAAAGGATGGCATATACCAGTTCGAACACTACCAGGGTGCAAACGGTATACAGCAGCAGATAGGTCAGGTTATGCTCCGCGATGCCAACGCCGAAGTAATACGCGGGGAAAGCGTACTTTTTGAACGCCACCGCGATGGCAGTGCCATTGGCGATGAGGCCGGAGATAATATCGCCCATCTTGCTATAAAGATAGAAATACGCTGCCAAAAAGAGCAGTGACACCACCATGGTGATGATATTCTTATTGCGCATTTTGCTGCTGATAAGAGAGATGATCCACGCAACAAGGCAGGAGAACGCCTGTACCATCAGCGGCAGCAGCAGCGTACTGATGATAAAATACGCCACGCTTAGCGCGGTAACGGGATAATTCATGCAATATACCACACCGGCCGGTCCCATTACCAGCAGCACATAGCCCAGATCCAGCGCCAGCAACAGCAGCATACGGCTGCCCAGGATGAACTTGGGCGCAATGGGCATGGAAAGCAGCAGCTCGTTATCCTTGGCATCGAAAAGCTGCGTTTGGGTGGCAAATACATTGCCGATAAAGGTGAGCATAAAGGCCATCAAACCGGCGATGGCAAAATACAGCCAGCCCAGGCCCAGTTCGTGCAGCGGCATGCAGATGGAAGAAAACATGCTGCCGAACATGATAAAAAAGCAGATGATGACATAAAGGAACAGCACCGCAAACCCGATGGTGCGGCCCATGCCGCCTTTGCTCTGCTTGCGGCGGCTGCGGAATAGCGAAGCCTTGAGCGCAGCAAACTGGACTTTCAGCAGCGTTTTAAGCATTGTCGTCCTCCAGTTCCAGGAACACATCCTCCAGGGAATCCTGTCCCTTGACCTCTTCCATGGTGCCGGAAACCACCAGCCGGCCGCCCTTGATGATGGCGACTTTATCGCAAAGCTTTTCAGCTACCTCCAGCACATGGGTGGAGAAGAAAATGGCCGAACCGCTATCGCACAGCCGCCGCATGATCTGCTTAAGCTCATGGGCCGCCTTGGGATCCAGGCCGACAAACGGTTCATCCATGATGAGCAGCTTGGGGCTGTGGATGAGAGCGGAAATGATGGCCAGCTTCTGCTTCATACCATGGGAATAGGCGCTGATGGGCTGAGCAAGGTCTTCGGTAAGGCCAAAGAGATCGGCATATTCCTTGATGCGCTGTTCCCGTTCCTCCTTGGGAACGCCATAAACATCGGCAATAAAATTGAGATACTGCACCCCGCTGAGAAATTCGTACAGGTCGGGATTATCCGGCAGATAGGCGATCTTGCGCTTACAGCCGATGGGATCTTCCCGGATGGACACGCCATCCACATAGATCTCCCCTTCTTCAAACTGCAGGATACCGCAGCAGGATTTGATGGTCGTGGTTTTACCGGCGCCATTGTGGCCGATAAAGCCATAGATCTCTCCCGCACGGATATGTAACGAAAGATCATCCACGGCCTTTTTGCCGCCGTAGGTTTTGGTCAGGTGTTCGATTCTGAGCATTTTGCTCCCTCCGATCGAATGTTTAATGTCAAATATATTTTACAACTTCGTTATCGCGTTGTCAATGCCCCCGCCGCATTATTCAAACAATCTTAATAAAAACCGCGAACCGCTAAAAGTCCCCGCCGCTATGGGCAGGGACTTTACGGTAAGTTCGGGATTCAAAGTTACGCCGCTTCAGCGGGGCCCTCGGGCAGCTCGGACTCCTCCGCTGGCTCGGTCGGCTCCTCAGCAACCGTCCATTCAAAAGCATTGGCCGTGCAGATAAGATCATCCCGCATGGAATCCGGCTCATAGGAGATGGTGATCCGATCACCCACATTCAGCAGGATGGCCTTTTCCACCTCACCGGCGGAAATGCAGTAGACGGTATTGTCCGCGTCCAGTGTCACATAGTACATGGTGGTACCATCAATGACCGCGGAGCGCAGTGCCGTTACGATGCCGGTCACGGTATCCTCATCCGCCGGCAGAATGGGGGCTTCCCCGGTATCCAGCTTGTTCTGCCGCAGCAGCTTATAATAGTTGCTCTGGCATTCCTCCACCGAGGCTCCGGTAGCAACGATCTGGTACTGCTGAACATTAACCATGGCATACATCTTCACCAGGCCGGCATAGTCCTTCAGCGCCATAAAGTAGGTGGGCTGATTGCTGATATTGAGCAGCAGCGGGAAGGTAGCGCTGTAATTGAGGTGCTGCACCACACCCTCGGCGCTGTTCATTGCACTGAATTCTTCGGCGCCCGCAATGGAATAGAAGGTGGTCTGCTTGGTACGCTGGTTAGTTAGAATAAAGCCGATATTGGATTCATCGCTGCCGGCCGAAGTCACGCCGGTGTAGACATATACATCGTCATTGGCGGCAATATAGTTATAGCCCTCAGTGGTCACGGTCACATTCTTTTGGCCAAACAGTGAATTGATGAAGCCGCCCTGGTAGGTGCCATAGTAATCGTACTGATCCATAATGATCTCCGCCGAGTAGACGCCGTCCACCCAGGTGGGGATATCGGTATAATACTGGCTTTCACCGGTGATGGCATTCACCAGCACCGCGCCCTGGATATCGGTACCGCCAAAGAGGCCAATGCGCTTGACGATGCGGGGACAAACCCAGTAAGGCGTGCCTTCTTCGTCGATCTCAAAGGTCGGTTCATTGAAGATATAGGTGGGATACTGGAACCGCAGATGGCGGTACAGATTGCGGCTGAAGTGCTCAGCCGTGGTGTAGTGCATCCCTTCCGGCAGACGAACCACATCTACCTCCTGCGTCACCATATCAATGATGAGATAGGCAGGCAGGCCGGCGCTGCGGTTATTGAGCCACTTGAAGATATCGCCGTAGCGCAGCGGGGTGACCCGAACGGGACGACCCTTGTAATTGATCTGGGTATAGTTATCCGCTACCTCAAACTGGCTTACCATATCGGCCAGCTCGCCCAGTTTGCGGTCACCCAGCTTTTCGGCCGAATCCCGGTCCAGCATGGGGATCTGATCAAAGGAGATCTCCTCGATATCCTGGGTAAAGTCACCGGTCTCCACAGTTATCAGCTTGGCATAGGCGCCGCTGCGGATGACAACGCTGGAAAGCAGCCCGCCAACCACATAGATGACAAATACCGCTCCGATAACAATAAGCGGCACGATGCAGCTGCCCTTCAGCAGTTTCCAGAAGGTCTTGCCGTTTTCCGCCTGGCGATAGATGCCGGAAGTGATAACCGCCGTGATGCAGTATACTACCGAGAGGAACAGGAAAAAGCTATAAAATGCTGCAGAGTGCAGATTGATGGGCGGCAGCTCCACATAAAAGTAAATGAAACCCGCCACAATGGTGACGATCAGATTGATGAGAATGTTTTTGCCGGAAAAGCCGGATTTAGCCATAAAAGGCGCTCCTTTCGGACATTACATTAATAATAAGATCAGTGGGTACGCTCATCGCCCCAGAAGAACAGTGCCACAGTGCCGGGACCGGTGTGACTGCCAATAGTGGTACCGATATTATTGATCATGACCTTGCCATTGAGGTGAGGGAACTTTTCCTCTACTAGGTCGGCAACAGCGCGGGCATCATCGTAGCAGGCGGACATGGAGATAAAGCACTTGCCATTGTAATCATGGCCGCCCTGGGCGTGGTTCTCCATCTCCTTTACGATCTGCTGGATGACAGCCTTTTTGCCGCGGATCTTCTGACGAGGAATGAGATGTCCCTCATCATCCATATTCAGCAGCGGGCAGATCTTCAGCGCGGTGCCGAACCAACCGGCCGCCTTGGAAATGCGACCGCCGCGGACATAGAAGGTCAGATCGGTAGAAAAGAACCAGTGGTGTAGCTTCAGGCGGTTTTCCTCGGCGAAGTCACGGACTTCCTCGATAGTTTTACCCTCATCGCGCAGGTCCGCCAGCTTATCCATCAGCAGACCATAGCCGGAGGAGGCCCCCAGGGAATCCACCACCAGCACCTTGTTCTCGGGGTATTTTTCAGCCAGCTCCTCGGCCGCGATGCGGGCGGAATTGACCGAACCGGAAAGGCCGGAAGACAGGCTGACATGCAGGATATCCTTGCCCTCCTTGAGGAAACCCTCAAAGTAGGCCGCAAATTCATCCACATTCACCTGGGAAGTCTTGGTCATTTCACCGGCTGCCATGCGGGCGTAGAACTCATCGAACGGCACGCTCTGGCCCAGGTCATCAGGGTAGCTCTTATCCCCCAGCATATAGTGGAAACAGATATAGTGAATATTACGGCTTTCAAAGTACTCCTTGGAAAGATCCGCGGTGGAGCAGCAGCTCAGAATGTATTCGGACATCAGTTTACCTCCTTTATTTTCGGGCATTACCCGCAAATGTGATTAAATTATATACAAAGCCCCCGGGAATTGCAACCAGTTCTTCCGGATATTGCCCGGTATTCACACAATGTTCATACGGTCAGCATGGCATTTTCTTTGATATGGTACTCTGCCAGGTACTTTTCCTCCAGCGGAATCCATTGCTCCCGAAATACCATCCAGTGCTCTTCCCCATTGCGGGCGGTAATGCGCCGCTTTTGTTCTTCCGGAGTGATATCGCAAAAGGCCGTCAGATCAGCATAGTGTCCAAACTGCGGGTACTGGCTGTATGCCCCCTCCACGATGATGACCGGAACCGTCGGAATTTCCACCCAGCCGTTATAGTCCATTCTGTGGCAGTCAAACCGCCGGTAGCGGAAAGCCTCTCCCCGCCGCAGATAAGGCAGCACCTCCTCCACAAAGCGCTCGGCGTGGACATTTCCGCCCGGAGCCGCCAATCGTTCCGGCGTTCTCAGCTCTCCTGGCAGGAAGAAATCATCCATGTGTACCACGGCGCCGCCCAGAGTCACAGCCAGTTCCTCTGCCAAGGTAGTTTTTCCTGCCGCCGCTCGGCCATCCATGGCAATGACACCACAGCCAGCCGGTTTTACTTTTTGATAGGCTTCTATGATCCGTTCCGCCTTCTGTATCATGAGATCCACTCTCCTTCCTTGTTATCATACCACATTCCGTCTCCAGCGACAAATCCTTTGTGGCTTCTTTGCCTTTGCATTGATTGTTTGGCGCTACTGTGCTATAATAGATAGCGATTTCCAAAACCATCTTAAAAAGGAAGCGGAAAATGAATCACAGAATCGTACTTTCCACCACCGGAACGGTGCTGTATATCGAAGCCGCCATGATGCTTATTCCCCTGCTCATTGCCATGGGCTTCAAAGAGCACAAGCAGGCGCTGGCCTTTTTGGCGGCCATACTCATTGCCACGGGCGTGGGCTTCCTGCTGCGGCGGGTCGCACCCCCTCAGCGCCAGGATATCTTCTCCAAGGAAGGCTTTGTTATAGTGGCCATGGCCTGGCTGGCGCTTTCCCTGGTGGGGGCGCTGCCTTTTACCATCAGCGGCGCCATTCCCCATTATATCGATGCGCTGTTTGAAACGGTGAGTGGCTTTACCACCACCGGTGCCACCCTGCTGCAGGATGTCGAGGCTCTTAGCTACTCCATGCAGTTCTGGCGCTGCTTCACCCACTGGATCGGCGGCATGGGTATCCTGGTGTTCGTCACCATCATCTCGGCCAAGGCCCCCGACCGTACCATGCACATCCTGCGGGCGGAAATGCCTGGCCCCACCATGGATAAGATCGTCCCCAAGGCCCGGGACGGTGTCAAGATCCTGTATCTCATCTATATCGTACTTACCCTGTTGGAATTTGCGGCGTTCCTGCTGGCGGACATGCCTATCTATGATGCTATCATCCACGCCATGAGCACCGCCGGCACCGGCGGCTTTGGCATGCTAAACAGCAGCATGGCTGGCTACGCCCCTGTCTGTCAGTGGATTGTCGCCTTCTTCATGGTGCTCTTTGCCATCAATTTCAATCTGTTTTTCCTTATTATCATGGGACAGTGGCGCACCGCGCTGCGCAGCCATGAGCTTATTTGCTTCCTTTCCATCATTGTGGTGGCTTCCGGTATCATCGCCTTCAATATCGCCCCTATGTACGGCGCGGGCGATGCTGTCCGTCACTCCTTTTTTCAGGTAGCCGCCATCATTTCCACTACCGGTTTCGCTACCGCGGATTACACCACATGGCCAGGTCTCAGTCAGGGAATCATCTTTGTGCTCCTGTTCCTTGGCGGCTGCTCCGGTTCCACGGCCGGCGGTTTGAAAATCAGCCGCGTCATGCTGTTGGCACAGTCCATCCGCCGGGAAATGCAGCATGTGCTGCACCCCCGTTCCACCCGGGTCGTCCGCTTTGAGAATAAAAAGGTGGATGAAGCGGTTATCAACAGCTGCAATACCTACTTTACCCTATATATTGTCTGTATTGCGGTCATTTTCCTACTCATCTGCTGGGAACCCTTCGGCCTGACCACCAATCTCTCGGCTGCCATCACCTGCTTTAATAATGTCGGCCCTGGCTTTGGCATCATCTCCCCCAGCGGCAATTATTCCGCCTTCTCCCCTTTCTCCAAGCTGGTTCTTTCCGGTGCCATGCTGCTGGGCCGTCTGGAGATCTATCCCCTGCTGGTCGCCATTACTCCCACCGCATGGGCCAAGCGCCGCTGATTCCCTCATTTTCTTGACAAAAGTGTATTTTTCGGTTATTCTTTATTGGATTAAAGCGTAAATACGAAAATGTGACAAGGAAACCCACACTCTCGTCCTTATGCATAAGGGGCGAGAGTGTTTTTCCATTCACTGTGCTTTGGAGGAGGAACCCACATGAAAAAAAGCAATCCCATTGCCCTGCTGCCCATTGGGGTGTTTCTGGTCATTTATTTAGGTCTAGGCCTGTTATTTAAGTACGGCCTTAAGATCAACATGGGCTTTTACAATATTCCCATCGTCGTGGCGTTTCTCATCGCCCTGCTGGTGGCCTGCCTGCAGAACCGCGAGCTCTCCTTTGATGCCAAGCTGGAGCTGATGGGCCACGGCATCGGGGATAAAAACATTGTTACCATGATCCTCATTTTCATGGCGGCGGGCATCTTTGTGGGCGTAGTTGGCCGCAGCAGTGCCGAAAGCGTTGCCTACCTGCTGCTTTCTCATGTTCCCTCGCAGTATTCTGTTGTCATTCTCTTTGTCGTCAGCTGCTTTGTCTCGCTGGCCATGGGCACCTCGGTAGGTACCATTACCCTTATCACTCCTATCGCTGCGCCATTGGCAGTCGCCACCGGCTTTTCCCTGCCCTTCTGCGTGGCATCGGTCATCGGCGGTGCTATGTTCGGGGACAACCTCTCCTTCATCAGCGATACCACCATTGCCGCCTGCAATGGCCAGGGCTGCCAGATGAAAGATAAATTCCGCGAAAACTTCAAGATCGCACTGCCTGCCGCCCTGCTCTCTTTGGCGGTCATCCTTATCATTTCGCTCAATACTCCCATCGAGCAGTTCCCTATCATCAAAGAGTATAATCTCATCCAGATCATTCCCTACATTCTGGTCCTGGCTGGCGGCATCATCGGCATTAATGTCTTTGTGGTACTGCTCATCGGCATCCTTTCCGGCTCCATCATCATGCTGGCTACCGGAGAAATCGCCGCAACAAGCCTGCTGAAAAACATGGGCACCGGCGCCGAGGGCATGTTCGAGACCACCATGGTCGCTATCCTGGTTTCCGCCATCTGTGCCCTCATCCGGGAATACGGCGGCTTTGAGGCGTTGCTTCGCGGCATCAAAAAGATATTCCGCGGCAAAAAGGGCGGCCAGCTTGGTATGGGGCTTTTGGTTGGCGCCATGGATATCGCTACTGCCAATAATACCGTCGCCATCGTTATGGCCAATCCCATCGCTGCCGAAATGGCCGCGGAGTACGGCATCAGCAACCGCAAAACTGCTTCCATCCTGGATACCTTCTCCTGTGTCTTCCAGGGCATCATCCCCTACGGCGCACAGATGCTGGTTGCCATCACCGCTGTAACAGAGCTGGGGCACAGCGTTACCGCCTTCCAGATCATCCCCTATCTGTTCTACCCATTCCTGCTGCTCATCAGTACACTGGTGTTCATCTTCCTTATCCCGGAAAAGAAGAAAGCAAATTAAGTCCCTTTTCACTCCCCCGCCTACCGGGGGAGATTTTTCTTTCCCCGATGGCAATTTCCTGCTATAATAAACATCATAAACCACCCACTGGGAGAAATACCATGAGCTGTGATGTATCGCTGGTGCGCTGCACCGATTATGAAATAGATCATATCCGCGCGGCCCTTGACCGTCTGCTGGCACCGCTGGGCGGTCTGGACTGGGTCACCCCCGGTATGAAGATCGTCATCAAGGCCAATCTTGTTGCCGGCCGCCCGCCAGAGGATGCCGTGACCACCCACCCGGCGCTGCTGTGTGCCCTTAGCGAAATGCTGATCGCTCGCGGCGCTTCGGTCGTCATTGGCGATAGCCCTGGCGGGGTATACAATGCTGCCTATCTCGGCCGCATCTACCAGCGGTGCGGCGCGGTAGAAGCCGAGCGATACGGCGCACACCTCAATCAGAATTTTGAGGTGCGGGAGTCCCATTTTCCGGAAGCAGCTGTTGCTCACGACTTCAAATACACCGCCTACTTGGATGACGCCGACGCTGTCATCAACTGCTGCAAGCTGAAAACCCACGGCATGATGGGCATGACCTGCGCCGTCAAGAATATGTACGGCATAGTACCCGGCAGTGTCAAATCGGAATACCACTATCGCTACTCCAACCCCATGGATTTCGCCCGCATGATCGTGGACCTGAACCTCGCCCGTCCTGCCCAGCTGCACATAGTGGATGCCGTAGTGGGAATGGAGGGCAATGGTCCCACCGCCGGTACGCCCCGGCCCATCGGTTGTCTGCTGGCCAGCTGTAACCCCTACCGCCTGGATATGATCTGTGCCGGTATCATCGGCCTGCCGCCGGCCTGTATCCCCACCATTGCTGCCACGCAGGAGCGCGCCCTCTCCCCCAAGGAAATCGGAGAAATCACTGTCAGCGAGCCCTGGCAACCCTATATTGTTCCAGATTTCAAAAACATCCGCAATGCCGAAAACCTTCTCCATCAGGATGGCAACGCGGCCATTTGGGGCAAGGCGCTCAGCCGCCTGCTCCGCGCCGCGATGAGCTCTCGGCCCGGTGTTCAAAAGGAGGAATGCATCGGCTGTGCCGAGTGTCAGCGCATCTGTCCGGCCAAGGTCATCACCATGGTAAACGGCAAACCACGCATTGACCGCAAAAAGTGCATCAAGTGCTTCTGCTGTCAGGAATTCTGTCCGGTCGGCGCCATGAAGGTCCAGCGTTCCCCCATTGCCCGGCTGCTAGAGAAAATATAAAAGTTCCCCCGGTGCTTTTCTACGGAAGGCATCGGGGGTTGGTTTTTCTGTTTTGTTGGGCTTATTCGGCTAGCTCCAGCATCTTCAGCACAATGGCCGCTGACTGGTGCGCCGCCACATCGATGAAATTATCGTAGCTGTCATCTGCCCCTTCATCTGCACTGTCAGACATCGTCCGGATGATGAGAAACGGAGTATCGTTTACAAAGCTTGCATGGGCAATGCCAGCACCCTCCATTTCGGTGCAGCAGGGGTCAAAGCGTTCCCGCAGGCTTTGCTTTATAGCGTTATCCGTTACATATCGGTCGCCGCTTACAATCAATCCGGAAACGACCTTCCCGTGTATTGTCACGCCTTCACACGCCATTTGCGCCAATGCCAGCAGAGCAGGATCTGCCTGAAAGGACCTGCGGAACGGGTAATACTTTACCATGACCTCATCCTGATCATGGAACGCCGCCTCTGTGCTCAGCACCACATCCATCACTCCAATGCCCGCGCCAATAGCCCCGGCAATACCGATATTGATGACCGCCTCGGCGCGGAATTCCCGTATGACCGCATTGGCAAAGAGCGCTGCGTTTACCTTGCCCACACCGCAGCACACCAGCACGATCTCCTTTTTTCCGATGCGCCCGGTGTAAAAGCTGCGCCCATACAGCTTATGCTCCTTCACCTCGGTCATCTGTTCCTTTACCAGTGCTATTTCTTCATCCAGCGCACCGATGATCCCATATCTCATGCTTTTTTCCTCCTACTGTGGTTATATGGGGTCATTATACCACATAGCTTGTCATTTTCCTATGGGCAATCTCAGTAAGTGAGATGTTTTCCTCCAATGCATCTCGCCTTCATATCACCACTCCCTCAGTTTCTCTTTTTCAGTACCGCCACCGCGCACGGGATCTTCCCCTCACACAGGGGATAGCCGGCTTCTGCGCTTGTGGGCGATCACCCCGGTCAGTAGCCCGGTGCCGCAGGCACATCCCAGCACCTCATCGGTAGGCCGGATCAGCGCCGTCACTGTATCGCACAGCTTTTTATTCGCCTTCCGGTTAAAGACATTCGCAAAAATATCGTATACCAACGCCACATTATCCCAAAACCTCGTCACACCTCCGCTCTTTTACTGCTGGGCATCGCCGGTATGCCGCCTGAACTTCTTTCTGAAAGCCCCTCTGGGCGCTCTGCCCCATACTCAAAATACTTCATCCGTTCCCTCTTTATTGCTGCGGCATCTTATCCATGCAGTTAGTTTATGCTAACTAATGTGTCAATGAAAAGCTGCCACCCCGCAGCTGTTTTCTATGGAAAAAGGTAAAACCGGCAACACTTCTAAAAGTGCTGCCGGTTTTGGAGGCACCACCCGGAATCGAACCGGGGAATAAAGGTTTTGCAGACCTCTGCCTTACCGCTTGGCTATGGTGCCGAAAAAAATGGAGCGGGTTACGAGGCTCGAACTCGCTACCTCCACCTTGGCAAGGTGGCGCTCTACCAGATGAGCTAAACCCGCTTATATATGGCGACCCGGATGGGGCTCGAACCCACGACCTCTAGCGTGACAGGCTAGCGTTCTAACCAGCTGAACTACCGGGCCATGTGTTTGCCGCCGGTTAATCTGCCGTATCGTATCGGCAACATTAGTAATTATACGGGAAACTACCGCTCTTGTCAATCCCTTTTTTGCTGTTTTTGCAGAAAGTTTTTACCGTCTCCGGGTTACATACACCATCCGTTGGGTCGTTGGCATCACCGGCACTCGGTCATAGCCGCCCCAACGCTCCAGCACCTCAAAGTGCTCCGCCTCCAACATTGCCGTCAGCTCCTCGTCCTCCCAGGCCCATTCGCAGAACTGTTCGCCATCCCGGGTATACTGCTCTCCCTTCCCCCGCCGAAAGAAGTCCATCTGGATTTCTACCTTGTGCTCCTCAGGGGTATATTCATTCTGCCATACGCAAAAAAGAGCCTCGCTCTCCCGCACGAAGCAGTTGTTTCCCAGCACCTCCCGGTGTTTATAGGGGGTATTCACATCAAAGAGGAACAGGCCGCCCGGCTCCACAAAGAACTGTAACCGATGCAGCGCCTTTTGCAGTGCCTTCTTTCCCGGCAGGTGATTGAGACTATCCAGTGTGCACACTGCCAGGTCCACCGTACCATACAGGTCCAGCTGTTCCAACGGCTGGCACAGGTACAGCACCGGCTGTTCCAGCGCCATATTCTTCTCAGCGGCCTGCATCAGCATCTCCGGGGACGCATCCACCCCGATAACCTCAAAACCACGGCGGGCCAGCTCGGTCGCCAGTGTGCCGGTGCCGCAGCACAGGTCCAGCGCCAACTCCCGCTTGGGGTGGTACTGGGCCAATAGCTCCTCGCAGCGGTCGGCTATCACAGCCCGGTCCACATCCTCGGTCAGGGCGTCATAGTAGGCGGAGAAGGTCTCCTTATAGCTTGCCATCGGCCTGTTCCAGTCGTTCAAAGATGATATCATAGCCATTGGCACCGTACTGCAGGGAACGGTTTACCCGGCTGATGGTGGCAGTGCTGGCGCCCGTTTTCTCCACAATCCTGCTGTATACATTTTGCTCCTTCAGCAGCTTTGCTACCTCCAGGCGCTGCGCTATGGCCTTCAGTTCCGGGCCGGTGCACAGGTCATCAAAGAAGCGTTCGCATTCCTCCTCGGTCTGCAGCATTAGAATAGCGCGGTAAAGGAATGACAGGTTATCGTCCGGCTTTTTGGAAATCAACCAAATGCCCCCTTTGTTTTGATACCACTAATATAACACTTTAGAGCATGAAAGTAAACCATAAAAGCAACTTTTGCTTTCTTCTCTTTTTTATGGTATAATTCATTTCAAATTTTTGATTGACCCAAAGGAAAGGAACCCATAGCCAAATGCAACAGGAATACTACTCTCAGGCCGGGATGGAGCAGGCTATCCAAGAGCTTATTACCAAGACGATCAATAATGAGCGCGGCGGCTTTAATGCCATGCTAGCCCCCCGCCTGGTCACGGTGGATTGGGCCGCTAAAAGCTGCACTCTTGCCTTCCATCCGTTGGAATGGATGAGCAATCCGGCTGGTGTCACCCACGGCGGCATTCTCTCCTCCATTGCTGATCTTGCCATGGGTATGCTCAGCATTTTCTCCGCCCACGGCGCCCATGTCACCCCCACCGCCAATATCAGCATCAACTACCTGCGGCCGGTGCCGCTCCAGCAGGATTTTTATGTCACTTCTACCATTGACCACATGGGCCGCCGCCTAAACCAGACCCGCTGCACCATGTACCTGCCCAATGCTCCGGAAAAGCCCTGTGTCACCGCGGTGGGGACCTACTATGTGCTGGATGAAAAATGATATTTACTCCCCCGGTCGGGGGAGTTTTTGCCGAGAGAAGAACAAATGTTTCACATGAAACATTTTTACGGAAAAGAGAAACCGCCGGCCCAGGATGGGAACGACGGTTTATATCTTTTATTGGGGACGGTACAGCGGCAGGGAAATATCGGCACGGAACAGGTCTCCATCAATGGAGAGCTCGAACCGGCCGCCCTGCAATTCCACCAGGCTTTTGGCGATGGAAAGCCCAAGGCCGCTGCCCTCGGTGTGGCGGCTGCTATCCCCGCGGACAAAGCGCTCCATCAGTTCATCAGCGGAAACATTCAATTCATTGCGGGAAACATTTTTGATGCTGATGGTCGACTCCTTTTCATCGGCAGCCGCGGCCGCATAAACCCGGGTACCTGGCATGGCGTACTTACCTATGTTATTCATCAGGTTATCCATCACCCGGCTGAGCAGCTTGCCATCGGCCAGCACCACGGGATCGCCTGCGGCAGGGTGGACGATCATCGTCAGCTCCGCCTTTTGCAGCCGCTCCTCATATTCGCCCTCCAGCTGGGAAAGCAGCACATTCACATTGGTGGGCTGGCAGTCCACTGGGATCACGCCGCTGGAAGCCTTGCTGGCTTCCACCAGATCCTCAGTCAGCTTTTTTAGGCGCTTGCTTTGGCGGTCCAGTACCTCCAGGTATTCCTGCGCCTTCGGATTGTCAATATCTTCCTTTTTGAGTAAATCGACATAATTGACGATGGAGGTGAGAGGCGTTTTGATGTCGTGGGAAACATTGGTGATCAGCTCGGTTTTCATGCGCTCGCTGCGCAGCCGCTCGTCTACGGCACGCTGCACGCCCTGCTGCACTTTATTCAAGTTCTCGCCGCACCGCTTCAGATCGCCCCGCAAAAAGCGCGTATCCACCGGCTTGCTGTAATCGCCCTCCGCCAATGCCTTGGAACCGCGCTGCAGGGTAGCAAATCCGATGGCAACATACAGTGCAAACATCATCAGCAGCAGATACAGCAGAACCATGGGCAGCGACAACATCGAATTGTAACTGCCGGTGATAAGGATAAACAGGCATATGGCAGCAATCACCAGTGCCGTCCGCCAGATCAGCGGAATGGAGCGTACCAGATGAAGGAGCCAGCCCCATATGCTTTTGACGATCCGCCACAGCAGCCTAATGGCATACCAGACGACATTGTTCTTCAGCACCGTTCCTGCCTTGCAGCGGGTGACAAAGGAGATGATAAACAGATAAACAAAACAGAGAATAGCTGTTCCCCACAGCGCCTTCAACAAGCGGGAACTGTATAAATAGTATTCCCCGAAAATGGCGAGGGCGGGAATGAGAATACCGACCGCCATCAGATCCAGCGGGATCTTATCGAACCATGTCAGGTGAATGCCCTCAAATCCCTGCCAGTGACCGGCGGCAGCCATCTGCCAGAAGAAGCAGAACAGCGCCAGCACCACAAACAGCACCGTCAGCGGGATAATAATGTCCTTTATATCCATCAGCCACAACGAAAGCCGATATTCATAGGTGCGGGGGATAAAGCCCTCCTGCAGCTCTATGGTCACGTTCAGCTCCGTTCCGGAAAAGACGGTTCTTCGGTGGGCAGTATAAATAATCTTGGCGTCCTTTGGCAGGGCAGTTGAGAACTCCTCGCCGGTGGCGGTATTGGTCACGGTAATGCCGTAGCCGTTCTCCGGCGGGCACCGTTCCAGCAGCCAGTCCCGCAGCGCCTCCTTATCACTGCAGTTATACAGTCCGTCAATCACCGTGGTCATCACATCGCTTGCCTGACCATCATACAGGATCTGCCGGCTTGCCTCGCTGCCGGCAAGGTAGACATCATTTGCGGCAAGAAAGTAGATTCCCACACTGCCGGCAATCGAAAGCCCCAGAAAAACAAAGAACAGAATAAAGGCAGCAACCTTTGCCCATGTCTTATCCAAAAAGCGCTTCATATGGGGTTCACCTCCATTTTATAGCCCTTGCCCCACACCACCTTGATGTAGCGGGGTTCGGCGGGATTGATCTCGAGTTTTTCCCTTAGATGACGGATGTGCACAGCTATGGCCCCAGCGGCATTGAGAGGGATATCATCCCACACCCGCCGGTAAATTTCCGCCGGGGTGAAAACCGTTCCGGCATTCTGCATCAAAAAGCGAAGGATATCGTACTCCTTGGGGGTAAGGGAGACTGGTTCGCCATCCACGGTGACCGCTTTGGCGTTATCATCTAGCTCTATCCCGCCGATAACAAAGCTGGTGGGGCGCACCGTACCGCCCCCCAACTGCAAATAGCGCCGCAGCTGGCTGCGTACCCGGGCCAGCACTTCTACTGGGTTAAAGGGCTTGGTGATGTAGTCATCCGCGCCGACATTAAGCCCTAAGATCTTATCGGTGTCCTCACTTTTGGCAGTGAGCAGGATGACTGGGATATTGGAGAACTCCCGTAGCCGGGAGAGGGTCTCCAGGCCGTCCATTTGGGGCATCATCACATCCAGCAGCATCAGGTGGGCATCCTCGCTGTTGGCCAGTGCCAGAGCCTCCCGGCCGTTTTCCGCGCGCAGCACATGGTAGCCTTCTGCCGTCAAGTAAATTTCCAGTGCCGAAACAATATCTCTTTCATCATCGCAGACGATAATGTTATACATTTTGGTTAGTCCTCTCTTTCACTTCTTCTCTCCCCTATGATACGCATTTTTGCGGCGGCGCACAAGAGAAATGCCGCAAAAAGCTTTAGCCGCGGCCCAGTTCCTTGGCGGTGACGGTGTGGTGGATGGGTTTCCATTCCACCTTGACAAAGAGCGCCGCAAAGCTGACCGGGATATAGGTAAACATGAAGATGGGGAAAGTAAAGACGGAGAGTACCTTGCGGGAGATGGAAGCGTTAATCTTGTGCCATTCGGTGATGGTGGTGATGAGACCGATGGCAAAGAGCATGAGGTACATACTGAGCAGCGCCCCGCCCAAAGAGAGCAGTGCAGGCAGCAAACCGGTACCGCCAAGGATACCCAGTACCGCCAGGGCAATGCTGTCCAAGAGGCTGATAGAGGTAAGGACGATGGCGGGCATGATGGCCATGGACATATCGACGCAGCTCCAATTGCCGCGGGCGGCGCCGCGCAGCAGGCCGGAACCATACCGGCCAAAGACCTGCAGGTAGCCACGAGACCAGCGCAGCCGCTGGCGGCAGGACTGGGCGAAATCGGTGGGCTGCTCATCGTAGATGACGGCATCCTGGCAGATGGCGATACGGTGACCGGAAAGAATATTGTGGATGGAAAATTCGATATCCTCCACCAGCAGGTGGAACGGCCAGCCGCCGCATTCGTTCAGGATCTTCTGCGAAAAGAGGAACCCGGTGCCGGAAACGGCGCAGCTGCTGCCAAGTGCTTCCCGCGCGCCATTAAGGAAACGGCTTTCCCGTAAAAACCACAGGGCATAGCCTGCGCTGATCCAATTGCTGCCGTAATTTTTACTGTTGCGGTAGCAGGTGATGATCTCATTACCGGCGGAGAAGCTCTCATTCATGCGGGTGAGGAAATCCGGTGCCAGCAGGTTATCGGCATCAAAGACCAGGTAAGCATCGTAGCCATCCGGGTAATCGGACTTGATGTGGGCCAGCAGAGCCTCCAGGGCGTAGCCCTTCCCTACCGCCTGCTTATTCTGCCGGGTATAGACCACCGCGCCCTTTTCACTGGCAATGGCCGCAGTACGGTCGGTGCAGTTATCAGCAATGACAAAAACAGTGATCAGTGACATATCGTAATCCTGGGCATGCAGGCTATCCAGCAGATCGCCGATGACAGTTTCTTCATTGCGGGCGGCAATGAGCACCGCAAAACGATGCGGGGCTGCGGCAGGAAGGTGCTTTCTCCTGCGGAGAAGCGCAACAGGGATATAGACAAACTGATAGGCATAGCAAACAAAAAACAGAACGGCAATGGCCTGATTGATGGCTTCAAGTGTCAACTTCATGGGTTTTCCCTCCGTGTTTTGGGGTTACTTTAGGGTACAATAAGAGTGTACCTTTTAAGTAATTAAGAAACAATCAGGCAGAAGTTTAAGAAATGGTTAAGATGGCGTGGAAAATGTCATTTTTGCGGTTGCGGTTTGCGAAAAAAACGAGTACAATACTATGTGGTGGGAAATGCGTTTCCCGGCCGAATTATTCTAAAAAAGGAGGTCCCAAAATGGACGCCGGTCCGTATCCCAGTTGTAATTTAATGAAACCTACGGGCATGGTGTCGGTTTATGGCACACTGCCCGCCTAAGGAGGTGCGCCAATGAACCAGGAAATTTTGGAACTTTTGGCGGAGAAGAAGTATTCCGCTGTAAAGCAGCTGATCGGCCAAATGGAGGAGGCCGACCTGGCAAAGCTCTTTGAGGAGCTGGAAAACGAGGAGGACGCCGACCAGTTCAACCGGCTGTTCCGGCTGCTGCCCAAGGAGACCGCCGCCGAGGTTTTCTCCTACATGGAGCCTGAAATCCAGGAAAAGATCGTCCGCACGCTGACCGATACCGAGCTGCAGCACATCCTGGACGACCTATTTATGGATGACTATGTGGACCTGGTGGAGGAGATGCCCGCCAATGTGGTGAAGCGCGTGATGCAGAACACCACACCGGCCAATCGCAAGCTCATCAACCAGTACCTAAAGTACCCGGAGGATTCTGCCGGAAGTCTGATGACCAACGAGTATGTCTACTTCCGCAGCGGCATTACCGTGGCCAAGGCTTTTGAAATTATACGCGAGTACGGGGTAGATAAGGAAACCATCTACACCTGCTATGTGACCTCTTCCCGCAAGGAGCTGCTGGGCGTGGTGACGGTGCGTGAGATGCTCCTCACCGCCCCGGAGACCATCATTGATACACTGATGGACACCAATCCCATCCATGTGCATACCCATGATGACCAGGAAGAGATCGCCAAGATGTTCAGCCGGTACGATATGCTGGCCATGCCGGTAGTGGATAGCGAAAATCGGATCGTTGGTATCATCACCATCGATGACGCGGTAGATGTCATCCAGGATGAGAACACCGAGGACTTTGAAAAGATGGCAGGTATGACCCCCAGTGATGATACCTACCTGCGTACCCCCGTTATCACGCTGGCAAAGCACCGTATTATCTGGCTGATGGTGCTGATGCTCTCCGCCATGGTGACCGGCGCAATGCTGGAATACTATGAAGCTGCCTTTGTCAGCATTCCGCTGCTGGTCACCTTTATCCCGCAGATCATGGATACCGGCGGAAACTGCGGCAGTCAGGCTTCTACCATGATCATCCGCGGTCTGGCGCTGGATGAGATCTCCCCCAAGGACTTTACCAAGGCGTGGTGGAAGGAGATAAGAGTAGCGCTGCTGTGCAGTGTCGCGCTGTGCAGCGTAAACTTCATCCGTATCCTGATCCAGTACCATGACCCGCAGGTGGCGCTGGTGGTTTCCGGCACATTGATGCTCACCATCTGCATGGCGAAATCGCTGGGCTGCATCCTGCCCATTCTGGCAAAGATTTTGAAGCTGGACCCTGCCATTATGGCATCGCCGCTCATCACGACCATTACCGATGCGTTCTCCATTTTGGTCTACTTCAATTTCGCGCTGTGGTACCTGCCCGGCCGGTTGGGATAAACAGATATAATAAAGCAGCGACCGCCGTCCCCGAAGATGGGAGCGGCGGTTTTTGGTTTGTATTTATTGCAAATATTTTCTTTTTTGATGTTGCAAAATGGGGTTGTTATTTGTTATAGTAAGTGTAGGAAAGAAAACAGCCGAAAAGAATGGAGGACAACATGAAAAAGGCAATAAAATTAACCGCGATACTATGTGCCCTGGTACTGCTGATGGGGCTGGCGGGGTGCGATGATAAGGCTGCCCAAACGCCGAAATATGAGACGATCACCGTGGAGATGCCGGAGCAGCAAGCTGATGTGGCGGGAGAGAAAATCATTAAGGCGGATCGGGCAATTTACAGCCTGTGGATGCTGACCGATGAGCATAACCTATACGGTTGCCACTTTACCGAGGATAATCAGCCGGATATGACCACACTGGAGCTGTGGTTTCAGGGAGTAAAAGACATTCTGGTTGATGGAACCAACTATGGCACATTATCGGTTCTGTTTGATGATGGGAGCTACAATCGCTACAATGTTCTGGAAATGGGCGGTCCATATCAGCCCGATCCAATACAGGAAGTAGCGGCGATCTCCTATGACTCGATTCTTCTTAAGGACGGCACTGTGCGGTATTACCGCATAGATTACGCCCCGGAGAAAACAGCAGAGGAATATAGCCAAACCGCCTGGCATACGCTGGAGGGTATTAAGGCCAAGGCAATCGCCGGTGGTGAGCGGGAACGAATGCTGATACTGGATGAAAATAATACGCTGTGGAACTGCAGCAAGGAGGATACTAACGACCGGCTGGAGGTCGCACAGAATGTGACGAGTTTCTGTTACAGTGCCTACAATAAAATGCGCTATCATGACGATATCTGGTACCGGACCGCGGATGGCGGGCTGTATCACCACCACTATGGATGGGGTGACCCCATTGGTACACCGGACACCCCCGAGGAACAGCTGCCTGCCACCGACCAATATGACCTGCCCGGCGTGCCGGTAGCAACCGATGACGGTAATGTACTGCTGCAGCAGGAGGATGGGACCTATCTGTTTTTGCAGGCTAACAGTGAAGTCCCAAAGGTGTACACTATGCCGCTGAAGGGTGTGTACGCCGAGGGCAGCGCCTTCCGCTACATGGTAGCCGGCACCGATGGTCGGCTGTATTACCACAGCGATGCCGACACTGATCCGCGCAACCCCATTGATGAGGTAAACTGGGTGGTGGAGCTGCCGAATTAACAAAGCCGAATAAAGAGGAACCTCCCCCACCCTACTGCGGGCGGGGGAGCTTTTTAATAGCCTTTGGTTGTCTTCAAGCGGGTGAAGAGCTTATCCAGCGGAATGAACAGCACCGCCACCATAATGGCATTGCCGATCCCGTGCATGATATCATATGGGATGCCGGAAACGAACCACGAAAGTGCCATGTTCCAACCGCCAATGAAAAGATAAACCGGTGAACAAAGCAGGCCAAAGAGCATCCCGTACACCGTGGCAACGATAATCCACAAAAGGTAACTGCCCCACCGGGCCAGCAGGCGCACTACAGCGTAGAGAATGATCCAGATGTAAAGATACATATACACCCAAACATTGAAGCCATAAAGAAGCACCTGTACCGCCACAAACACATAGATGATGAGCGGCGTCATGCGGGGAAAGTGCAGTGTATACAGGATCAGCAATAAAGTGACCGGTTCAAAATTGGGGATAAAGGACATGGCCTGCTTGGCGGCGATGAGCAGGGCCGACAGCATTGCCGCCAGCACCAACTCATGTGTTTTCAGCTTCATGCGGCCGGCTTAATAGGTGGTAAGTACGATCTGGAAGGCGTCGCCATCGGCAATGGGGGCAGAATCAACACCGACAGTAAGGTCATCGCCGTTGCCATCCTTAAAGCACCAGTACTGACGCTGGCTGTCATCGGCGGTAACGCCATCCACGGTGGTGACATAGAGGCCATACTGGGACTCAGTGCCCTCAACGAGTTTTTCCTGCTCCAGGGCGCCGCGCAGGAATTCTGCATCGGTGTGAATGGTGAAAACCTTATTCTCCACGCCCTCCTGCATCACGGTAACGGTGATGGTCTTGGCGCCTTCAATCGGGACGGGTTTTTTGGAGCCTTCGATGAAGAACAGCGCTGCTGCAATGAGTATCAGCACCACTGCTGCAATGATAAGAACTTTTTTGTTTTTCTGCATTTCTTTTTTCCTCCTTAAAATAGACCGAGGCTGCCCCCTTCGTGCAAAATGGGACAGCCAAACTGACCCGTCGGAGATGCTCCCCTGCGGGTCTTTTGTGCGTTTGACCAATTCCTCGTGGTACTTTTTTGCACCGCGGGCAGACCGGTCTTTCGGCTTCGGATCATCGCTTTGCTCCGTCTTCCCGGTTACCCAGTGACATAAATGGAGGTCGGCTCCCCGTTACGGCGACGAGATCGCTCAGGACTTACACCTGATTCCCTGCTCCCCTGAATGAGTGGAAGCGTCTGCCTGCATCTGATTCATTTGTCGTGTGTTAGAATACCATATTCATTCGATTTCGTCAAGTTATTCCAGAAACCGCAGCACCATGGGCGCAGCGGTGAGGAACCATGAGGCAAAGCGCTCCGGGGTGGTACGCAGCTCCTCCGTAAGCTGTGCGGGTGTGACCCAGCGCAGATCCTCGATCTCCTCCGGATTAGGAGTAAAGGGGCCGCAGTGCCGCCCAATGAGAACATGGTCATACTCGTATTCGTAGAGGGCATCATGGAAACGATGGAGATAGACAAAGCAGCCGATCTCCCGCAAGGGGCAGGTAACGCCCAGTTCTTCCGTCAGGCGGGCTTCGGCGGAGGGAATGCTTTCCTCCCCCACCCTTGGATGCGAGCAGCAGGCATTGGCCCACAGGCCGCCGGAATGGTACTTGCCCGAGGCACGCTTTTGCAGCAGCAGCTCCCCACGATCATTAATGAGGAACACTGAGAAGGCCCGGTGCAAAAGCGGGACGGTATGGGCTCGCCGCTTATCTGCCGTACCGATGGGATTATCGAACACATCGACCAAAATCAGATTATCCAGTCGCTCGGTCATATCGTTCCTCCGTGAACGGAAAAGAGCCGCGTGGGGCACGGCTCTTTGAAGGTTCTTTTACTGCTGCCCGGCAGCTTCCTTATCCTGCTGGATAAGCAGACGGACTGCCTCCACAGCAGCCTGGCAGGCCAGGGCGGTATCGTGCTGCTCGGGATCGGGCAGGCCAAGCTTTTTGCGTTCCTGGTTCCAGCAGACATTCAGGATGCAGCCGGCACGGGCTTCCTCCAGTGTGGCACAGACAACATAAAGCGCTGCGGATTCCATCTCGCTGGAGAGGGTGCCGCCCTTTTTCCAGCACTCCCACTTATATTCCAACATGGGGCCGACCGGCAGGCGGTCCGGCTCATGCTGGCCGTAGAAGGCATCCTTGCACTGGACGGTGCCGACATGCCAGCGGGCGCCCAGGTTTTTGGCGGCCTGGATAAGAGCGCAGGTAACATCGTGATCGGCGACGGCCGGGAACTCAATGGGCATATACTCGCGGGTGGTGCCCTCCATACGAATGGCACTGTTGGCGATGACAAGATCGCCGCCCATGACCTTGAGATTGATGCCGCCGGTGGTGCCAATGCGGATGAAGGTGCGCACACCGGTCTTATAGCATTCCTCTACACCAATGGCAGTAGAAGGGCCACCCATGCCGGTAGACATGACCATGACCGTTTCGCCATCTACCTTGCCCAGCCAGGTGGTGTATTCGCGGTGCTGGCAGTAGAAGTGCGGCTCATCCAAAAACTGCGCGATCTTCTCCACACGGCCGGGATCTCCAGGCAGGATGACATACTTGGCGCCGTGGGTGTCATCGAAACCTACATGATACATTTTTTCCATGATACTATCTCCTCCCTATTGCGGGTAAAATTACTGCTGATTCATCTCTTCCATCAGGCGCTGCTTGGTCTCCCACAGTTTTTGAGAAAGATCGACATAATAGGTGTGGGGGTACTCAAAGCGCTTGATCTCATCCCACAGGGTATCCATCTGGGCGGCACTGTAGCTGCGGATCTCCTCCAGCGAAGGCGCCGTGTAGCACTGAACACCCTTCTTAAAGATCTGCACCTGGAGCTTTTCGGCACGGAAATTGGTGAGGGTCTTTTTCTTCCAAATGTCATTGGGATCGAAGATGGTAATGGGCTTGGTGTCATCCACTTCTTCGCCAGCCAACACGATGTAATCCGCCAGGGCCTTGCCATTATCCCGGCCATAGAAGCGATAGACCTCCTTGAAGCCAGGGGTGGTGATCTTTTGGGCAGTCTCGCTGAGCTTGATCTTGGGGATCAGCTCACCATTGTCATTTTCGATGGCAACAAGCTTATACACGCCGCCAAAAACAGGTTCATTTTTGCTGGTGATGAGATTTTCGCCCACGCCGAAGGAATCAAGCTTGGCATCCTGCAGCAGCAGGTCGCGGATGATGTATTCATCCAGCGAGTTGGATGCCATGATCTTGACATCCGGGAAACCGGCATCATCCAGCATCTTACGGGCCTTTTTGGAAAGGTAGGCCAAGTCGCCGCTATCCAAACGGATGCTCTTGGGACGGAAGCCCTTGGGCAGGACGACCTCATTGAATACCCGGATGGCATTGGGCACACCGGATTTGAGGACATTGTAGGTATCCACTAGCAGGCAGCAGTTATCGGGGTAGGTCTCGGCATAGGCCTTAAAGGCCTCGTACTCGTTCTCGAAGGCCTGAACCCAGCTGTGGGCCATGGTGCCGGAAGCCGGAACGCCCATCATGCGGTCGCTGATGGTACAGGCGGTACCGGCACAGCCCGCGATGTAGGCGGCACGGGCACCTAGCATAGCGCCATCGTACCCCTGGGCGCGGCGGGAGCCAAATTCCACAATAGCACGGCCCTGCGCTGCCCGGATAAGACGACTGGCCTTGGTGGCAATGAGAGTCTCAAAATTAAAGGTGACGAGCAACATGGTCTCTACCATCTGTACCTGCTCCAGCGGGCCACGGACGGTAATAATCGGCTCATTGGGGAAGATGGGGGTGCCTTCCTTAATGCTCCAAACATCGCAACGGAACTTGAAATTCCGCAGAAAATTGAAGAATTTCTCCGAGAAACAGCCCTTTTTACGGAAGTACTCGATGTCCTCCTCAGTAAAAGAAAGGCCATTAATAAGTTCGATGATCTGCTGCAGGCCGGCATAGATGGCAAAGCCACCGTTTTCCGGCACACGGCGGAAAAAGACATCGAATACGGCGATCTTCTCCTGGATGCCAGCATGAAAGTACCCATTCACCATGGTATACTCATAATAGTCGGTAAGCAGGGTCAGGTTGCGTTCACGGGTGATATAATCGCTCATAATAGTAAAACATCCTTTCTTCCTCTGATTTATGTGGTCTTGACCGACAGCGCAGCACCCTGTGGAACAGTAAGGGTGGCCTGTTCGGTGTAGGTAGCAAAGGGTTCATCGGTGGCGGGATCCTGCTGGGCGTGGAACACCAAAATGCTGACGGTAACAGGATAACTGCCCGCTTCTGGCAAGGAATCCGGATAGGCATACAGCAGGTATTCCTCCGCCCTAATAATCGGAGTAGTGAGCAGCACGGTGCCATCGGCCAGAGTGTAGCGCACCCGCATCACACATTCATTGCCTGGGGTGTTTTCCAGCAGCAGCGGCAGGCTGCCATCCTTCCCCATAGCCAAGCTGCCATTAAAGAGATACCAAAAGTATTCCGGAGTGGTGTTCTGTGGGGCATTTTCGTAGCCCGGCAGACGGCCAGTATGGATGGTGGTATCCGCCATTTCAGTGTGGGTGGGTTCCGGCGGGGGATATTCCCCCTGAGGGAGAAGCAGCGCCAGCACCAGTCCAATGCCGACAGCTACCGCAGCTACCAACAGCGTGGAAATAATCTTTTTCGCCACGGTCATACGCCTACCCCCTCTTTTTCTCCGTCAGAATCAAAAAGAACGCTAATATTATAGCGCAATTTGTGCCAAAACACAACAGTTATGACAGAAAAACCCCCGACCACAGCGGATCGGGGGTTATAAGTGAACTGGCTTACGGGGCCTGGGTATTACCGCTCCCCTGACTATCGGAGGGGGTGAGCGTATCTACCCGGCCGACGGTACCGGTATTAAACTCGGTGCCGGAAACACTATCATTCATGATGGTGGTGACGGAGTAAAGATAAAAATCCTTGCCGTTTTTCCGCAGCTCATACAGCATGTATTTGGAGGGAGTCTCCTCCAGGTTACCCTTGCTATCATAATTGATACTGAGCACTGTAGTGGGTGGCACATAACCTACGGTAAGCTGGCAACTATCCTGCTTCATTACAATTTTTTCCACGCTTGGGGTGGCAAAGCCGGTCATGGCGATGATGGGCACATGATAGGAAGCAATATCGCTATCGTACTGATAGGCATTTTCCATATCACCGATGGTCATATGCTCCAGCTTGATATTCGGACCAAACAGACTAACAGCCTGAGCATCCACATCCGCCGCCGGGATGACCATGCGGCCGTACTCATCAAATTCGTAGCTGCCGCGGCGTTCGCCCAGCATACAGGCCCACAAACTACTTTGCAGCAAAAATTCATTATCGCAGGTAGCGGGGTCAGTAAAATCGGGCGGGTCGAACATGACCACTGGCAGCAGCATCTGCTCGTACTTGGTTTTTTGGGCGGTGTTATCCGCCAGATTGCGGGTAAGGCCATAGCACCAATTAAACACGGTGCATAGCCCAATAACGCACAGCACGATAAAAACGAGGCCAATCGGCGCCGCGTGACGGTTACGGGCATTCGTTTTCTCTGTACTCATAACAGGTTCCTTTCCTTACAAGGGGCGTTGCATCAATCCTTCTCTTTTTCCTTTTCGGCTTCCTTTTCAGAATCCGGGGCAAGGATGACACGCATTTTTTCGATCTTCTGTTCTTCCATTTCCAACACGGTAAAGGTAAGCCGGCCAAGCTGGAAGGTCTCACCGACAGCAGGGATGTGCTCCAACACCGAAAGCGCCAGACCATTCATGGTATCGTAGTCGTCTTCCTCAATATCGGCGGGATGGTAGTCGATTTCATCCAAGAAGACATCCACCGGCATATCACCGCTGATCTCGTAGGTATCGGGGGTCACCTCTGTGAACTCGGTGACGACCTCGTCACGCTCATCATAAATCTCACCGACCAGCTCCTCCAGGACATCCTCCATGGTGACGATGCCCAGCGTACCGCCGTAGTCATCCATAACGATGGCGATATGCACCTTTTTACGCTGGAATTCCGAGAGCAGACGGGCAATTTTCATGCTGCGATGCACATACATCGGCTCGGTCATCAGTTTTTTGATATCGAAGTTCTTATTCAGCAGGGCAGCTTGCAGAATATCACGGGTATGCACTACACCGATGATGTGATCCACTGTCTCGCTGTAAACGGGAATGCGGGAAAATCCTTCCTCGGTGATGATCTGCAGTACCTCCTGCGGGGTGGATTCCTCATCGATGGCGACCATATTGACGCGAGGGGTAAGGATATCCTCCACGGTGGTATCATTGAACTCCAGAGCGGACTGTACCAGCTCTTTTTCCTGCTCCTCCAGCACGCCCTCCTCTTCGATGGTATCCAGCATATACATCAGTTCCTGCTCAGTGATGGTGGGCTGCTCTTCGCCATCGTCCTTCTTCTTAAAAGGCTGCATCAGTCGCAGGAACAGCCAGCTGAGGGGGGTAAAGACGGTCATGAGGATCCGCAGCACCCCGGCAAACGCCATCGAAATGCTCTCGGCGTTCATCTTGGCAAAGCTCTTGGGGATAATTTCGCCGAAGGTGAGAACGACAAGGGTGGAAATACCGGTGGCAATCGCAACCGCATAATTTTTGAAGTACGCAGTGGCGATCACTGTGACCAATGAGGAAATGGCGATATTAACAAGGTTATTGCCGATAAGGATGGTCGCAATCAGCTTATCGTATTGCGCGGCCACCTTTACCGCCTGTGCAGCGCGCTTGTTGCCGTCTTCCGCCATGGTACGCAGGCGGATCATATTGGCCGCGGAAAACGCGGTCTCGGATGCGGAAAAGAAAGCGGATAGCATTAACAGAATCAGAATAAGTAGGTAGGTTGTACTGCCTATGTCGTCCAAAAAAATACACACTCCTTGTTTGAGTAAAAATGTTGATAGCACCATCACAGGAGACGGTGTTATTTTATATTGTAGCAAAAAGGGGATAATGCGGCAAGACCATGGATAAAATGTTCAGGCTTTATTCACAGCTTGGTGATAAAAGGCGGGGCACGGGTAATTGACTCTCCCCTGCCCCGCTGGCTTACGCTAAGGTGATTATTCCTTGCCTTCCTTCTTGGCTTCCATCTTGGCGATGGCATCCTTACGGGAAAGATTGATACGGCCCTGCTGGTCGATCTCGGTAACCATAACGAGGATCTCATCGCCGACGGATACCACATCCTCCACCTTTTCCACGCGCTTCGCATCCAGCTTGGAGATGTGGACAAGGCCTTCCTTGCCGGGTGCGATCTCAACAAAGGCGCCGAAGTTCATCAGACGGGTAACAACGCCCTTGTAGATAGCACCGACCTCGGGATCATTGACAATGGTCTCGATGATATTGATAGCGGTGCGGCAGTCATCGATATCAATGGCGGAAACAAATACATGGCCGTCATCCTCAATGTCGATCTTGACATTGCACTCGGCGCAGATCTTCTGGATGGTCTTGCCGCCGGAGCCGATGACCTCGCGAATCTTATCGGGATCGATGGTCATGCTGAGCATCTTGGGCGCGTACTTGGAAAGCTCAGGCCGCGGAGCGGGGATGGCCTTGAGCATAACCTCATCGAGGATATAGTTGCGGGCCTTGTGGGTCTTAGCAAAGGCCTCTTTAATGATCTCGGGAGTCAAGCCGTCGATCTTGAGGTCCATCTGGATGGCGGTGATGCCCTTCTTGGTGCCGCCTACCTTAAAGTCCATATCGCCGAAGAAATCTTCGACACCCTGAATATCCACCATGGTCATCCAGCGGTCGCCCTCGGTAATAAGGCCGCAGGAGATACCGGCAACGGGAGCCTTGATGGGGACACCGGCATCCATAAGAGCCAGAGTGGAACCACAGATGGAGCCCTGAGAGGTGGAGCCGTTGGAGGAAAGAACCTCGGAAACGAGGCGCAGAGTGTAGGGAAACTCCTCCACGCTGGGGATAACGGGCTCCAGGGCACGCTCGGCCAGGGCACCGTGACCGATCTCGCGACGGCCGGGGCCGCGGCTGGGACGGGTCTCGCCCACAGAGTAGGAGGGCATATTGTACTGGTGGATATAACGCTTGGTGGTCTGCTCATCGATGCCATCAAGGATCTGAGCTTCACGGATGGTACCCAGGGTGGCGATGGTCAGCACCTGGGTCTGGCCGCGGGTGAACATGCCGGAGCCATGAACGCGGGGGATAATGCCGACCTCAGCATCCAGGGGACGGATCTCATCCATACCGCGGCCGTCTACGCGCTTGCCGTCATCCAGCAGCCAGCGGCGCACCACAAACTTTTGCAGCTTGTAGATGCACTCATCCAGCATAGCGCCCTGCTCAGGGTATTTCTCATCATACTCAGCATGCAGGCGGTCATAGATGGGGCGCATACGCTCATCACGGATGTTCTTATCATCGGTATCCATGGCAGCACGGACATCCTCGATGAACTCATCCTTGATGGCCTCAAAGAGGTCATGGTCGATCTCCATCGACTCAAAGGTGAACTTGGGCTTGCCGATCTCGGCCTGGACTTCCTTGATGAAGGCAACCATCTTCTGCACCTCGGCAAAGCCCTTCATGATGGCTTCCAGCATGGTATCGTCATCCACCTCATTGGCGCCGGCCTCGATCATGCAGACCTTTTCGGCGGTACCGGCCACGGTGAGCTGAAGATCGCTCTTCTGGCGCTGCTCGGCATTGGGGGTAAGGATGATCTCGCCATCGACCAGACCGACATTGATGCCGGCGATGGGCCCATTCCAAGGAATATCGGAGATGGACAGCGCCATGGAAGCACCGATCATACCAGCGATTTCCGGCACGCAGTCGGGATCAACGGAGAGAACGGTCATCACAACGGAAACATCATTGCGCATATCCTTGGGGAACAGCGGACGGATGGGACGATCTACCACGCGGCTGGAAAGCACGGCCTTATCGCTGGGGCGGCCTTCCCGCTTCAGGAAGGAGCCGGGGATCTTGCCCACGGCATACAGTTTCTCTTCAAAATCGACGGAAAGCGGCAGGAAATCGATGCCGTCACGGGGCTTTGCGGAAGCGGTGGCATTGACCAATACGGTGGTCTCGCCATAGCGGACCAGCACAGAGCCGCCAGCCTGGCAGCACATCTTGCCGGTCTCAAAGGTCATCTTGCGTCCGGCAAATTCGGTTTCAAATACGCGGAAGTTTTCAAACATCTTTTTTCTCCTTACTTTGTGTCTTTTGGTCTGACGGCTCCGCTTTCGTTTTAGCAATAAAGCCTTCCTCCGGGGAAGATTTTGCCTTCCGGGGGAACGATTCACTGCTAAACACGAGGGCAAAAGCCGCCCTGCTTACCTGTAAAAAATGGGCTAAAAACCGGCTAAGAGGGCAGACGGAAACCCCGCCTGCCCTCCGGCAGTTTTGCTTACTTACGCAGACCCAGCTTGGCAATGATCGCGCGGTAACGCTCGATATCCTTCTTCTTGAGGTAGTTCAGCAGGTTTCTGCGGTGACCGACCATCTTGAGCAGACCACGGTTGGAATGGAAGTCCTTGGGGTTCTGCTGCATGTGCTTGGTCAGGCTGTTGATGCGGTTGGTGAGAACAGCGATCTGAACTTCGGGGGAACCGGTGTCACCCTCGTGGGTCGCGTACTCGGTAATGATCTTGTTCTTTTCTTCCTTGAGAATCATGTTATTTCACCTCATAAATTATTTACGCCAAGATCTAAGTATCGGGATCGGTGAAGTTCCCACGGGGGAACACTCCCAAATACCGGGATCCGGTCATATCAATATGGAATTATAGCATATAATATGGCTGCTGTAAAGTGCTTTTGGGCGGATTTTTACGGCTTTTTATGGTGCTTTTCGGCGGCCAGTACGGTGGAGCGCAGCAGCATGGTAATAGTCATGGGGCCTACCCCACCGGGGACCGGCGTGAGCCACCCTGCCACCGGGGAAACGCTCTCAAAGTCCACATCACCGCAAAGTTTCCCTGCTGCATTGCGATTCATTCCTACATCAATGACTACCGCACCGGGTTTAACCATCTTCCCGGTGACAAACCCAGCCTTGCCCACAGCGGAAATCAGAATATCCGCCCGGCGGGTCACCTCCGGCAGATTCTTGGTCCTGCTGTGGCAAATGGTAACGGTAGCATTGCGGTGCAGTGCCAAAAGTGCCATGGGTTTTCCTACAATATTGCTGCGTCCAATGATGACACACTCCTTGCCGGCCATGTCTACACCGGTGCTATCGATGAGGGTGAGAATACCGCTGGGCGTACAGGGGGCAAAAAAGTAATCCCCAATGACAATACGACCCACATTCTGCGGATGGAAAGCGTCCACATCCTTTTCGGGGTCGATCGCGGATAGGATCTCCTTTTGGTCCAGATGAGCGGGCAGCGGCAGCTGCACCAAAATGCCATCGATCTCTTTCCGGCCATTCAGTTCGGCAATGAGGGCAAGCAGTTCCTCCCGGCCGGTATTTTCCGGCAGGGTGTACTGCTCGGAGTGAATACCAAGCTCCTCACAGGCCTTGTGCTTATTCCGCACATACACCTGGGAAGCGGGGTCCTCTCCCACCAGCACCACAGCCAGGCCGGGGGTGATGCCCTCCGCTTTCAGAGCCTCTACCTGGATTTTTAATTCGGCGCGGCACTGGGCCGCCACCGCTTTTCCATCAATGATCTTCGCGCTCATGGGGTTCCTCTTTCTGTTCCGGTTGGGTCGGTTTCTTTCCGTTCTTCTTTTCGGCCAACTTGGCATCCAGGGCGGCTATACGCTCCCGGCTTTCCTTGGTATCCACATAGCGGCCCAGGGTAAAGCGCGGCTTTTTCTGGCCCTCGATATACTCCAGCGTCATGGGCTTACGGCCCCGCAGAAAGATGAAGAGCATCAACCCGGCGGCAACGATAAACAGCACGCCGCCCAGCGCCTGGGAAACCCGCACACTGCCCCACATCAAGCTATCGGTGCGCAGGCCCTCCACAAAGAAGCGCCCCAGGCCGTACCAGGCGGTATAGCCCAGTGTGATCTGGCCATCGTAGCTGCGGCGCGGGAACAGCCACAGCAGCAGGATCGCCACACCGATAAGGTTCCACAAGCTCTCGTATAGGAAGGTGGGATGTACCGGCAGGGTGGGATCCACCATAATGCCCTGGGCGGCCAGCGCCGCCTGATGCCGGGAAAGATAGGCGGAGATGGTATCTGATGTCATACCCCAGGGGAGGGTGGTATTGGTGCCAAAGGCCTCCATATTGAAGAAATTGCCCCAGCGGCCAATCGCTTGTCCCAACATAACGCCGGGGAAAGCCGCATCCGCTACCGGCAGCATGGGAAGCTTTTTGATGCGGCAGACGATAAACGCCACAATAAGCGCTCCAATAATGCCGCCATAGATGGCCAGTCCGCCACCACGCAGGTTGAATATTTCCTTTAGATTATCTTTATAATTATCCCACTGGAATGCCACATAATAGGCCCGCGCGCCCACAATGGCGCCGACCATGGCCCACAGAATGATATCCAGTCCCTCATCCGGGTGGATGCCGCAGGTGCGGTTATGGGAAAGATAGACCCATAATCCCAGGCCAAAGCCCACCGCGATGATCACACCGTACCAGTAAATATCCAAATTGCCGATGGATAACGCCACCCGGCTAATGGGAAGTTCCCACCCCAAACCGGGAAACCGCAGAATTTCCATGGTACCCACTTCCTTTACACTGATAGTTTTTACTTTTACGGTTTATTATAGCATAGCCCCGGCGGTATTTCTATTCTCATTTATAAATTTTTGTGCATATCGGCTTGTTCTGTGCTATAATGACCGAAATGACCCTTTGACATCCGTCCAAGATAAAAGGAGCTGTATTCCATGACAGAACTTCTCATCCGGCTATTTATCCGTGATAAAGACAATGTGCAGGACCCCACGGTGCGCCAGCAATATGGCACGCTCAGCGGGTTGACCGGCATCTGCCTGAATATCCTGCTGTTCCTGGGCAAGCTGGTGGCCGGCACTGTTTCCGGTTCCATCGCCATCACGGCCGATGCTTTCAATAACTTATCCGATGCCGGCTCCTCGGTGGTCACGCTCATCGGTTTCCGGCTGGCTGGGCAAAAACCCGATCGGCATCACCCCTTCGGCCACGGCCGGGTAGAGTACCTCTCCGGGTTGGCCGTTTCGGTGGTCATCCTGCTGATGGGCTTTGAGCTGGGTAAAACCTCCTTCGAGAAGATCCTCTCCCCTGCCCCGGTGGAATTTTCTCTGCTGCCGGTCATCATCCTGCCGGTCTCCATCTTGGTCAAGGGCTGGATGTACCTTTTTAACCGCAAGCTGGGCAAAAAGCTGGATTCCGCCGCCATGATGGCCACGGCTGCCGATAGCCTCAGCGATATGGTCTCCACCGGTGTAGTGCTGCTCGGCACCCTGATCGGACATTTCTTTAATATCCAGTTGGATGGTTGGCTGGGTATTTTGGTTGCCGTGTTCATCCTGTATACCGGCTACAATTCCATGAAGGATACCATTGATCCGCTGCTGGGCCGGGCGCCCGATCCCGAACTGGTGGATGGCATTCGCCGCCGGGTGCTGGCCCCTCCGGAAATTCTCGGCCTGCACGATCTCATCGTCCATGATTACGGCCCCGGCAGGCTGTTCGCCTCGCTGCACGCCGAGGTGGATAAAAACGGTGATATCTCCGCTATTCACGATGTCATTGACCGGGTGGAGCGGCAGATTCTGCACGAACTGGGCTGTGAAGTCTGCATCCATATGGATCCCATTGCCGTTGGTGACCGAAAGACAGCGGAATGCCGCACTATGGTGGCCCGGCTGCTGGCCGGGCTTGACCCAAGGCTGACAATGCACGATTTTCGCATCACCAGCGGCCCCGACCACACCAACCTCATCTTTGATGTGGTGCGTCCACTGGATTCTTCCTATACCAGTGAAGAGTTGGAAGAACGCATCCGGCAGGCGGTAACGGCACTGGAAGGCAATTATTACGCAGTCATTACCGTGGATACCCCAAGAGTATAAAACAGAAAAATGGCCGGGATTCTGTTCAGGATCCCGGTCTTTTATTGCTCCATGTCATCCTCAGCAAAGGGAAGTTCCTGCAGCACCACCTCCCGGATGAACCGAAAGGTTTTCTCCTCCCCCTTATCCCGCAGCATTGTCAGGATAAACCGCAGCTTGCGAGCCGTCACCGGGTGCATCCAGCGGTTATCCCCCGCCCGCTGCAGATATTCCAGCGGAGCGCCATCGTGGTATTGATCCCCCAGGTAGGTCCGGCTGGCAGCAATGCGATCCATACACATCTCCACAAAGAATTCAGTTGGCATCTCCAGCGGCTCATATTGGTGGGTTACCGGGCTCACATCTGTCCAGTACTCAAAGTGGTGACGATTGCGGCCCTTGTGGTGCATCCACGCCAGCGAATAGCCATTCTCCCGGCGCTCCTGCTGCGTAGGGCTAAAGGTGCCCTGGTAATACCTTGCACCACGCCAGAATTCCGTTGGAGAGTATTTGGAAAGATCGTGGGTAAGACCCCGCCAGTACAGTCCCACCCGGAAGCAGTACTTCCGCACCAGGTGCCGGTGATGGGTAATGGTTCTAAAATGTCTGATGGGATGCATCTGCTCCCCCCTCTCTGCTTTACTCCGTTCATTATTATAATTCAACGGTCAAAGGATTGCAAACCCCAATGCAAAACGCTATAATAAAAAACACACACGCTAAAAAGGAGTTCTCCCATGACGATAAACGGTAAAAAATACATTGTAAAGGTCCCCACCGGCAAAACCACCAATGATTTTCAATTTGATGAACTGCTGCCGGCCTTCCGCAAATACTGTGCCAAGGTAGCACAGAACCAGGCCACCTGCATCGCCGGGTACACCAATACACTGGAAGTCCCCCAGGTGATGCGCTGGGCAGCCCTGCTACAGGATCTTACTGGGCAGTTCACTGAATGTTTGGGCTATATCGAGCGCATCAACTGCATCCCCACCGATGAGGCAGGCAAGTTCCTGCTGCCCCGCGCTATTTATGAAGACTTCCGCACTTTGAATGAAGTCATCAGCTGTGTGGGTCCCGCCGCGTGGAACCAATGGGATGAGACCAGCAAGCTGTACTGGAAAAGCTGTGTCCCCCGGATGCGAATGCTGATAGAGAATGCCAAAGTGACCGAAGAATAAGGGGAGAAAACTTTTTTCGGTTTTCCCGCAAAAAGGGCTTGATTTTTTACCGGGCCTATGGTATTATAATCAAGCTGAAGCGAAAGTTCCGGTATAAAATCTGGGTGTGGCGCAGGTGGTAGCGCGCTACCTTGGGGTGGTAGAGGCCGCTAGTTCGAGTCTAGTCACTCAGACCAAGTAAAAAAGGACGCCGACTGGCGTCCTTTTTTACTTGGTCTGAGCGGCTTTTGGAGTATTTCTTTGCGCAATCAATATCAGTGTCAGCCCCCGCTCTGTTCTCATTTTATAGGAATGGAGCGGGGGGCTTCTATTGGGCTTCAATATCTTTTTAATAATGCTGGAGAAGGAGTATCATGGAACTGTCGCTGCGGTTGGCTCCCCATTCGTAGAATTATCGATAATAGTCCAAACTCCGCTTTCAGTATCTTCAATCAGGTAGAAAAACTGATCGATGTTCCCATCATCCAAAAATGTTTTTGTATGGTCATATTCCACATAGTATTTTGCTCTTACCGCTAAAAAGTGTTCAGCGAGGTAGTCATCTGTCCACCCGCGGGACTGCGCAAGTTCACTTCCGGTATAGCGCTCAATCATTCGCTTTGTTTCGGTCTCGTCAACGGAGATCTCGTCAATTCGGACAGTCAGGGTGTATTCCTTCTTAATTTGTCCTTCAATTGCACTTTGTACGGTTTCGATTGGATAAACAGACGGTTTTTGCAGCCAATTGTCAAACAAGCCATATTCATACGCAGCAAAGCCACAGAGTGCCATCGACGCAACAATGGCAGCAACAAGTATAAAGGTGCGCTTAAGTCTTCTGCTTTTCTTTGCTGTGCTGTTTATGGTGCTTATATTCGCATCCATTAATCTGTGCTCCTTTGCTTCAATAATGTATTTATCATCAATCTTTTCGAATGCGTCAAGGATCAAATCCGCGTTCATAGAACACCCTCCTTTTCTAAATAAGCGCGCAATTTTGCTCTTGTCCGATGGAGCATCGATTTTACCTTACTATTGCTAAAGCAAAAATCTGTGCTGATTTTATCTATTGGGTCCAAATACCAGTAACGGCAGAGGAGAACCTGTCGTTCCGTTGGGGCCAGTGTGCCGAGAAACCGGTTGATCTGCACTGAGAGCTCGCCCGCAATGACACTGTCCTCTACTGAAAGATTGGATGGGACACATTCCGAGAGTTCATCCAGTACAAGAGAAACTTCGTCACCGCCTCGCTTATCCCTGTGGGCATCACGCCATTTTTTCAGTGAAATGCTCCTGGTGATCTTGCCCAAAAATGTTCTTAGCATATTCGGGCGGTGCGGCGGTATAGCGTTCCATGCGCCGAGGTATGTATCATTGACACTTTCATCCGCATCCTCTTGGTCGTGAAGGATGTTATAGGCAATATAATAACAGTAGCTTCCGTACTTTTGCCCTGTAGCGCTAATTGCCTTCTCGTTCCGCTCCCAATATAAATCAACAATCTTGCTATCTTCCATTACTCCACCTCCTGCAGTTTGAAATAAAGGCCTTTCACCCCTATACTACCTGTTTTTCTGGTTTGGTCGCATTATCTTTAATACTATCACCATATTTTTTATTGCACAATGATAGCAGCATTTTGGGGGTACGGATTCCCTTAATACGGTATAATGTGCCCATAAGGGCTCGAGAAGAATGAAGGGACAGGTTTTGGCTGCCCAGCGGATGCAGGACTACATAGAAAAGAACAAAACAGAGCAAATCAGCCTGTCCGATCTTGCGCGGGCATCGCTGTTTTCGCTGTGGTATGCCTACCGGTTGTTCCGGGACTATCTCGATCTGACGCCGGCCCAGTATATCCGTAAATACCGGCTCACACAGGCGGCGTACCTGCTTCGTAGCGGTGGGGTCAGACTTATAATGCTGGGGTTACCAATGTAGACATCTTCACACGGGCATTTTACCGGAAGTTCGGTCTGAACCTGAGCGACTACATGAAAAATCCCGTTCCAGTCCCATTCTTCGTTCCTTACGGTGCAAAATATCGTGAACTGAGAAAGGAGAACATCGACATGTCCAACATTCAGCCGATTTTTATGCAGGCTATCCGCAAGCCGGAACGCCTGTGTACCATCAAGCGCGGTCAGCATGCAGAAGGACTATTTCCCCTACTGCGAGGAAGTCAGCTGCGATGTGTGGGGCATCCTCATGAGCATGAGATCGCTCTGCGGAGAGCCTGTTTCCATGTGGTTGCCCGAAAAGTATAAAAAGCCAAACACTTCTACCTATGTACAGGGCGTGGAGGTCGAAACCGATTATAAGGGGATGATCCCGGAGGGCTTTGACACCATTCATCTGCCGGAGGCGGAATACCTAATGTTTCAGGGGCAGCCCTTCCGTGAGGAGGATTACTGCGAAGCCATCCGCACTGTGCAGATGGCAATGGACAGTTATGATCCGTCCGTCATCGGCTACCGCTGGGACGATGAGAACACGCGCATCCAATTGGAGCCTCGCGGTCAGCGCGGTTACATCGAGCTGCGGGCCGTCAGGAGGATCGCGAAATGAGCGAGGCGATTTTTGTCGAAGGACTGACCAAAGCCTATCACGGCAAAACCGTGGTTGATCATCTGAATCTCTCCGTGAAGAGCGGTACGGTATTCGGGCTTTTAGGTGCCAATGGTGCAGGAAAAAGCACCACAATCGAATGCATACTTGGCACAAAGCAGGCAGATAGCGGAACGATCCACCTGCTGGGACAAGACCCAAAGAAAAAGCGCCGCACGCTTTTCCAGCGCATCGGCGTGCAGTTTCAGGAGGGCGACTATCATAGAGAGATCAAGGTTTCCGAGCTTTGCAAGGAAACTGCGAGCCTTTACCGCAACCCCGCCGATTGGCGCAATCTATGCGAGCAGTTTGGAATCGGGGATAAGGCAAACACAGCGGTAAAAAGTCTTTCAGGCGGCGAACGGCAGCGGCTTTTTATCGTGTTGGCGCTGATCCCACAGCCGGAGTGGTGTTCCTTGACGAGCTGACCACCGGCCTTGACGCAAAAGCGCGACGCGGCGTGTGGAAAACGCTGGAACACTTAAAAGGACAGGGTCTTACGATTTTCCTGACTTCTCACTTTATGGACGAGGTTGAGGTGCTGTGCGATGAGATCTGCATTTTGAAAAATGGTACTCCCGTTTTCCGCGGAACTGTAGAGCAGGCAATACAGCAGTGCGGCTGCGAACACTTTGAGGATGCTTATTTGCGGCTTTCGGATGAGGAGGTGGACGCATGAAACGCTTTTTTACTTTTCTAAAAACGGAGCTGAAGCTCAGCCTGAGAGACATGAATATGCCGATCTTCGCCGTCATCATGCCCCTCGTGATCTTCATCATCCTTGGCATCATTTACGGCACAAAGCCAGCCTATGATGGCTCAGATTATTCATTCATGGAACAGTCATTCGGAGCTGTCAGCACGGTTGCCATTTGCGCAAGCGGACTCATGGGCCTACCGCTGGCTGTCTCTGGTTTACGGGAGATGAAGATCCTCAAACGGCTGCGCGTCACGCCAGTCAGCTCAGTGTTCATTTTGGGTGTAGAGCACACCATGTATATCGTCTACTGTATCGTTTCGCTGGCAACGCTGTCCGTAGTAGCGTTTTTGTGGGGCATTCGGCTGCATGGTTCGCTTCTCGCTTTTCTTGGAAGTTGGGCACTTACTATGCTTTCAACTCTGTCCATTGGTATGCTGGCTGGCGGTGTAGCAAAAGACACCAAGCAGGCCAGCGTCATTGCCTCAATCCTCTATTTCCCCATGTTGATTTTTTCTGGCACAACACTCCCCATCGAGGTCATGCCAACGGCAATGCAGAAGATCGTCAGCGTTTTCCCGCTGACGCAGGGACTTACGATGATGAAAAATACATTTTTAGGTATCAACACGGGAAGCATCCTGTTACCGATTGGTGTAATGATTGGCGTTATCGCCCTTTGCGCCGCCCTCGCTATTCGTTTTTTCCGTTGAGAATAAGAGCCATATTAGAAAAGACGCCTATCTGGTGTCTTTTCTATTTTGTCTAAGTGGAAATTAACATTTCAGCGCGAAAAACAGGGCTTTTTGAATGTTCCCATTCCTACTTGACAATTCCCTCTATCTGGACTACAATAAACTAACTAATATTAGTTAGTTTATTGTAGTTGTCGTAGGATGGTGAATAAATGCGGCAGGAAGATACCCGGCAAAAAATACTGGATAAAGCGCTGGAACTCTTTGCGGCGCAGGGATACAATTCTGTCAGTGTGGGAGAGATTGCCCAGGCCGTTGGCATCAAAGCGCCATCGCTTTACAATCACTTCCCCGGCAAGCAGGCTATTTTTGATGCCATTGTGGAATCCACTGCAGCACAGTATGAGGCCGATACCGATAAGATCAACATTCATGTGCAGAATGTGGTACAGGATATTCCCGTTTTCACCGAGATCACAGAGGATGCTCTTTTTGAAAAGGTGCGGCAGATTTTCGAATACTCTCTCCACAATGAAGCCATCAGCCGCTTCCGCCGCATGATGGTCAGGGAACAGTTCCGCTCGCCGGAGCTGGCCGCCCTGTACTCCCGTCGCTATGTGGATCGCATTTTGGAGTACCATGCCGGTATTTTCCGCGCTCTCATTGCCGCCGGTGAGATACAGGCAGAGGATCCTGATACCCTGGCGATGATGTATGTCGCCCCAGTGTTAACGCTCATAGGGGTGTGTGACCGCCAGCCGGAAAAAGAAAGTGAATGCCTGGAAAAACTCCGCCGGCATGTTCAGCTCTTTTTCCGCATGGTCCACAGCCATACATCCTAAAAGTGTAAACCATAACATCCCATAAATACCCAAGGAAACCAGTCGCTAAGACACAGCACTGATCCTCAAACAGACCCAGTGCTGCGTTGTGCTTTTGGCAAAAGCGTACCCCGGCCAAAGGAAGTGAAGATACATTATGCCGCAGATGAACAAGGGCGGAAAATTCATTTTTGGGGAGTCGGTAATCCACACCAATGGACTGGTACATCTCCCGCCACAAGCAATTGAGGAATACCGGATCGCTGCGGAAGGAAAGGTGTATCTGTTCACCGGAAGTAAAAGCACCGGCGGCTTTTGCGTAACACGGCAGAAGCTGCTCCTGCCATCAAAGCTCGGACATATCTTAACCGAAATGCCGGAACTTTTGCACTACGAAGTCCCATCCGGTACATTCCTCCCCTACAAAGGGCGCGCCTATTGTTGGATCGAGATTTCGGAAACAGGAGCGATTCAACTCACAGAAAAAATGCTGAATTTTCTGCACCTGGAACCCGGATTGCGGCTCTTATCCATCCGCAGCAGCGATATCGCCTTTACCATGGGGGCAAAAGGACCACTGCTGGAACGGGCAGGACATTTCCAGGGAGAAATTCCTCTGTTCTGAAAAACAAAAGGAGCAAAAGCATATGAAAAAATCATTGATACAAAAGCTGGGGCTACTCGGCATCGTCAGTTTTCTATCCTACACAGCGGCGGTTCTTTTCTCTCCGCTGGCCTATCCCGGTTACAACTGGATGGCACAGGCTGTCAGCGACCTAAGTGCAGCAAATGCCCCTTCCCTGGGGCTCTGGAACCAACTGAGCGCCTTTTATAATGTATGCGAGGTCGTCTGCGCCACCATCGTCTGCATCGGCATACAGGGGCAGAAGATCCGCCTGCTGCGCACCGGTATTTATCTGTTCGCCGTCATGGAGTGGATCTCGGCAGTCGGCTACCGAATGTTCCCTCTGAGCGACAGCGGCTACGCCGGCGCCTTTCAGGATATCATGCACATGGTAATCACTGCTATCGTTGTTCTTTTATCCATCGTGTCGCTCAGTATTATTATCGCCGCCGGGGCAAAGGACCGGGGCTGCCGCTCTTATAGCCTATGCGCCGGGATCGCCCTGGGTATGATGCTCATTGGCGCCCTGGGTATGATGCTCATTGGCGCCCTGGGCATGAAGTTTGTGCCCGCCGAATACTTCGGCATTGTGGAGCGGTTCAGCGTATTTGCGGCAACGGGCTTTAATGCGGCTCTGGGAATTCACCTGTTTTGTACGGAAAGCGAGGAATGAGGTCAATGGATAGCGCAAAAATCATCCTGATTCACGACCTGACGCCATCCCTGCTTTCCTGCCTCCTGCCGGAAGCAAGCAGATATACTGTTATTGACGCCAACCATAAGGCGGCATTTTGCCAGGGCTGCTTTGGATGCTGGCTCAAATCTCCCGGCCAGTGCGTAATAAAAGACCATCTCCAAACGGTCAGTACGGAAATTGGGTGCAGCCAGCAGGTCATCATTTTCTCCCGGTGCTGCTACGGCGGGTTCAGCCCTGCCGTCAAGCGGGTATTGGATCGCTCCATCGCGGTCAGCCTGCCGTTTTTCACCTACCGCGGCGGGCGTGTTCATCATCCGCTGCGCTACCGGAACCACCACAAACTCACAGTCTGCTTTTACGGCCCCGCCACGGAATTTGAGCGCCAAACGGCCGCGCAGGTGGCCCATGCCAATGGAGTCAACATGGGCTTTTCGGCGGTGCGGGTATCCTTTGCGGAAAATCCGGAGCAGCTTGCGGAGGTGATAACCCTATGAAAGTCCTGATCCTGAACGCCAGTCCCAAGACCAAGGGCAGCACATCGGCCTTTTATTCTTCCCTGCTGCGGCTGTTCCTGCCTGGCTGTGAAGTGAAAACCTGTCCCCTCCGCGGCACCAGGGACCACACGCTGGCTTTTTCGCGTCTCTCCTGGGCAGATGCGGTGATCATTTCCTCCCCGCTTTATGTGGATGCCGCCCCGGCGCATATCGTTGACTTTTTAGAACAGGCGGAGCCGCTTTGCAGGGAATGTTCCCTGCATTTTAGGCTCTATGCGCTCTCCAATTGCGGCTTTATCGAGGGCCGCCAAAATGAACCGCACCTGCGCGTCTACGAAGCATGGTGCCAGCGCGCCGGTATCTCCTGGGGCGGCGGGCTTGGGCTTGGCGGCGGCGTCATCCTGCGCTGGATGTGCATGCTAACTCCGTTATTTGCCGCACTGGGAACCGTTCAGCTGGTCCTGTCGGCGCAGTCCGCTCCCCAAACTATACCAGCCATCCTTTCCTGTTACAGCAGTATGCTTGTCACGCTTATTATGAGCCTTGCCGCCTTGATCTGCCTGGGAATCATGGGGCACCGCATCCGCCAAGGAAGGTGCGGTCCAAATCTCTTTACCCGCTGCCTGATTCCCTCATTTTTGTTCATTCCTATTTCGGATCTGTTCATGGTGATCTCCGCGTTGGCGCACGGAACACCGCCGCATGACCTGTTCCGCCGCATCAAACATGATCCTGAATAATCGTCCGTTTAACGCAGCATAAAACCAAAAGCCGATATCCCGGCGGCCAGCAGGCCCTGCGGAGTACCGGCTTTTCTTCTGTTTTTGGTCCCTCTCTTTACAGATGGCCCCGCTTGCGATACAATAACAGTCGTTACCAGTCACACAGATTTCAGAGGTGAAATAATGCCCGCGATCAAAGATACCCCCCAGGAGGCCCCTGTCAGTTTGGCGGCCGATGCTTTGCGAAAAAGCCATGCGCCAGTCAGCCAAGCCCTCAATATGGCAAAGCTATTAAAGCTGACTGCCGCCTTTTTTCTGGCCGGAACGGTCATTCTGTTCCTATGGCATCAGTCCTACCCCAACGATGTTCTGCTTTCTCTCACCATCACCTTCGGGACTATCGCCTATCATTTTATCATGCGTCTGCTGGTCGGGCTGGTATTTCGTACTGTCATGCATGATAGGGCGGATTACCGAAAGCGGTGGTACCAGGTCAGCAAGCGTAAACTGGCGATCTACGAAAAGCTGCGGGTAAAAAAGTGGAAAAGCAAAATGCCCACCTACGATCCCACCCTTTTCGATCCACAGATCCGCTCCTGGGATGAGATCGCACAGGTCATGTACCAGGCCGAGCTTGTCCACGAAACGATCGTTGTCTTCAGCTTTCTGCCCATTGTGGGCGGTATTTGGTTCGGCGCTTATCCGGTATTCATTGCCACATCCATTTTGGCCGCCTGGCTCGATACGATGTTTGTCATCATGCTGCGCTACAACCGCCAGCGGGTTCTAAGGTTTTTAAACCGCAAGAGCACCATGCGCTAATAAATAATATATAAAAAGAGAGAGGCTCCTGCCCTCTCTCTTTCTTTTTGCTGTTATATTTGGTCAGCCGCCATAGCACAGGCATTTATCCGCCAGCAGCGCAAATGCCACATGATCGCCTGGCTGTGCTGTCATATTCACCGGCAGCAGGGCCCGCAGCGCCGGCCCCTTTTGGGCGTTTTCCGGACGGAGAAGTACCACTGTGGCATTTAGGTCCTTGATGATCTTCCAGACCTCGCCTTTGTGGGGGCCCTCTCCCAACAAGATGGCGTCATCCGGTACTGCAACGGTCACCGTTTTCTGCGGTGCCGTCAGCGGCAGCACCACATCCCAACCAACTGGCCTTACGCCGTTTTCGCAGCCTTCGGCCGGGAAAAAGTTCCGGCAGCCGGCCAGCTGGGCCGTCCCCTGCGTGGTGGGGTGATGTGCCAGGGTATCCATATCGGTAATGGCTCCAGAACGGCCGTTTTCCATCACACATACGGTGTGGCAGTTGCGGTAGCACTCGCCCAGGTCATGGCTTACCCACAGGATGGGCCCATCGAATTCTCCCAGCAGCTCCGCCAGCTCCAGCTCCAGATTCCATTTCAGGAAGCTATCCAGCGCCGAAAACGGCTCATCCAATAGAATGGCCCGCGGCTCGGAAGCCAAAATACGCGCCAGCGCCACCCGCTGCTGCTGCCCGCCGGAAAGCTGCGCCGGATATTTTTTTTCCAGCCCCTCCAGGCGGAAGCGGCGGATATGCTCCGCGGCCTGTTGCTTTTTTGTTCCCGGCTCCCCTGCCGGATGCCGCAGATGATATTCTGGGTCACCGTCATATTGGGGAACAGCGCATACTGCTGGAACAGATACCCGACCCGGCGTTGTTGCGGGGTTAGGTCTATCTTCTTTGCGCTGTCAAATAGCATCTCGCCATCCAGCACGATGCGTCCACGGTCAGGTGTCATGATGCCGGCGATGCACTTGAGGGTCACGCTTTTGCCTCAGCCGGAAGCCCCCAGCAGCGCCATGGTGCCGGCCGGGGCCTCAAACTGAGCGCGAAGGGTAAAGTTCCCCAGCTTTTTTTCGATATCCGCGATCAAGCCCAAGAGGAAGCCCTCCTTCCCCGTCCTGCGGCTTGCAGGTTCTTTTTCTCCAGCATATTTACCACCAGCAGGATGACTGCAGAGATCGCGATATTCACCGCTACCCACTTAATGGCCAGCTCATCATTATTGATCTGCCACAGCTGATAGACGGTGGTGGAAACGGTAGCGGTCTTGCCGGGGGTATACCCGGCTATCATGCTGGTGGCGCCATATTCACCCAGCGCGCGCGCAAAGGCCAGCACAGCACCTGCCAGCACACCCTGCCGGCAGTACGGCATCCGGATATTCCAGAAGATATAGATATTGGAAAGCCCCAGGGTCTTGCCCGCATGCGCCAGCGTTTCATCAAAGGCCTCAAACGCGCCGCGCACCGTGCGGTACATCAGCGGAAATACCACCACGGTCGCAAAGATCGCCGACCACCAGGTCATCACCATGCGGATGCCAAAGGTCTCCAACGTCCAAGCGCCGATGAGACGCTTTGGCCCCAGCACGCGCAGCAGCAGGTAGCCCACTAAGGTGGGCGGCAGCACCAGCGGCAGTGTCAGTATCACATCCAGAACGCCCTTAATGAACCGGGGCAGCTTGGCAATGTAGTAGGCGGCGGCAATGCCGGTAAAGAACACCACCACCGCGCTGATGGCAGCAATCCGCAATGAGTTAAGTAAGGGGTATCAATCCATGAAATTCCTCCTGAAAAGGGTTTTAGGCAGGACGCCAGGCGCCCCGCCCAATGTTATGCTGCAAAGGGTAAATTACTTGGAGAGAGGAGTGAACAGAACAGCCTCAAACTCAGCGGAAGCCTCAGCGCCCTGCAGATAAGCGAGGAACGCAGCAGCGGCATCCTGGTTGGCAGAGGTATTGAGAACAGCAGCGGGATAGATGACCTGGCCGCACATCTCAGCGGTGGCGGTGGCAACTACCTGCAGGTTGGCGGAATAGGCATCGGAAGCATAGATGATGCCGCAGTCCACAGTACCCTCGGAAACAGCGGTGGTCACTTCCTTAACATTGGAGCCATAGGACAGCTTGGAAGCGATGGCTGCCTCATCGATCTCATAGTAAGCAAAGATCTTCTGGGTGTACTGGCCAACGGGAACATCGCTGTTGCCGATAGCGAGCATGACCTCGCCATTCTTCAACAGGTCAGCCAGCTGGTCAAAGCTCTCGATGCCCTTGGGGTTGCCATCGGTTACAGCCAGGGCTACCTTGTTCTCCAGCAGGTCAATGCGACTGCCGGCAACCAGCATGTCCAGACCATCAGGGTTCTTATCGGCGTTGTCCTTCAGGGTGCCGTCCAGGGCGTTCATCTGCTTGGGGGCAGCGGAGATAAAGAGATCGCAGACAGCGCCTTCCTTGATTTGGGTGAGCAGCTTGCCGGAAGAATCAAAGTTGAAGCTGATCTTCACATTCTGGTTTTCAGCCATGTACTTCTCGCCGATGGCGGTCAGGCTCTCGGTGAGGGAAGCAGCCGCGAATACGGTCAACTCTATAGTCTCGGGGGTATCGTTCTGATTGTCATTGGTAGGCTGCTTTTCGCCGCAGGCCACCATGGTGAGTACCAGCACCAGGGCCAGTACCAGAGAAATAAACTTTTTCATGATCGTTTTCCTTCCTTCTTTTTGTTTGCATTTTGTTTTATATCTTACCGCGCAGTGCGCAAAAAAGATAACAAATTACTTGCCGAATGGGCAGATGGGATAGTGACATACCTTACAGCCCAGGCACAGGCCGCCCTCGCCCAGCGCCGCTATCTGCTGGCGGGTCACCGGCACATCGGCCGCCACATAGGGCAGCACCAGGTCAAAGATAGTCGCGCCGGCATACATCACACAGCCGGGTAGGCCCATCACCGGGGTGCCATCGGGGTAATAGCCCAGCAGGAACATCGCGCCGGGCAGTACAGGCGCACCGTAGGAGACGATATCCGTCCCGCTGGCCCGAATGCCCCCGGGGGTGTTGTCATCGGGGTCCACGCTCATACCGCCGGTGCACAGCAGCACATCGGGGTGGTGTTTCTCCCTCATGGCCAGCACGGTATCCCTTACATTCTCCACCCCATCGCCAGAAAAGGCAATCTCCAGCGTTTCAATGCCATAGGCCGCCAGCTTTTCGGCCACCACCGGGGTAAAGGTATCCTTGATCAGTCCGTTCTTCACCTCGCTGCCGGTAGCAATGATACAGGCTGTCTTGCGCACATAGGGCCGCAGTGCCAGCAGAGGCCTTCCCCCCGCGGCCTGCTCGGCCTTTTCCAGCTTCTCCTCCGCTATGATAAGCGGAATGACCCGCATGCCGGCCAACTTATCGTCCTTCTTTACGGCAGTACCGTCCTTACGGGTGGCTATCATCACTTCATCTTGGGTGTTTACTGCCAGCAGCCGGGCGCTATCCACCTGAAACAGCCCGTCACAGTCCGCCTTCAGCTCTATCTTGCCCTCTTTCACTTCGCTGCGGGTCATGTTCTCACTTCCGCACAGGGCCAGCAAACGCTCGGCCGCGTCATTCTCATGCACCATGTTGGGGGTCATTTCCCACACATACAGGTTCTCCTTGCCCATGCTCAGCAGTACAGGGATATCCTCCTCGGTGACGATATGTCCCTTGCGGAAACGCGCATCCTTGTATTCTCCCTTTATGATCTGTGTCATATCGTGACACAGCATCTGCCCTACGGCATCCTCTGTTTTGATGCGCTTCACGCAAAAGCCTCCCATTCGATATTCTTATATGAGTATAACCGATTATAGCAAAAAACGGCACCCTCTTTCAATGGTGCCGTTCAGCATAATGGTAAATGCGTTCGTCAACATCGAAAAAACATCGTCAATTTTCTTCTCATCATCCGTCTCGTTCCTCATCCCCACTTATTCTTGAAAGCTCCCGCCCCGGTGGAGTATGATAAAAACCAATTCGAAAAAACAGGAGAACATAATTATGGCATATACAGCAGCAGTTATCACCGTCAGCGATCTGGGCAGCCGCGGCCAGCGGGTGGATACCAGCGGCCCCGCCATCTGCGCCATGCTGGAGAAAGCCGGTTTTACCGTTATCTACACCGCCATTGTCCCGGATGAGATCCCCCAAATCCAAACCGAACTCACCACTGCGGCCGATGGGCGTCACATCAATCTCATCATCACCACCGGCGGCACTGGGCTTTCCCCGCGGGATGTCACCCCCGAAGCCACCTTGGCCGTCCTGGACCGCGAAATTCGGGCCATTCCGGTGGCCATGTGGGTGGAGGGCCTTAAAATTACCCCCCGCGCCATGCTTTCCCGAGCCGTAGCCGGCACCCGTGGCCGCAGCCTCATTCTCAATCTCCCCGGCTCCGAAAAAGCCGCCCGGGAAAACCTTTCCGCTGTCATCGGCGCACTGGAGCACGCTATGCACATGATCGCTGCGGAAGGCCACTAACCCCCTGTAACACCAAGACACCGGTACCCCACTGGGATACCGGTGTCTTTTTATCACTTTTGCTTACGCCTTTACCTTCTTGGCGCATACGCTTTCGTATGTCTCCACGATCTCCTTTTCCGGGGCCTCGGTCAGCAGAGAAACCACCACCAGGGCAATGCACGCCACCACAAAGGCCGGCAGTAGCTCGTAGATGGCCCACGCGCCGCCCATCGGGGCAATCAGGTACTTCCATACAAATACCATCACGCCGCCGGCAACCATACCGGCCAGGGCACCCCACTTGTTGCTGCGCTTCCAGAACAGCGAGAACAGCACCACCGGGCCAAAAGCCGCGCCAAAGCCTGCCCAGGCAAAGGAAACCACCCGGAATACCGAGCTATTGGGGTCCCACGCCAGAGTAATACCGATGGCCGCAATAACCAGTACTGTCGCCCGTGCCACGATCATCTCGGTCTTGCTGCTCAGCTTGATGCCAAACACATTCTGAGAAAGATCCTGCGAAACGCTGGAAGCCGCTGTCAGCAGCTGGCTGTCCGCGGTGGACATCGTCGCCGCCAGAATACCGGAAAGGATTACGCCCGCCACAATGGCCAGCAGGGTACCGTGCTGACTCATCAGGTCCGCCAGCTTAATGATGATCGTCTCTGCATCGCTGCTGTTGGTCAGGAAGGGCACCTTGCCCGCCACCGAAACGCTATAACCGATCACACCAATAGCCACCGCAATGAACATCGAGATCACCACCCAGACGGTCGCGATCCGACGGGAATCGTTAAGCTTCTTTTCCTCCTTGATGGCCATAAAGCGCAGCAGGATGTGCGGCATACCAAAGTAGCCCAGACCCCACGCCAGCGTGGAGATGATGCTGAGCCCCCCGAAGGAAGCCGCGCCGCCGGTGGTCACATCATAGCCCTTGGTCATGCTCAGGTAGCCGGGCAGCGCCTCGGCATTGGCAATGACGGTATCCACACCGCCCGCCTGTTGGATGCCAAACACCACTACAACGATCAGCGCAATGGTCATAAAGATTGACTGGATCAGGTCGGTGAAGGAAACCGCCATAAAACCGCCCAGCACTGTATAGCCAATGACTACAATAGCGCCTATGATCATCGCGGTATGGTAATCCACCCCAAACAGGCTGTTGAACAGCGTACCGATGGCCTTAAAGCCGGAAGCGGTATAGGGGATAAAGAAAACCAGGATTACCACCGCCGCAATGGCGGAAAGCAGGTTTTTCTTATCGCCGTACCGGCGGGAGAAAAAGTCCGGCACGGTGATGGCCCCAATGCGGGCCGAATAGCGCCGCAGCCGCCGCGCTACGATAAGCCAGTTGAGGTAGGTGCCTATCGCCAGACCGATGCAGGTCCAGGAAACCTCCGGCAGGCCGCACAGGTATGCCAGTCCCGGCAGACCCATCAGCAGGTAGCTGCTCATATCGCTGGCCTCAGCGCTCATGGCCGTTACCAGCGGGCCCATCTTGCGGCCGCCCAGGTAAAAGTCATCGCTGCTGTTGCCGCTGCCCTTTTTGCCAAAGTATACACCGATGAGCACCATGGCAATCAGGTATACCGCTATGGTTATCAGAATAACTACTTGAGAACCTAACATTTTCCGTCTCTCCTTTGGGGTTACTGTTAATATGCACGAAGTATACCACACAAATTAGTAGACGAAAATACAGAACAGCGTACAGACTTTATTCTGTACGAAGAATCGTTAAATATCATATTTTTCTCTTAATTAAAGCATTTATATATAGACGATTTTCTGTTCTGTTTATAACCAGTAAAAAATTATTTTTTCCGGAACCCTTCCAAAAACATCGGCATCATGGTTTTAGTGTATTGGGAAAGCGAATACTCCCCGCTGGAAAGGCACCAGTCGTACATCAGCCCCCGCTCAAACATGGCGTAAGCCTTCACAATCTCCCCCACTGTATAATCGGTGGTCAGCTCGCCGTTTTCCTGCCCCTGGGTGATGATCTGCCGCAGCAGCTTATAGTAGGTACGGTTGCGGCTCAGAAGGTGCCGCTCTCCCTTGGTCACCAGCTGGCTGCTAAAAAGCCTGCTCAGCAGCTCAATGGAAACTGTATTATCAATGGTCACAAACAGCTCATAGTTCAGCCAGCACAGCAGTCCTATGCAGTCCATATCGCCGTGCTCCTGCTGCATCAGTTCCTCGTACCGCTCATCAAAGAGAACCGAAAGGGAGGAAAGCAGGGCATCCTTACCATCAAAGTAATGATAGAACGACCCCTTGGAGGTCTCGGATTCAAAAATGATATCCTCCACCGTGGTCTCCTCATAGCCCTGTTCATAAAAGAGCTTCCACGCCGCCGCCACGATGCGGCCCTTGGTATTGCGGGTATTCTTTTTGGGCATACTGCCGCCCCCTTTCATTATGGGCTTATTTTACCACAGCGCCGCTCCCCTTGCCAAGTCCTTTCCGTCAAAATGCCCTCAGTGCCGCGCCGCCAGCACCAGTGCCGTCCCCGGCAGCGGCAGCACCGGGCTCTCCGGGTGGCCCTCATTATACCCCGCATAGAATCGTTCCGTGATCTCCCGCGGTCCCATGTCCTCGTAGATGAGAAACCCATGCCGCTCCAGCATCAGCGCCAGCTTCGGCAGGGTATAACCCTGCTCCATCGTTTCCCCCGCGCTTTTCGCCAGCGCCCGCTGCTGCCCGGCCGCATCCTCGCCGGTTCCAAAGTCCCTCATCGGGCAGTCAAAAAGCAGACTGCTCCCCCGCGAGGTGATGGCCGCCAGCCGTTTCAGCAGCGCTTCCATCGCCGCCCGCGGCAGATAATACACCACTCCCAGCAGGGCGGTCAGGGTACGCTGTTCCGTGGCAAATGGCGTCATCTCCAGCAGGGTCTTTTCCCAATCTTCGGCCAGGTCAACCCCCACCCAGTACACATTCCTCGGTGTAGTGATCCCCACCTCCCGCAGGCGCTTTTCCTTTTCCGCCAGCACTGCCGGTGTGTCCACCTCGTAGAAGCTCATCCGCTCCATCTCCGCTGTCTGGCGGCAGGGCAGGCTCTCCAGTCCTGCCCCCAGCAGCAGTACCTGCTTCAGCCCCATGGTCAGTTCCCGGCGCAGCTCCTGCTCCCACCAGGCCGCCCGCGCCAACACCGCAGGGCCCAGTTTTTGGTTCACAATACGCCGCAGCGCTTCCTCCTGTGTCCCGGTATCCCCCGGCAGGAACCACTCCCTCCCTGCCGTCATCTGCGCCGCGATCTGCCCAAACCGCCCCTCCCCCAGCAGCTTTACCGCCAGCGGGTCATTGCAAATTTCCCCACCTTCCGCTGTATGGTACGCCCGCACAAAGGCCGAAACCTCCGCTGTCATGCTCATGTTCTCATTCATATTCTTGCCCTCCTGTTTGTTTTGTGCTTCTGCCGCGCCCCTCCGGCGGGCGCCCCTGTGCTTCACTCGTGCTGATCCTTCCGGACAGCCCTCGCCGCTCTGGTGCGCCCGCCTCATCACGGTATATATTTAATACACCTATCGCCACCCCGGGACAAGACTTGATTTTTTGCCAAAAATGTGGTAATATAAACACAGAAAAAGTGCAAAAAAATTCACCCGGCCGGGCGTTTTCCGCTCCCCGTCGGGTGATTTTTTTATTTTATCTGCCCAGCAGCTCCCGCACCGCTTTGCGCAGTCCAGCGGCGTCCAGGTCCATGCGGCGCAGCAGCTCCCGCCGCTTTCCGTGGTAGATCCACCGGTCCGGGAGCGCCAGCACATGCACCGGCGTTTTGCTGTCCCGCTCGGCGGCATATTGCTGCAGCAGGCTCCCCAGCCCACCAATGGCCGCCACCTCCTCGTAGATCAACAGCGGCTTACCCTCGGCCAGCAGGGCATCCATCATTTCGGTATCAAAGGGCTTCAGGAACCTTGCGTTCACCAGCCCCATTGCGATGCCGTCCAGCTCCAGCAGCCGCCGGGCTTCCTCGGCCTCCCCCACAAAGTCCCCGTAGGAGATCACCGTCATCTCGCCCGTATGCAGCCACTCCCAGCGCCCCACCGGCAGCGGTTCGGTGCAAAGCGCCTGCTCCTGCATGGTATTTTTGCTGTACCGCAGCAGGTAGGGACCCTCCGTGGCAAATCCCGTGGCCAACAGCCGGGCACTCTCCGCGGCATCCTTGCCCTGTGCCAGCGTAATGCCGGGGATCGGCAGCAACAGAGAAACATCAAAGATCCCCTGGTGAGAAACACCGTCCTCCCCTATCACGCCGCACCGGTCAATGCCCACCACCACATCGCCGCCCATCCGGGCAATATCGTGGTTCACCTGGTCATATCCCCGCTGTAAAAAGGTGGAGTAGATGGTCACATAGGGCTTCATGCCGCTCAGTGCCAGGGCATTGGCCAGCACCAGCGCGTGCTCCTCGGCAATGCCCGCGTCGATAAACCGTTTCGGGTATTTTTTCGCGAATTCCGTCAGATGGGCGCCGGTAGTCATCGCCGGGGTAATGGCATAAATGCGCTCATCCTCCGCGGCCAGCTTCATCAGCGTTTCACTGATGGCCTTTCCCTGGGTGGTACCGCCGGCCACCGACCGCCGCCCGCTTTGGGCATCAAAGGCCCCCACCCCGTGCCAGATACCATCGGGGTCATCCCGGCAAAAATCGCACCCACGCCCCTTTTCGGTAACGACATGCAGCAGCACCGGCTTCTCGGTCTCCTTAGCCACCCGCAAAAAGGCGTCCAGCTCTCCCAGGTCATGCCCATTCACCGGCCCGTAGTAGGTAATGCCCATCTCCTCAAAAAGGGCGCCATCCCGCAGGTACAGCCGCTTCAGGTCCTCTTTTACCTGTTCTACCCCATGCACCATGGCGTTCCCCACCACGGGGATGCGCCGCAGGGTGGCCTTGGTGCGGCTTTTGGCGCTGCGGTAGCCGCGGTGCAGTCTTATCCGCTCCAGCGAATTATGCAGCGCCCCCACATTGGCGCTGATGCTCATGCGGTTGTCGTTCAGTATGATGATCAGCGGCTTTTGGTAGTCCCCGATGTGGTTCAGCGCCTCATAGGCTAGGCCGTTGCCCAGCGCGCCGTCCCCTATCACCGCCACCACCGCTTCCTTACCGCCTCGCGCCTCGCGCGCCATGGCAAAGCCCAACGCCGCTGAAAGGGATGTCCCGGCATGGCCGCCCTCGTAGCAGTCGCAGGGGCTTTCCTCCCGGCACTGGAAGCCGGAAAGGCCATCGGTGCAGCGCAGTGTATCAAAGGCTGCCGCCCGTCCGGTCAGCAGCTTATGGGTGTAGCACTGGTGCCCCACATCAAAGATGATCTTATCCCGCGGCACCTCAAAGACGCGGTGCAGCGCCACCGTCAGCTCCACCAATCCCAAATTGGAGGAAAGGTGCCCGCCGGTATGAGATACACCCTCTATGATAAATTCCCGCAGCTCTCCGCACAGCTTCTGGAGCTCTTTCTCATCCATCCGCTGCAGAAAAGCCGGGTCCTTGATCTCTTTTACATTCATTCAGTCGGTTCCTTTTTTAGGTAAAATTCCGCCAGTTCCCTATCCTCCGGCGTCGTGATCTTGATATTCTCCCGGCGGCCCGGCACCAGCTTTACCCGTCGGCCGGCGCGCTCCAGCAGCATGCAGTCATCCGTGATCTGTCCTCTTTCTGGCCCATCGCCCAGTGCCCGGTGCAGCGCCAGCAGCTCCTCCCGGTAAAAGGCCTGCGGCGTTTGAACAAGCCATGTCCGGCTGCGGTCGGTTGTCGCCTCCGCATAGCCTTCTTCATCCGCCAGCTTTACGGTATCCCGGCTCGGGGTAGCAATGGTCGCTCCGTCCGCCTCCTCCAGCGCCGCCAGGCAGTCCTCCAGCATCCGCTCGGTCACCAACGGCCGCGCCCCATCCTGGATGAGCACCCGCTCTCCCCGGGCCGCCGCCAGTGCCTTCTCCACCGAAGCCGCGCGGTCTGCCCCACCGGTCTCTACCGTCACCGGCTTTTCGGGGGAAAGGCTCTCGGCAAGCGCCCGCAGGGCCGCTTCCTCACCGGCTTTGGCCGCCAGCACCACTTCATCCACCACAGCCGCAGCCATGAATACCCGCAGGCTGTATTCCAGCACCGGCCGGCCCAGCAGTTCCACCAGCGTCTTGTTTTCCCCGGTGCCGTAGCGGGTGCTGCTTCCCCCCGCCAGTATGATGCCGCTTACCATCGCTTTTCTCTCCCTTCTTGCGGCGGTCGCCCTCCGCTTTCCGCTTATCCGGGTCAGTTTATCCCCCGGCAGCAGATCGCCCAGCGGCTTTCGGCCATTTTCTCCGCTGCCGCCCGGGCCATATCTTCCTCCGGGAATATCCCAAATACCGCGCTGCCGCTGCCGGTCATCATCGCCGCCAGGGCTCCGCTTCGCCGCAGCTCCTGCCGGATCTCATTCAGCTCCGGCAGGGCGGTCACTTCCTCAAATACATTGTAAAGGCTGCCGCACAGCCCCGCCAGGTCGCCCTTTTCCAGCGCATTTGCCGCCTCTTGGGTGGTAAAGCGCTGCCGCAGGCTCTCTCCCATCTCGTCGATCCGCCGGTACATGGCCGGGGTGGAGCACCCCGCCTTCGGCTTTGTGATCACCAGCCACAGCGGCAAATGGCTTTCCACCGGGGTCAGCTTCTCCCCGATCCCGGCCGCTGCCGCCGCCCCGCCATCAATGCAGAACGGCACATCAGCGCCCAGCTCCGCCGCCAGCGCCCGCAGCCTTTCACGGCCCAGGCCCATCCCGTACAGCCGGTCCATCCCGCGCAGGTAGGCCGCCGCGTCGGTGCTGCCGCCGCCCAGTCCCGCCTGGGTGGGGATATTCTTTTCCAGCGTCACGGCAACCCCGCCAAGGTTCGGGAACTCCCGCCGCAGCAGCCGGTCCGCCCGGGTGATGATATTCTCCTCCGCCAGGATCCCGGCCGTTTCATTCAGCCAAAAGCCGCGCTCCCGCTGTTCCAGCGTCAGCTTATCACACAGGCTCACGCTCTGGAACAGCGACTCGATGGTGTGGTAGCCATCCGCCCGCCGGCCAGTCACCGTCAGAGTCAGGTTTACCTTGGCATAGGCCGCCTCCATCACCCTTCGCATGGTCCGTCCTCCACTGTCAGGATGCACAGCACCGAAATGCCCAGCCCTTTTCCACAGTCGGTCAGTCCCTCGCCGGTGGTGGCGGTAATGCCAATAGCCGCGGGCTCCACCCCCAACAATTCAGCGATCTTTTCCCGCATCGCGGGGATCATCGGACTGATCTTCGGCCGCAGGCACTCCATCGAAACACTGAGGTGGACGATTCTCCCCTCCAGTGATTTTAGGGCTTCCCGCAGGTATTCCGCTGAATCGGTGATGCCGCTTTGGCACATCTCATCGGCCACCCTGCCCAGTATATTCCGCCCGGTAATACCGGAAACGGCATTGGTGATGGCATGCAGCACCACATCACCGTCGCTGTTGGCCAGCGGTCCCACCTCTCCGGGGAACACCACACCGCCCAAAATCAGCGGTTTGCCAGGCGTTTCCTCAAAGCGGTGGCTATCCTGCCCGATCGCTGCCTTCATGCCGTCACCTCGTTTTCTGTATCCATTCTTCGGTCCTTTGCCGTATTTCCCCATCCAGCGCCAGCACCTCATCCACGCTTCCCAGCGCGCAGGCCGCGTGTTGCTCCAGCATTGCCTCCACCCCGCGGGGGATATCGGTAAACCGCAGCCCTCCCGCCAAAAAGCGGGCTACCAGCACCTCGTTCGCCGCATTCAGGACCACCTGGGCACTGTGTCCACTCTTGGCCGCCTCTATGGCCAGCCGCAGGCAGGGGAACTTCTCTTCATCCGGCGCCTTAAATTCCAGCGCCTTCATCGCAAAAATATCCAGCCGGTGGGGAGCCGGCATCCGCTCCGGGTAGGAGAGTGCGTACGCAATGGGGATCTCCATATCCGGCGGGGCAATATTCGCCATAATACTGCCGTCCCGGAATTCCACCATCGAGTGAACGATGCTCTGCCGGTGAATGACCACCTGCACCTTTTCTACCGGCACATTAAAGAGCCACCGGGCCTCGATGACCTCAAAGCCCTTGTTCATCATGGTGGCGCTGTCTATCGTGATCTTGGGTCCCATCTTCCAGGTGGGGTGCCGCAGCGCCTCCTCCGGGGTGATATCATCGGTAATTTCCTTCTCAAAAAACGGCCCGCCGGAAGCTGTCAGCAATATTCGCTCGATCTCTGCGTGTTTTTCTCCCCGCAGGCACTGCATGATGGCACTGTGCTCACTGTCCACCGTCAGCAGGGTGGCGCGGCATTCTTTGGCCGCTTCCATTACCAGACGGCCGCCCGTCACCAGCACTTCCTTATTGGCCAGCGCCACCGTTTTCCCGTTTTGGATCATATTCCAGGTGGGGCGAAGTCCCGCCACTCCTACCAGGGCCGAAACCCCAATATCAAAGTCCGTCAGCCGGCTGATCGCCTCCATCCCATCCTTGCCCCAGTAGATATCCAGTCCGGGGAACTGCTCCCGCAACGCTTCGGCGTCCTGTTTTTCCAGGATATACACATGCCGGGGGGTAAATTCCCGTATCTGCTCGGTAAGCCGCTGCAAATTATGTCCTGCCGTAAGGATGGAAACCGCAAATCGATCCCGCTCCCGCCGCACCACATTTAGGGTGCTGCACCCTATGGAACCGGTACTGCCAAAAATGGCAAGCTCTTTCATCTGGTTTCCTCCCTTTGGCTTTCGCTTGATTTTTAATTATACCATAGGCCCGGGCCCTTTATCAACCGCAGGCCCGCATTTTGCTCCTTTGCGGGTTTTCACAGACCGCAGGCTTACGGCCCGCAGGGCAAACCGCCCTCCGGGCGGTTTCAGCGGCCTTC